>Ga0209758_1005328_pt1 | contig 10011 bp, 10 predicted proteins | sample AraplaMF_Col_mMF_FD_184258 | JGI IMG/M metagenome (GOLD analysis project Ga0209758, IMG submission 184258) | Arabidopsis root microbial communities from the University of North Carolina, USA - plate scrape MF_Col_mMF (SPAdes) (version 2) | ecosystem: Host-associated > Plants > Roots > Endosphere... | reverse complement strand
CGATGGACCTGCTGGCCTCCGGCAAGGGCGAACGGTTGCTGATCAGCGGCGTCCATCCGTCGGCCACAAAGCACCAGCTCCAGGCGGCAATGGGCGGCGACAAGCAGCTCTTCTCCTGCTGCGTGGATATCGACCGCGCCGCGCTCGACACCATCGGCAATGCCGAGGAAAGCGCCAAATGGGTGGAGAACCACGCCTATGGCAGCATCATCATCGTCACCAACAACTACCACATGCCTCGCAGCCTGCTCGAGATGGGCCGGCTGCTGCATGGCGCGCGCCTCGAGCCCTATCCGGTGGTCAATACCAATCTCGGCAACGGTGGCTGGCTGACCAAGCCGGAGGCCCTGCGTGTGCTGCTCACCGAATACAGCAAATATGTGCTGTCGCTGGCGCGCGGCTTCCTGCCGCTGCGTGCAACGCCTGAAGCCGTCGCGCTCGCCGAAGCATCAACTGTGGTGAAGAACTAAACCTTAGCCGCCGCATTACCGCGCAGGCGCGCAATCTCCTGCTCCAGATCGGCGATGCGCCGGTCGCGCTCGGCAAGGGCGGCCGCGACATCCGCCGCCTCAAAGCGCTGCGGGATGTGCTGCGGGCAATTGGCGTCCCAGGCGGTGACCGTGAACAGGATCGCCTGCTCCGGCCGCGCTTTGTAGTCCGTCGGCATCAGCCTTGCCATCAGCTCGGGATCGTTCTCGACGACACGCGCCCTGCCCCAGATCTTGATGCGTTGCCTGAGCATGTAATCGATCAGGAACAGGAAGGCCTGGTCGTTGTCCTGCAGGTTGCCTTGGGTGATGAACTGCCGGTTCCCGGAAAAATCGGCAAAGCCGATCATGTGCTCGTCCAACACCTTGAGGAAGCCGGCCGGCCCGCCGCGATGCTGGATGTAGGGCTGGCCTTCGGCGTTTGCCGTCGCCAGGAACACGCTGGTCTGCGCTTCGATGAAAGCCGCGAGGTCCGGCGTGATCGCTGCCCGCCAGCCGCCGCGCTGCTCGACGCGCGCATAGGAATCGCGCGACCCCTTGCGGGACTGGATGGCCTTCACGGTCGGGGTAAAGGCGACATCGCTGGTGAAGGCACGGGCATTCATGGCAGGATTCTCCAAGGCCGATATCCAATAGCTAACGATGAGTTGTGTCAGGCGGCCTGACGGGATTGAACGACAGGGAAGTCGACCTCGGTATCCGCAATCTTGTTGATGTAGTTAGTCCAGACGTTGAGAGCGACATGCTGCACGATCTCTATGATCTGCCCGTCGTCGTAGCCGGCACGTCTCACCGCATCGAGGTCGGCCTGGCCGATATGGCCACGCTCGCGCGCGACCTTGGCCGCGAACTGGACGGCCGCCGCCGCCTTGCTGTCGTTGGAACTCCCTTTCCGGTTAGCAATCATCTCCAAATCGTCCAGACCGGCAAGATTCTTGCCCAGATAGGTGTGGGCGGAAAGACAGTAGGTGCACTCGTTGATCTCGGCGACGGCCAGTGCGATGCGCTCTCGCGTCGGCGCCGGCAGTCGGCCCTTGGATAGTGCCGCCGACATTCCAAGATAACCCTCCAGCGCCGCGGGGCTGTTGGAGACCAGCCGAAAGAGATTCGGTGCGATGCCGAGCTGTTTCTCGACGGCCTTGAGCATCGCCTGCGAGGCGTCGGGTGCGGCAGCAATGGTCTGCGGCGTGGGGATGCGGGGCATGTGAACTCCTATCGATTGGTGACTGGAGTAAAATGCATCCTTCCATATGCAAACCGTAGATGGCATATTCGCAATCCATCCTTCCAATTTCCGGAAGAATAATGGACCGCTTCGACGCCATGTCCCTGTTCGTTGCCACGGTGGAGGCCGGTAGCCTTTCCGCTGCAGCGCGCCGCGCCGGCGTGCCGCTGCCGACCGTCAGCCGCAAGATCTCCGAGCTGGAGAAGCATTTGAAGACGCGCCTGCTCAACCGCTCGACGCGGCGCCTGACGCTGACCGAGGCCGGCCAGTCTTATCTCACCGCCTGCCGCCGCATCCTCGATGAGGTGATAGAGGCCGAGCGTACCGCTGCCGGCGAATATTCGAGCCCGACCGGCGAGCTGGTGATCACGGCGCCGGTCGTCTTCGGCCGCCTGCATGTGCTGCCGGTGATCACCGACTTTCTCGCCGTTTATCCGTACGTGGATGTCCGCCTGACCCTGTCGGACCGGATCACCCAACTGGTCGAGGAGCATATCGACCTGGCGGCGCGCATCGGGGAACTGCCGGATTCGGCCATGGTTGCAATCCGCGTCGGCTCGATCCGCCGCATTGTCTGCGCGAGCCCTGCCTATCTCGCCTTGCATGGCACGCCGGAGAAGCCGCCGGAGCTTGCGGGCCATAGCTGCATCACTTTCGAAGGTCTTGCCGCTCCCGCGGCATGGGGTTTCGGAGCAGGCAAGACGGAAACCACGGTCCCGGTCCGCTCGCGCCTCCAGGTCAACACCGCCGAGGCGGCGATCGATGCCACGGTCGCCGGCCTCGGCCTGACGAAAGTGCTCTCCTACCAGGCGGATGCCGCGGTGCGGGCCGGCGCGTTGCGGGTGGTGCTGGAGCCGTTCGAACCGCCGCCCTGGCCGGTGAGCCTCGTCCATGCCGGCCAGGGCCGGCTGCCGGTGAAGCTGCGCGCCTTCCTCGATTTTGCGGCACCGCGCCTGAAGGAGCGGCTGGCGCGGTCGCTTTAAAGCAATTCCAGGAAAAGTGTGAAGCGGTCAGGTTCGGCGACTTCGCCGTACCTCCGTCCGGAATTGCGGCAAAACAAGAGAGGCAGGGCTGGCATTCGACCACCGTGCCGTTTCCTTTTTGCCGCCGCTTGGTGTAACCAACGCACACTTTCTCACGGGCCCCTTGCATGCTCACCATCCGCTCGCTGGCGTTCAACCTCGTCTTCTATCTCAGCCTGATCGTCCAGATGATCTTCTGGACGCCCTACTATTTCCTGTCGCCGCGCCACCGCGCCTGGTTCGTGCCGAAATTCTGGTCGCGCACCTCAATGTGGCTCTATGACAAGATCGCCGCGACGAAGAGCGAGATCACGGGTGCCGAGAACCTGCCCGAAGGGTCCTTCATCCTGGCGCCGAAGCATCAATCCTTCTGGGACGCGATCGCCTTCTTCCCCTATCTCGACGATGCGCTCTACATCCTGAAACGCGAGCTGACCTGGATCCCCTTCTTCGGCTGGTACATCTTGAAGATGCGCATGATCCCGGTCGATAGAGGCAGCCGCTCGAAAGCGCTGAAGGCGGTCGTCACCGCGACCAGGCAGGAGATGGATCGCAATCCGCGCCAGCTCATCATTTATCCCGAAGGTACGCGCCGCCCGCCGGGCGCCGAGCCGTCCTACAAATACGGCATCGTCGAGATCTATTCGCAACTGGGCGTCCCCGTGGTGCCGGTCGCCCATGTCGCCGGCCTCTACTGGCCGCGGCGCAAGTTCCTGCGCTATCCCGGCACCATCAAGGCCCGCTTCCTGCCGCCGATCCCGCCTGGGCTGGGCAAGGACGAATTCATGCAGCGGCTGATCGGCGAGACCGAAGCCGCCTGCGACCAGATGCTCATCGAAGTCGCGCAGGGTCCGAACCCGCCGCCCATGCCGCCGACGGCGGTGAAGCGGCTGGCGGAGCTCGGCGTGACCGCGAAGACCTGATCGGCTAGCGCAATGCCGCCAGCAGGGTCGTCAGCACCAGCGTGGCGGCAAACACCAGATTGATGATCCGCGAGGCCAGCGGACGGCGCAGAAAGCGCGCGAAAGCCGTTCCGGCGAGCAGCCAGACCAGGTGGATGGCGACGATCATCGCGGCAAGCACCAGCAGCCTGGTGGAAACGCCGAGCGTATCGGCCTGCGACGCAGCGCCGGCGAACACGGCGCCGATCGCCACATAGGCTTTCGGATTGGCGACGGCCAGCATGAAGCCGCCGAGAAAATCAGGCTTCGTCGCCGTGCTGCCGCGTTCGGCCAATGGCGGCGCCATCGCTATTTTGAAGGCGAGATAGAGGATGTAGGCTGCCGAGGCGATCGCCAGCACCGGCGCCAGAACCGGCAGCGAGGTCAGCATGCCGAAAATCCCGGCCGCCACCGCCAGAAGCACGGCGATCGTGCCGAGCGCCACGCCAGACGTGTAACCGAGCGAAGGGCGCAGGCCGAAAGCCGCGCCGACCGCGGTGACGCTGATGGTCGCGGGTCCCGGGCTGCCCATGACGGCCGCCGCCAGGACCAGCGCCAGCACTTGCTGCCAAGGTTGCGCCGCGCCCAGAACGCCACCAGCCATGCCGAACCCTCCTCCCGCCGCGATGCGACAGGACTTACGAGGGTTTTGTCATGGCCGTCTTGGACGATCGTGCGCGAGGCTATGAGCTGGCCCGATCCAATGCCCCAATGTCGTCGGCCGAAAGCTTGAGCGAAGCGGCGCGGATCAGACTGTCCATCTGGGCCGGCGTCGTGGCGCTTGCGATCGGCGCGGTGACGCCCGGCCGCGCGATGATCCAGGCCAGCGCCACTTCCGCCTGCTTGGCCGAATGGCGTTCCGCCAGGGCATCGAGCGCGGACAGGATGCCCATGCCGCGCTCGTTGAGATATTCGCCAACGTCTTCGCCGCGCTCGCTCTGGCCGAGATCGGCCTTGCTGCGGTATTTGCCGCTCAGGAATCCCTTGGCCAGGCTGAAATAGGTGATGACGCCGATATCCTCGGTCTTGCAGAGGTCGAGCAACGGTCCATCGAGCGACGATCGATCGTACAAATTGTATTCAGGCTGCAGCACCTCGTAGCGTGGCAGGCTGCGCAGGCTGGCGACGTCGAGCGCGGCGCGCAACTGGCCGGCATCGAGATTGGAGCAGCCGGGATAGCGGATCTTGCCTTTTTCGAGCAGGCGCTGATAGGCGCCGAGCGTCTCCTCGTAAGGCGTGGCCGGATCCGGCCAGTGCGACAGATAGAGGTCGATGACATCGGTCTGCAGCCGCTTCAGTGATTGATCGACCGCCTTTTCGATATAGGCGGCGGACAGGTCCTTCTTGCCCTGGCCCATGTCGGAGCCGACCTTGGTGATGACCACGACCTTATCGCGGTTGCCGCGGCTCTTCATCCACTTGCCGATGATGGTTTCCGATTCGCCGCCCTTGTTGCCGGGAACCCAGCGCGAATAGGCATCGGCCGTATCGACGGCGTTCAAGCCGGCCCCGACGAACCGGTCGAGCAGATCGAAGGAAGTCTTCTCGTCGGCAGTCCAGCCGAAGACGTTGCCACCCAGGACAAGCGGCGCGATGGAAAGGTCGGTGCGACCGAGACGGCGTTTCTGCAAGACTGATCTCCGTGGTGCTGGAACGGGCCTGATGGCCAAGGGATGGGTTGCCGCTAAGCTAGGTCGTGCCCGGCCGAGGTCAAAGGCATGGTTTTACTTTTTGATCGGACCAGACCCTCACGAAGGCGCGATCTGGCGACCCACTTCCTCCAGCCAGTGGTCACGGATGCCGAGCGCCTCGAGGTGCTCCAGCGTGCTGAGAACATAGTCCTCATTCCGGCCGGATTGGCCGACGGCGCCGCGGACGATCTTTGCCGCGTGGCCGGCATCGAGCCCGCCGGCATATTGCTCATGCTGCCGGTCGACGATATAGGCGACCGCCTCGACCGAACCGCCCCCTCCTTCCCCACCCTGATCCAACCGGACTTCGAGCATGCGTTCGACATAGACGCTGGTCACCAGCTCACGTTCGCGCAGGTAGGAAAGCACCTCGTCGCGCAAATTGCCGGGGACTCGGTAAGCGAGGCCGATGCAGGAGCCGCCGCGGTCGAGGCCGAGCACAAGGCCCGGCCGCGCGTGCGTGCCGCGATGCACGAAGGAATAGACGCAAAGCGAGCGGCGATAGCCGTAAAGCCGGGCGCGGCGCGTCTCGACATGGGCAAATCCGGGCCGCCAGATCAGCGACCCATAGCCAAAAACCCAAAAATCGCCCATATCGCCAAGCCTGATTGCATTCGAGTGAACGACGCCGCACCGCCGGGGTGCTTCTTCTGTCCCCCGCTTGCTTGCGTGAGAGTGAATACCCCGCTCGCCGCATGAGGGGTTAACGAGAGCCACAGCATGACGTCAAGTGACGGGCGACCGCCCAAATTTCGCCGCCGGCTGTTCTGGCTTGCCGCATTCCTTGTCGTGCTGTTCGCAGTCTACAGCGGCGGCTGGTTCTATCTCGCCGACAGGCTCAAGACCGAAACCGACCAAGCGGTGGCGAGACTGGGGAGCAAAGGCATCGCCGCCGGCTGCGCCAATCTCGCCGTCAGCGGTTATCCGATGAGCTTCACGGTCTCCTGCGACAACATCGCCTATGAGGACGACACCAGGAAAGTCGCGGCCTCCACCGGAAGCTTCAACGCGGTCGCCGGGATCACCGGACTCTTGTCGCCAGTCGCCGACCTGCGCGGGCCACTGCGAACGATGGCGCCGGGCATGCCGCCGCTCTGGATCGACTGGGACCAGTTGCAGGCCAATGTCAAAGTGTGGTGGCCGCTGCCGAGAAGCGTTTCGCTGCACGCTGAAGGCCTGAACGGTCAGACCGACCCGCAGGACGACACGGATCCGATGCAATTGTTCAGCGCCGGCAAGGCGGCCGGCCAATTGCAGCCCGCCGGCCAGGACATCAACTATGTCGGCAGCTTCGGCGACCTGGAGATCAACGCGGATGCTATCGACGGACGCGTGCTGCCGGCGATGGACGGCAGTGGCGACGTAACGCTGAAGAACGGCGTGGCGTTGATCGCCGCCCCACCGAAAAGCTTGCGGGGCCAGTCGATCGACATCGCCAGCCTTGATCTGTCATCCGGGACGGCGCGCGTCACCGTGTCCGGACCCGTCTCCGTCGACGCGGAAGGGCTGGTCAACGGGGACCTGATGATCAAGCTCAAGGATCCGAAAGCAGTGGCGGCTATCCTTGCCGGCGCGGTGCCCGAGCATAAGAGCGAAATCGAGCAGGGCTTTGCCGCCCTGTCGATGCTTGGAAAAGAACCCTCGATGCCGCTGAAGATCGTCAAGGGCAAAGCCTCGCTGGGTTTCATCCCGCTCGGCAAGATCAAGCCGCTCGAGTAGAGCAACGATGCCGCAGCCGGTCAGACTGCTCAGCGTCGGCGCTTTCACCCTCGACACGATCCTTCGCGTCGAGACGCTGCCCGCGCATCAAGGCAAGTTCATCGCCAGCGACGGCGTCCAGATCGCATCCGGCATGGCGACAAGTGCCGCCTGCGCCGCGCGGCGCCTCGGCGCCGAAGTCTCGCTATGGGCGAGCGCGGGTGACGATCCGGTCGGCGACCAGCTGATCGCCGACATCGAAGGCGAAGGCGTCGACTGCAGCCTCATCCGTCGCGTCGCCGGCGCGCGGTCGGCGCTGGCCGCGATCCTTCTGGATGCGCATGGCGAGCGCGTCATCGTCCCCTTCTACGACAAAAACGCGCAAGCCGATCCCGAGGCGCTGCCGCTCGCCGACCTTTCCGCTTTCGACGCCGTGCTGGTCGATGTCCGCTGGCCGGGCGCGGCGGCGCTCGCTTTGAGCGCGGCCAGATCGATCGGCCGGCCGGCGATCCTGGATGCCGACACCGCGCCCGTGGAGGTATTGGAGCGCCTGCTGCCCTTGGCCTCGCACATCGTCGCCTCGGAGCCCGCGGCGCGCATCGTCTGCGGCCACGCCCTCGACCCCGAAAGCGCCTGCGCCGACCTTGCCTCGCGCACCGATGCCTTTGTCGCGGTGACCTTCGGCGCTGCCGGCACCTGGTGGCACGACCGGGCGACCGGGCGCGTGCGCCATGTCGAGGCGCCGAAGGTCAAGGCGGTCGACACGCTCGCCGCCGGCGACGTCTTCCATGGCGCCTTCGCCGTCGGCCTCGCCGAGGCCATGCCCATGGAAGAAGCCCTGCGCTTTGCCAGCGCCGCCGCCGCGCTCAAATGCCTGCGCTTCGGCGGGCGGTTGGGCGCGCCGGATCGGGCCGAAACGGTTGCCATGATGGCGGCGCATTGGCCGCCATCGAAGCAGGGTTAGGGCGCAAGATTATCTCGCTTATTTCCGTGAAATCGGCACAAACGCTGGGCATTGGCGGAAGCCGCTCAACCTCGTCATTCCTGGGCGGAGCAGGCGCGAAGCGGCGTCGCGGAGACCCTGGAATCCATTCCGTGACCTGAGCCGTGGAATGCGGCGGAGCAGAATTCTGCACCGCGGCAGCGCTCGGAAGTCACGGAATGGATCCTCGGGTCTGCGCGCGTCGCTTCGCTCCTTGCTCCGCCCGTGGATGACGATCGCGATGAGTGTTTCGGCCAACCTCCAGCGCATGCACCTGCCAAAGCTGACCGAGCCGACCGGTCAAATCCGCGCTGGAAAACGAGGGAAAAGCCTAGGGCTTGGCCGGATGCTCGACGGCCTGCCGGCCGAAGTCCGGCACATCGATATCCTGGCCGGCCTCGATGATCGAACGGCGGATGGCGCGGGTGCGGGTGAAGAGGTCGAACAGCTTCTCGCCGTCGCCCCAGCGGATCGCCCGCTGCAGCGAGGCGAGATCCTCCGAGAACCGCGCCAGCATTTCCAGGATCGCGTCCTTGTTGTGCAGGCACACGTCCCGCCACATGGTCGGGTCGGATGCGGCAAGACGGGTGAAATCGCGAAAACCGGAGGCGGAGTATTTGATGACTTCGCTCTTGGTCACCGCTTCCAGATCGTCCGCCGTGCCGACGATGTTGTAGGCGATGATATGCGGCAGGTGCGAAACGATCGCGAGCGTCATGTCGTGATGCTGCGGGTCCATCGTATCGATGTTGGAGCCGCAGCGCCGCCAGAATTGCGAAAGCTTCTCGAGCGCGGCAGGATCGGTGCCCGGCAGCGGCGTGAAGATGCACCAGCGGTTCTCGAAGAGATCGGCGAAGCCGGCATCGGGTCCGGACTTTTCAGTGCCGGCCAGCGGATGTCCGGGGATGAAGTGCACGCCTTCCGGCACATGCGGCTGCATTTGCGCGATCACCGAGGCCTTGGTCGAGCCGACATCGGTGAGGATGGCGCCCTTCTTCAGCGCCGGCGCGATCTCGGCCGCGACCTCGCCGGACGAGCCGACCGGCACCGAGACGATGACGAGGTCCGCGTCGCGCACCGCTTGGCCGGCATCGATGCTGTAGGAGTCGCCAAGGCCAAGTTCCTCGGCGCGCTTCAGCGTCGAAGCGCTGCGCGTCGCGATGGCGATATGGCGCGCCAGGCCCTCGCGGCGGATGGCGCGCGCGAGCGACGAGCCGATCAGGCCGATGCCGACCAGCGCTATTTTCTCGAACATCGGTGATGCCATGGTGTTCTAGCTTTTCAGGAAGGTCTTGAGCGCGTCGATGACGCCGCGATTGGCCTCTTCGGTGCCGATGCTCATGCGCAGCGCATTGGGAAAGCCGTAGCCGGTGACGCGGCGCAGGATGTAACCGCGCGCACTGAGATAATCGTCCGCTGCCGCCGCCGAATGCTTCTTGCCGTCGGGAAAATGGATCAGCACGAAATTGCCGACGCTGGGCGTGACGCGCAGGCCGAGCCCGGTCAGCTCGGCGCTGAGCCAAGCCAGCCATTTCTCGTTATGCGTCACGCTGCGCTCGATATGGGCGCGGTCGCGGATCGCGGCGATGCCGGCCTCGATGGCCGTCGCATTGACGTTGAAGGGGCCCCGCACGCGGTTGATCGCATCGACGATATGCGCCGGCCCGTACATCCAGCCGATGCGCGCGCCGCCGAGGCCGAGCTTCGAGAAGGTGCGGGTCATCACCACGTTCTCGGAGCTGCCGGCCAGCTCGATGCCGGCTTCATAGTCGTTGCGCCGCACATATTCGGCATAGGCCGCATCGAGCACCAGAAGCACGTCCTTCGGCAATGCCGCGTGCAGCCGGCGCACTTCCTGGAACGGCACATAGGTGCCGGTCGGATTGTTGGGGTTGGCCAGGAACACGATCCGCGTCGCCGGCGTCACCGCGGCCAGGATCGCGTCGATGTCGGCGCGCTCGTCG
>Ga0209758_1005323_pt1 | contig 10026 bp, 7 predicted proteins | sample AraplaMF_Col_mMF_FD_184258 | JGI IMG/M metagenome (GOLD analysis project Ga0209758, IMG submission 184258) | Arabidopsis root microbial communities from the University of North Carolina, USA - plate scrape MF_Col_mMF (SPAdes) (version 2) | ecosystem: Host-associated > Plants > Roots > Endosphere ... | reverse complement strand
CAGGATCACCGTCGGTGGCGCGACGGCAACCACCGTTCCGAGCTCGGGGATCGTCACCTGGAAATCGCTGAGGATTTCCAGCAGCAGCGATTCGAATTCGGCGTCCGACTTGTCGATTTCATCGATCAGCAGCACGCAGCCGGCGGGCTGCTCCAGCGCCTGCAGCAGCGGCCGCGGCTCGACGAATTCCTTGGAGAAGAACACGTCACCGAAATCGTGCAATTGGTTGAGCGCCGCTTCCAGCGTCGGTGCGCCGCCAAGCACTTCGCCGAGCTTGTCCTTCAGGATCTGCGTGTACAGGAGCTGCTTGGCGTATTTCCACTCATAGAGCGCCTTGGCTTCGTCGAGCCCTTCATAGCACTGCAGGCGGATCATCTTCATGCCGCGCCAGGCGGCGATCGCCTTCGCAAGCTCGGTCTTGCCGACGCCGGCGGGGCCTTCGACCAGGATCGGCTTTTCGATCTGCTGCGCCAGATAGACCGCGGTCGCGATCTGGCGGCTTGCAATATAGCCTTGCGCCGCAAGACCGCTTTCCACTGCCTCGATCGAGGCCGCCGGCCCACTTTCAGCCACGGGATAAAACTCCGAATTCGATAGATTTCACAATGTTCTGCCCGCGTTCCCGGCAAAGAACAAGCGGCGTTTTGCTCATGGGGGGCCGCAGTTTTCCGGTATTTCCGTCTAGCGCAATGCGAGCCCGGTTGCGGCTTCAAGCTCGCCGATCGCCTGCGCGGCGTTGAGCACCTTGATCGTGGTCATACCCATCTCGCGCGCCGGTTTCAGGTTGACGCCGAGATCGTCGAGATAGACGCAGTTCCTGGGATCGACCTGCAGCGTCTCGGTCATCATCCGATAGATCTTCGGGTCCGGCTTGCGCAGGCCGATCTTGGCGGACTCGATCACGTGATCGAACAGCGCCATCACCTCGGCGACATAGAGCTTGCGGCCGCTGTGGCTGCCGATGGCGTTGGCCGGCAGATTGTTGGTGATGCAGCCGGTCTTGAATTGCGCCTTCACGCGCTTCAGCGCCTCGACCATTTCCGGGCGCAGGTCGCCCGACAGCAGCGGCAGCACATCCTTGCCACGGACTTCGGCGCCGAGCGCGCGGGATTCGGTTGCGAACAATTCGTCGAAGGCGTGGATGTCGACTTCGGCGCGCTCGAACTTGGCCCAGGCGTTTTCCAGATGGTTGGCGGCGTTGGTACGGCGGATGATGTCGGCGGGCAGTCCGCGCTCGGTCTCGAACCGCGCAAACGCCTCGAACGGCGAGGTGGTCAGAACCCCGCCAAAGTCCCAGATTACCGCCTCGATCATCGTTCCCTCGCTGAAATCCTTTGGCGAGCGGCTAACATGAATTGTCCGGCGGAACCAGTGCGATCCAGCGCTTGGCGTCATGCGTCGCGCGGGTTATTGCTGCGCCGATGAACATCCTGCCTCTTCTGACTGCCGGCCTTGTTGCCGGTCTCGTCCTGCTTTCCCTTCCCGCCCACGCCATCGTCGGCGGCGGTGCGCCGTCGACGGAAGGCGTCGCGCGCTCGGTCGTCACCATCGTCGGCTCGCGTGGCAATTTCTGCACCGGCGCGCTGATCGCGCCTCAACTTGTTCTCACTGCCGCGCACTGCGTACCCGCGGGCGCGGAGTACAAGATCGTCGAATATGGCGCGGACCGGCAGCCGTCGTTGCAGGACGTCAAGGCCGTCGCGATTCATCCGGGCTTCAACATGGGAGCGATGCAAGCGCATCGCGCGACGGCGGATGTCGCGCTGCTGCAATTGAGGGCGCCGCTCAAGGGCAAGAGCACGGCCATAGTAGGCATGCCCAACATTCCGATCAACGTCGGCAGCCGCTTCACCATCGCCGGCATCGGCGTCACCGTGCGCGGCGACGGCAAGAGCGGCGGCACCATCCGCGTCGCTGGCCTGGTCGCGACCAGCCGACCGGGCACGCTGCAGATCCGGCTTGTCGATCCCATCGGGCAGGGTACGCGTGAAGGGCTCGGCGCCTGCACGGGCGATTCTGGCGCGCCGGTGTTCGAGGACAAGCCAAGCGGCCCCGCGATCGTTGGGGTGGTGAGCTGGTCGACCGGGCCGAACGGCTCGGCCGGATGTGGCGGCATGACAGGGGTTACGCCGCTGACGCTCTATCGCGATTGGGTGGTGCAGACGGCTGCGAAGTGGGGGATGGGATTATAGCTTCCGTCGTCCCGGCGAAGGCCGGGACCCATACGCCGCGGCCCATCGGCGAGAATGCAGAAGCCAATTTTCTTCGTAACAACTTCCGACGGTGGTTATGGGTCCCGGCCTTCGCCGGGACGACGATGATTATCGAGCCGTGCCTCTAATGCTTCGCCGCTTTATTCGCCGCGGCATTGTTCAGCACGATCAGGCCATCGACCGCGACGCCCACCTTGCTGTTGATCAGGAACGGATTGACGTCGATCGACGCAATGCGGTTGCCGGCGTCGGCCATCAGGTTGGAGAGGCCGACCAGCGCCTTCACGGCTGACGGTTCGTGTAGCGCGGGCTTGCCGCGATAGCCCTTCATCTTCACGCCGGCTTTTGTCTTGGCGATCAGCTGTTTCGCCTCCGCCTCGTCCAGCGGAGCGCCGGCCAGGGCGACATCCTTCATCAGCTCGATATCGACGCCGCCGGTGCCGAACAGCACCACCGGCCCCATCTCGGCATCGAGCGAGGCGCCGACCACGAGTTCGAGATCGGCCTTGACTTGCTGCGCGATCAGAATGCCTTCGAGTTTCGGCTTGCTCTTGATCTTCTTCACCCGCGCGGTGATGTCGTTGAACGCCTTCTTCACCTCGGCAGCGCTGTTGAGATTCAATACCACGCCGCCGATATCGGACTTGTGCAGGATGTCGGCGCTAACGACCTTTGCCACCACGGGAAAGCCGATCTGCTTGGCGATCTTCACGGCTTCGGCCGCGGTCTGCGCGATCTCTTCCTTTGAAACCGGGATGCCATAGGCTTTCAGCAGCTTCTTCGAGGCGACCTCGTCCAGCGCCGCGGCGCCGTTGGCGGCCTTGAGCGCTTTTTCCAGCATCGCGCGTGCGGATGCCTTCGAGCTCGACTGGATGTCCGGCACTTCCTTGCGCAGCGACGCATAGTCGATCAGCGACTTGATCGCGCCGACGGCGCGGTCGAGCCCCTGCATGACCGCGATGTTCGGCAGCGACTTGCGCAGGCCTTTTGTAAACTCGGTGAAGCCGATCGACATCGCGCTGATATAGACCACGGGCTTGCTGGCCGCGCCCGCCATTTCATTGACGATGCGCAGATTGCGCTCGCGCAATTCGTGCGGCGCCTTCGGCAATTCGGCGTCGATGATCACGATGTCGGTATCGGGATCGTCGATCATGATCTGGATCGATTTCATGTAGACGGACGGGTCGACCACGGCGGCAAAGCCGGCATCGAGCGGATTGCCGACGATGCTGCCGGGGCCGAGCATTTTTGCCAGTTGTTCCGTCGCATTCTTGCTGAGCGGCGCGAAATTCATCCCGGCCGAATAGAACGCGTCGATCAGGAGGCCGCGCTTGCCGCCGGACAGCGACACCGCGGCGAGGCGGTTGCTCTTCGGCGGCTCGGCATGCACGAAACATTCGGTGGTCTCGATCAGTTCGTCGAGACCGCGGACGCGGATCACGCCCTCGCGGGTCGAGATCGCGTCAAAGGTTTCGATCGAACCGGCGAGCGCGCCGGTATGCGCCATCGCCGCGGCGCGGCCGCCCTCGGAGGCGCCGAGCTTCAGCGCGATCACCGGCTTGCCGGCGGCGCGCGCGGCCTTGCAGGCCTCGCGAAACACTTTTGTGTTCCGCACACCTTCGAGATAGACGACGATGACGCGAATGGACGGATCGGCGGCGAAATAGGCCATCAGGTCCGGCGTCTCGAGACCGGTTTCGTTGCCGGTCGTGACCATGTAGCCGACACCGACGCCGCGATCTTCCAGCGCCTGGCGGATCGCCATCACGATCGCGCCGGATTGCCCGGCAATCGCCACCGGACCCGCTTCCATGGTGACGATGCGGTCGTCGATATTGGTGAACAGCTTTTCGCCCGCGCTCAGATTGCCGAGGCAGTTCGGGCCGGTGACGGCGAGACCGGTCTCCTTCACCGCTTGCTTGAGTTCGACGGCCAGCCGCTGGCTTTCTTCGTCCTGCAGTTCGCTGAAGCCCGAGGTGACGATGGTGGCGGAGCGTGCGCCGGCGGCCGCCGCATCGCGGATCACCTGCACCGCGAAACGCGCCGGTACCAGCACCAGCACGTGATCAGGCTTTTCGGGAAGACTGGCAAAATCCTTGTAGCAGGGGACGCCCCAGATGGTTTCGCGCTTGGAATTGACCGGGAACAGCCCGCCTTCGTATTTGTACTTGATCAAGTTGTTCCAGATGCGCTCGGCATAGTTGCCGGGTTTGTCGGTCGCACCGACCAGCACGATGTTGCGCGGGTGCAGCATTGCATGGATGTTCTTGACGATGTCGCTGGCGTCAGGCGAGGGCGACCATTTTTCGGCGTGGTGCGATGCGGTGCTGGCCTGAGCGTCCATGGTAATCCCTGATTTGCTGTTGCTTTTGCCGTGGCGATTGAAGAGATGCGCCCTGCCATGCTTCTTGCGATTGAATCCTATGGGCACTTGGCTGACGTGGCAACACGCGTTGCGTGCGCAGCGCCATTCGCGTCGCGCACGATATCCCACCTCGCGGAGAATTTTAGCGTGATTTCGACGCTTCGAGCATCGTGGCGTGCACCAGATAGCGCTCCGGTCCCTGCGTCATCGCGTCGAACGGCCAGCAGGTGGAGAGCACCAGTTCGTGGCCGTCCGCCAGCGGATCGATGCCGGAGGCATCGAAACGCACGACCGAGGTAGTATCCACCTGGTAGCGAAAAGTGCGGCCGTCCTGTCTGATGATTTCGATCTCGTCGCCGATCGCAACATTCTTCAGAAAAGCGAAGTGCGTATCGCGGTGCGCGGAATAGACAGCGACGCCGCGCTCGCCGGCATCCGCCGTGCGCTCGACATGCCCCGGACCGAATGCCAGCGCCTGCCCGCTGCTGCCCGCCAGAACGATCGCGCGGGCGCGCAGCCGTTTCACCTCGATGCGGGCGACCGGCCAGGTGTCGGCCCACGACCAGGGTTTTGTCGCCGCGCCGGTGGCGAGGGTGCTTTCAAACGCGCGCTCCAGCAGCACCTGCGCGACCAGCGCCTTGGCGTGGATGTAAGCGCCCTGGCCGAACAGGATCAGGCCGATGACGGCGAGGAGGAGCGGGAGGAGGAGGCGGGGCATCAAGTTGGCCCTTTCGTCATTGCGAGCGCAGCCACGTGGATTGCTTCAGCCTTCTCTGCGAGCTACGGCGGACAAGTCGCTGCGCTCGCAATGACGGTGCTCGGGGAAAATGGGGGGCGCGCGCGGCCCTGGGGGGACAGGGGAAGCCGCGCGCGCTCTGGAAAGAGGGGTGGGGAGCCTCCTCTTTTCCGTAGACGTCAAGTGGGTGACATCTGACGTCGAGTAAACACGAGCAGGAGCAGGCTGACCGTGAGCAGGATCACACCCGCCAACATTTTCAACTCGGCATCGGTTGCCGTCTTCGGCAGCGTCACCGTGCTGGGCGCCTGCGTCACGATCGGCTGCGCCCGCTTCAGCGCCGCGACCTGAACCTGGGCCTGATCGTTGTCCGCGCGACGTTCGGTGGGCGCTACGGGCGCGCGCGGGCGTTCGCCGAACACCTTTTCAAAATCCCAGCCTGCCGGCAGATTGATCGGCAGCTCCGAGAGTTTGAGCGGCGCGCCTTCCGGACGGCCCGGCGTCTTGTCGACCGCGACCAGGCTGGTCAGCCGCGTCACGAGCTGATGCTCGAGCGCCAGCGCCAGAATGGTCTTGTCGGCATCTTCCGGGCTCGTCTGCCGCGTGGTGCGCGCGACTTCGGCGTCCGCGATCTTGCGCCGTGCCCAGAGTTTTGACAGGCCCTTGCCTTCGGCGGCATTCGCCAGCGGCAGGGTGACCACCCACGGACGGTCGCCGATGCGGCCCTTGATCTCGACCGAGCCTGCAAACTTGTCGAGCTTTGCGGCGAGCACCAGCGGTTCATCGCGATAGACGTCGGGGATCGCGACCGGCGTGATATCCGCCGCGGTATCGGAGAACTTTGCGGTGAGGTTTGTCACCGCGGGATTCTCCAGCTTGGCGAACAGGCTGCGCATCCGTTCCTCGACCTGCTCGACCGCGCCGATATGGGTGAAGGTGCCGCGGCCGAGTTCGGCGGCGCGCGTCATCAGATAGGTGTTCGGCGCCGAGCCGATGCCGACCATGAAGATGCGCGAACGGCCGCGCAGCGCGTTGATGGTTTCGAACAATTGCTGCTCGTTGCCGATCGCGCCGTCGGTCAGGAACACGACTTGCCGGACGTAGCCGGTATCGCTGGCGTTATCGGACAAAGCGGCGCGCATCGCCGGCACCATCTCGGTGCCGCCGCTGGCTTGCAGCGCGTCGACGAAGGACGTTGCCTGGCCGACATGCGCGCGGTCGGCGGGCACGGCGGACGGGAACAGCATGTCCATGGTGTGATCGAAGCGGATCACGTTGAAGCGGTCGTTCGGCTGCAGGCGGCCGAGCGCGTAGGTGAGGCTCGCCTTGGCCTGGATGATGGAGACGCCGCCCATCGAGCCGGAATTGTCGATGACGAAGATGACTTCGCGCGGCAGCGGCTTCTGCTGCGCCTGCTCGACCGCCGGCGGGGTGACGAAGGCGAGCAGATAGTCGCTGCCGCCGACATGTTCGCGGAACAGCCCGACCGACGGCGCCTTCTCGGCGGCCGGTTTCCAGGTCAGTTCGAAATCGCGGTCGGCCGGCACCGGACCTTCGGCGAGGCGGATGATGCTGGTGCCGTCATCGGCCTTTTCCGTCTTGATCGCGTGGTGATGGCTCTTGACCTCGCCGAGCGGAAAGCCCGCTTGCAGGCGCACGGTGATGCGCGTCGGATTGACCGGGGCGTTGGTCGCGGGGTCGAGCACCTCGGGTGAGATACGGTCGCGGTCCGGCACGGGATCGGACTTGGCCGAACCCCAGCCGCCACCATTGGGCTGGAAGTCAACGCTCTGCACGACGGGCTTGGGATTGTAGCGCGGCGCCACCACCATCGGCACCCGCAGCGAGAACTCGTTGCCGGATTGCCGGACCGGCTCCTGATATTCAATCTGCACCAGCACGGTTTCGCCGGGTCCGATATTGGCGACGGAGTTGGTGAAGATGTTCGGCCGTTCCTGTTCGGTCAGCGCCGCCTTCTGGCCGTTCTGTTTGGCCTGTTCATAGATGATCTTGGCCTGCTGCCGTTCCTTGATGTCGCCGACCACGACGCGGTCGCCGATCACCATCTTCAGCGTGTCGACTGCGCCGCCCGACGGCAGCGGATAGACATAGACCGCTTCGACAAAATCCTTGGTCGGGTTGCGGAAGATCTGCGTGACCTTGGCGCGGATGGTCGGGCCCGACACCGTGAGGTCGACATCGATGCCGAGCCGCGACGCGTCGGCGTAACCGTCGTCGGTCTTCAAGAGCAGCGACCCGGAGCGGGCGTCGCCGGGTTTGGCGAAGCCGGCTTGAACCTGCTCCGCCGACCACACTGGCTGAAAGCTCAAAAATAAGGCCGCAAACCCGACCAGGATTACGGCCACGCCCTGCATCACCATGAACAGCACCAGCCCGATCAGGCTGGGCTGTGCGCGGCGTTTGTCGGCCTCGATTTCGTCTGATGTCGTCATGTCACTCGCTCCAAACGGCGCTCTCGCCGTGGTGCTGACGTTGCGGAATTCGGCTGATTGGCACGAGCGGAATGATCGGCCTTGTTCGGTCGCCCGCCACCGCGCCCCGCCGCCGCGGCGGCGGCTTTGTGCGGGTTTGTGATGGAATGTGCGTCTGCTAGACTGGCGTCTTGAAACCAGGGGTGACGATGCCAGCGCCGGACAAGCAGCTTTCCGCCGAACAAAGCCAGCAAATCGCCGATACCATTCGCGAGGAAATCGCCCGTCGCCGCATCTCCCGGCAATCGCTGGCGGAACTGGCAAAGCTCAGCCTGTCGACGCTGGAAAAAGTGCTGGGCGGCCGTCGCCCGTTCACGCTCGCCACCACCGTTCGCCTCGAACAGGCGCTCGGCGTTTCCCTGCGCAAGGCCGTGGATGCTCCGGCCCCCGCCGCGCCGAATGGCAATGGCGACATCGCGCCCGATGGGCTCGGGGCCTATTCGCGCCGCGCGGTATCCTGGATCGAGGGTACCTATGTCACCGTGCGTCCGTCATTCGGCGACAAGGACGCAATCTTTGCCTACCGCACCGAGATCACCTGGGACGGCGCGGCCTCATCGCTGGCGTTTCATGAAAGCGAACGGCAGGACGCGGCCTACACCCAGTATGGCGAAGTGGCGGTGCCGAACCAGTCGGGCCACATCTATCTCGTCACCAACCGCCACGGCCAGTATCGCCTGATCACGCTGGCGCGGCCGGCGATCTCAGGCGAGATGTACGGCATCATCACCACGCTGCTCGCCGGCCGCGGCGCGCTGCTGACGCCGATCGCAGCCCCGATTGCGTATTTGCCGATCAAGATGGTCGCGAGCCCGACGTTCGGCCGGATCGCCGCGGATGACGTCAACTTCGCGCAGTATCGCCAGCACTTGCGAAAGACGACGGAAGAGCCGTTCGCGATGTTTCTGCCGGGATAGTGCGCGCCAGCCTTGCATTTCCTGCGAAATAGCCTATGTGGCTCTTATTCGAATTATCGCTCTGCCTTGTTGACCACGCCGAAACCGGCCCCAATCCCCAAGACATCGTTGAAAATCGGATGAAGCCTGCGCGGAGGTCGCACAGGCGAACGCGCTTTCGCGCATCTTGGAGATAGTGACATGGCTACCGGAACAGTGAAGTGGTTCAACGCGACCAAGGGTTTTGGCTTCATCCAGCCCGACGATGGCAGCACCGACGTTTTCGTTCACATCAGCGCCGTCGAGCGTGCAGGCCTGAGCTCGCTCAATGAAGGCCAGAAGATCTCGTTCGAAGCGAAGAAGGACCCGATGCGCGGCAAGACCAGCGCAGAGAACCTTCGCGTCGACTAAAGGTTGCGGATTTCTGGATTTCCACGGATGTACTGGGATCCACTGATCAGCCTCCGATACGAGCGCCCGCCGGTGACGAACCGGCGGGTTTTTTTGTTTGTCGCGTGTCTATGGGATGGGTTGAGCTCTTTGCGAAACCCATCAATCCATTGCGCAGAGAGGTGATGGGTTTCGCGAAGAGCTCAACCCATCGCTACGACGCGACCTTGTCCGTCGCCTTCACCGCGTTGAATCTCTCCCGCAGCGTCGGCTTGTGGATCTTCCCCGTCGCGTTGCGCGGCAGCGCATCGACGAACTCGATCAGTTTTGGGCATTTGAACCGCGCCAGATTGGCCGCGCAATGGGCGTGGATTTCGTCCCGAGCCAGGGTGTGACCGGGCTTCACCGCCACGATCGCCATGCCGACCTCGCCCCATTGCTCGCTGGGAATTCCGATGATCGCGGCTTCGGCAATCGCGGTAAGCTGATGCAGCACGCTCTCGACTTCGGCCGGATAGACGTTTTCACCGCCGGAGATGTACATGTCCTTCCAGCGGTCGACGATGTAGTAAAAACCTTCCTCGTCGACGCGCGTGGCGTCGCCGGTGTGCAGCCAGCCGTCGGTGAAGGACGACGCGTTGGCGTCCGGCCGGTTCCAGTAGCCCGGCGTGACGTTCGGCCCCCTGACCCAGAGTTCGCCGAGTTCGCCGACGTCAGCGTCCGTTCCGTCGGGACGGACGATCCGCACTTCCGTGTGCAGCACCGGCTTGCCGGACGAGCCGGCCTTGCGCGCGGCGTCCTCGCGGTCGAGCGCCAGCACCGCCGGCGACGTCTCGGTCATGCCGTAACCCTGTTGAAGGGCGACGCCGCGCTCTTCCCACGTTTTCAAGAGCGGCACCGGCATCGGCGCGCCGCCGACGCCGCCGATCAC
>Ga0209758_1005321_pt1 | contig 10029 bp, 7 predicted proteins | sample AraplaMF_Col_mMF_FD_184258 | JGI IMG/M metagenome (GOLD analysis project Ga0209758, IMG submission 184258) | Arabidopsis root microbial communities from the University of North Carolina, USA - plate scrape MF_Col_mMF (SPAdes) (version 2) | ecosystem: Host-associated > Plants > Roots > Endosphere ... | reverse complement strand
ATGAAGGTGGCGGTCTTGCCGTAGATGTGCGCGACCTGATGGATGCAGTACTTGTAGATCTGCATGTGGTCGGCCATCAGCGTCAGCGTGTCGAACTTCATGCCGAGCTCGTGCTGGGCCGAAGCGACCTCGTGATGGTGCTTCTCGACCTTGACGCCCATCTTGGCCATGGCGCCGAGCATTTCCGAGCGCATGTCCTGTACCGAGTCCTGCGGCGGGACCGGGAAGTAGCCGCCCTTGGTGCGGATGCGGTGGCCGAGATTGCCGCCTTCATATTCGGTGTCGGAGTTGGTCGGCAGCTCGGAGGAGTCGAGACGGAAGCCGGTGTTGTAGGGGCCGCTGGAGAAGCGGACGTCGTCGAACACGAAGAACTCGGCCTCGGGACCGACGAACACGCTGTCGCCCACGCCCATCGACTTCACCATGGCTTCCGCCTTCTTGGCGATGCCGCGGGGGTCGCGGTTGTAGGCCTCGCCGGTGGTCGGCTCGAGCACGTCGCAGGTGATGACCATGGTGGTCTCGGCGAAGAACGGATCGATCGTCGCGGTCACCGGATCGGGCATCAGGCACATGTCGGACTCGTTGATCGCCTTCCAGCCGGCGATCGAGGAGCCGTCGAACATCGTCCCTTCGGCGAAGATATCGTCGTCGATCATGCTGACGTCGAACGTCACATGCTGCCACTTGCCGCGCGGATCGGTGAAGCGCAGGTCGACGTACTTAACGTCGTTGTCCTTGATCGATTTCAGGACGTCTTTGGCGGTCTTCATGCATACCCCTTTTGGCTCTGCGGGTCGGTTTCCAGGTGAGCAGATTCGTTCTCGCTTTCGGCGAGTTGGCGCAACCGCACAAACGAAATCAGGCCGCCGAAGCAGCCTTTTTTCTTTCAGAGTGTCGCAAAATTCGGGATAGCACCCGGCTCAGATAGCGTCCAGCCCGGATTCGCCGGTTCGGATGCGGATCGCCTCTTCGATGTTGGAGACGAAGATCTTGCCGTCGCCGATGCGCCCGGTTTGCGCGGCGCGGCGGATCGCGTCGATCGCCCGCTCGACCAGGTCGTCGCCGATCACGATCTCGATCTTCACCTTGGGCAGGAAGTCGACGATGTATTCTGCGCCGCGGTAAAGCTCGGCGTGACCCTTCTGCCGGCCGAAGCCCTTGGCCTCGGTCACGGTGATGCCCTGAAGGCCGACTTCCTGAAGCGCTTCCTTCACCTCGTCGAGCTTGAACGGCTTGATGATGGCTTCGATTTTCTTCACTGCGCGCCTCCCGGCCTTTCGATCAAATAGCAACGTCTTCGTCAGGATGCGCTTTATCTCACGCACGAACGTGTCTTCGGTATGCCGGGATGCCTGACCAGCCCGACAACGACGGCCAGCCACACCCTGATAAATGCCAGCGAGCACGACAAACCGAAGCGGCTTCCTCGAAAGCAGGGTCTATGCCAAGTTGCAAATGCCCTGATTATTGGAGCGTTATCAGCCTTTTAACTGGCAACTCTGATAGGTGGAGCCGACCGACCCAAAATACCGCAGACTACGAAATAGGCAAACGGTTCAATATCTAAGCAGATCGTTGTTCCGTAGACCGGGTCGGCACGAAACGTGCCTGTTGAAAAGGCGTTTGGACCAGGGAAGTGGCATGGAAGTACTGACCAACGCTGAAATGCAGCGCGCGGACCAGCTCAGTATTGCGGCAGGCACGCCCGGCTTCAAGCTGATGCTGAGTGCCGGCCAAGCGGTCGCGGAGGCCGCCAACGCGCTGGTGGAGGAGGGGCCGATCCTGATCGTGGCCGGCCCCGGCAACAATGGCGGCGATGGTTTTGTCGCAGCCGCCGAGCTCGCCGCGCAAGGGCGCGAGGTCTCGGTGATCCTGATGTGCGAGCGCGACCAGCTCCAGGGCGATGCGGCCTCCGCCGCGCGCGGCTGGAAGCATCCGGTGCTGCCGTTCAATCCGCAGGCGATCGGAAGACCCGCGCTGATCATCGATGCGCTGTTCGGCGCCGGCCTCGGCCGCCCCGTCGAGGGCGAGGCGCGGGAGATGATCGAGGCGATCAATGCCAACGGTGCGCCCGTGCTCGCGGTCGACCTGCCGAGCGGCATCAACGGCACCAGCGCGGCGATCATGGGCGTTGCGGTCAACGCCGCCGAGACCATCACCTTCTTCCGCAAGAAGCCGGCCCATTTGCTGCTGCCCGGCCGGATGCATTGCGGCCGCGTCCGCGTCGCCGACATCGGTATCGACGCGCAGGTGCTGGAGGAGATCAGACCGGAGACCTTCGAGAACGATCCGGATCTCTGGGGCGCAGCGTTTCCGGTGCCGCTGATCGACGGCCACAAATACGCGCGCGGACACGTGCTCGCGGTCTCCGGCGATGCGGCCGCGACCGGCGCGGCGCGGCTTGCCGCGCGCGGCGCGCTGCGGGCCGGTGCCGGGCTGGTGACGCTCGCCACCCCGCGCGATGCACTCGCGATCAATGCCGCCGCGCTCACCGCGGTGATGGTGCGTCCCGTCGACACCACGGTCGAGTTCGGCGAGCTGCTCGGCGACAGGCGCTACAACACCTGCATCATCGGTCCCGGCACCGGGATCGGCGAGCGCACCTGCGACATGGTCCACACCGCGCTTCAAGCGCAGCGGCATCTCGTGCTGGACGCCGACGCCCTGACGAGCTTTGCCGCCAACCCCGAGCGCCTGTTCGAATCGATCAAGTCTTCCGGGGACAATGCGGTGGTGCTGACGCCGCACGAGGGCGAATTTCCGCGGCTGTTCTCCGACCTCAGCAACAAGCATCCCGGCCGCTCCAAGCTCGAGCGCGTGCGTGCCGCCGCCGAGCGCGCCGGCGCGGTGGTGCTGCTGAAGGGGCCGGATACGACCATCGCCGCGCCCGACGGCCGCGCCGCCATTGCCGCGAACGCGCCGCCCTGGCTGGCTACAGCCGGCGCCGGCGACGTGCTGTCCGGCATCATCGCCGGCCTCCTGGCGCAGGGCGTGCCGGCGTTCGAGGCCGCCAGCATCGGCGTCTGGATGCACGGCGAGGCCGCGACCGAGGCCGGGCCCGGCCTGATCGCGGAGGACCTGACCGAGACGCTACCGGCCGTGCACCGGCGCATCTACGATGCGCTGGCGATCGAATACTGAGCTGCCAGGTAGGATGGGTAGAGCGAAGCGAAACCCATCAATTCAAATCTTGGCGCAGTAACGATGGGTTTCGCTTCGCTCTACCCATTCTACGAAGTCTCACTCCACCGCGTACCATCGCACCAGGCGCGGGGCGGCCCAGTCGGTCACGACCGATTCGAGCAGCCATCGCCCCGGCGAGGTCGCGGCGAAGGCGATGCGCTGGGTCTGGCCGGGCTCGATCGCGAGCGTGTCGAGCCAATAGGGCTTCCAGCCGTCGTCGAGCTTGTCGAGCAGGCGGAAGGGATGACCATGCAGGTGGAAGACGGTCGTGACGGGGGCGGGGTTCTTCAGGGCCAGCACGACGGTGCGACCGGCCCTGGCGCGGAAGACGGGAGCGGACGCCGTGGAGAAGCTGGCGGGCCGGGCCCAGCCGGCGTCGGCGCCGCCGAGCGCGACATCGAACCGCAGGGCGCCTTTCAGGTCGAGCTTCTCGGGCAGGTCGTTCGACGGGAGCGGCTGCGGCTCGAACAGCGGCACACGCCGCTCCAGCTGGCCTGTGATCTTGAGGCTGCCGACCTGGCGCGCCTCCTTGCCGTCATGCAGCAGGAATGCGGCCGATGTGGCCGTATCCACAAATGCGTCGGCGCGTCCGCCTGGGGCCAGCACCAGGGCGCCGTTGCGGGCCGGGAATGGCTCGGCGGGCTGCCCGTCCAGCGCCATCACGCGGACCTCATGGTTTTCCAATTTGATCGCCAGAACAGTGCGTTGGGAGCCGTTGATAAAGCGCAGCCGCAGCCGCTGATTGCCCAAGGCTGAGAGTTCGAATGAAGTCTGCCCGTTGATCGTGTAGAGCGGCGTCGTGTCCTTCGGGTCCTGGCCAGGGGGAAGGGCGGTGCCGTCCGGCCGCAGGCGCCATTCCTCGAGCAGCAGGACCTCGTCACGATCGACGGCGACCCGGCTGGTCTCGGCCGCGATGATCGGAAGCGGGCGCGCTGGCTGCTTCTGACCGTCCTCGAAGAGGCGGAAGTCGGCCAGCAGGGTTCCTGCATTAGCGATTGAAATAATTGATGTTTCCGTCGTATCGGGTGCCGCCGGGGCGCGCCCCCGGAGCGGGTCGGCCGGGGTCGGGGCAGTCAGGCCGTACCAGACTGGTGCAAGCGGCACAGGCAGGTCGTTCCGAAACACCACCTCGCAGCGGTCGAAGCGCTTGAGACGGACGTCCCTGAGGTGGCTTACGGCCGCGAGCTCCCAGACCGGTGTAGCTGTCTGACCCGGCCTCAGAGCCAGCGTTGCCGGCCTTGCCTGAAGCGCGAGCTGGGCCGTCACGGACGGGCCGGCGCCGCCGGCGATCAGCCCGGCCGCCGAGGCTCCAAGGGAAGCTCCGAGGGAGACTCCAAACCCGGCCAAAACCTGCCGTCTGTTCGGGTCGAAAATCCGTGGTTTCATGCCGCGATCCGGACCATGCCGCGCTGGATAAGTCCAGCCATCGTGCCTACTTGAAGCATGCCTCCATCGGGCCATTTTTTTGCTGCGAACAGTCAGGCACATGTTATAAGCCCGGCCGCCCGCGGCATCGCGGCCGGTCTTGATGCAAATTCACGCGGGCGTGGCGGAACTGGTAGACGCGCCGGATTTAGGTTCCGGTGACGAAAGTTGTGGGGGTTCGAGTCCCTCCGCCCGCACCAAGCGCTTCTCGCGTTTGCACGGATTACGAGGGCCTGCTCCTCGCGGATGTTTGTCCGCCTGAAGCCGGTCCGATGAACCACCGGCGTTGAGGCGTTCGCCTCGCGCCGGATCGATTAATGACAGCGTCCCGACGCATGCGCGCCGGGGCCGAGCGAAAAGAAGATTGGACGCCATGCAGGTCACAGAGACCCTCTCGGAAGGTTTGAAGCACGAGTTCAAGATCAGCGTTCCCGCGGCTGATCTCGACGCCAAGGCCGGCGCCAAGCTCGTCGATCTCAAGGACAAGGTCCGCATCAACGGCTTCCGTCCCGGCAAGGTGCCGGTCACGCACCTGAAGAAGGTCTATGGCCGTTCGGTGATGGCCGAGACGATCGACCAGACCATCCGCGACACCAATACGCAGCTGTTCTCCGAGCGCGGCTTCCGTCTCGCGACCGAGCCGAAGATCACCATGCCGACCGAGCAGGCCGAGGTCGAGGAGCTGCTGAACGGCAAGACCGATCTGACCTACACGGTCGCGATCGAGGTGGTGCCGGCGATCGCGCTCGCCGACTTCAAGTCCTTCCAGGTCGAGAAGCCCGTCGCCGACGTGTCCGACGCCGACGTTGACGAGGCGATCAAGCGCATCGCCGATTCCAACCGCGGCTATGCCGCCAAGGCGGACGGCGCCAAGGCCGAATCCGGCGACCGCGTCACCATCAACTTCAAGGGCTCGATCAACGGCGAGCTGTTCGAGGGCGGCACCGGCGAGGGCATCCAGGTCGTCATCGGCTCCAACACCTTCATTCCCGGCTTCGAGGAGCAGCTGATCGGCATCGCGGCCAACGAGACGCGCACGCTGAAGGTGTCGTTCCCGAAGAACTACATGAACGACAAGCTCGCCGGCCAGCCGGCCGAGTTCGAGACCACCGCGACGCTGATCGAGGCGCCGCAGGACATCGCGATCGACGACGAGTTCGCCAAGACGCTCGGCCTGGAATCCTTGGACAAGCTGAAGGAAGCCGCGCGCGAGCGTCTGGTTGCCGAGTTCTCGACCGCGACGCGCCAGCGCGTCAAGCGCGCGCTGCTCGACCGCCTCGACGAGGCGCATCGCTTCGAGGCGCCGCCCTCGCTGGTCGACGAGGAGTTCAACCTGATGTGGAACTCGGTCAAGGCCGAGATGGATTCCGCCGGCAAGACCTTTGCCGACGAGGACACCACTGAGGATGCCGCCAAGGAGGAGTACCGCAAGATCGCCGACCGCCGCGTGCGGCTCGGCCTCGTGCTCTCCGAGATCGGCGAGAAGAACAAGATCAGCGTGACCGACGACGAGGTCGGCCGCGCCGTGATCGAGCGCGCCCGGCAGATGCCCGGCCGCGAGAAGGAGGTCTGGGACTACTATCGCAACAACGCCCAGGCGCTAGCCCAGCTTCGCGCACCGATCTACGAGGACAAGGTCGTCGACTTCATCCTCGAGCTCGCCAACGTGACCGAGAAGAAGGTCTCGCGCGAGGATCTCTACAAGGACGACGAAGCGGAAAAGACCGCTGCTTGAAGGCTTTGAGCAATCAGCCTTCTATTAAGGATGATCGGCGATCAGGCCCGGCTAGCCATGTGGCTGGCTGGGCCTTTCTGCGAGAATCAGCTTCAACTCCCCGCTGGATTAAGCCTTAATCCGCTCCGCACTTGTCTGGCGCGAATTGGGCTATATCTGTCGGTACGCCCTGTACCCGAGTTTCTCTGCTAACTAGTCCTGCATCACGGGACGTCCATCGCCTCCGGCAAATCCAGCCTCACTGGTCCGCCAAGACAGGTGATGCCCACGTCCGAAACCCTAGGTGACTCATGCGCGATCCGGTTGAAACCTACATGAACCTCGTGCCCATGGTGGTCGAGCAGACCAACCGTGGCGAGCGCGCCTACGACATTTTCTCGCGCCTGTTGAAAGAGCGCATCATCTTCGTGACCGGTCCGGTCGAGGACGGCATGTCGACGCTGATCGTCGCGCAGCTGTTGTTCCTCGAGGCGGAAAATCCGAAGAAGGAAATCTCGATGTACATCAACTCGCCGGGCGGCGTGGTGACGTCGGGCCTTGCGATCTACGACACCATGCAGTTCATCCGCCCGCCGGTCTCCACGCTCTGCACCGGCCAGGCCGCCTCGATGGGCTCGCTGCTGCTGTGCGCGGGCGAGAAGGACATGCGCTTCTCGCTGCCGAACGCGCGCATCATGGTCCACCAGCCCTCCGGCGGCTTCCAGGGCCAGGCGACCGACATCATGCTGCACGCCCAGGAAATCCTGAACCTGAAGAAGCGGCTCAACGAGATCTACGTGAAGCACACTGGCCAGACCTACAAGACGATCGAGGACGCGCTGGAACGCGACAAGTTCCTGACCGCCAACGACGCCAAGGAGTTCGGCCTGGTCGACAAGGTCATCGACAAGCGCGCCGAAGAGCCGGCGCCGGCGAAGACCCCGTAGCACTACTGGGCGGTAACGGCGATCCCCTGGGATCGCCGGAGCTCATCAGGGCCGCGTTCACGCTTGGTGCGCGTGGACGCATTGCAAAACAGCGTTTTGCGCCCTGCGGCAGGCAGAAAGTTCCGCTTTCGTGCTTGTTTTTCGTGGCAATCCAGCAACGCCGGGGTGATTTCGGTCACTTCGTCCGTGCCAAGACCGGAAATCACGGTATTGTCACGGGTAGCCGGCGACCCCCGATTAGCGAATTCTTGATAGTCGGGTGACAGCATGGTTGGCTACGATTGATCGGCTATGATCGCGGGAGAATCGAGTGACCGTGATTCGCACGGGATGTAGTAACGCGTAGGTCTTTTTTGGTACGGAATTTGCTCTATTTAAACTCCAGGCCGACCATCGTGTCGGAATGGAGCGATCGAGCGGAACGGGATCGAACCGCGGACGGAGACATGAATGAGTAAGGTCGGCACGAGCGACTCAAAGAACACGCTATATTGCTCGTTCTGCGGCAAGAGCCAGCACGAAGTCCGCAAACTGATCGCGGGTCCCACGGTCTTCATCTGCGACGAGTGCGTCGAGCTCTGCATGGACATCATCCGCGAGGAGAACAAATCCTCGCTGGTCAAGTCGCGCGACGGCATTCCGACGCCGAAGGAAATCTGCAAGGTGCTGGACGATTACGTCATCGGCCAGAGCCATGCGAAGAAGGTCCTGTCGGTCGCGGTGCACAACCACTACAAGCGCCTCAACCACCAGACCAAGCACAACGACGTCGAACTCGCGAAGTCGAACATCCTGCTGATCGGTCCGACCGGTTCGGGCAAGACGCTGCTCGCGCAGACGCTCGCCCGCATCCTGGACGTGCCGTTCACGATGGCGGATGCGACGACGCTGACCGAAGCCGGCTATGTCGGCGAGGACGTCGAGAACATCATCCTGAAGCTGCTCCAGGCCGCCGACTACAACGTCGAGCGCGCCCAGCGCGGCATCGTCTACATCGACGAGATCGACAAGATCAGCCGCAAGTCCGACAATCCCTCGATCACGCGCGACGTGTCGGGTGAGGGCGTGCAGCAGGCGCTGCTCAAGATCATGGAAGGCACGGTGGCTTCGGTCCCGCCGCAGGGCGGCCGCAAGCATCCGCAGCAGGAGTTCCTGCAGGTGGACACCACCAACATCCTGTTCATCTGCGGCGGCGCCTTCGCCGGCCTCGAGAAGATCATCTCGGCGCGCGGCCGGTCGACCTCGATCGGCTTTGCGGCCCAGGTGATGGCGCCGGAAGACCGCCGCACCGGCGAAATCTTCCGTCACGTCGAGCCTGAGGACCTCCTGAAGTACGGTCTCATCCCCGAATTCGTGGGACGTCTGCCGGTCGTGGCGACGCTCGAGGATCTGGACGAGACCTCGCTGAAGAAGATCCTGACCGAGCCGAAGAACGCGCTGGTGAAGCAGTACCAGCGGCTGTTCGAGATGGAGAACATCGAGCTGACCTTCGCCGACGAGGCGCTTGGCGCGGTTGCCCGCAAGGCAATCGAGCGCAAGACCGGCGCGCGTGGTCTGCGTTCGATCCTCGAGGCGATCCTGCTCGAAACCATGTTCGACCTGCCGGGCCTGGAAGGTGTGGAAGAAGTCGTGATTTCGCGCGAAGTCGTGGAAGGCACGGCCCGTCCGCTCTACATCTACGCCGATCGGACCGATCGCGCCGTCGAGAACGCCAGCGCCTGATTTTGGCGCTGGAACGCTTCCTGTCGTCTTTCATAGTGGCGGCTGCGGAAAGTCTTCCGCAGCCGGTGTTGCGTCGCTTATTTGCGTGCGTAAGCGCCTGATGGCGCGCGTCTTTCAATGACTTGACACCCCCCCGGTCGATAGCCACCTAATGTCGGCGGCGAGCGAGAATTTTGTTCAAGATTCGCCTCAGTTCCGATCCGGCAAGCCCGGTCCAACCTACGAATGGTAGACCGGTTTTTCGGATCACGTCGGCACCTTGTTGCGGTTGCGCATGAAGACGGCGGACTGCGTGCAAGGGGGCAAAGCAAAAGGAAAAGGCCATGACTAATCCAAAACCCCGGCCAACCATCGTCCACGGCGAAACGCACGCCTATCCCGTGCTGCCGCTGCGCGACATCGTCGTCTTCCCGCACATGATCGTTCCGCTGTTCGTCGGCCGCGAGAAGTCGATCCGCGCGCTCGAAGAGGTGATGAAGAACGACGCGCTGATCATGCTCGCGACGCAGAAGAACGCGTCCGACGACGATCCGGCGCCCGATGCCATTTACGAGACGGGTACGCTTGCGAGCGTGCTGCAGCTCTTGAAGCTTCCCGACGGCACCGTGAAGGTGCTGGTCGAAGGGCTCGAGCGTGCGCGCGTGCAGAAATACACCGATCGCGCCGACTACTATGAAGCCACCGCCGTCGCGCTCGCCGACACCGATGCGAAGTCGGTCGAGGCGGAAGCCCTGGCGCGCTCCGTCGTGTCCGACTTCGAGAGCTATGTGAAGCTCAACAAGAAGATCTCGGCCGAGGTCGTCGGCGTCGTGCAGGCGATCACCGATTTCGCCAAGCTCGCCGACACCGTTGCCTCGCATCTCGCCGTCAAGATCGCCGATCGCCAGGGCATCCTGGAGACGCTGTCCGTGACCACGCGCCTGGAGAAGGTGCTGGGCCTGATGGAGAGCGAGATCTCGGTGCTGCAGGTCGAGAAGCGCATCCGCTCGCGCGTCAAGCGCCAGATGGAGAAGACCCAGCGCGAGTATTATCTCAACG
>Ga0209758_1005319_pt1 | contig 10032 bp, 7 predicted proteins | sample AraplaMF_Col_mMF_FD_184258 | JGI IMG/M metagenome (GOLD analysis project Ga0209758, IMG submission 184258) | Arabidopsis root microbial communities from the University of North Carolina, USA - plate scrape MF_Col_mMF (SPAdes) (version 2) | ecosystem: Host-associated > Plants > Roots > Endosphere ... | reverse complement strand
ACGCGACGCTGATCCTCGCGATGTACGCCACGCTGGGCATCGAGAACATGGGCGCGCACGGCGTGGCGCATCGCGGCCGCGAGCCCCTGCTGCTGGTGGCGGGCGCCGCCTGGTACGGCGTGTTCTCTGTACTGTGGTGCGCGGCCTTTCCGGCGCAGCCCGTGCAGGCGCGACTGGTGATGCTGTTCACGGTGCTGGGCAACTACGTGCGCTTCAAGGCGTCGCTCTTCGAGCCGCTGCGCGGCATCGACATAGAGCGCAAGCGGCTCGCGCTCGCGCAGCTCAATGCCGAGGTGGTGACGGAGCTCAACGCGGCCAAGGAGAGCATCTTCCGCCGCATCGGCGCGCGGGCACCTACTGGGCGCATCTCGCGCTACCGGGGGCTTTACCTGATCGCGCAGGACGTGCACGAGCGCGCCAGTTCCTCGCACGACGACTACAACGCGCTGGCCGATGCCTTCTTCCACAGCGACCTGCTCTACCGCTGCCAGCGCGTGCTGGGCCTGCAAGGGCTGGCCTGCCAACGGCTGGCCGATTCGGTGGAGCGGCGCGAGCCCTTCGAGGTGGGAACCGAGACCGTGCAGGCGCTGGCCGATCTGCGCAGCGCCATCGAGCACGAACGCGCACGGGCCGACACGCCCGCCCGGCTGGTTCTGCTGGCCTCGGTGGAGGCGCTGGCGCGCAATCTCGCGCTGCTCGATGGCCAGCTCGCGGGGGCCAGCCAGCCTTCGGCGCGCGCGGGCCGCACGGAGATGGGTTTGTTCGACCGCTCGCCACGCTCCTGGCGCGACGCGGTGGAGCGGGTGCGGCGGCAGCTCACGGTGCGATCGCCGCTCTTCCGGCATGCGCTGCGGTTGTCGATCGCGCTGGTGGCGGGCTACGGGGTGATGCATGTCATCCACCCGGCGCAGGGCTACTGGATCCTGCTGACCACGCTCTTCGTCTGCCAGCAGACGTATGGCGACACCATCGCGCGCATGGGGCAGCGCATTGCCGGCACCGCCCTCGGCGTGGTGGCGGGCTGGGCGCTGCTGCAGCTCTTTCCGCAGCCGCTGGTGCAGTCGGTGCTCGCGGTGATCGCGGGGGTGCTCTTCTTCGCGACTCGCGCCACGCGCTACCTGCTGGCCACCGCATCGATGACGCTGCTGGTGCTGATGTGCTTCAACCAGGTCGGCGACAGCGGCGTGCTGCTGGTGCCGCGGCTGGTCGACACGGCCATCGGCAGCGCCATCGCCGGGCTGGCGGTGCTGCTGGTGCTGCCTCACTGGCAGGCCCGCCGCATCAACGAGCTCGCGGCGGCCGCCATGCGCGGCCACGCGGGCTACCTGCGGCAGATCGTCGGCCAGTACCGCACCGGCGCGCGCGACCACCTCGACTACCGGCTGGCGCGGCGCAACGACCACAACGCGGATGCGGCGCTGTCCACCGCCGTGTCGGACATGTTCCGCGAGCCGGGCTACGTGAGGCCGCGCGCGGGGGTGGCGCTGCGCTTCCTGATCCGCTCGCACACGCTGCTGAGCTACCTGTCGGCGCTCGGCGCGCACCGGGCCGCGCTGCCCGATTCGGCCCAGATGGCGGTGCTGCATGCCTCGGCCGAGGGGGCGATCGCGGCGCTGGAGGCGCTGGCGACCGGGCTGGAAAAGGGCGTGGTGGATGCAACAGGCGGCACGGAAGATGAAGCCGCAGCGCGGGCCGCGCTGGCACAGGCCGCAGCCGAAGGCGGGGAAAGCGGCGACCCGCAGGCGCGAACTTTCCATACCGAACTCGGTCTGATCTGGCTGCAGATAGACGCCCTGCGCACCCACGCAAGCGAATGGCTGCAGCCCGAAGGCGGTGATACGACGACCGCGCCAGCCTGAGGAACATCCATGCGATCCGGTCGGTTGAAACCGCCGCTGCGAAGAAAGGCCCGGCGCGGCAGGTAAAATACCCCTACATGTCCCGCTGGTTTGCCGCTACCGTTCTTGCCATCATGTTGTCCTGCTACGGCTTCGCCGTGCTTGCGCACAACATGCTCGGTGCCGGCCATTCGCATGCCGAACCACAGGCGGCACAGGCGACCCAGACGCTGATCGTCAGCGTCGCCTTCTCAGACATCTCCGATCTCTCCGAAGCCAGGAAGCCGGCAGGCGATGCCGACAAGGCATCGGACGACGCCCTCTCCATCGATGAAGCCGGCTCTGAACACGCCGAGCTGGTCGATGCACGCAACGGCGCGCCCGCGCTGCTGCGCTTCACGGAACAGCCGCCGAAACTCGGCCTGACCACCATCGTCTCGCCGTTCCTGGCGCGACCCAAGCGGCCACCCCGCGCCGCGTCCCTCGTCGCCTAGGCCCAAAAGCCTTCGCGACCGGGAGCCGCCATGGCTCCCGCTCCCCTGTTGTGACCAGGGCCGGCCGCCATCGGGCGGCACCCGCATCGCAACCGCCGCTACCTGATCTCTCTCATTCACGGCCCTGTGCCCCTTTGCGCGCGCCATCCATTGCGCGCACCCGGCGCCGGTCCAGCTTCAAGGAATCAACACAGAATGAACAACAGCCCTACCACCTATCACGACGGCATCGAGCTGCCGATCGCCTCGCCGCAGGAGCGCAACCGCGTCCTGCGCAACACCTACTGGCTGCTCGCGCTGTCGATGCTGCCGACCGTGCTCGGCGCCTGGATCGGCGTCTCCACCGGCTTCTCGCGCGCCATGTCGCCGGGCATCGGCCTGATGGTCTTCCTCGGCGGCGCCTTCGGCTTCATGTACGCCATCGAGAAGACGAAGGAGTCGGCCGCCGGCGTGCCGGTGCTGCTGGCCTTCACCTTCTTCATGGGCCTGATGCTGTCGCGCCTGGTCGGCACCGTGCTCGGCCTGGCCAATGGCGCCAGCCTGGTGATGACGGCCTTCGCCGGCACCGGCGCGATCTTCTTCGGCATGGCCACGCTGTCGTCGGTCATCAAGCGCGACCTGTCGGCCATGGGCAAGTGGCTCTTCATCGGCGCCATCCTGCTGCTGGTGGCGGGCATCGCCAACTTCTTCATCAAGTCGAGCGCGCTGATGATGACGCTGTCGGTCCTGGCCATCGGCATCTTCTCGGCCTTCATCCTGCACGACCTCAAGCGCGTGAAGGACGGCCTGGAGACCAACTACATCTCCGCCACGCTGGGTGTGTATCTCAGCATCTACAACGTCTTCCAGTCGCTGCTGGCCCTGCTGGGCATCGCCGGCGGCCGGGACGAGTGATTCCCCACGAAGGAAGAAAAGGAAGGAACATCCCATGCGTCTCACCACCAAAGGCCGCTTCGCGGTCACCGCGATGATCGACATCGCCCTTCATGGGCGTTCGGGCCCCGTCACGCTGGCTTCGATCAGCCTGCGCCAGCGCGTGTCGCTGTCGTACCTGGAGCTGCTGTTCGGCAAGCTGCGCCGCGCCAGCCTGGTCGAATCGACCCGCGGCCCGGGCGGCGGGTACTCGCTCAGCCGCAAGGCGGCCGAGATTTCCGTGGCCGACATCGTCCTCTCGATCGAGGACCACGACGCCGAAACCACCCGCCAGCGCGATGTCGACGCGCCGGGCGAGGCCGGCCGCTGCGAGATCGACGAACTCTGGGCCACCGTGAATCTGCGGGCGGTCGAGTTCCTCAAGTCGATCTCGCTGCAGAGCCTGGTCGACGAGCAGAAGGCCAAGGGTGTGCAGGCGGCGGTTCGCAGCGAAGTGCGGCGTTCGCCCAGCGGCCAGCCCGCCACGCGCAAGCCCTTCGTCGTCGACGCGCCGAACTCGGTGTTCGCGCTGGGACGGCGACAGCAAAGCGCCAGCTAGCTCCGAGCCAGCCAGCCCGCCCGGCCCATGCGGCAGGGCCTGCCGCCACGGATCGACGTGGCGGCGGGCTCTCGCCCGCATGGGCTTTTTTCGTTGGCTTCCCCAAGGAAGCCTCAGGAACCCTTCATGTTGCGACGCAACACGGCAGGCAGAATGCACCACAACAGTGCAAATCAACACAGACGCGCGACCCGGGCGATCCCGGCTCGCGCCGCAGCGCGTTTCCGGACGGCCATGACTTTCAATCTTCTGCTTCTACCCCTCTCCCTGCTCGTGCTCGCCGCGTGCGGCGCCCGGCAGGCCCCTCAAACCGAGACCGCGCCGCCCGAAGTCGGCGTGATGGCGATGCACGCGGGCGATGTGCCCGTGCACACCGAGCTTTCGGGCCGCACGGCCGCGTTCCGCGTGTCCGAGGTGCGCCCGCAGGTCAACGGCATCGTGCGCAAGCGCCTGTTCGAGGAAGGCAGCATGGTCCGCGCGGGCCAGGTGCTGTACGAGATCGAGCCCGGCCCCTTCGAAGCGGCGCACGAGCAGGCGCAGGCCGCGCTCGCGACCGCGCAGGCCGGTATCGCGAGCCTGCGCGGCAAGGCCGAGCGATTCGGCGAACTGGTGAAGGCCAATGCCGTGAGCAGGCAGGAGCACGAGGAGGCGCAGGCCGCGCTCGTGCAGGCGCAGGCCGGCGTGAAGGCCGCGCAGGCTGCCCTGAAGGCGGCGCGCATCAACCTCGAATTCACGCGCATCGAGGCGCCCATCTCGGGCCGCATCGGCCGCTCCAGCGTGACCGAGGGCGCGCTGGTGGCGCCGGGCCAGGCCACGGCGCTGGCGACGATCCAGCGCATCGACCCGATCTATGTCGACGTGGTGCAGTCCAGCCTCGAACTCACGCGGCTCAAGCGCCGCTTCATCTCGGGCGACATGGCGCCTGCGAGCACGCGCGTGAGCCTGCGCATGGAAGACGGCCTGCCCTACCCGCACGCCGGCACCCTGAAGTTCACGGAAGTGGCGGTCGACGCCGCGACCGGCTCGGTCACGCTGCGCGCGGAGTTTCCGAACCCGCAGGGGCTGCTGCTGCCCGGCATGTACGTGCGCGCGCAGGTCGAGGCCGGCGTCGAACGGCAGGCCGTGCTCGCGCCGCAGCGCGGCGTGGCGCGCAGCGACAAGGGCGAGCCGACCGCACTGGTGGTGGGCAAGGACGACAAGGTCGAACTGCGCGCGCTCGAAGTGCGCGGCGCCTCGGGCGACCAGTGGATCGTGACCGGTGGCCTGCGCGAAGGCGACCGGCTCGTGGTCGACGGCCTGCAGCGCGCGCACCCGGGCGACAAGGTGAAGCCGGTGCCGGTATCGGCGGCGCCGACGCCCGCCTCGGCCGACTGAAGACAAGACAACACCCGTGATAGCCAACTTCTTCATCCAGCGGCCCGTGTTCGCATGGGTCATCGCCATCCTGATCATGCTGGCCGGCGGCGTGGCCATCCGCACGCTGCCGGTCTCGCAGTACCCGGACATCGCGCCGCCCACCGTCGTGGTCTCGGCCAACTACCCCGGCGCCTCGGCGCAGGCGGTGGAAAGCAGTGTCACGCAGGTGCTCGAGCAGCAGCTCAAGGGCATCGACGGCCTGCTGTACTTCAAGTCGACGAGCAGCTCGGCCGGCTGGGCCGAGATCAACGTCACCTTCCGCCAGGGCATCAACCCCGACACCGCCCAGGTGCAGGTGCAGAACAAGGTCAGCCAGGCCACCAGCCGCCTGCCGCAGGCGGTGCAGCAGCAGGGTGTGACGGTTGCGAAGTCGCAGAACAACTTCCTGCTGATCGTGGCCCTCTACGACCAGACTGACCGCCGCACCGACACCGACGTGGCCGACTGGATGGCGAGCAACCTGCGCGATCCCATCAGCCGCGTCGACGGCGTGGGCTCGGTGCAGGCCTTCGGCGCTTCGTACGCGATGCGCATCTGGCTCGATCCGCACCGGCTCGCGAGCTACCAGCTGATGCCCTCTGACGTGACCGCCGCCATCACCGCGCAGAACACGCAGGTGTCGGTCGGCGAGATCGGCGCGCGGCCCTCGCCCGCGAAGCAGCAGCTCACCGCCACCGTGACGGCCCTGTCACGGCTGCAGACGCCGGAGCAGTTCCGCGACATCGTGCTGAAGACACAGTCCGACGGCGCCGTGGTGCGCCTGGGCGACGTGGCGCGCGTGGAGATGGGCAGCGAGTCGTATGCCGAGACCACGCGCCTGAACGGCCACCCCGCCGCCGGCGCCGCGGTCATGCTGGCGCCCGGCGCCAACGCGCTGACCACCGCCAGCGCGGTGAAGGCTCGCATCGCCGAGATGGAGCCCTCGCTGCCCGCCGGCCTGCGCGTGGCCTACGCCGAGGACACGACGCGCTTCGTGAAGATTTCGATCAAGTCGGTCATCAAGACGCTGCTGGAGGCCATCGCGCTGGTGGTGGTCGTCATGTACCTGTTCCTGCAGAACTGGCGCGCCACGGTCATCCCGGCCATCACCGTGCCGGTGGTGCTGCTGGGCACCTTCGGCGTGCTCGCGGCCTTCGGCTATTCGATCAACGTGCTCACGCTCTTCGGCATGGTGCTGGCCATCGGCCTGCTGGTGGACGACGCCATCGTGGTGGTGGAGAACGTCGAGCGCGTGATGCACGAGGAAGGGCTGGACCCGAAGGCCGCCACCATCAAGTCGATGCAGGAAATCACCGGCGCGCTGGTGGGCATCGCGGTGGTGGTTTCGGCGGTGTTCCTGCCGATGGCCTTCTTCGGTGGCTCGGTGGGCGTGATCTACCGGCAGTTCTCCGTGACGATCATCGCGTCGATGACGCTGTCGGTGGTGGTGGCGATCGTGCTCATACCGGCGCTGTGCGCGCGCTTCCTGCGGGCCAGCGACGCGCCGCGCACGCGCGGCTTCCTGGGCGCATTCAACCGCCGCTTCGACGCGGCGCAGGGCCGCTACGTGGGCCTGCTGGGGCGCATGCTGCGCAAGCCGCTGCGCTTCACGGCCGTGTATGCGGCCATCGTGGCGGGCATGGGCGCGCTCTACCTCACCCTGCCGGGCGGCTTCCTGCCCGAGGAGGACCAGGGCAGTGCGATGGTGCAGCTCACGCTGCCGGCGGGCTCCACGATCAGCCGCACCGACGCGGTGAACCGCATGGTCGAGAAGCACTTCCTCGAAACCGAGAAGGACACGACCGACACCATCTTCACGCTCTCGGGCTGGAGCTACGGCGGCTCGGGTCAGAACATGGGCATGGCCTTCGTCTCGCTGAAGGACTGGTCCGAGCGCGGCCGTGCCGACCAGCGCGCGCAGGCCATCGTCGAGCGTGCCGGCACCGTGCTGGGCAAGCAGCAGCGCGACGCCGAGGTCTACGGCATGGTGCCGCCGCCCATCGAGGGGCTGGGGCAGTCGAACGGCTTCGAGTTCTGGCTGCAGGACACCTCGGGCATGGGCGCGCAGAAGCTGGTGCAGGCGCGCGAGTCGCTGCTGCGCGATGCGGGCAAGGACGCGCGGCTGCAGTCGGTGCGCGCCAACGGCGTGGCCGGCACGCCGCAGCTGCAGATCGACATCGACCAGCTCAAGGCCTCGGCGCTGCGCCTGTCGCTGGACGACGTGAACACCACGCTGGGCATCGCCTGGGGCGGCAGCTACGTCAACGACTTCATCGACCGCGGCCGCGTCAAGCGCGTGTACGTGCAGGCCGACGCACCCTACCGCTCCGACCCGGACGACATCCGCCAGTGGTTCGTGCGCGGCGCCACCGGCGCGATGACGCCGTTCTCGGCCTTCGCGACCACGCGCTGGTCGCAGGGCGCGCCGCAGCTGGAGCGCTACAACGGCCTGCCGGCGGTGCAGATCCAGGGCGCGGCCGCGCACGGCACGAGCTCGGGCACGGCGATGTCGGCCATCGAGACCATCGCGAAGAAGCAGCACGGCACCGGCCATGCGTGGAGCGGCCTGTCGTACCAGGAGCGGCTGTCGGGCGGGCAGGCGCCGCTGCTGTTCGCGCTGTCGATCCTCGTGGTGTTCCTGTGCCTGGCGGCGCTGTACGAAAGCTGGTCGGTGCCGTTCTCGGTGATGCTGGTGATTCCGCTGGGCGTGCTCGGCGCGGTGATCGCGGCGGCTCTGCGGGGCCTCTCGAACGACATCTACTTCCAAGTCGGCCTGCTCGCGACCATCGGGCTGTCGGCGAAGAACGCGATCCTCATCATCGAGTTCGCCGAGGCCGCGCTGCGCCGGGGCATACCGCTGCTCGACGCGGTGGCCGAAGGCGCGCGCCTGCGGCTGCGGCCGATCCTGATGACTTCGCTGGCCTTCCTGGCCGGCGTGGTGCCGCTGGCGCTGGCCTCCGGCGCGGGCTCGGCCAGCCAGATCGCCATCGGCACCGGCGTGTTCGGCGGCGTGCTGGCCGCGACGGCGCTCGGGATCTTCTTCGTGCCGCTGTTCTATCTGCTGGTGAAGCGGGCTGCGGGCAGGTTCTTCAGGCGCAGCAGCGGGGTCGCGGCAACGCCTTGAGCGAAGCCAGGAGGCTTCTCCGCTCTTTCCGGTGGCCGGCGCCTGCCTCGGCAGCCCCGGCAAAGTCCATCCGAAGGTCATGCCCGCCGCCGAGACCAGGATGGCTGCCGCGCCCACCAGTTGCAGCATGCCCAGCCGCTGGCCGAAGACGACATGGTCGACGCCGATCGCGACCAGCGGATAGATGAACGACAGCGCCCCCGCCACCGGCGTCGACAGCTTCTGCAGCGCGCCGTACAGCAGCACGAACACCAGCCCCGTGTAGACAACGCCCATCGTCAGGTGCACGCCCCAGGTGGCCGCGTCGGTGGGCAGCGCCTTCAGGTTCGCGAAGGGGGCGAGCATCACGATGCCCACGCACACCTGTACCAGCGCGATGAGGTGCGGCGCGATGCCGTCGAGCTTCTTCGCGACGAAGGCGGCCACCGCGTAGCAGAAGGCCGCACCCAGCGCCATGAGCACCCCGATGAAATACGTGGAACCATCGGCGCCGCCGCCCGGCTTGGCCTGCGCCACCAGCACCACGCCGGCGAACGCGATGCACAGCCAGATCGCCTTCATCGCGGTGAGCCGCTCCGACAGCAGCAACGCGCCCAGCGCCACCAACATGAAGGGCTGCGTGTTGTAGACCGCCGTGGCGATCGAGATCGATGCGCGCGAGAAGGACGCGAAGATCAGCACCCAGTTGACCACCAGGGCCACGCCACCGAATGCGGCCAGCGCGAACTTGCGCGGCGCGAGGCCCCGCTGGAGCAGACCCAGCGCAAGGCACACGACCAGCAGCGTCACCGCGCCGAACACGCAGCGCCAGAACAGCAGGTCGAACAGGGGCTGGTCGAAGCGCACAACGAACCAGCCGATGGTTCCCGAGATCGCCATGGCCGCGCTCATCTCGAGCGCGCCGCGAAGCTGGGTCTGCATGTCCGTCCGTTGTCGCCGCTGTTCAGGGGAAACAAGAGTGCCATGGATCGTGTCGCATGGATATGCTGCGAAGAAGGCGAAAGCCACTGATGGCCTTCGAAAAGAAGGCATCCATGCCATTGCACCGGAGAACAGGAAAATGCTCGATGCAACCGACGAAGCCATCGTGCTGGCCCTCTCGGGCAATGCGCGCATGTCGCTGAAGGAACTGGCCCGTCACGTGGGGCTGTCGTCGCCCAGCGTGTCGGAGCGGCTGCGCCGGCTCGAGGAGCGCGACGTGATCCGCGGCTACACGCTCGAGCTGAACCCGAAGGCGCTGGGCTACCAGTTCCAGGCCATCGTGCGCATCCGGCCGCTGCCGGGGCAGCTGAAGGCGGTGCAGGAACTGATCGGGGACACGCCCGAGTTCTGCGAGTGCGACAAGGTCACGGGAGAAGACTGCTTCGTCGCGCGGCTCCATCTGCAGTCGCTCGAGCAACTCGACGGCATCCTCGACCGCATCGCGGCCAGGGCGGAGACCAACACCTCCATCGTGAAGGCCCAGACGATCCCGAGGCGGCTGCCGCCCTTCGCGGCGCGGGTGAGGCGCCGCAGCCGATCGGCGGCGCCTTCCGGTGGGTTATGTCCTGTTTTTGCATAGATGCGCACCACCGCCACGCGACGCGCCCTTCCAGAATCGATCGGCCGTGAGAGGCACGGCGCACGACGTCCATCCACAAGACCAAGGAGACACATGCCCATGATCACTTCCCGCCGCGGCCTGCTGGCCGGTTCCGCCGCCATGGCCAC
>Ga0209758_1005301_pt1 | contig 10067 bp, 9 predicted proteins | sample AraplaMF_Col_mMF_FD_184258 | JGI IMG/M metagenome (GOLD analysis project Ga0209758, IMG submission 184258) | Arabidopsis root microbial communities from the University of North Carolina, USA - plate scrape MF_Col_mMF (SPAdes) (version 2) | ecosystem: Host-associated > Plants > Roots > Endosphere ... | reverse complement strand
CGTCTATCGTCGCGCGTCCTCCACGTCTTCCAACCTCTCCTAAACAAAGGCCTCGCATGTCCATTCTCGTCAACAAAGACACCAAGGTTCTCGTTCAGGGCCTAACCGGCAAGACCGGCACGTTCCATACCGAACAGGCGCTCGCTTACTACGGCACCCAGATGGTCGGCGGCATCCATCCGAAGAAGGGCGGCGAAACCTGGACCGGCGCAAAGGGCGAAAGCTTGCCGATCTTCGCAACCGTTGCCGAAGGCAAGGAAAAGACCGGCGCCGACGCGACCGTCATCTATGTTCCGCCGGCTGGTGCTGCCGATGCGATCATCGAGGCGATCGATGCCGAGATCCCGTTCATCACCTGCATCACCGAAGGTATCCCGGTCATGGACATGGTGCGCGTCAAGGCGCGCCTCGACCGCTCGAAGTCGCGCCTGCTCGGCCCGAACTGCCCGGGCATCCTGACGCCGGAAGAGTGCAAGATCGGCATCATGCCGGGCTCGATCTTCCGCAAGGGTTCGGTCGGTATCGTTTCCCGCTCGGGCACGCTGACCTATGAAGCCGTCTTCCAGACGTCAAACGAAGGCCTCGGCCAGACGACGGCCGTTGGCATCGGCGGCGACCCGGTCAAGGGCACCGAGTTCATCGACGTCCTGGAAATGTTCCTGGCCGACGCAGCCACCCAGTCGATCATCATGATCGGCGAAATCGGCGGCTCGGCTGAAGAGGATGCTGCACAGTTCCTCAAGGACGAAGCCAAGAAGGGCCGTAAAAAGCCGATGGCTGGCTTCATTGCCGGCCGTACGGCGCCGAAGGGCCGCACCATGGGCCATGCCGGTGCTGTGGTTTCCGGCGGCAAGGGCGATGCGGAATCGAAGATCGCGGCGATGGAATCGGCAGGCATCAAAGTGTCGCCGTCTCCGGCCCGCCTCGGCAAGACGCTGGTTGAAGTCCTCAAGGGCTAAAACCACTTAAAGACCCGGGCGGAGGAACGGCATCTGCGCCTTCCGCCCGGCCTTGACGGTACGAGACCAGCAGATGCGCCGCGGACAGGCGGCAATCGGAATGCGGCAGCCGGCGATCGAGCCGGCAAATTCATCAAAGTCAGGAGGCGGACGGAAGCGTCCGCATATCACCATGGCACGGCAAGAAGCCAACGAGCAATTTCAGATCACCTCGTTTCTGGATGGCGCCAATGCTGCCTATATCGAGCAGCTCTACGCCCGTTATGAAGACGATCCCAACTCGGTCGACGATCAGTGGCGGTCCTTCTTCAAGGCGCTGGAAGACGATCCGAACGATGTGAAGAAGGCGGCCAAGGGCGCTTCCTGGCGCAAGAAGAACTGGCCGCTGCAGGCAAGCGGCGATCTCGTCTCGGCGCTCGATGGCGACTGGGGCATCGTCGAGAAGGTGATCGAGACCAAGGTCAAGGCCAAGGCCGAAGCTGCGGGCAAGCCTGCCGACAGCACCGAGGTGCTGCAGGCGACGCGCGATTCCGTGCGCGCCATCATGATGATCCGTGCCTACCGCATGCGTGGCCACCTGCATGCCAAGCTCGACCCGCTCGGCATCGCCGCTCCGGTTGACGATTATCGCGAGCTGTCGGCGGAGAATTACGGCTTCACGGCCGCCGATTACGACCGCAAGATCTTCATCGACAACGTGCTCGGCCTGGAATATGCGACCATCCGCGAGATGATCGAAATCCTCGAGCGCACCTATTGCTCGACGCTCGGCGTCGAATTCATGCATATCTCCAATCCTGAAGAAAAGGCCTGGATCCAGGAGCGCATCGAAGGACCGGACAAGGGCGTGGCTTTCACGCCGGAAGGCAAGAAGGCGATCCTTGCCAAGCTTGTCGAAGCCGAAGGCTACGAGCAGTTCCTCGATGTCAAGTTCAAGGGCACGAAGCGTTTCGGCCTCGATGGCGGCGAATCGCTGATCCCGGCGCTGGAACAGATCCTCAAGCGCGGCGGCCATCTCGGCCTCAAGGAAGCCGTGTTCGGCATGGCCCATCGCGGCCGCCTGAACGTGCTCTCCCAGGTCATGGGCAAGCCGCACCGGGCGATCTTCCACGAATTCAAGGGCGGTTCGGCCGCTCCCGACGAGGTCGAGGGCTCGGGCGACGTCAAGTACCATCTCGGTGCCTCCTCCGACCGCGAATTCGACGGCAACAAGATCCACGTTTCGCTGACGGCGAACCCGTCGCATCTCGAAATCGTCGATCCCGTCGTCATGGGCAAAGCCCGCGCCAAGCAGGACATGAATGCCGCGGTCTGGGACGGTGACATCATCCCGCTTTCCGAACGCGCCAAGGTTCTGCCGCTGCTGATCCACGGCGACGCGGCTTTTGCCGGTCAGGGTGTCATTGCCGAAATCCTCGGCCTTTCCGGTCTGCGCGGCCACCGCGTCGCCGGCACCATGCATGTGATCATCAACAACCAGATCGGCTTCACCACGAACCCGGCCTTCTCGCGCTCGTCGCCCTATCCGTCCGATGTCGCCAAGATGATCGAGGCGCCGATCCTGCACGTCAACGGCGACGATCCGGAAGCGGTGGTCTATGCCGCGAAGATCGCCACCGAATTCCGCATGAAGTTCCACAAGCCTGTGGTGCTCGACATGTTCTGCTATCGCCGCTACGGCCACAATGAAGGCGACGAACCGTCCTTCACGCAGCCGAAGATGTACAAGGTGATCCGCGCCCACAAGACCGTGCTGCAGCTCTATGCAGCCCGCCTCGTCGCCGAGGGCCTGCTCACTGAAGGCGAAGTCGAGAAGATGAAGGCCGATTGGCGCCTCCATCTCGAGCAGGAATTCGAGGCTGGCCAGCAGTATAAGCCTAACAAGGCCGACTGGCTGGACGGCGAGTGGTCGGGCCTGCGCACGGCCGACAATGCCGACGAGCAGCGCCGCGGCAAGACCGCCGTGCCGATGAAGACTCTGAAGGAGATCGGCCGCAAGCTGTCCGAGATCCCGGCCGGCTTCAATGTGCACCGGACGATCCAGCGCTTCATGGAAAACCGCGCCAACATGATCGCCACCGGCGAGGGCATCGACTGGGCGATGGCCGAAGCGCTGTCTTTCGGCGCGCTCTGCGTCGAAGGCAGCAAGATCCGTCTGTCCGGCCAGGATTGCGAACGCGGCACCTTCTCGCAGCGCCACTCGGTTCTCTACGATCAGGAAACCGAAGAGCGCTACATCCCGCTCGCCAATCTTTCGCCGACGCAGGGGCGCTACGAAGTCATCAATTCGATGCTTTCGGAAGAGGCCGTGCTCGGTTTCGAATACGGCTATTCGCTCGCCCGCCCGAATGCACTGACGCTCTGGGAAGCGCAGTTCGGCGATTTCGCCAACGGCGCGCAGGTGGTCTTCGACCAGTTCATCTCGTCGGGCGAACGCAAGTGGCTGCGCATGTCGGGCCTCGTCTGCCTGCTGCCGCACGGCTATGAGGGCCAGGGTCCGGAACACTCCTCGGCCCGCCTCGAGCGTTTCCTGCAGCTTTGCGCCGAAGACAACATGCAGGTCGCCAACGTCACGACGCCGGCGAACTACTTCCACATCCTGCGCCGGCAGCTGAAGCGCGACTTCCGCAAGCCGCTGATCCTGATGACGCCGAAGTCGCTGCTGCGCCACAAGCGGGCAGTCTCCACCCTTGCCGAAATGGCCGGCGAATCCGCCTTCCATCGTCTGCTCTGGGATGATGCCGAGGTGATCAAGGACGGCCCGATCAAGCTGCAGAAGGACAACAAGATCCGTCGTGTCGTCATGTGCTCCGGCAAGGTCTATTACGATCTTCTGGAAGAGCGTGAGAAGCGTGGCATCGACGACATCTATCTCCTGCGTGTCGAGCAGCTCTATCCGTTCCCGGCAAAGGCGCTGATCAACGAGCTGTCGCGCTTCCGCAATGCCGAGATGGTCTGGTGCCAGGAAGAGCCGAAAAACATGGGCGCATGGTCGTTCATCGACCCCTTCCTCGAATGGGTGCTCGCCCATATCGACGCGAAGTATCAGCGCGTTCGTTATACCGGCCGTCCGGCCGCCGCCTCGCCGGCGACGGGCCTGATGTCCAAGCATCTGTCGCAGCTCGCCGCATTCCTCGAGGATGCATTGGGCGGCTAAAATTAGGGGGGCGCAATGGCTTATTTCTTTCTGAGACTGCTGCCGCCGCGCCCCACTTTCCCGCATGACGGGACCGGGGAGGAAATGGCGGCGATGAAACGCCATGTCGAATACTGGCATCGGCACGCCCTTGCGGGATCGGCTGTTATAGTCGGCCCCGTCTTCGAGGGTGAAGGCGCCTGGGGCATGGCAATCGTCGAAGTCGAGGATCAGGCGGCGGCACAGGCCCTCGCCGACGGCGATCCCATCATCGCTTCCGGTTTCGGTTTCCGTTTCGATATCCTGCCGATGCCCTCGATCATCTCGCGGCCACCCGCCGTCTGAAACGCATAAACGAAAACACACGAAATCAGGATCTGAACAATGGCCACAGAAATCCGCGTTCCAACTCTCGGTGAATCCGTCAGCGAGGCAACCGTCGGCACCTGGTTCAAGAAGGTCGGCGACGCCATCAAGGCCGACGAGCCGATTCTCGAGCTTGAAACCGACAAGGTGACCATCGAAGTTCCGGCACCCGCCTCCGGCACGCTTTCGGAAATCGTCGCCGCCGCCGGCGAAACCGTCGGTCTCGGCGCACTGCTCGGCCAGATCGCCGAAGGCGCTGCCGCTGCTGCCGCGCCGGCTGCTGCTGCACCGGCCGCCGCGCCCGCTCAGCCAGCCCCGGCTGCTCCCGCTCAGCCGGCACCGGTTGCCGCTGCGGCGGCATCGTCGGCAAGCGCCTCCGTCTCCACCATGCCGCCGGCCCCGGCGGCTTCGAAGATGCTGGCTGAAAACAATCTTTCCGCCGACCAGGTCGACGGCAGCGGCAAGCGCGGCCAGGTGCTGAAGGGCGATGTCATCGCCGCCGTCGCCAAGGGCATTTCCGCTCCGGCGGCCGCACCCGCCGCCCCTGCTGCGGCACGCGGCCCGTCGACGGTCGAGGATGCCTCGCGCGAAGAACGCGTGAAGATGACGCGCCTGCGCCAGACGATCGCCAAGCGCCTCAAGGACGCGCAGAACACCGCCGCCATGCTCACCACCTACAATGAGGTGGACATGAAGGCGGTCATGGATCTGCGCAACAAGTACAAGGACATTTTCGAGAAGAAGCACGGCGTCAAGCTCGGCTTCATGGGCTTCTTCACCAAAGCGGTGACGCATGCGCTGAAGGAACTGCCGGCTGTTAACGCCGAGATCGACGGCACCGACGTCATCTACAAGAACTATTGCCATGTCGGCATGGCCGTCGGCACGGACAAGGGCCTCGTCGTTCCTGTCATCCGCGACGCCGACCAGATGTCGATCGCCGAAATCGAGAAGGAACTCGGCCGTCTTGCCAAGGCAGCCCGTGATGGCTCGCTCTCCATGGCCGACATGCAGGGCGGCACCTTCACCATCACCAATGGCGGCGTCTACGGTTCGCTCATGTCTTCGCCGATCCTCAACGCGCCGCAGTCCGGCATTCTCGGCATGCACAAGATCCAGGAGCGGCCGGTGGCGATCGGCGGCCAGGTGGTCATCCGTCCGATGATGTATCTGGCGCTGTCCTACGATCACCGCATCGTCGACGGCAAGGAAGCGGTCACCTTCCTCGTGCGCGTCAAGGAAAGCCTGGAAGATCCGGAACGTCTGGTTCTCGATCTCTGAGGGAGCGCTTTCGATGCGGAACCGGATCATGCGAGCGGCGCGCCTTCTTCTTTGCGCTGCCGCCGCGCATATTCCGGTCTCCGCATCGGCTGCCGGCTGGGACATCAGCAAGGCAAGCAGCAATTTCGAGCTGGTGGCGCTCAGCGATGCCGAACTCTCCGGCCGGTCGATCGGTGCGATCCATATGGGCAATGTCGAGCTGACATCGGGGCGCATCGTTGCGGCCGATCCGCTGGCCCAGCCCGATCGTCCGGCGCTCGCAAGAACGGTTGCGCCGGGCGACTATCCGGTGACGCTCTACCAGGCCTTCGGGCGCATCGCCGCCGCCAGCATGCGGTTTGCCGAGGGCAGGCCGGATCATTGGGAGCTTGCGGTCCTGCCCGGGCAGGACACGGCGACGCTGAAGGACGGCGAGATCTTCGGCTATCCCGTCGATTCCGGCCTCGGCTGCTACATGGATGCCGATACGCTCGATCTGATCGGGGAGCGTGAAGGGCAGGTACAGGCACAGAAACCGGATGCCGACGTCAATTATTACGATGACGTGCTGGCGTCGGACCTCGATGCCAACAAGGGCATCTATGCACTGCACCGGCCGGTTGCCGGCAGACGAGGCAATGTCGCCGTGTTCTGGAGCGGCTGGGGCGACGGTTTCTACCCGGTTTTCTGGGGGCTCGACAAGGACGGCCGCGCGCTGGTGCTGCTGACGGATTTCAGCGTTGTCGAAAACGCCGACGGGCGGAAGGAGCCGAAGCTGCAATGAGCGGAAGGATCGGGATCATGGCGGGACGGAAAGGTGTGGCTGCGGTCGCAGCTGCCGCGTTTTTTGCCGTTCCGGCATCCACCTTCGGCGCCGCATGTAAGCAGGAACAAGCCGTCTACGTCGATCGCGACGGTGCCTATGAATTGCGCTTCGCACCGCTGAATTCTCCATCGGCCGCCGCCAGCAACCAGTTCAAGGTCAGCGCGCTCAAGACACCTGTCGTGATGGAAGGTTATGTCATGCCATCGGAAGATCCGGTGCGCGCCATCGGCATCCTGATGTTCAACTGCCCCGAGGGCGATGCGACCGGCGCCGATCTCGATGCCTGCACGGTCTGGCAGGGCGCCGTCTACGGCATGGATGCCGAGGGTGAGATGGACAATCTGCAGCCCGAAGGTGCGGCGGCGGCCGAAAAGCTCGTGCTCCCCGGCCTTGGTCCCGCCATCCGCGAATCCAGTGCCTGGGGCGAGGGCAAGGCTTCGGTAGCGCCTTGGGACGTACTGACATTCAAGGAGTGTGCGACATGAGCGATGCACCTGTTGTTCTCATCACCGGCGGAAGCCGGGGTATCGGGGCCGCGGCCTCAAGGCTCGCCGCGCGCCAGGGCTGGCGTGTTGCGGTGAATTATGCCGCCAACCGCGAAGCCGCGGATGCGGTCGTGGCTTCGATCACAGAAGGCGGCGGCGAGGCCGTGGCGATCCAGGGTGACGTCGGCAAGGCTGCGGATATCGTCTCGATGTTTACGGCGGTCGACCGGCATTTCGGCCGGCTTGACGGGCTCGTCAACAATGCCGGCATCGTCGACTATCCGCAGCGCATCGATGAGATGTCGGCGGAGCGAATCGAACGCATGCTGCGCGTTAATGTGACCGGCTCCATCCTCTGCGCCGCAGAGGCCATACGCCGGATGTCGAGCCGGCATGGCGGGCAGGGCGGGGCGATCGTCAATATCTCGTCGATGGCGGCGATCCTCGGTTCGGCGACGCAGTATGTCGATTATGCCGCTTCGAAGGCGGCGATCGACACCTTCACTGTCGGCTTGGCGCGTGAAGTCGCTGCCGAGGGCATCCGCGTGAATGCGATAAGGCCCGGCATCATCGAGACCGACCTCCATGCTTCGGGCGGGCTGCCTGACCGGGCACGCGAGATGGCGCCGGCGGTTCCGATGCAGCGTGCGGGCACGCCCGAGGAGGTGGCGGATGCGATCCTCTATCTTCTGTCACCTTCGGCTTCCTATATAACCGGCGCGATCCTCAATGTGAGCGGCGGCCGCTAGAACGACAGGGCGAAAAACAGCATGCAATATATTCTCGAATTCCTCGGCCTGATGGCCGTCTTTTCGATCTTCATCGTCGTGCCAGGCGCCGATTTTGCCGTTATCCTGCGCCAGAGCATCGTGCATGGGCGACGCGCCGCCATCATGACCGGGCTCGGCATGGGCTTCTCCCTGCTCTTCCACATCAGTTACACTATCCTCGGCCTCGGCCTGATCGTGTCCAAATCACTGATGCTGTTTGCTGTCATCAAATGGGCAGGCGTCGCCTATCTGGTCTATCTCGGCATCAAGTCGTTCCGCGAACCGGGCTTCAAGGTGAGGGATATCGAGGTGACGGCGGAAGACCGCAAGCCGGTCTCGATGCTGAAATGCCTGGGCATGGGCTTCATCACCAATGCGCTGAACCCGAAGCCGGTGCTGTTCTTCCTGTCGCTGTTTTCGACGCTCGTCCATCACGACACGCCGGCGCTGATCCAGTTCTCCTATGGCATCGGCATGGCGACGGCGCTGGTCGCCTGGTTTGCCGGCGTCTCCTATTTCTTCACGGTCAAGGCGATCCGTGACCGCTTCATTGCCAGCGGCAAATGGTTCAACCGCATCAGCGGAGCGGCACTTGTCGGCTTCGGCTTCCGCCTCGCTTTGTCGCGCGCGGCCGATTAAACGAAAAATCCAAAGGGAAAGAAGCAATGTCCTACGATGTGATCATTATCGGAACCGGCCCGGGCGGCTATGTCTGCGCCGTCAAGGCGGCCCAGCTCGGCCTCAAGGTCGCCGTCGTCGAAAAGCGGGCGACCTATGGCGGCACCTGCCTGAACGTCGGCTGCATCCCGTCGAAGGCGCTGTTGCATGCCTCCGAAATGTTCCATCAGGCCGGCCACGGAATGAGCGCGCTCGGTATCGATATTCCGGCGCCGACGCTCAACCTCGGCAATATGATGGCCCACAAGGATGCGACGGTGAAGTCGAATGTCGACGGCGTCGCCTTCCTCTTCAAGAAGAACAAGATCGATACCTTTCAGGGCATCGGCAAGGTCGTCTCGGCCGGCAAGGTTTCCGTCACCGCCGACGACGGCAAGGTGCAGGAGATCGAAGGCAAGAACATCGTCATCGCCACCGGCTCCGACGTCGCCGGCATTCCTGGCGTGCAGGTCGAGATCGATGAAAAGACCATCATCTCGTCGACCGGCGGCATTGCGCTGGAGAAGGTGCCGGAAACGCTGATCGTCGTCGGCGGCGGCGTTATCGGTCTCGAGCTCGGTTCCGTCTGGTCGCGCCTCGGCGCCAAGGTCACCGTCGTCGAATATCTCGACACCATCCTTGGCGGCATGGACGGCGAAGTCTCCAAGCAATTCCAGCGTATGCTCGCCAAGCAGGGCATCGATTTCAATCTCAGCGCCAAGGTCACCGGCGTCGAAAAGGGCGACAAGGGCGCCAAGGTCACTTTCGAGCCGGTCAAGGGCGGCGACAAGGTGACGCTCGAGGCCGAAGTCGTGCTGATCGCCACCGGCCGCAAGCCCTATACATCGGGTCTCGGCCTCGAAGAGGCCGGTGTTACGCTCGACAATCGCGGCCGCGTCGAGATCGACGGTCACTTCAAGACCAATGTTGCCGGCATCTATGCGATCGGCGATGTGGTCAAGGGTCCGATGCTGGCGCACAAGGCGGAGGACGAAGGCGTGGCGCTTGCCGAAATCCTTGCCGGGCAGCATGGCCATGTGAATTACGAGGTCATTCCGAGCGTCGTCTACACCCAGCCGGAAATCGCTTCCGTCGGCAAGACCGAGGAAGAACTCAAGGCGGCTGATATCGCCTACAAGGTTGGCAAGTTCCCGTTCACGGCGAACGGCCGGGCGCGTGCGATGCTGGCGACGGACGGCTTCGTCAAGATCCTTGCCGACAAGGAAACCGACCGCGTGCTCGGCGGCCATATCGTCGGCTTCGGCGCCGGCGAGATGATCCACGAGATCGCCGTGCTGATGGAGTTCGGCGGTTCGTCAGAAGATCTCGGCCGTACCTGCCACGCGCATCCCACAATGTCGGAAGCGGTGAAAGAGGCTGCGCTCGCAACCTTCTTCAAGCCGATCCATATGTAATCTTACATATTCGTAACAAAGCATACAGCCGCTTGCCGGAAGACAGGCGGCTGTTTTAGTTGTTGCGTATCGTTGAGTTCAGCATCCGTGAAGGTCCAGAAATGCAGCAGCCGTCCATCGTGAGTTACAGCCTGAGCCAGCGTTTTCTTCACTGGGCCGTGGCGCTGCTGATCTTCTTTAACCTGCTGTTTCC
>Ga0209758_1005294_pt1 | contig 10075 bp, 10 predicted proteins | sample AraplaMF_Col_mMF_FD_184258 | JGI IMG/M metagenome (GOLD analysis project Ga0209758, IMG submission 184258) | Arabidopsis root microbial communities from the University of North Carolina, USA - plate scrape MF_Col_mMF (SPAdes) (version 2) | ecosystem: Host-associated > Plants > Roots > Endosphere... | reverse complement strand
AGGCCTGGGTCGCGCCCAGGCGCAGCAGGTTGCGCACGCGCGGCGGCGGCTCCTTGGCCAGCTTGCCGGCCAGGGCGCGGTCGATGGGCCCCAGATGGCGCAGGGCGGCCATGGCCAGGGCGCGCGCGAAGGCCCGCTCGCGCGGTTCCAGAAAGCGGAAGGCGTTGGCCGAGGCGGCTTCGTCGAGCCCGCCGCGCCGCGACAGGGCCGCGTCGATGAGGGCAAGGGCGCCTTCCCGTGCCGGGAGGCCGTCGTTGAGTTCCTGAGTCACCCGCTCGCCGTGCCCAAAGGCGACGGCGAGCGCAAGCGGAATCAGGCCGCGACCGGTTTGCGCACCAGGCTCGTGATCACCGTCACGCCGAACAGCAGGAAGCCGGCGACGGTGCAAAGCCCGCCCACCGCCAGCAGCGGCCCGTAGATCGAAACGGGTCCGACCTGGCCCAGATACATGAAGAGGCCGCTTATCATGCAGATCACGCCCACGTTCGACAGGGTGAAGTTCGTCAGCTTGACCCAGTTGGGCACGTTCTGGCCCAGCAGGGCGTAGAAGGCGCCCATCAGCGCCAGGCTGACCCAGCCCAGCAGGTTCAGGTGGGCGTGGGCGGAATAGGTGGCGTGGTTCTGGGTGATGCTCATCGTCAGGCCCCAGCAGACGCCGATCATGGCGTAGGTGGCGGCGGCGGCGAAGAAGGCGTGAGGCCAGCGGCTGGTGGTCATGGAAACTCCCCCGAGTTGCAGAACGCGGTTATTCGGAAGCCGGGGGTTGAACACCAGAAGGATTTCGCGGGCAAGAGGGACGATGTTAAACCTTGGTCATGTCCGAGCCTTCCTCTCCCCAGCCCGACCTTCCGCCCGGTGCCGCGCCGGACAAGCCGCTGACCCCGGCCGCCCGCCGCGCGCTTGAAGAAGCCGCGGCCCGCCGCGCGGCCGAGCACGCCGCCGCCTTGCCCACCGAGGAGGGCGGCCGCGACGGTCCCGAGCCGACGCGGTTCGGCGACTGGGAGCGCAAGGGCGTGGCGGTGGATTTCTAGGGGCGAAGCCCCGTTCCTCCCCCTGTGGGGGAGGGCCTCGCTGGCGAGCGCTAGTGGCCCGCCATCTCCGCCACCACCTTCAGCGCCGCCTCGCGCGGGTCGTTGGCGGCCGTGATCGGACGGCCGCAGACCAGGTGGCTGGCGCCGGCCTTCAGGGCGTCGGCCGGGGTGGCGGCGCGGGCCTGGTCGTTCTTGGCCGACCAGAAGGGGCGCACGCCCGGCGTCACCACCAGGAAGTCGGGGCCGGCGATCTCGCGGGCCAGGGCGGCTTCCTGCGGGGACGAGACGATGCCGTCCACCCCGCACTCCACCGCCTGGCGGATGCGCCGCGCCACCAGGTCGCGCGCCGAGAAGGCGTAGCCCATCTCGATCAGGTCGGCGTCGGTCAGGCTGGTCAGCACGGTGACGGCCAGGATCTTCAGGTCCGAGCCGGCCTTGGCCTTGACGGCGGCCTGCATCACCTGCGGCTCGGCGTGGACGGTCAGCAGGTCGCAGCCGGCCCCGGCCAGCACCCGGGCCGAGCGCTCCACGGTGGCGCCGATGTCGTGCAGCTTCCAATCGAGGAAGATCTGCTTGCCCTCGCCCTTCAGCTGGCGCGCCAGGGCCATGCCGTCGGTGGCCAGCAGCTCCAGGCCGATCTTGTAGAACGACACCGCGTCGCCCAGGGTCTCGACCATTTGACGGGCCTCGGCCGTGCTGGGCAGGTCGAGCGGCAGGATCAGGCGCGGATCGGCGGTCATGGCGGTCCCCTTGGGGTTGGCGCGCGTGTTCGCATCACCCTAAGAAGGATGCGGATCCGCGCGAATTGAAGGCTAAGCACCCCGAATGAGCCAGGCTGAGCTCGCCGTCAACTTCTTCGTCGCCCTGTTCGCCCTGATCGATCCGATCGGCAACGTGCCGCTGTTCGCCGCCGCCACCCTGGGCGCGGCCGCCGCCGGCCGCCGGATGGTGGCGGTCTATATCGGCCTGTTCGTCGCCGCCTTCCTGATCTTCTTCTTCTTCACGGGCGTCAGCCTGCTGGAGTTCTTCGGCATCTCGATGCCGGCCTTCCGCATCGCCGGCGGCATCATCCTGTTCATCCTGGGCCTGGACATGGTGCGCGACGACTTCACCACCATGTTCGCCGACGCGGCCGAGGGCGTGGAGGGCCAGTCGGCCCGGGTCTACGCCAAGCAGCGGTTCGAGCGGCTGATCGTGCCGTTCGCCATGCCGCTGCTGATCGGGCCCGGCGCGATCTCGACCGTGATCATCTACGCCAGCGAGGCCCGGCCCCTGGGCCTGGCGGGCCTGGCCGCCGGCGTCGGGGTGATCGCCGCCGTCTCGGTGGTGCTGGTCGCCGTGTTCTGGGCCGCGCCGGTGATCAGCAAGGTGCTGGGCCGGATCGGCATGAGCATCGTGGTGCGGGTGCTGGGCCTGATCCTCTGCGCCCTGGCGGTGCAGTTCGTGCTGATCGGCGTGGGCGACGCCACCCGCGGCCTGATCCGGGCCGACGCCAAGGCCCCGTACGCCGAGCACAGGTAGGAGCAGATTAGGATGTAGATGAGGCTCAGAGGCCTACGGCAGCAGGAGCCTCTATTCCCATCTCCTGGAACCTGACCCGCTCGAAGGCGACATTCTTGATGCGCGACCGGTCGAGGTAAATCTGCGGAATGTCGGAATCCCGCGCCACTTTCCGGCGTACCACGCCAGCTCTAGTGACCCGAAGATAGAAGGTTTCACAGCTAGCTAAAAGGATGGACGTGATTTCCTTGTCGGCGTTCGTGGTCATGTTGGCAACCACGCCTTCGTAGCCAACAAGAGTTCCGTCTTCTTGGATGTCGCTGACGACATAAGCTAGCACCACCTCGTTCGGCACCTGAGCGACCGAAAGATCTGCGAGCCAACCGTAAAGCAATTCGTCGAGACCCGCCTGGCCCCCAAACCTACGTACAATGCTGCGTGACAGACGAAAGCAGAGAGCGGTCAGGATGCTTAGCGTCGCGAGGATCGCCACTACCTCCAGCCCTGTAACTGAGGCCTTGGCGGCGGCGATGTTGAAGAGCGCCCGATAGACGTTTGGATCGTAACTTACAGCCAAGCAGACATTCGGACGGCAAAGCCAGTCCTGCACGCAGAACGCAAATGCGCCTAGGAGGTGGGCTAGGAGCGCTCCAACCGTGACGATCGACAGAGCGAGGATTGAGCCGGGCGGCGGAGGTGGTGATTCCACTGTGCCGAGCCGGCTACCATGATAGAGGCCAGCGAAAACTGCGAATCCGGGCGCTAAGAGAAACAACCCGAGTATCAGCGTAAAGCTGAACGTCATTTAATCTGACGATTCTACCGCCAGCCGACGGCCAACGTGTGTTAGTTCCTGATCCTTGCGACTCCGCTTTGGAATTACAAGAACACCGTCGACGTCACGCCGCGCAGCTGCACGAGCTTCGGTCCAGCTACCGTGATAGCTTCGGAAAACCTTCTCGGCCGTCTGGATGGACTGTGGCGAGTTCAGCTTCATAGCTTCAATATGGCCCGCTTTGGCGGCTTTTCCAATACGCTGTCAGCACCCCCTATACCTTCCGGAACCTTCCCCCCTGGCTGGCCATCAGGGCCAGGGCCCAGTCGTCGGGGACCAGCTTGGCGATCGCCGCGATGGCCTTGTTGGGCGAGCCGGGCACGCAGATCGCGCGATTGGCCTCGGCGGCCTCGTAGCCGGCGGCGGCCACCTCGTCGGCGCCCAGCCACAGCCAGGTCGGCAGGCTCTGGCTGACCTGGGCGCGGGTGCCGTTGACGTCGTGGAATTCCGAATAGGTGAAGCCCGGGCACAGGGCGCTGACGTGCACGCCCGCCGCCTGGTTCTCCAGGTGCAGGCTCTGGGAGAACTTGACCAGGAAGCTCTTGGTCGCCGCGTAGAGGGTGTGGCCCGCCGCGCCGGGGGCCAGGCCGGCCAGGGAGGCGACGTTGACGATGCGGCCGAAGCCGCGCTCGACCATGCCCGGCAGCACCTTGTGGGTCAGGCCGCAGACCGAGACCAGCAGAACCTGCAGGAAGGCGCTCTGGTCGGCCCAGGTGGTCTGGGCGTAGGCGCCAGGCAGGCCGTAGCCGGCGTTGTTGACCAGGGCGTCGACCACCCGGCCCTCGGCCTCGATCGCCGCCAGCACCTGGTCGACGGCCTCGGCCTGGGCCAGGTCGGCGGCGATCGGATAGGCCTCGACGCCGAACCGCAGGCGGATCTCGGCGGCCAGGGCCTCCAGCCGGTCCAGCCGGCGCGCGGTCAGGGCCACGTCGTAGCCGTGGCTGGCGTAGATGCGGGCGAAGGCGGCCCCGATGCCGGCGGAGGCGCCGGTGATCAGGGCGAGACGGCGGGCCATGCGGCGAGTGTCCAGCGAAGCGGTGAAACTTGGCTGGAGTCGAGCACGGGCGGGCGTTTGGTTCAAGGCGGGGCGGCGGCGCCTCGGCCTGATCACGGCCTCGGGGGTCATGACCTCGAATTAAGTCGTCTCCCGCCGGAGCCGTCGCTATCTCTGGCCGCACCCCTTTTCGAGAGTAGTGAAGCATGCGCGTATTTTCGATCCTCGCCGCCGCCACCGCCGCCGCCCTGGGCCTTGCCGACGCCGCTTCGGCCGCGTCGTCGATCGACATCACCAACGCCGTCGCCCGCGTGACCGTGATCCCCGAGGCGCGGAGCGACGTGAAGGTCGATATCCAGAATTCCAACCCCAGGCTGCCGCTGCAGGTCCGGCCATCGGGATCGCGCATCGTGATCGACGGCGGACTGGCGGGCGGCGTCGACGGCGACCGGATCAAGGGCTGCGACGTCGAGGACGGCAAGCCCGTCGTCGCGGTGCGCGACATCGGCGACGTGGCCTGGGCCGACATGCCGCAAGTGGTGATCCACGCGCCGATGGGCGTCGAACTGGCCACCAGCGGCGCCGTGTTCGGCGAGGTCGGTCGCACCGACAGCCTGGAACTGTCCAACGCCGGCTGCGGCGACTGGACGGTGGGTGACGTCAAGGGCGCGTTCGAACTGAACCAGGCGGGCCCGGGCGACACCAAGGCCGGCCGGGCCGGCGAGGCCGAGGTCCACATCGCCGACTCGGGACATCTGACGCTCCAGGGCGTCGACGGCGACCTGGAGATCTTCGTCGCCGGCTCGGGCGGCGTGGCGGCGACCAGCGTGGGCCGCAAGTTCGAGGCCCATGTCGCCGGTCCGGGCCGCGTCAGCGTGGCGGGCGGCCGGTCGACCGAGGTCGAGGTCAGTATCCTGGGAGCGGGCGAGGTCGACTTCAACGGCGTGGCCGGCAAGGTCTCGGCCTCGGTCTCGGGCTCCGGCAGGGTGGTGGTCGCCAAGGCCGAGGGGCCGGTCAGCAAGGCGGTCGCCGGATCGGGCCAGGTTGTGGTCGGACCGTAGGCCGGCGACGGCCCCCTCCGTCAGGGCGCCGTTCGCGCCGCGCCGCCTCCCCCGCTTCGCGACGGAGGAAGGGGGAGGGGACGCTCGGGCTCAAGCGTCCCCTCGGGCGGCGCCGGAGCGCCGCGGGCCCGTCCTTCGGGCTGGGGGATCAGGAAGGACGGGCGGACTTCGTTACGCCGCTTCGCTGAGCGCCGGCTGGGCGCCGCGCGTCCAGCGGACGGCGGCCTCGGCGATGCGGACGCCGAACAGGCGGGCGGTCTCGCGGTCGCCGGCCGGCGGGGTGATCTCGGGCGAGGCGTTGTCGGACTGTGCGGCCAGGCCGATGAACGAGCCGACGCGGTTCAGCGTGTCGGGGCCGCGTTCGGCGGCGGTCACTCCGGGAGGGGCCAGGCCCAGGTTCACCCAGTTCATGCCGTGCTGGGCGGCCAGGATGGTCAGGCTCTCCAGGGCGTGGCCCTTGTCGCCCGCGAAGCTGTGCGAGTTGGTGAAGCCCGCTGCCAGCTTGTCCTTCCAGGCGCCGGTGAAGAATACGCCGGCGGTGGCGTCGGCGAACACTTTGAACACGCCCGAAACGTCGCCCATGTAGGTCGGGGCGCCGAACACCACGGCGTCGGCCGCGGTGATCTGTTCGATGATCGGGGCGAAGTCCTGGGCGGCGTTCTCGATCTTCAGCAGCACCGGGGTCTGGCCGGCGTCGCGGACGCCTTCCGCGATCTTGTCGGCGAGGACGGCGGTGTGGCCGTAGCCCGAATGGTAGACGATGGCGACCTTGGTCATTGGAATGAGCCCTAGTTGATGGTTGGTTTCGCAACTGAAACCGTGACGATTACGTATGATCGTCTCTGGCGGTTTCCAGGGGATCGGCAACAGAAGGTGATGCAGTTATTCTGCAAGCCGATTCAGCGCCGGTAGGGTGGGTTTCGGGCGAACGGCGGAATCTGGGGGCTGATCGATGCTTCAACCTTGTGACAACGTTGTCATTATCTTATCTAGCGCGATAACCAGACAACAGCATCAGCTGAAGGCGCGCCGTCCCAAGGCATCCTTGGGGGCGCGTCCCGGGCCGTCCTGCGGCGTGTGTATCGAAAGGCGGCGATCGTGAGCTCCAATCCTGTCCCTGAGGTCCAGCAGGTGAAGGTCCATGCGCCGGGCGTGGTGCTGGCGGCCCTGGCCCTGGGCGGGTTCGCGATCGGCACAACCGAGTTCGCCTCGATGAGCCTGCTGCCGGATTTCGCCGCCGGCCTGGGCGTCGACGCGCCGACGGCGGGGCACGCGATCAGCGCCTACGCCCTGGGCGTGGTGGTCGGGGCGCCGGTGATCGCGGTGCTGGCCGCGCGCCTGCCGCGCCGGATCATCCTGGTGGCCCTGATGGCGGTGTTCGCGGTCGGCAACCTGCTCAGCGCCCTGGCGCCGACGTTCGGCTGGATGATGGCCTTCCGCTTCTTCAGCGGCCTGCCGCACGGGGCCTATTTCGGCGTCGCGGCCCTGGTCGCCGCCAGCGTCGCGCCGCCGGAGCGAAGAGCTCAATCGGTGGCCATGGTGATGATCGGCCTGACCGTGGCGACCATCGTCGGCGTGCCCATGGCCAATGTGGTCGGCCAGTGGATCGGCTGGCGCTGGGGCTTCGTGATCGTGGCCGTCCTGGCCGCGATGACCGCGACGGCCGTCTATGTCTTCGCGCCGCGCGCCCCGGCCGACGCGGGGGCCAGCCCCCTGCGCGAGCTGGGCGCCCTGGCCAAGGGCCGGGTGTGGCTGACCCTGGGCATCGGGGCGATCGGCTTCGGCGGCATGTTCTGCGTCTACACCTACCTAGCCTCGACCATGCGCGAGGTGACCCACGCCTCGGCCGCCCTGCCGGTGGTGCTGGCGGTGTTCGGGGCCGGCATGACCGTCGGGACCCTGGCCTGCGCCTGGGCCGCCGACCGCGCCCAGATGCCGGCCATCGGCGGGGTGCTGCTGTGGAGCGCCGCCGCCCTGGCCCTCTATCCGATGGCGACCGGCAGCCCGTGGACCCTGATCCCCGTGGTCTTCCTGATCGGCTGCGGCGGCGGGTTGGGGGCGGTGCTGCAGACCCGGCTGATGGACGTGGCCGGCGACGCCCAGACCCTGGCGGCGGCCCTGAACCACTCGGCCTTCAACTTCGCCAACGCCCTGGGCCCGTGGCTGGGCGGCCTGGCCATCGCCGCCGGCATGGGGTGGACCTCGACCGGCTATGTCGGCGCGGCCCTGGCCCTGGGCGGCTTCGCGATCTGGGTCGTGGCGGCGCTGGACGTGCGGCGCGAACGCCTGGCGCTGGCGGCGGCGGAGTAAGACACCCTCCCCCTGTGGGGGAGGCGGCCGAAGGCCGGTGGGGGGGATAAGGGCGGCGGAAGCCTGATCACGCCCCCCTCTGTCGGCTGCGCCGACACCTCCCCCACAGGGGGAGGACCTTAAGCCGCTAAGCCGCGGCCTCGGTCGCCGCGCCGTTCAGCAGGTCGGCCACCGAGATGGTCGACAGGCGCTCGGCCACGGCGGTGTCGGCGGCGATCATCGCCCCGCGCACGGCGTCGGGGATCTTCTCGCCCACCGGGCAGCCCTTCACGCCCTTGGGCGCGACGCCCAGGTGGGCGCAGCCGTTCACGGCCCGCAGCACGACGTCCAGGGTGATGGTCTCGGGGGCCTTCAGCAGCCAGGCCCCGCCGTTGGCGCCGGCGCGCGCGCCGATCAGCCCCGCCTTGCCCAGCATGGCCGTCACGCGACGCACCACGACCGGGTTGGTCGGGACCGAGGCGGCGAGCTCGGCGCTGGCCACGGCGCGATCGGCCGAAAAGGCGCTCTTGTGCGCCAGATAGGCCAGGGCGTGCGCGGCGACGGGGAATTTCTGACTGTCTGACATTTTTCCGTGGCAGGACCCTAAGGGCGTCGTTCGTGCGTTCAACCAAAAACTATCGTTGTTATCCCGCTTCAGGTCGCGATTGAACCGGAGCAGGATTGGGTGTATCGCGCCCCGCTTGATCGATATGGGGCTCCGCACCGCGTTTTGCGAGGGCGACCCCGGAGGGATTGAATGGCTTCCGAAGCCTCTGGCGCTCCTGCTGCAGACAGCGCCGCCCCGTGTGATGTCCCTCCGCAAGCCGGCCATGACCTGAAAGGGCATAGCTTCCTGGCGCTTGCGCTCGGCGCCGTGGGCGTCGTGTTCGGCGATATCGGGACCAGCCCGCTGTACGCCATGCGCGAGGCCCTGGCCCATTCGCGCAGCACCACCGCCACCGAGCACGCCGTGCTGGGAGTGGTGTCGCTGGTGCTGTGGACCCTGACCCTGTTCGTCACGATCAAGTACGTGATCTTCTTCATGCGGGCCGACAACAAGGGCGAGGGCGGCACCCTGGCCCTGATGGCCCTGGCCCAGAAGGCCCTGGGCAAGGCGGCGCGCAAGCGCTCGACCGCCGTGTTCTTCCTGGGCGTGATCGGCGCGGCGCTGTTCTATGGCGACGGCATCATCACCCCGGCCATCTCGGTGCTGTCGGCGGTGGAAGGCATGAAGGACGCGCCGCATGTCGGCCACGCCCTGTCGGCCTACGTCCTGCCGATCTCGGCCGGCATCCTGGTCGCCCTGTTCCTGGTGCAGGCCAAGGGCACGCACCGCATGGCCGCCCTGTTCGGCCCGGTCATGGCCGCCTGGTTCCTGATCCTGGGCGGGCTGGGCCTGTTCCACCTGGTCGACGACCTGTCGATCCTGCGCGCCTTCAATCCCTGGTACGGCGTGCGCTTCCTGCTGGAGAACGGCTTCCTGGGCTTCGTGATCCTGGGCAGCGTGTTCCTGGCGGTGACCGGCGCCGAGGCGCTGTACGCCGACATGGGCCACTTCGGGAAGAAGCCCATCCGGGCGGCCTGGCTGTACCTGGCCTTCCCGTGCCTGGCCCTGAACTATCTGGGCCAGGGCTCGCTGGTGCTGGACCACCCGGCCTCGCGCCACAATCCGTTCTGGGACATGGTCCCGACCTTCGCCTACTGGCCGGTGCTGCTGATGGCCACCGTGGCCACGGTCATCGCCAGCCAGGCGGTGATCACCGGCGCCTTCTCGATGACCCAGCAGGCGGTGCAGCTGGGCCTGCTGCCGCGCCTGGACATCAAGCGCACCTCCGAGACCCAGGCCGGCCAGATCTACGTCCCGGCGGTCAACACCTTCCTGCTGATCGGCGTGCTGGTGCTGCTGATCATGTTCCAGAGCTCGCACAAGCTGGCCAGCGCCTACGGCATCGCCGTGACCGGCGCGATGTTCGTCGACACCCTGCTGGCCTACGTCGTGCTGCGCCTGGTGTGGAAGTGGAGCCTCTGGCAGACCGCCGCCCTGCTGGTGCCGCTGGCCATGATCGACCTGGTGTTCATCGCCTCCAACGCCCTGAAGATCCCCGACGGCGCCTGGCTGCCGCTGGTGTTCGGCGCGGTGCTGGTGCTGATCATGTGGACCTGGACGCGCGGCGCCCAGATCCTGACCGACAAGACCCGCCGCGACAGCGTGCCCCTGGTCGACCTGATGGAGATCCTGCGCGCCCGGGCCCCGCACCGCGCCCCCGGCACGGCGATCTTCCTGACCTCCGACCCGGACATGACCCCGGTCGCCCTGATGCACAACCTCAAGCACAACAAGGTGCTGCACGAGCGCAACGTGATC
>Ga0209758_1005293_pt1 | contig 10078 bp, 14 predicted proteins | sample AraplaMF_Col_mMF_FD_184258 | JGI IMG/M metagenome (GOLD analysis project Ga0209758, IMG submission 184258) | Arabidopsis root microbial communities from the University of North Carolina, USA - plate scrape MF_Col_mMF (SPAdes) (version 2) | ecosystem: Host-associated > Plants > Roots > Endosphere... | reverse complement strand
GGTCCAGCGAAGCGCCAGCAACTCGTTGCGGCGCGCTCCACATGCGGCCGCGAGGACCACGATGGGAAATAGGCTTGACGGCTTGAAGCCGGCGATAAGGCTAGCGAGCTCCTTCTCGTCGAGGCCCTCGCCGATTGCGTCTTCGTCCTCCTCATCGACGATGGCCGCTTCCGGGTTGGGAACCTGGGTCAGGAATTCCATTGGATTGCTCGTGATGACCTTCGTGCGGCGCGCCGTTGCCATCGTGGCACCGAGCACGACGTGCACATGGTGCGCGGTGCGCGGCGCAATCTTGCCCTCCAGTCCGATATAGAGCTGATCGATCTCTCCAGACGTCACCTGCTGCATCGGACGCTCACCGAGCACCGGCCGAACGTGGGTGTTGAGCAACTGCTCGTAGCGCTCCAGCGTGCGCTGACCGACCTTTTTCTTCTTCCGCCCTGGCGCGCCAAGCCCGATCCATTGATCGATCCATTGTGCGACCGTGATCTTGCTGGGATCGACATGCTCCCCTGTATCGACCTGCCTGATGTGCTCCCCGCTAAATGGGCTGGCCGGGCCACCTTCGCGCGGATGAGCGGCGCGATTTCGACGAACAACAACGTTGACCTGTATGTGCAGGGTAACGATACCTCGATGCAGATCACCATCGACGGCGTCGATTTCGAAAACCTGAAGTCCTCCGTCCTGCCTCACATCTATGTCGATGGCGGCCTGCGCGGCTTCGTGATGCAGAATTCGGAGTGTCTGAACAACGACACCTATGTTGCCCAAGGGTGCATTTGGTTCAATTCGGCGGCCGCCCCGATCGGCAACGTCAAGATCGACAAGGTCGAGGTCCGCGCGACCACGAACAACAACAGCTACACCGCGTTCAAGGCGACCGGCGCGAATACGCTGACCGACACGTTCCGGATCGGGGACATCTACTGGCAGACGTTCGACCTGTCCGGCCAGACCCGGTTCTCAGGCTTCAACTTTCAGCAGATCGTCGGTCAGCTTCGGCTGTTCGTGAGCAGCACCAATGTCATCGGGATCACCAGCGTCGGCTACGGACAGTCTCTGCCAATCAAGCTGGCGGCGACCGGAGAATGGGTGAACGTCCAGGCTACGAACATCACCCAATCAGTTGCGGCTGGGACGCCCAGCACGACCTACAATATCTACGCCTATAATTCCGCTGCGACGAATGCGCCATACACGATTGCGCTTGAGGCGAGCGCGACTGCTTTTACCATCGATGCGTCAGGCGGCTACAACGTCAAAACCGGTGATGCGACACGGACGTTTGTCGGAACGATCACGACGGACGGCAGTGGCAACTTCACTCCGTAAAGCGCGGTATCGAGCTGGTATGCCGACATTCACATTACGGCCGGCAGCCTGACAACTCATGGAATCGTGCTCGGCCAAAGCCCGAACGCGCCGATCGCAACTGCTGCCATGACCGACGGCCAATTGCTGGTTGGTCAGACCGGGGGAGATCCGCTGCCCAAGACGATCAGCGGCGATGCGGGTGGCGTCTCTGCCGCCGGCGGCCTTACGATCAATCGGGTTTCTGGCACCACCACGAACGACAACGCGCCGACCGGCAAGGTCGGCGAGTTCATGTCATGCCTTGGGTCAAACCAAAGTGCCGCGGTTACGATCACCATCGCGTCACCAGGCGTAATCACCTGGACTGGCCACGGCCTTACCACGGCCGCGGCATTCACGCTGACAACTACCGGGGCCCTTCCGACCGGCCTGACAGCTGGCACGACCTATTACGCCATCGTGCTAAATTCCAATACGATTGAAGCCGCAACGAGTGTTGCGAACGCTTTCGCCGGCACTCCCGTCAACACGTCGGGAAGCCAATCAGGAACGCAAACCGGGACAGCGTCCGCAAACCTGGCCAACGCAGTTCCCGTTGACATCTGCGGCCTGCAGCTGACCGCCGGCGATTGGGATATCTACGGGTTCGGCTATATCGTCCCCGCCAACACAACCACTGTCACGTCGGTGATTTCAAGCGTCTCGTCAACCGCCAATACGCTGGATCTGTCGACGCTTGGTGCGGCCTACATCAACCGTTTTTCGACCTTCACCAGCGCCGGATTGGGCATGGGTGGCTTCACCAACGGGCCGGTGCGGGCGAGCCTGTCTGGCACGACCGTCTATCATTTGGTCAATCAATCCAGTTTTGCGACCAGCACGGCAACGGGGTACGGCGGCATTAGGGCACGGCGGGTGCGGTGATCGAGCGGTGGCGGCTCGGACATCCCGCGGATTCCGAATTGCTAAATTCGTGAAGGGCGCGACCGAGAACGTCGCTTGCACGGCGAATTAAGTAGGCAGCCGATCCGGCGGCCGGCCTGATGATCGGAGTGACGCAAACGGACTATCTCCTGGATAGCTTGGGCAGAGTTCCGTCTTCGCGCATGTTGAAAAACTCGCGCTGAACTTTTTTGATCTGTTGGCTTTTGCACCAGTGATGACGCCCGAAACTGTCAATCACACCGACTCGCTCTACCTCTTCTCCGATAAACGAATTTTCTCCCGCCCAAAAGTGTAGCGGAAATTCCTCGCCAACCTCGATTTTTCTTGGAAGATTCGTGAACGGTCCTTCCGTTTCCTCGATGCTGATGGCTATGTTCTTCGTCGGATTGATCAGACCGTGTCTTCGCTCGCCCAGTGGCGGCTTGCGCGCAATGATCACCGCATGTGTGATCGTGCAGGAGATCGGCCCATGATTGGTAATGGAGAGATTCAAGAAAGGATCCCGCCAAGAGCCGTTTCCAACGAAGCCCATCATGCTGAAGTGAACACGCAGCACCGGCTTGGGATAAATGAACTTGGACCACACGTTCCAAACAAAGCCGGCAGCTGAGACCACCAGAGAAAAAATGCTTATGATGAGAGCCCAGTCTGCAGTTTGCATTTGAGGCTATCTCGGGTGGGGCCGCAGCTTCGAACTTGCATTGACGGGAAGGTCGAAGAGTCCGCTTTCTGTGATCGTCGATTGCTGATCCATGAGGGGCACCAGTCGGATCAGCCGCCACGCTGTTTCCGGCACCGAGTATTTGAGCCAAGCGCCGGTCAGAAAGAAGAACACGATCTTTGATCGGTCGAGAGCCAACCGTTCATGCGGTCGCGTCTTCAAACGGCGTTCGGTTGTCAGTGCGGCCCATCCGCTCTCAGCGTTCAACGCCTCGATCCAATCCACGTCCTTCGTGTTAGCGGCGAACTTGTCGCGCAATGCGACGATGGTGTGCTCGGGGAAAATAGGATGTAAGCAATGCGCAATCGTGAAGCTGAGGTTGTTGTCCACCAAGAGCTTCAAGCGGCCAGCTTTCTTTCGAAAGTCATTGCGTCCCGAATTTCGGACATCGGCACGTCGTAGAGAGCCGCCACCTTTTTCGGCGAGCCCTCAATAGTTACGGCCCTGGCTAGCACCTCGGTCGGAACCCCCGAAGCTGCGATCGGCCGACCGAATGAGCGGGTGGGATCGATAACGACAGATCTGCGGGCCGGTCCCAAGGGAAACCACCTCGCGACTGCTGACGCCTCGAATTCCAGATCTTTCAAGCTCGGCTCTACTATCGTACGGAAAACGTTTTGACGATGCCGCAGATCAACCAGTTTGGCTTCCTGCAGGCCCTCAGTGATCTCTAAGAAGATCGTCTTGCCATCGGTGCGGAACTTCTGCGTCGAGAACGGTCGGTCGTCATGAACCTCTTCGGCCGCACGCTGATAACATTCGCGAATGGTCGGAAGGGCCAGGCCGATGTCGCGGAAAGCCTTCACAAACCTGAGCTCGATCAGGTCACGGAAGCTGAGCTCGATGAGGTCGTCATCGTTCGCATAGTCCGGCCGCCAAAGCGGCTCGGAGTGGCCGCCGGCCTCTTCTGTCCCAAAATCGTACCCCCGCAGCCAGCGGGCCACCGTGCTGCGGGAGACGTGGCGCACAGGCGTCGATCCGCGGCTGAAGTTCAGAAGCCGCAGGCCCTCGGAGGCGCTGTAAGCACCCCGGCTCAAGGCGTCTGGTTCCTTCGACTCCGCTCTACGCATGATCAGATTCTCTAGCGGATTAGTTTTTTTATCGCAAATTGGGCGCGAATCATTCCGGACCGCGCCGGCGCCCCGAAAGGGGAGCCAGCGGTGCGTCAGCGCGGTTGCTGCCTGTTCACGCAGGCGTCGACCGCATAGGAACATTGTTCGCCGGCCGTCAAAAGCCCGCCGGTCTGGCCAAGGTAGTTCACCGCTGAAACTTGGCCACCGGACATCACTACGTTCACGCGGCAAAACCGGGCGGGAGTGAGGGCCACCGCTCCGTTGCTAGAGTTATAAGTCCAGACCTCGGTGGCGCCTTCGGAGGCTTTGCTGATCGGGACCCCCATGCAAGCGAGAACCTGCTCCTTCGGCATGCCTATCATCTGCGCTCGCGCGTCTTGCGCAATCTCGGCACGCTGGATTGCGCAGCTGCCCAGGGCCACGCTGAGCGCGATTATCGTTAGCCTTTGCATTGTTTCCCCCGCCTAATCCGATCCAACAGCAACCGGACGGCGAGCGCAAGGGCGAGCCCAGGTCTCTTCACTTGCATTCCGGCGTTGGCTAGAGTGGCAAGATGGCCGGCCTTACGAAACCATCGGAGATATTCACGGAGCGGGTGCTGCCTGCTTACCTGGACTGCCTTGCCGATCCGGGCAGTGAGCGTCGCGCGAACATTGCGGCTCAAGCCGTGAGTGATCACCTCGAGTGGGTATTCCAATATTACCAAGCGGAAGATCCGCCGAGACTGAATGGCGCAAAGAACGTAGGCGAATTTCGACGGCAGATGATCGCAAGGTGCTCGGCGCTCCATATCCTCTGGGACGCCGGTGACGCGGTGAAACACCGGTTTCTGACACGCCGAAGAGATCCTGCTCCACTGATCCAGTCGTCGACCGCTGCCTACCACACTGCTCCGGCGGGAGAACTGTTGTTGGGCGAAGCGCCGTTCCTCCCGATGTTGCAGCAGGCGGTTGATTTCTGGCAGGCATGGCCAGACTGAAGGCACAACGAATTTCCCCAAGCCGAAAGAGCCAACTCCCATGACCATCGAAAGACCGATGTTTCCGGGGGCGACGCGCGGCGAGCTGCGACGCTCTGGAAATCGATGACGTTGCTCATGCCAGCACCTCCAGCGAAGCGCCGGGAAACTCAAGAAGGGCGAAGCGTGCCTACCGAGAACGTCAGGCCTGTCGAATTCCCCGTGTCAGGCCGTCAACGCGCCGGGCGTCAGCGCAATCCGCTGAGACACCCCTGCCATACGGTTTCGCACGCCGTGACGATCGCTCCGAGTAGACCCTTACTTCGACGAAGGCGCCATGCTCTGGAAAGGCGTCGAGGCCGCTCGTCTCCTCGCTTCCGAGCTATTCGATCTCGCCGTGGCGCATGAGAGGAGCGTGAGCCAATGAGCAATCTCAGCCAATTCCCCCAAGTTGGCCAACGCACCCTTTGGGACAAGCAGAGGCGGAAGCATTCCGCCAGATGGAGGGGCCGCTGTGTGAGTAATCTCTTCCTTGCTTGGTAAACCGAGACCAAGCACCTCCAGCGGCCCCGGCCCTATGCCCCAAGATCCCCTCCACGGCCGGGGCCGCCCGACCCGTCGTAACCGATGATAGCCAGCTCCTGATTGCCCCCAGCGAAGTCGGGCCGAACGTCTGCGCCGCGATAACCACAGCTCCGACAGACGAAGCGCGCCTCGAGGTCGGACATTCGCATCTCGTCCGGCCAGCAGTCCGCGTCAATCGCGATGTGATGGCCGCAGTGGCAATAGACCAGGACGCCGCGCAGACCCATCTCGCGCATCTCGCGGAAGGTGATCTTCATCTGCCGGCCGTCGGCGTGTGTCAGTGTGTGGCGTCGAGGGCGTGGCATCGCGCCATGGAAGCGCGGCGCCGGCGAGAGTCAAATTGTCGATTACTGGTGGCTCGGAACGCGCGCGGATACTGCGCGTCGTGGGTGCGGAGAAAGGGCCTGTCGGCTCAGGCCGGCGGGCTCTCACTATTTCGATTGTCTCTACGCCGCCCGCGTTCAGGCACTACTTCGAGCTGCAATCCTATTGCCGAAAGCACCGCCAGTATCGTGGTGAAATTCGGAAGTTTGCTGTGAGTATGGAAGGCTCGATAGATACTTTGCCGCGCTAGACCGGTCTCGCGGGCTATTTCGGAGATATTGAAGTCACCAAGCGCATCCCCAATTGCTTGGCATATTTGGTGGGGATCACCGGTGGCAAAAGAGGCGTTCAGCTGAGCGGTCAGATGGGCGGCTGACACGGGCCGGTTGGCTTTAGTCATTGTACCTCCCAAAGATAAAAGGCCGGCTTGAAGCCGGCCTTTGTTCTTCGAACAACAATGCTCAGTACTTTGCGACGACCGGACCGCCCCAGCGGTAGTTCAGACGGACAGTCGCGAGATCGACGTCGCCGCCGGAATTGTACGTTGCCGCGAGCGGCAAGCCGGTTGTTGACGAAATGAAGGTGACGTCGTGGTGGCCGAGGAAGATATGATCGTATTCGACGCCAACCGACCAGTTTCCGGCGAAGCCAAACTCAAGCCCCGCGCCGACCGTGCCGCCCCAGCGAGTGTCGTAGCCTGCCGAAGCGACAGCCAAACCGGTCGCATTGGAGATGAAGTCGAAGCGCTGGTCTACCACGGCCGCGCCGCCCTTTGCATAGAACAGCACGTTGTTCCAAGCATAGCCGACCTGGCCCGTGAAGAGACCAAAAGCGTCAATCTTGGTGGAGAGAGAGTTCGTCGGGTTGCCCAGGTTCTGGGTCGTGCCATGAATGTCAGCCCAATCGCCCTGACCCTCAAGACCGAACACCCAATTGGCAGATTGCCAGCGGTACCCCACTTGGCCGCCCGCAACAGCTCCGCTCGGATTATAGCAGCCGAGGAAGGTAACCGTGGTCACGTTATTGCGGCAGTCACGAGCCCAACCACCGCCGCCATTTGCGCCGATGTAAAAGCCGCTCCAGTCGAACACCGTGGCGGCCACCATAGGGGGAGCCTTGGTGTAAGGACGAGCGGCCAAATCAGCTGCGCTCGCCGCATTGGCTGATCCGAGCGCGAACACAGCGGTAATTCCAAGCAAAAACTTTTTCATCGAAAGCTCCCCAAAACTTCAAAGTGCGACATCGAGTCAGCTAGCAAGATACCTTGATCTGGGTCTCTAGGCTGTCACTTTCGCGCCACAGTTGCAGGAGATCTCGAGCGTATAAAAGTGAACACAGTCAGGAAAATTACAGGCGCTTCCGGTTCTGGAACGATAGCCTTCTCGGTACTGTTGCTGCCGGTGACCATGATAGACCGGGCGGTCGCAACTCGGGCACGCGGTTGCACACGTTGTTACGAGGCTCTTGACCGCACAGCGCTATCGGGAGTCTGATCGCGCCCATGGGGCAGGATCACCGCATCATCGACGAGTTGAAGCACTTCGAACGGCTCTGCCTGGATCTGGCCGAAGACAGTGCCCTGCCCTTGGAGCGTGCCGCCTTGCTCGAGTTGGCGGCCAATTACCGCACAGAGGCTTGGACCCAATCTAGGACCCAAAGCGCTCAGTACAGGAAAGAACCAGATCGACTGGGTGGATTTGCCGGGGGGTTGAAGGCTCTGATTTTCCAACGGAAAATAACAGGATGGCATCGCTTGCGACAACGCCGCCCGTATTTCAAGACCGGTGCCTTAAACCACTCGGCCACCCTTCCAGCTCAATCGATTCAACCGCTTAGCGGTTAGCCCCGTTGAACGCAACGCGAACTGTCCTTGGTTCGGGACATGTTGGGACAACGGTCTCTTACGGCCTGAGAAAGCCGGCTGCAAGTGGCGGTCAGCGCGCTCGCGAACGTCTCCTTCCGAGACGCCGTCGACACCTGGGATCGCCTCGCCATCGATTGCGAAATGCTTACGGCGGTTCTTCAGCACGGCCTCGTATCCAAGCGTATCGCCTGGTCCCGTCGAGACCCGTTGCGATCGTTCCTTATCCTCGCGCGCCGGAATCGAAAGGGGCGCCGTAAGGCGCCCCTGCCGGTTACAATTTTGTTCGGGATGAAATGCCAGCCCCGGCGTCGCCAAGTTTTCCCGGCACATTCGGTTCCGGCTATAACGAATGTGAATCGATGTTCTAATTTCTTTTTTGGTCCTATGGTCTCTCCGGAAGGCGCCATGAGAGGCATGCTGGAACATCTCGCGCCACTGCGCGAGCAGATAGTGAAGTGCGAGCAGTCGAGGAGCAAAGTCCACCGCCAAGCGGTCTTTGAGAGGATCGCCGCTCATCACAGGTCGCCGCAGCCGAACTGGACCACGCCATCTCCCTGGGTGAGAAAGAGTAAGTAAGGCCCCACGTCAGTTGGCAGGGTTGTGAAGGTCGCGCCGTAAAAACCCGCATGACTGTGCGAAAGCGAACAGAGCTGAGTGCCGCATTTTCCTAGGCTGCGGTTGCTTGGCCTTCCCCAAGGTCAGCACCCAGCGGCCCCGGCCTTACCCCAAAAGCCCCCCACCACAAGCCGGGGCCGCATCGGGCGCAGAACCTCATTGGCTCAGGCGTTCAACTCTTCATCCAGGCGAACGCGTCACGTCCATTCGCCGCGCAATTCGCGCTGCCGCTCCGCCCTACGGCGTGATCCGCACTTCCCCGGGGATGCGCCAGTCGCTCCATTCAGTCGACATTCAGCGCGGAACACTTATGACCTCCTTCAGTTGCAGGGCGGCCCGCAACGTTGTTCGTGAGGGTTGAAGTGAATCGAAGCGATCCATCCTATATCGTTATCGGCGCGACGATCGTGATCGTGCTGACGACCTGGTACGGCTGGATTGCGAAAGCGGCTGCGGGCTGAACCCGCCGACCCAGCTCGGTGGTCGACGTTGACAGGAACTTTTTCTTTGCCGAGCTCCGCCAGACGAGCGTCGCATCTTTCAAACCAAAGAAAACGCGGCGCTCCGAGGGGGCGCCGCGCAAGACCGTTAGTCGTTACGTAGGCTCAGTAGCCGCAGGACGCGCAGCCCGTCTGCACCGGCGCGTAGTAGGAATAACCAGGCGAGACCATCTCGATGCGCTGGCGCGTGGCGTATTGCGGCGGGATGCGCTCGTACTGGACGCCGGGCGGCGCGACCATCACGGTCTGCGGCACCATTACGGTGCGGTACTGGGCCGGCGTGCGATGCGCGACGACCGAGCCCGGCGAGACCATCACGGTCTCGTCGACGGTGCGGTATTGCGGCGCGACGTATTGCTGCTGATAGCAGGTCTGGCACGGCGGCGGTGCGTAGCAATTGTAACAGCCGGCCGAGGCCGCGCCCGTCATCGAAATCGCGGCGACGGCTGTTGAGAAAATGACAGCGAGAGTACGAGACATCGTGGTGGCGCCCCAGTTGCCCAAAATGGATTTGCGAAGGTCGCGCGCAGTATACGCCGCAAAATCCAGGGCTGCCGAAGTTCGTCGGGGCATCCTTAATGCGAACGGCCGGCTTTCGCCGGCCGTTGAGAACTTGTTGACCATGCACGCGCCGCGCAAGGCGGCGCAGCGCTCAGTTCGAGCGACGCTTCACTTCGCGCACCGCGCCGCGCGCGGCGCTGGTGGTGAGCGCGGCATACGCCTGCAGCGCGGTCGATACGTTGCGCTTGCGTGCGGCAGGCTGCCAGGCGGCATCGCCCTTCGCCTCTTCCGCCGCTCGGCGGCTCGCGAGCTCCTCGTCGGAGATCTCGAGGTTGATGCTGCGGTTCGGGATGTCGATAGCGATGCGGTCGCCGGTGCGCACCAGAGCGATGTTGCCGCCTTCGGCCGCTTCCGGCGACAGATGGCCGATCGACAGGCCGGACGAGCCGCCGGAGAAACGACCGTCGGTGACGAGCGCGCAGGCTTTGCCGAGACCCATCGATTTCAGATAGCTGGTCGGATACAGCATCTCCTGCATGCCGGGACCGCCGCGGGGGCCTTCATAGATGATGACGACGACTTCGCCGGCGAGAACCTTGCCGCCCAGGATGCCTTCGACGGCCGCGTCCTGGCTTTCGAACACGCGCGCGGGGCCCGAGAATTTCAGGATCGAAG
>Ga0209758_1005290_pt1 | contig 10083 bp, 8 predicted proteins | sample AraplaMF_Col_mMF_FD_184258 | JGI IMG/M metagenome (GOLD analysis project Ga0209758, IMG submission 184258) | Arabidopsis root microbial communities from the University of North Carolina, USA - plate scrape MF_Col_mMF (SPAdes) (version 2) | ecosystem: Host-associated > Plants > Roots > Endosphere ... | reverse complement strand
GCTGCAGGCTATCAGCGCAAGCGGGCGGTTCCACGCGACATCGGACTTCGCGGCCCTCGAAGAATGCGATGTGATATCCATATGCGTCCCGACGCCGCTGACGAAGCAGCGCGAGCCCGACCTTTCCTTCGTGGAGGGAACAACGCGCGCCATCGCGGCTCATCTGCGCAAGCACCAGCTCGTCGTGCTGGAATCGACAACCTATCCCGGCACCACCGATGAGGTGATGAAGCCCATACTGGAAGCGACGGGTTACAAATCCGGCAGGGATTTCTTCCTCGGCTATTCGCCCGAGCGCGAGGACCCGGGCAGCATCGGCTTCGAAACCGCCACCATTCCGAAGATTGTCGCCGGCGATGGGCCGGTCGCCGCGAAACTTGTGGCGCTGTTCTACGGCGCGATCGTGGAAAAGGTCGTGCCTGTCTCGAGCATCAAGGTGGCCGAGGTGGTGAAGCTGACGGAAAACATCTTCCGCGCCGTCAACATCGCCTTGGTCAACGAGCTCAAGGTGATCTATTCCGCGATGGGGATAGACATCTGGGAAGTCATCGAGGCGGCGAAGACGAAGCCTTTCGGCTACATGCCATTCTATCCCGGTCCGGGGCTCGGCGGACATTGCATCCCGATCGATCCGTTCTATCTGACCTGGAAGTCGCGCGAGTTCGAAGTGTCGACGAAGTTCATCGAGCTTGCCGGCGAGATCAACGTCTCCATGCCTCACTACGTCATGTCGAAGCTCTCGGAAGCCCTCGACACGAAACTTAGCCTGCCGTTGAGCCAGGCGGCGATCCTGATCGTCGGCGTCGCCTATAAGAAGAACGTGTCGGACGTGCGCGAAAGCCCGGCGCTCAAGCTGATCGAGCTGCTCGAGACACGGGCCGCCGACATTGCCTATCACGACCCTCACGTCGCGCGCATACCGAAGACGCGCAAGCATCCGATGCTGGCCGGCAAGCATTGCATCCGCCTCAACCGCGACTCGATCGCCGCCTATGATGCGGTCGTCATCGTCACCGATCACGATGGGGTCGACTACGGGCTCCTGGCAAATCATTCGCGCCTGATCATCGACACGCGCAACGCCATGCAACGCAACGGCATCGTTTGCGACCGGGTGGTGAAAGCGTAGCCGTTCCGGAACGGCAAGGTTCGGAACCAACGGCTCGTTCACGTGGCGAGGCTAGCCTGCTACGATCTGCGCTGATACGGACAGCCGGCCGCCGTGCCGGGAGGAATGATGCCGTTTAGACGCAGAAAGAACACGGCCGCGATCCCGCGCACGGTGCCCGCGTTCGAGCACATCGTGACCGAGGCAAGCGACAGTTTCCTGTGGCGGCTGGATGACTATCCGTGGGAGCGCAATGTCTGGAATTTCCATCCGGAATACGAAATCCATCTGCTGAGGAAATCGTCCGGCGTGGTGCTGGTCGGCGACCATATCGGCGAGTTCGGGCCGGGCTACCTGACTATCGTCGGCGGCGGCCTGCCACATGACTGGGTGACGGCAGTGCAGCCCGGCGAGCTGATCGAAGGCCGCGATATCGTGCTGCAATTCGATGCCGAGCGGCTACGCGGCTCGGCCGGGCTGCTGCCGGAGCTGCGCGAGCTGGAGCCGTTCCTGGAACGCTCGCTGCGCGGCATGGTCTTCCACGGCCAGACGGCGCTCGACGGCGCCGAGCTGATGGAGAGAATGGGGGAGGTGCATGGGCTGGCAAGGTTCCGCATGTTCCTCGAATTGCTGGACCTTCTGGCCACCACGGACGAATACGCGCTGTTGTCGTCGCCGGATTTCTCCCCGCTTCTCGACGCTGAGTCGCTGGACATCATCCAGCGCTCGCTGACCTATCTGTTCCAGCATTTCGCCGAGGACCTGAAGCTTCCGGACGTGGCGGCATTGGCCGGAATGAGCGAAAGCACTTTTTCCCGTTTCTTTCAGAAGAACACGGGCAACTCGTTCAGCGACCATGTCGCCAAACTGAGGCTCTGGCAGGCCTGCAAGCTGCTCGCCGATACCGATACGCCGATCACCGACATCTGCTTCCAGGTCGGCTATATGAACATCTCGAACTTCAACCGCGCCTTCCTGCGCAAGCACAAGATGACGCCGTCATCCTACCGCAAGCTGTCGCGGCAACGGCTGACGCTGCGGGCCTGATTTCAATGCCCCGGATCGCACTGATACTCGTGTGACAGGCAGACTCTGCCGGCACCATTTTTTGCGCCGCACAATGCATAAAAGTACAGGTCTGCTGCAACGGGGCTTCTAGCCTCGCTCGTCCCAACTGCTCATTTTGGCGACGGGTGGCAGGTCACAAGGCGACGGTGAGGGTCGCTTAGCCCAAGGACCTGCCGCTTTTCGCGAGTGTTCCTGGAGGAGAAAATCAATGAATTCAAATCGGCTCGCTGCCAGCCTCGGCGCAGCGTTCGTGCTTACCGCTTCCGTATCAACCGCAGCACTTGCCCAGGCGCCGGTCTGCTCGGCGCCGGTCAAGGTGCTGGCGCAGCCGCGCGACGGCCTGACGCTTCTGGAGGACTCCAAGGACGAGTTCAAAAAACTCTCCGGCGCTTCCTTCCAAGTCGATTACCTTAACGAGAACGACCGTCGCGCCAAGTCGCGCGCCGATGCTTCCACCGTCGGCAACTACAACGTCTACTATGTCGACGAGGCCAATGTCGCGCTGTTCGCCTCCTCTGGCTGGATCGCGCCGCTGACCGATTATTATCCGGCTGACTACGATTTCGCCGATTTCGATCCGGGCCGCCAGAAGGTCGCCACCTATGACGGCAAGGTCTGGTTCGCGCCGCTGACCGGCGGCGGCGACCTGATGGTCTATCGCAAGGATGTGCTGGAGGCCGCCGGCATACAGCCGCCGAAGACGCTGGACGAGCTGATTGCCGACGTCCAGAAACTGAACGATCCCGACAAGGGCATATACGGCATCGCGCTGCGCGGCGCGCGCGGCTCAGGCGCCAATGTCTGGCGCTGGATGCCGTTCTTCAAGGCCTATGGCGGCAAGTGGTTCGACGGCGACAAGCCGGCTTTCAATTCGGACGCCGCCGTGAAGGCGACGGAAACCTATTTGAAGCTGTTCAAGGACTCGGCTCCCGGCACGCAGACCGGCAGCTGGGATGAATCGACCGGCGCCTTCCTTTCCGGCCAGGTCGCCATCCTCGTCGAATCGACGCCGCTGTCCGGCATGGCGGTCGACCCGAAGACCTCGCAGGTGGTCGGCAAGGTCGGCTTCCTGCCGCCGCCCTCGCCGCTGCCCGGTGGCGGCTACGGCCATGGGCTCGCCATCGGCACCAAGGCCAATGCGGATGACGCCGCGAAGAAATGCGCCGGCCTGTTCATCGCCTGGGCGACGTCCAAGGAAAACGAGAAACGCCGGCTCGACGCGCACCAGTTCGGCGAGCTCAACCGCACCAGCATCCTTTCCAGCAAGGAATTCGCCGACATCTATGGCGCCGATCTCGGCAAGGCGCTGGCCGACACCGGCAAGGTGACGGCGGTGAACTTCTGGCAGGATCCGCGCTGGCCGGACCTCGGCGACCGCTGGGGCATCATCCTCGAGGAACTGGTCACCGGCACGCGGACCGACATCAAGGGCGGCCTCAACGAGCTCGAGGCCTACGCCGACGAACTGGTGAAGAAGAAGTAATCCTCCCGCCCGTGGCGCGCGGTCCGCGGCATTCGAAGGAATGCCGGGACCCGCGCGCCGCGGGACCTTCGCCAGACAGCAGTCCAAATCCGAGGATAGGCAATGCGCCGACGCTCTTCCCTGCCGGTCACATTTCTGGTTCCGACTTTAGCCATCCTGCTGGTGCTGTCGATGGTGCCGACGCTCTACGCCATTGTCATCGCCTTGCAGAATCGCGAGCTGAGCACGACGGGCTATTCCTGGGTCTGGTTTTCGAACTTCGCCGATCTTTTTTCCGATCGCCGTTTCCTCAACGCCGTCTGGGTTTCGGTCAAATGGGAGATCGTCACCGTCGTCGCGACCATGGTGGTGGCGATCGGGCTCGGCGTCTTGATGTTCGAGGCCGCCGGCCCGCGCCTGCGCAATTTCTATTGTCTCTTGTTCATTATTCCGGTGCTGTTGCCGCGCGTTTCGGCCGCCTTCGTCTGGAAGTTCGCCTATCACCCGCTTTACGGCATCGCCACCTATCCCTACCGGCTGATCACCGGCGGGCTCATCTTCGATCCGCTGTCCAAGCCCGGCAGCGCATTGTTCGCCGTCGCTTCGGTGGATGTCTGGCAATGGGGGCTGTTCTTCGCCGTCATCGTGCTGAAGCTGCTCGAAACCTTGCCGCCGCAGCCGATCGAGGCGGCCAGGCTCGACCACGCCAAGCGCTGGCAGATCCATGCCTATGTCACCTTGCCGATGCTGAAGGCGCCGCTGATCAGCCTGATGTTCGTCAAGATGATCGAGTCGCTGCGCTCCTTCGACCTGATCTATGTGATGACCCGCGGCGGGCCGGGCGTCGCGACCGAGACCCTCGACATGTACGCCTTCTCGCAAGGCTTCATCGAGTCCGGCAAGGTCTCCTACGCTTCGGCCATGGCTGTGCTGATGATGATCGCGACGGTCATCACCTTCACCATGCTTTGGAAGCGGGTGCAGGCATGAAGCCATATCCGATAAGGCTGGGTCGCCTGATCGCCAAGGCTGTCCTGGCGCTGGCCGGATTCCTGGCCGTGTTCCCGCTGGTCTGGACGGCGCTCAATGCGCTCAAGAACAATGTCGACATCATCACGCGCGTGCCGAAGGTGATATTCACGCCGACGCTCGCTAATATCAGCTACATCCTCGGCCGCGACAGCGTGCTGACCGGGCTCTACAATTCGGTCGTCGCTTGCGGTTCGGCGGTGCTGATCGGCATCGTGCTCGGCCTGCCGGCGGCCTATGCGGTGGCGCGCTATCCCAACCGCTTCGCCGGCGACATCCAGTTCTTCGTCTTGTCGCTGCGCTTCCTGCCGCCGGTGGCAGTGGCCATCCCGCTGATGGTGATCTGGCTGCAGGTCGGTCTCTACGACACCTTGCCGGCGCTGATCGTCACCTATTCGCTGCTGACCATCTCCGTCATCATGTGGCTGGCGATTCCCGCCTTCCAGGGCGTGCCGGAGGAAATCGAGGAAGCGGCCTTCGTCGACGGCTACGGCGCCTATTCGGTGTTCTGGCGGATCGCGCTTCCCGTGGCGGCGCGCTCGCTGATAGGCGCCATCGCCTTCAGCTTCGTGCTGGTCTGGAACGAGTTCCTGATCGCGCTGATGCTGTCGAGCTCCAACGCCAAGACGCTGCCGATCGTCGCTTCCGAGCTCTCCCAGCAAGGCATGAACGTGCCGTGGGGCATCCTCAACGCCTCGGTCGTGCTCTTGTCGCTGCCGCCGCTGCTGTTCCTCGGTGTTTTGAGCGGCTTCCTGAATTCCGTTTTCCGGCAAAAGAAAAGTTGATGCGAGGATAAAAGATGCGGGCACTGGTGCTTGAGAAAAAGGGCGAACTGTCGCTGCGCGAGATCGCGCTGCCGCAAGACGTCGGGCCGGACGACGTCAGGATCGCCATCCACACGGTCGGCGTCTGCGGCAGCGACGTGCATTACTACACGCATGGCGCCATCGGCAGCTATATCGTGCGCCAACCGATGGTGCTCGGCCATGAGGCGTCGGGAACGGTCGTCGAGGTCGGCGCCAATGTCACAAGCCTGAAGGTCGGCGACCGCGTCTGCATGGAACCCGGCGTGCCGAACCTTTCGTCGCGCGCGACGAAGCTCGGCATCTACAATGTCGACCCGGACGTCCGCTTCTGGGCAACGCCGCCGGTGCATGGCGTGCTCGCGCCCTACGCCGTTCACCCGGCGGCCTTCACCTACAAATTGCCGGACAATGTCTCCTTCGCCGAGGGCGCGATGGTCGAGCCCTTTGCCATCGGCATGCAGGCGGCGGCGCGCGCCCGCATCCTGCCCGGCGACGTCGCCGTCGTCGTAGGCTGCGGCCCGATCGGCATCATGATCGCGCTCGCGGCGCTGGCGGGCGGCTGCTCCAAAGTGCTGATCTCGGACTTCTCCGCGCCGAAGTTGGAGATCGCCGCCCAGTATCCCGGCATCGTGCCGGTCAATATCGGCGAGCAGTCGCTGGTCGATGCCGTGCGGTCCGCGACCGACAATTGGGGAGCCGACATCGTCTTCGAGGCGAGCGGCAGCCCCAAGGCTTTCGCCAATCTGTTCGACATCGTGCGGCCGGGCGGCGCGGTGGTGCTGGTCGGGCTGCCGGTGGAAGCGGTCGAGCTCAACGTCCCGGCGGCGATCTCCAAGGAAGTGCGCATCGAGACCGTGTTCCGCTATGCCAACATCTTCGACCGCGCCCTGCAGCTGATCGCCTCCGGCAAGGTCGACCTCAAGCCGCTGATCACCGGCACCTATGATTTCTCCGAGAGCATCAAGGCGTTCGAGCGCGCGGCGCAAGGCAAGCCGCAGGACGTCAAGCTGCAGATCCTGCTGACCGGCGAGAAGGGATAAGGGATGTCCGCGATCGTTTGCTCCCATGTCGACAAGGCCTATGGCGCCACGACCGTCATCCACGATCTCAACCTCGCGATCGAGGAGCACGAATTCGTCGTGTTCCTCGGCCCGTCCGGCTGCGGCAAGTCCACTCTGCTGCGGATGCTGGCCGGCCTGGAAGACATCAGCGGCGGCGAGGTGTCTATCGGCGGCAAGGTGGTGAACGATCTCGACCCCGGCGACCGCGGCATCGCCATGGTGTTCCAGAATTACGCGCTTTATCCGCATATGACGATCTTCGACAACATCGCTTTCGGCCTGAAGCGGCAAAAGGTGCCCACGGCCGAAATCAGGAAGCGGGTCGAGGCGGTTTCCAGGACACTCGGCCTGGACCCTTATCTCGGCCGCAAGCCGACCGAGCTTTCCGGCGGCCAGCAGCAGCGCGTGGCGATCGCGCGCGCCATGATCAAGACGCCGAAAGTGTTCCTGTTCGACGAGCCGCTCTCCAATCTCGATGCCAAGCTGCGCAACCATATGCGCGTCGAGATCGCCAAGTTGCACCAGTCGCTGAAGACGACGACCGTCTATGTCACGCACGACCAGCTCGAGGCGATGACGCTGGCCGACCGCATCGTGCTTCTAAAGGACGGCGTGATCGAGCAGATCGGCTCGCCGGCGGAAATCTATCGGCGCCCCGGAAATTTGTTCGTCGCCGGCTTCATCGGCACGCCGAACATGAATTTCATCGAGGCCATGGTCAGCCGGAAGGCGGATAGCTGGACGCTGACCGGCGCCGGGACAGTGCTGTCGCTGGAAGGCGGCGACTTCCACCTGCAGCATGGCAACCGCGTGGTGCTTGGCATCCGGCCTCCGGACCTGAAGACGGCCGAAGCCGGCACAGCAAACCTTTTGCAGGGCACGGCCGACCTCATCGAATTCCACGGCAATGACGCGCTGGTGACGTTCGGCTCCGGCGGCAAGGAGATCAGCGCACTGGTGCCGGCCCGCGAATGCCCGGAGCAGAGCGCGCCCGTGCGCTACACGTTCGACGAGGACAGTATCCATCTGTTCGACGCCGAGACAGGGAAATCGCTGCGCAGGCAACAGGCCGATTAGCCGATCGCGTCGAGCGCCTGCCGCTGGCGGTGCATTTCGAGGAAGATCCGATAGTCGCGGTCGAAGCGGGCGCCGGCGGCCTTGTTGGGCGCGCGGGTCTTGCCGCCTTGCTGCATGGCGACACAGGCCGCGTTGAGGTCGGGATAGAGCCCGGCGGCTGTCGCCGCCACCATGCCGGTGCCGAGCAGCACGGCCTCGTCGGCCAAGGGCTCGACCACGGTGCAGCCGGTGGCGTCGGCATAGAGCTCCATCAAAAGCGGGTTCTTGGTGTGGCCGCCGGTGACATGCAGCGTGTCGATCAGATAACCGTTCTCGTTCAGCGCCTCGAGCACATGACGCACGCCGAGCGCGATGCCGACGGCGGTGCGCCAGTAGAGCTTGCACAGGCTGTCGAAGGAGGCATCGAGCGTCAGGCCGCTGATGACGCCGACGGCGTGCGGGTCGGCGAGGGGCGAGCGGTTACCGTGGAAATCCGGCAGCACATGCAGCCTCGCGGCCAGCGCACCGCCGTCCTCGGCGCGCAGCTCGGCGACGCGCCTGGCGATCTTCATATGCATGGCCGCGTCGGGCTCGCCGCCGGCGCCATGCCAGCGGATGATGTGGTCGAGCAGCGCGCCGGTGGCCGACTGGCCGCCTTCCGACAGCCACAGCGTCGGCAATGCCGCGCCGTAATAGGGGCCCCAGACGCCGGCGAAGGGCTGTGGGTCGGGCGACATCGCCATGACGCAGGACGATGTGCCGGCAATCAGCGCCAGGTGCCGGCTGATGCCTTTCTCGTCGCCGGCAAAGCCGCCCAATACGCCGAGCGCCCCGGCATAGGCGTCAATGACGCCGGCGCCCACCCGGCATCTTTCGGTCAGGCCGAGCTCGGCGGCAGCCTTCGCCGTCAATGGTCCGATATCTGCGCCGACCGGGCTTGCCTTTTCTGGAAGATTGCCGTGCTCGAACAGATCGCCGAGCCCGACAAGCTCGAAGAAATCGCGCCGCCAGCTCTTTTCCTCATGGGCGAGATAGGTCCACTTCGCCGTCAGCGTGCATTGCGAACGGGCGAGCGAGCCTGATGCCTTCCAGGTCAGGAAATCGGCGAGGTCGAATAGATAGCCGGCTTCATTCCATGTTTTCGGCAGATGGCGCTTCAGCCACATCAGCTTCGGCGTTTCCATCTCCGGCGACATCACGCCGCCGATATAATCGAGAACGGCGTGGCCGCTTGTCGTGCATTCATCGGCCTCGGCGATGGCGCGATGATCGAGCCAAACCATCGTGTCCCAGCGCTTCTCGCCGGTGACCGAGACGCTGATCTGGTTGCCTTGCCTGTCGCGCGCGACCAGCGAGCAGGTCGCGTCGAAGGAGATGCCGGCGATATCGCCGGCGGCGACGCCGGATTTCTTGAGGGCGGACCGCACGGATTTGCACACCGACGACCAGATATCCTCCGAATCATGCTCGGCATGATCGGGCTTGGGCTGGTGCATGGCGATCGGATGATCGGCGCGGCCGAGCAGGTTGCCTTCGGAGTCGAGAATGCCCGCGCGAGCGCTCCCGGTGCCGACATCGACCGCGCAAACGAAACTCTTCGTCAAGATGCTTTTTCTCTCGCTCCCAGGCCTGCAATCAGATCGGGCAATTGCAGCATGTCAGCGAATATAAAGTCCGGTTCCGTCGACGCAAGCCGCGCCTTCAGCGCCGGATTGGAGGCATGCGAGCCGCCGGTGAAGGCCAGGACGCGCATGCCCGCCGCGCGAGCGGCGGCAACGCCGGCCGGGCTATCCTCGATCACCAGGCAATTGCGCGGATGCGCCCGCATGCTCGCGGCGGCATGGAGGAAAAGATCGGGGGCCGGCTTGCCGCGCTTGACCATGCTGGCGCTGAACAGATGCGGCTCCAGCAAGGGGAGCAAGCCGGTGACGTCGAGCGCATAGCGAATGCGCTCCAGCGTGCCGGACGAGGCGACGCAAAAGGGCCGACCGAGCTTCGGCAGCACGTCCTTGATGCCGGGAATCGGCTTCAACTCCTCGCGGAACTTGCGCATCAGGTCGACGCGCATGGCGGTCAGATGCCGGTCGCTGATCTCCAGCCCGAAATCGCGACCGAGTATCTCGCGGACGCTCTTCATGCTCTTGCCGAGGAAATGCTCGTAGGCGGCGTCCTCGCTCACCGTGCCGCCGGCGAGCTCGATCATGCCGAGCAGCGCCGAAACCGAAAGCGCCTCGCTGTCGACCAGCACGCCGTCACAGTCGAAGATGACCAGTTCGGGCGTCATCGCAGCGTTGCTTCCAGCGGGCCTTGGATCAGGATGACGCTTCGTTGAATCGTCATCCTGGTCCAACTCTCTGTTGGAGCGTGATCTATTCCGAAAACCGGTTCCCACTTTTCGGGATCACGCTCTAGAGCTTTCCGGCGAGATAGCGCGCCAGGGTTTCGCGCGCGCCGTCCGCCCACAAGGTCTTCAAGGCATGGGCGAAGGCCTCG
>Ga0209758_1005289_pt1 | contig 10084 bp, 10 predicted proteins | sample AraplaMF_Col_mMF_FD_184258 | JGI IMG/M metagenome (GOLD analysis project Ga0209758, IMG submission 184258) | Arabidopsis root microbial communities from the University of North Carolina, USA - plate scrape MF_Col_mMF (SPAdes) (version 2) | ecosystem: Host-associated > Plants > Roots > Endosphere... | reverse complement strand
CCGGCCAGCGCAAGGAATATGCCGAGCTCATCAACGCCTCCGGCCAGCACCTGCTCTCGGTCGTCAACGGCATCCTCGACATGTCGAAGATGGAATCGGGCAATTTCGAGATTTCGGCGGAGCCGTTCGCGCCACGCGCCTCGCTGATGCATTGCTGCAATCTGCTGGCGCTGAAGGCGCGGGAGAACGGCATCGACCTCATCACCGACGCGCCGCAGGACCTGCCCGTGATGACGGGCGATCCCAGGGCCTTCAAGCAGATCGTGCTCAACCTCGTCGCCAACGCCGTCAAATTCACCGAGCGCGGCGGCCAGGTTACCGTGTCTGCATCGGCATCGGCCTCACAACTCACGCTGCGCATCAGCGACACCGGCGTCGGCATCGCGCCCGACGATCTCAAGCGCATCGGCGCGCCGTTCTTCCAGTGCGGCAAGACCTATCAACGCCGTCACGAAGGCACTGGCCTTGGCCTTTCGATCGTGAAGAGCCTCGTGGCGTTGCATCTCGGCGAATTGACGGTACAAAGCAAGCTCGGCGAGGGCACCGCCGTCACCGTCAAGCTGCCGCTCGTCTATATGCCGCCGCAAGCAAAGCCGGCCGAGAGCAAGGTCGCGACGCTGGCGCCGGCGCTCCGTCACGAAATTCAGGACCAACCTGCTCCGGTGAAGAAAAGTGCCTAGAAAATCTGCCAACGACGAAGCCGTTCCGCGCCGCCGTGGCGCCAAAGGTGGTGTCAAGGCCGCGGTCGTGGATGTCGAGACCGAGCGCAATCTCGTGATGCGCGTGCTCTTGCACAGCCCCAAGGATACGCTGGCAGGTTTCGTCGCCGCCGCCGCCATCAGCGCCATCGTCGCCAACGCGCTGTTCCTGCAGACCGGGCGGCATCCGGCGCCGATGTTCGGCACCGTGATCAACCTTCCTGCGCCGTCCTCGGTGTCGCTCGCCAATCCCTTGCCGCGCCCACGTCCCGTCGGCGCCGACACGTCGCCGCTCGAGCCGAAGGCGACCGAGTTTCGCGTCGACCCGAAACCGGCCGAGAAGCCGGCGGAGAAGCCCGCCGAGACGACGGCTTCGACACCGCGCTCGGGCGATCCCATGACCAATCTGGTGATCAAGTCCACCACGGCGGCGCCGCCGGCCGTCGCCATCGCGCGTCCGCCGGCGCCGATCCCGGCGCAGCAAAGCCCGGCGGCGCGTCGCCTCGCCGGCGTGCAGCGCGCGCTGTCCGAATATGGCTACGGCAATTTGAAGATCACGGGCACGATGAGCGGCGAAACCCAGTCGGCGATCCAGACCTTCGAGCGCCAGCACAAGATGCCCGTCACCGGCCAGGTGTCGGAGCGTCTGTTGCGCGAGCTTGCCGCGGCGATCGGCCATCCCGTCGAATAATCGGCAGCATCTGACAAAGGCGGAAGGCTGGTGCTGCTTGCAGCACTGGCCTATCCTGCGCGCATGCGTTTGAAATCAAATATCTGGGTCTCTGCCTATTTGCGCCGGTGCCAGACCGACGGCGTGTTCGGCGCGGTGCGCCATCGCGGCGCCGAGGAGGCGGGCGCAGTGTTCATCAAAGTGTCGCTGCTCGATGGCAATGCGATGCTCTACGTGCCGGCGCCGCAGACGTCTTATGACGACGGCCGGCCCGCCGATCGTTTCTTCGTCCCGGCGGCGCCGCAGCCGATGCCGGAGTCCGCCGTAGAGGAGCGCCTGGCCAAGGAGCTTCGCTTCGATCCGGATGCCTGGATCGTGGAGACCGAAGACCGCGCGGGGCGGCACTTTCTCGATCTCGCAAGGACCTGACTAGCGCTCCGACGATCCGTTGCTGCCCGTGCGCACCGCCGGGTTCGAGCCGGGCTGCACGCTTGGCCGGGACTGGCTGGCGCCGGCGCGTGCGCGCTGGCGGTCGCTGTCATGCAGCGACGGCTGGTACTTGGCGCGCGTGACGGCGAGGGTCGAGCCGCGCCAGGCGGCGAGCATCACCAGCGCGGAGCGGTCGCTGAGGCGGTCGTAGAGCCGCGACAGGCGGTAGACCTCGTTCACGGAATTGCCGATCGCGGGCTTGAAGAACAGCAGAATGCGCTGGAAGTTCGGGCTCGGCATGTCGAGCGCGCGTGCGGCGACCGCAAGCGCCTCGCCGCCGGCATCATCGACGATCTGCGCCGCGACGCGCGAGGGCAGGATCAACGTGTCGCCGAGCTCGTAGGCGAAGCTCTCGACATCGCCGGCAATCGCAGCCATCTCCAGGATCTGGATCGCCCGCTTGGCGTGCACGGTCGGAATCCGCGGCGCGGCCTTCAGCGGCGTCTGCGCCAGATTGTGCAGGATCTGCGCGCGCTGGGTCGCATCGGCGCGGAAGAACATGTCGTGAATTTCGGCCGCTTCCTTCGGCTGCATCGCCATGCTGGCGGCCATGCGCTGCTCGGCTTCGGTCGGCGTGCGGGCAGGCGAGGGGGCGGGCGTGGGCTGCGGGATTTCGCGCGCGAGCGGCACCCTGCGGCCTTCCTGCGCTGCGACCAGCCCGAGCTTCTGGAGGACCGGGACCGGCGTCTGTGGATAGACCGCAAGCTTCGCCTTGACGGCCGCGCGCGTGGCGTCGTCGACCTGGTCGATCAGCCGCGTCGCAAGCTCGATGAATTGCCGCTGCTCGTCGTCGCTGTGGGTGCTGGCCTGGACATACAGATCGGTCAGCACGCGCAGCAGCGTCGGGCGAACGTCGACGCCCTCGCGGCGGGAGAGTGTCATCAGCCCGTCGAATCCGGGAAACAGCGACTTGGTCATGAAGGCGTACGCAAACTCGGAAGAACTGTTGCATCAGCCTATCAGCGGTTCCTTTAAAGGCTCCTTAAGGAAAACGAAGTGTGAAGCAAATCGGCGTATTTCGATCGTTCTCGTCTCGCTGCGGGACGGCTCGCGCCGGCCCGTGTGGCTACGGTCCGAACTCTGCGTTTACATCCCGTTAACCATAAACTGATCCTAATGACCTCCATGTTGCGGGGGCGCGTTCGGTCGCGCGGCAATCGAGAGAGCTGACATGGGGACCATCATCGAATTTCCGGCCGGTCGCCGGGTGGGCTCGTCGGGGGATGTCACACCGCGCACGGACATGGGAACGATCCTGATTCTTCCCGTCATCCGTATCGAGCGCGAAGCGGACGAAACCAGCGGCGACCGTGGACCGGAGCAGGGCACCGCGCCGGGGCGCCGTCGTCGTCGCCGCTAGCTTTGCGGCTGTTGCAATGCCGGACTCCATCCGCCAGATTCGCAGCGTTACATCGGCCATCCTGCTCGCAGCGGTCGGCGCCTCGCTTGCCGCGTGCAGCGGCGGTGATTTCGGCCGCACCCGCGCCGACATGCGCAGCGACGACATGCATCGCTGGCTCGGCGCTGAAGTGACCGGCAGTCTCGGCCTGCAACCCTCTCAATTCCAGCTCACCGACGAAGAGCGCCAGCTCCGCGACCTCGCCTATCCCATGATCGAGCCGCCGCTGTCGCGGCCGGCCTGGAAGAGCGTGTTCGGCGACTACAAGGCAATCCCCTCGCCGTGGCGCCAGAAGATCGTGTTCGACCGCACCATGTACGGTCGCACGCTGATCGACGAGCCGCACCGCTCGCACGCCTCGCGCTACGCGCAGCTGATCGAGGACGTCCGCAACGACATCACCCGCTTCGAGCCCTTCTTCGCCAGCGCCATCCGCGTCATCGATCTCGACAGGAAACGCGACGCCAGCATGGCGCGCGTGTCCGCGCTCTCGCCGCAGGAGAGGACCGATGCGGTCGAACGCATGCGCGAGAATGCGCTGATCATCCAGTGGGTGCAGCTGTCGCTCGAGCAGCGCGTCTCCTCCTATCGCTGGGCACTCGAGCGGCTGGTGATCCAGGCGCCCGACGGCATGGCCGCCGACGCCGATCGCCTGATCGGCGAGCTCGCGGCCCAGACCGCCAATCCGCCGGTTCAGTCGCAGCCTCCTTACGGCCGCGCTGTCGTCTCGAAGGGCTGAGCGCGGGTCGTCGCGCAGACGCGGGGCCTGTCCGGAATGCGCGTCGCAGGAGCCGCTGTTTGCCGCAGCCGCTGACCTCCCGGGTCATCCAACACCCTACCGATTGGTGATTGTGCTCCCGGACGATAGGGGTAGAATTGTCTCGTTTTTGAATTCATTTCACCCAAGGCCTTCGCGATGATGAGCTTAAACGCCGCGAGTCCGTTTAAGAGCCGCGCCATCCTGCCGCTAAAATTGCTGGCCTTCGCCGTCCTCCTGGGATCATCAGGCTCGGCTGCCGCGCTGACCAAGGAGGCCGCACTCGAGAACTGCCGGATGACGGTCGGCAGGCCAATCGTGCAGGCCTGCATGCATTCGGGTGGCGGCGCCGATCGCGAAGCATGCCGCGCCAAGGCTTCGCCGCAGGTCAAGGCCTGTGTGCTTGCCGCTCTAAACGCCGCCAACGGACGTGCCAACGTGGCGGTCGAGCTTCCCAAGGAAGCTGCGCCTAAGCTGGAGCCTGGTACGGCCCTGCCGAAGGGGTTCGTCGCCCCGCCGCGAACCATCTCCGACATCACCGCGATCCTCGATGGCGAAAAGCCGGACGAGAAGCTGATCGCGGAACTGAAGGCGGACGCGGAGTCGACACCCACGGGGAAGGAATCGCGGGAGGATCTGGCGCAGTTCTATTTCGACCGCGCCAATGCCCGCTCCCAGCTCGGGCGGCTTGCCGAAGCCCTCGCCGACGCCAACAAAGCGGTGGAGGTCGGACGCGGCGCCATCAGCGCAAATATGATGGGTCGGCTGACACAGCTTGCCGCATTGCAATATCAGGCCGTCGGCGATCCAAAGCGCGCACTCGAGATCATGCAACGGCAGTTGCGCGAGGTCGCCATCATGCCGGGCGCCAAGGGGTATCTCTTCAACGCTAATCGCTCGGTTGCTGGCATACTGATTCAGATGGGCGACATCCCGCAGGCCGAAGCCTATCTGCGCCGCAGCTTGGCCAGCATCCAGGAGGCTCGCACGAGCGGCCTCCCGGGATGGCGCGCCTCCTACGCGAAGCTGGGACAGAATTGGGAGGCGGAAATCGAGGGCACCCGCGCCATGATCTTCGAGGCGCGCGGGCAGTTCAAGGAAGCCGAAGCCTCCTATCGCCTGGCCGAGCAGCGCAAGCGCGCGGGCATGCAGGGCGTGATGGACTCCGATAATCCACCCGCCGAAACCGTCATGTTGCAGTCGATCGACTATATGGTTCTGAGCCAGGCCCGCATGAAGGCGCGGCAGGGCCGGCTTGCCGAAGCCGAGGTCGATGCCCGCCGGGCCCTGTTGTCGCGTCTGAAGGATACCGGCAAGTACAATCCGGTGACGCCGCGCTATGTGATGGGTTTGGCCGGAGTTCTGGTCGACGAGGGCCGCTACGATGAAGCCGAGCAACTCGGCCGCGTCGCGCTCGAGATCAACAAGACGGTCGGCGTGCCTGATGACTCGCAATCGACCGTGCAGCTGCTCTCTCAACTCGCCGGCATTCTGAACCTGCAGCGCAAGAATGCCGAAGCCAACGAGATGTTTGCGCGTATCGACAAGGCGATCGCCACCTGGGATCCGCAGCGCCGCCAGGTATTCGAGCTCAACCCGTCGCGCATTCTCTCGCTCTACGCCTCCGGGCAGCTCGATGCCGGCATCGCTGCGGCCGAGCAGCTGGTCAAGAAGCAGGTCGGACGCGTGGGCGAAAACCATTTCGACGCCGCTTCGGCGCGCGGCACCCTGGCCATTGGATTGATGCGCGCGCGGCGCGATGCCGAGGCGATCCGCGAGTTCAAGGCCGCCATCCCGATCATGATGGCGAATGCGAACGAGAACGCCGACGACGAGAACACGACCGTGGTGGCCGCGCGCAGCCAGCGGCTGCAGACCATCGTCGAGAGCTACCTGCTGCTGCTCGCGCGCGCCGAGGGCACCGGCGGCGCAGTCGGCGAGGAGACCTTCAGCCTTGCTGACGCCGTTCGCGGCCGCTCGGTGCAACAAGCGCTGGCGGCCTCCAGCGCCCGTGCGGCGGCAAAGGATCCGGCCCTCGCCGAGCTCGTGCGCAAGGAGCAGGATTTGACGAAACAGGTCAACGCCCAGCTCGGCACGCTCAACAACGTGCTTGCCATTCCCTCCGCGGAGCGCGACGAGAAGGGGGCGCAGCAGATCCAGGCTTCGATCGCCGCCTTGCGTACCGAGCGCGACAAGGCACGCCAGGAGATCAAGCAGAAATTCCCTGTTTACGCCGACCTCGTCTCGCCGAAGCCGCCGAGCGTTGCCGAGATTCGCGCGACGCTCGCCGACAACGAGGCGATGTTGTCGTTCTATTTCGGCCAGAACGGCAGCTTCGTCTGGGCCGTGCCGAAGTCGGGCCCAGTGGCGTTCGCCGCCGTCAAGGCGGGGATCGGTGACATCGAGACCAAGATCCGTAAGCTGCGCGAGGCGCTCGAGCCGCAGGCGGCAATGATCTCGGACATTCCGCCGTTCGATCTCAAGCTCGGCTATGAGCTCTACGAGTTGTTGCTGAAGCCGGTCGAGAGCGGATGGAAGCCGGCCAAGAATCTGATCGTGGTGACCAACGGCGCGCTCGGCCTGCTGCCGCTGTCGCTGCTGCCGACCGCGCCTGCCGAGGTGGCGGCGGATGACGATCCGTTGTTCGTCGGCTATCGCAAGGTGCCGTGGTTGGCCCGGACCCATGCGGTGTCGACGGTGCCGTCTGCGGCTGCGTTGCGCACGCTCCGGCAGCTGCCGCCGGGCAAGCCCGGCCGTGGCGAGCTGGTGGCGTTCGGCGATCCCTATTTCAACAGGGATCAGCAGGCGGAGGCGGAAAGCGCCGAGGCCAAGGTCCAGGTCGCCGATGTCGGCGGCAACGTCACCCGCGGCATGCCGCTGAAGCGCCGCAGCAGTCCGAAGCTCGAAGGCGTCGACAGCGCCGAGATCAGCCTCTTGCCGCGTCTTCCTGACACGGCCGATGAGCTGAAATCGATCGCGCTGGCCTTGCAGGCAGATCCTTCAAAGGTGCTGTTCCTCGGCAAGAACGCGACCGAGAGCGCGGTGAAGACGATGAATCTCTCCGGCTTCAGGATTTTGGCGTTTGCTACCCACGGTCTCGTGCCGGGCGAGCTCAACGGCCTGACCCAGCCGGCTCTTGCCTTGTCGTCGCCGGCGGTGACCGGCGAGAGCGGCGACGGCCTGCTCACGATGGAGGAGATTCTCGGCCTCAAGCTCGACGCCGACTGGGTCATCCTGTCCGCTTGCAACACCGGCGCTGGTGCGGGTGCGGGTGCGGAGGCGGCGTCCGGCCTCGGCCGGGCGTTTTTCTACGCCGGAACGCGCGCCTTGCTGGTGACGAACTGGTCGGTGCATTCGCAATCGGCGCGGCAACTGGTGACTGACCTGTTCAAGCGGCAGGCGGATGATCCGAAACTGTCGCGGAGTGAAGCGCTGCGCCAGGCGATGATGGCCCTGGTCGATGGGCCCGGTTACCTCGACAACGAGGGCAAGACCGAGTTCGCCTATGCACATCCGCTATTCTGGGCGCCGTATACGATCATCGGGGACGGCGGCGTGCGATGAGTGACACGAGAGGGTTGGAAGGGACAATGACGCGGAATATCATGCTTGGGCTCGTCGCGGCGGGTCTGCTGTTTTCGGGAACGTCGCGGGCAACGCAATTGATCACCGAAGAGGAGGCCAAGCTGCCACCCCCGAAAGGCGCGGTCGCAGCCGACCGGCGCGGCATCCTGCGCGGCCCGAAGGTGGAGTTCGTCTCGCCGGCCGAGTCGGTCGCCTCTCCCATGAAGCTTCAATTGAAGTTCGAATCGTTCGGCGGCGCCAAGATCGATCCTGACTCGGTCAAGGTGATCTTTCTCCGCACGCCGAATGTCGATTTGACGCCCCGGGTCAAGCCGTTCGTGCACGCTGACGGGATCAACATGCAGGATGCGGAGCTGCCGCCGGGCGATTACACCGTCCGGGTCGACATCAAGGACAGCGACGGGCGGCCGGGCACTGCCGTTTTCACCCTCAAGGTCGCACCGAAGTGATGTGTCCTTACTGCCAGGCCGAGAATGCGGACAGCGCGCTGGTTTGCGCATCCTGCGCGCGAGACATCGCGGTCCCTGCGACGCTGATTGCGGAACGCGACGATCTGCTGCGCAAGCGCGACCAGCTGCGCGCTGAGCTGGCACAGGCCAGGGACGAGCTCGAGGCCATCATGCGGCGTGGGAAGTCGCGCTGACGATGGAGTGTCCGTTCTGCGCCGAAACGATCAAGGACGAAGCCATCGCGTGCAAGCACTGCTCGCGCGATTTGCGCGTCGTGCGCCCGACGCTTCTCGAGATCGACGACATCGTTGCCGAGCTGGACAGGCTCCAGCGCGATCTCGACCGTGTCAACGTCCGGCTCGAGCGCTACAGGAATCCGCTGCGCTATTTCGGCACGCATGCCGTTCTCTACGTCGTCATTCCCGCCGTCCTGCTGACGATCACGCATGTTCTGATCACCATCACCTTCAACCTCTCTCCGATCCCGCTGCGGATCGCCTCGATCGTGGTTCCCCTGCTGTTCGGCTTCGCAGCCTATCCCTTGCATCGGGTCTCGGCGCTGGGCGCGTTCGTGCTGGCGTTGCTGCTCGCCAGCGTCAGCATCCAGGCGATGCTGACGGTGACCGGATTCCACGATGATGTTCCGATCCTTCCGACGGTGTGGGTCGAGTGGCGCGAAGTGTTCGAATATGGTGCCAGCATCCTGCTCGCCTTCGTGTCCGGAAACATCCTGGGCGTCGTCATCTTCCAGGTCTTGCCGCGCGTTCTGGGCCAGGGCGGCAAACCCAACGCTTTCGCCTTCAAGATGGCGCGCCTGCTCGGGCAGCATGTCGGCGAGGAGCAGCTCCGCCGCCGCGCCCGCCTGATTCAGGACTTGATGCAGACCGTCGGTCCGCTCGCCGGTGTCGCGGCGACCGCCGTCGGCTCGATCTATGCCGGCCTGAAGGGGCTGCTCGGTTAGTTGGTGTCAGTCGCGCCGGCGGCTGGACTTGCGGCGCTCGGTGAGCCGACGTTGCGCAGGTCGGGGCTCTGCGCGCCGTCCCTTGAGCTTGCCGACAAAGTCTTTCAATGCGTCCGTGAGGGGCATTGACGCGCGGTAGGCTAACCCGACCTCCCATTTGACCCTCACATCGATCTCCCTGATCGCAACGTCCGGATGGCCCTTTGCAACGCCCTCGGGGATGATGGCGATACCGACGGCGGCCGCGACCAGGGCCATCGCCCAATCTTCCGACTGTGCGATCGCTGCAGGCTGGCGCCGCCGGGCAGTGCGGCCGAAGAACGCGCTCTGTTCGCAATGACAGCGGTCGATCATGTCCGCGTCGGCAAGGTCGGCGGCGCGAAGCTTCTCCTTCAGCGTCAGCGGATGCGACGGCGGCAGGGCCGCGACATATGGGGCAATGGAGCCACCGGCCGAATTGGGAACGACAAACGGCTGCTGCATGCCGGTGACAGCTATTTCCATCATGCCCAGCTCGATGCGTCACCCCGCGCGCCGCTGGTGCTCGGTTATTTCGAGCGCCGTGCCGACGTGGATCGCAGCGCCGGCCTCGCCAATCAGCGAGGCTGCGCGAGTTGAAGCTCAGCCATGGCGGCCGCGTGACGATTTTCAACAGCCATGATCCCGAGGACTACGAGAACTGCCGGTGCGGGGCGCATTAGCCGGCGGCGCGAAGTCAACCGTCGCGATCCAATCGCGAGAAGCGGAAATTGCAATGGCTGGCACCGCCAGCCAGCGTCTGTGTCCGTTCCAGATGGATGCCAAGCGTTGCATAGGCATCGAAATCGAGGCCGCATATGCCCGGCAGGATGTCCTTGTCGCCATGGCGGCTCGCGAATTTGCAGAAGCCGCAGGCCCTGTAATTGATGCCGAATTCGAACTTGTCATCAGGGCCCGGCTCGACGAAATCGTAGACGAAATCCTCCGGAAATTCGGCCTGGTGGTCCTCTGTCGTGCTTCTTGTCGCCTGCTCGCGCAGCACGGCCTGATTTTCCGGGGACATGAATTGATCTCCCGCGGCGAGGCGCTTGGCCTCG
>Ga0209758_1005286_pt1 | contig 10086 bp, 7 predicted proteins | sample AraplaMF_Col_mMF_FD_184258 | JGI IMG/M metagenome (GOLD analysis project Ga0209758, IMG submission 184258) | Arabidopsis root microbial communities from the University of North Carolina, USA - plate scrape MF_Col_mMF (SPAdes) (version 2) | ecosystem: Host-associated > Plants > Roots > Endosphere ... | reverse complement strand
TGGCGCGGGCCGGATGAGAAGCCTGGGAGACGGGAAAGAACTTGAAGCCGGGCGCCGGGAACGCAATAGCGAGACGCTAAACTCCGGCCGATGATTTTAGCGATCCCCTCCCCGCTCGGCGTGGCTCTGGGCATCGCCACCGCGGTTGCCTACGGTTTTGTCGCCGCCGCCGGCGCCAGATTCAGCCGCCAATCGACCCAATGGACGCTCGGGATCGCATGGCTGCTGCACGCCGCGGCCCTCGCCCATGGTCTCGTCGGCAGCGAGCCGCGCTTCGGTTTCGCGCCGGCACTGTCGGTCACGGCGTGGCTGGTGCTCACCGTCTACGCGGTCGAAAGCCGCATGTATCCCCAGCTGAAGGTGCGGCGCGCGCTCGCCTGGCTGGGCGCGGCCGCGGTGCTGCTGGCCATCCTGTTTCCCGGCACGCCGCTGCACGTGACGGCATCGCCGTGGCTGCCGCTGCACCTGGCGCTGGGCATCGCCTCCTACGGCCTGTTCGGCGCCGCGGTGGTGCATGCCTGGCTGATCACCCGCGCCGAAAAGCAGATCCGCCTGGCCGCGGCCGTCGAGCCGCAGGGCGGCGTGCCGCTGCTCACGCTCGAGCGGCTCACCTTCCGCTTCGTCACCGCCGGCTTCGTGCTGCTGTCGGCCACGCTGCTGGCGGGCCTGCTGTTCAGCGAGCAGCTGTACGGCGCCGCCGGCCGCGTCTGGAAGTGGGACCACAAGACCATCTTCTCGGTGCTCGCCTGGATCAGCTTCGCGATCCTGCTGATCGGCCGGGCCCGCTTCGGCTGGCGCGGCCGCACGGCGCGCCGCGTGCTCTACGCCGGCTCGGCGCTGCTGCTGCTGGCCTACGTGGGTTCGCGCTTCGTGCTCGAAGTGGTCCTCGCGCGCCCTCCCGCCTGAAATGAAATACCTCCTCGTCCTCGCGGTGCTCTGGGTCGCGATCTGGCTCTGGCGCAAGAACCGGCGCGAAGAAATGCGCGACGCCATGCGCGAGCGCGCGGCCAAGGCGCAGCAACAGCAGCAGCGCACGGCGGCCGGCACGCCGCAGGCGATGGTGCGCTGCGCCCACTGCGGGCTGCACCTGCCCGCGACCGAGGCCATCGCCGATCCCAGCGGCGCGGTCTACTGCAGCACCGCGCACCGCGAAGCCGCCGCCCGGCAATGAGCACGCCCCTCTGGTCGCGCGGCGAGCCGGTCACCGACTGGGACGTGCTCGACCAGGGCCCCGGCGAGACCACGGCGCTGGGCCGGCTCTGGCGCGGCTTCATGGGCGCGCGCTGCTTCGTCGCGCTGGTGCTGATGCTGCTGCAGGGCGTGGCCTTCGCGATCGGCCAGACGATGCAGGCTGCGGCCATCGGCATCTCGGCGCTCTACCTCGTCGCGGCCTGGCTGGGCATGCGCTACACGGCCTTCAAGCCGCCGATCCGCGGCTTCACGCCGCTGTGGCTGCTGACCATCGGCATCGACCTGGCGGCCTTCACCGCCTTGCAGGTGCTGCAGGGCGGCAACGTCAACTACACGCCGCTGTTCGCGCTGCCGGTGCTCATGAGCGCGGTGCTGGGCACCATGATCGTGAGCCTGGGCACCTCCGCCACCGTCACGCTGCTGCTCCTGGCCGACGCGGGCTGGCACTGGCTGCAGCAGTCGGGCGACTCGTCGCCGCGTTTCGTGCAGGCGGCGCTCACCGGCACCGGCTTCTTCGTGGTGGCGCTGCTCGCGCACGAGATGGCCCGCCGCCTGGCCCGCGAAGAGGCGGTGGCGCAGCGCAACCGCAGCAGCGCGCAGATGCAGGCACAGGTCAACGACCTGGTGATCGAGACGCTGAGCGAAGGCGTGCTGGTGATAGATGCCGAAGGCCTGGTGCATGCGGCCAACCCGGCGGCCGACGCCATCCTCGGCCAGGGGCTGGCGAAGCTGACGCTGCCGTTCCCGCTGCACGCCCAGCCGGCCTGGCATGCGCTGGCGGCGCTGGCGCGCCAGACCTTCGCGCGGCGGGCGCCGCAGTCGGAGGAAATCCCGGTGGCGCAGGCGCGAGGCGCGGCGCGCGAAGTGCGCGTGCGCACGCGGCTCACGCCCGCCAGCGAGAAGCGCACCGACAGCCTGTGCGTGATGTTCCTGCAGGACCTGCGCGAACTCGAGGCCCGCATCCGCACCGAGAAGCTGGCGGCCATGGGCCGCATGTCGGCGGCCGTGGCGCACGAGATCCGCAACCCGCTGGCCGCCATCACGCAGGCCAGCGCGCTGCTCAGCGAAGACCTGACCGACCCCGCGCACCGCAAGCTCACGAGCATGGTGCAGCACAACGCCCAGCGCCTCGCGCGCATCGTGGACGACGTGCTCGACGTCTCCCGCGCGCGCCAGCAGCGCGTGCTCTCCCTGGGCGAGCAGCTGGTGCTCGACCCGGCCGTGCAGGCGCTGGCCGAGGAATGGGTGCGCCAGACCCAGCGCAAGGGCGTGCTGGTGTCGCTCGACGCGGCCAACTGCGACGTGCGCTTCGACGCCGAGCACCTGCGCCGCCTGATCGTGAACCTGCTGGACAACGCATCGCGCTACGCCAGCACGCGCGAAGGCGCGATCCAGGTGCTGACCGCGCAGCAGCGCAGCGGCAGCAACCGCCCGAGCCTGATGGTGTGGAGCGACGGCGCGCCGCTGGAACCGGCGGTGCAGCGGCACCTTTTCGAGCCCTTCTTCTCTTCCGAGAGCCGCTCCAGCGGGCTGGGCCTGTTCCTCTGCCGCGAGCTGTGCCGGCGGCATGGCGCCACCATCGGCTACGAGCGGCGCGCGCTGGTGCCGGGCGGGGCCGAGGGCAACGAATTCTTCGTCAGCTTCGCCGCCAGCGAAAACCGGCTGACACAATAGCGCCGTGAGCACCCCGACCTCTTCCACCCAGCGCCCGGCGCAGATCCTGGTCATCGACGACGAGCCCGACCTGCGCACGCTCTACGAGCTGACGCTGCTGCGCGAGGGCTATCGCGTCGAGGCTGCGGGCAGCGTGTCCGAAGCCTGGCAGCACCTGGAAGCCGGCCGCTTCGACGCGGTGATCACCGACATGCGGCTGCCCGACGGGCAGGGCATGGAGATCATCCACCGCATCCAGAAGGACCAGCGCAGCGAGCGCTGCGTGGTGATGACGGCCTACGGCTCGGCCGAGAACGCGGTTGAGGCACTGAAGGCCGGCGCCTTCGACTACCTCACGAAGCCGGTCGACCTCAAGCAGTTCCGCGCGGTTGTGGCGTCCGCCGTGCAGGCGCGGACGGCGCCTCAGCCGGTGGCCAAGCCCGCTCAGGCGGCCCCCTACAACGCCGGCAATGCGGCTGGCGAGGCGGCACCGGTCACCTCCGGCACCGGCGTCGCCGCGCTCGACCGGCTCGTGGGCGACTCGGAGCCGATGCGGCTGGTCAAGTCGCGCATCGCCAAGGTGGCGCGCGGCATGGCGCCGGTGCTGGTGCGCGGCGAATCGGGCACCGGCAAGGAACTGGTCGCGCGCGCGGTGCATGCCTGCAGCCAGCGCAGCGAAGGCCCCTTCGTCGCGGTGAACTGCGGCGCGATTCCCGAGAACCTGCTCGAGGCCGAATTCTTCGGCGCGAAAAAAGGCTCCTACACCGGCTCGTCGCAGGACCGCGACGGCTACTTCCAGGCCGCGCGCAGCGGTACGCTGTTCCTCGACGAAATCGGCGACCTGCCGCTGGCCATGCAGTCGAAACTGCTGCGCGCGATCCAGGAGCGCAGCGTGCGCTCGATCGGCTCGACACAGGAAGACGCGGTCGACGTGCGCATCGTGAGCGCCACGCACAAGGACCTGCACTCCGAAGTGCAGGCCGGCCGTTTCCGGCAAGACCTTTTCTACCGCCTCAACGTGATCGAGATCGCGGTGCCCGCTCTGCGCGACCGCCGCGAGGACCTGCCCGCGCTGTGCAACGCGCTGCTCTCGCGCATCGCGCAGGACGGCGGGCTGCCGGTGCCGCACCTGTCCGACGACCTGCTGCGCCGCCTCGCGCAGCATCCGCTGAACGGCAACGTGCGCGAGCTCGAGAACCTGCTGCACCGCGCGGTGGCGCTGAACGACGGCGACGAACTGCATCTCGACCTGATGGGCGGCTTCACGGCCGCGGCCGAAGCCGCGGCATCCGCGCCGGCTGCGCTGTCGCCGGCTGCGGATGCGCCCCTTGCCCCGGCGGCTGTGCAGCCGATCGCCGCGCCGGTCGCGCCTGCGAAGGCCGCACCTCCGCCGCTGCCCTCCGACCTGCAGGCCTACCTCGACCAGCAGGAGCGCGAGATTCTCGTGCGCGCGCTGCACGAGAGCGGCTTCAACCGCACCGCGGCCGCCGCGCGCCTCGGCATGAGCCTGCGCCAGATCCGCTACCGCATCGCGCGGCTGGGCATTACCACGCCCAACGGCGACGACGGCGCGAGCAGCAGCAATGCCGACGACTGAAGAAGCCCCGGCCGAAGACGGACTCTGGCAGGCCGGCTGGTACCGCTTCGCAAAGGCCCTGCCCTCGCCCAACTTCGGGCCCCGGCCGCAGGGCGCGCAGATCGACCTCATCGTGCTGCACTCGATCAGCCTGCCGCCCGGCGAATACGGCGGCGACGCGGTGCAAAAGCTCTTCACCAACCAGTTGGACTGGGACGCGCATCCCTATTTCCAGTCGATCCGCGGGCTGGAGGTTTCGTCGCATTTCTACGTGCGGCGCAACGGCGAACTCTGGCAGTTCGTGAGCTGCGACGATCGCGCCTGGCACGCCGGCGTGTCGTCGTGGCGCGGCCGCGGCAACTGCAACGACGACTCCATCGGCATCGAGCTCGAGGGCCTCGAAGGAGGCCTATTCGAGGAGCCGCAATACGAGACGCTCGCGAGCGTGTGCGCTGCCATCGCGCAGCAGTTTCCGGTCGCCCACATCGCGGGGCACGAGCACATCGCGCCGGGCCGCAAGCAGGACCCCGGTGCGGGCTTCGACTGGCGCCTGCTGCGCGAACAGCTGGGCTGGAATCCACAGATGTTTCCCGAGCAGCTCAGGCGGCTCTAATTTTTTCAATCGCGCGGCGCCTCGCGATGCGCCGTTCCCGCGGCGCAGCAATGCGAAAATCGCAAACGCGCGATGCAGCAACCATGCGCCTTGCAGGCCCAAATCGGCCTGCAAGCCACGCCCCATGCGGGTTGCGTGACCATAGGCCAGTATTCACGGGGCATCTTCGCCCGTGGCCTATTGCGGAAGTAATACCGGCAATCCTTGTATCCTTTCGAAAACGCTACATCTAGTGGGTTGTATGCCCCTTGCACCCTAGATATAGTGTCTTCCGTCCGGTCCCGTACACCGGTGCGGCGCCGGACCAGGTGCCGCCATCCAACAAGAATTGCCAACCGAGAGGAAGCGAATGCAAACAGCCCTGAACCCCCAATCGACCCCGCGTGCCATCCCCTCCACGCCGTCGCAGCCGCAGCGAGACACTGCCGGCTCGCCCACCGGCCAGAACCTGGCCCACTACCAGATCATCCGCCGCAACGGCGCCGTGGTTCCCTTCGAGCCGAACAAGATCGCCATCGCGATGATGAAGGCCTTCCTGGCGGTGCACGGCACCCAGGGCGCGGCCTCGGCCAGCGTGCGCGAGACGGTCGACGTGCTCACGCAGGGCGTGATCCGCGCGCTGGTGCGTTCGCGTCCGGGCGGCGGCACCTTCCACATCGAGGACGTACAGGATCAGGTCGAACTCGGCCTGATGCGCGGCGGCCACCACGAGATCGCCCGCGCCTACGTGCTGTACCGCGAACGCCGCACGCAGGAACGCTCGAAGCAGGGCGAGCAGGAAGCGCCGGCCACGCCCGCGCTGCACGTGCTGGACAACGGCGAGCGGGTCGCGCTCGACCTGAACGAACTCAAGAGCCTGATCGAATCGGCCTGCGAAGGCCTGGGCGACAGCATCACCGCCGCCCCCATCGTCGCCGAGACGATGCGCAACCTGTACGACGGCGTGCCGCTCGACGAGGTCTACAAGGCCTCGATCCTGGCTGCCCGCACGCTGATCGAGAAGGACCCCGACTACACCTTCGCCACCGCGCGCCTGCTGCTGCACACGATCTTCAAGGAGATCATCGGCCGCGAAGTGCTGCCCGCCGAGCGCGCCACCGCCTACGCCGACTACTTCCCGCAGTTCATCAAGAAGGGCGTGGACAACGACCTGCTCGACGAGAAGCTGCTGCAGTACGACCTGGCCCGCCTGGGCGCGGCCCTGAAGCCCGAGCGCGACAACCAGTTCGACTACCTCGGCCTGCAGACCCTGTACGACCGCTACTTCCTGCACGTGCGCAAGACCCGCATCGAGCTGCCGCAGGCCTTCTTCATGCGCGTGGCCATGGGCCTGTCGCTGAATGAAATCGACCGCGAAGCGCGCGCCATCGAGTTCTACGAAGTGCTGTCGTCGTTCGACTTCATGTCGAGCACGCCCACCCTGTTCAACGCCGGCACGCTGCGCTCGCAGCTGTCGAGCTGCTACCTGACCACCGTGCCCGACGACCTGGACGGCATCTACGAGTCGATCAAGGAAAACGCGCTGCTGTCGAAGTTCGCCGGCGGCCTGGGCAACGACTGGACCCGCGTTCGCGCGCTCGGCAGCCACATCAAGGGCACGAACGGCGAATCGCAGGGCGTGGTGCCCTTCCTGAAGGTGGTGAACGACACGGCCGTGGCCGTGAACCAGGGCGGCAAGCGCAAGGGCGCGGTCTGCACGTACCTGGAAACCTGGCACCTCGACATCGAGGAGTTCCTGGAGCTGCGCAAGAACACCGGCGACGACCGCCGCCGCACGCACGACATGAACACCGCCAACTGGATTCCCGACCTCTTCATGCGCCGCGTGATGGAAAAGGGCACCTGGACGCTGTTCTCGCCCTCCAACGTGCCCGACCTGCACGACCTGTTCGGCGCCGACTTCGAGAAGGCCTACGTCGCCTACGAAGAGAAGGCTGCCCGCGGCGAGATCAAGCCGAGCCGCACCATCCAGGCCACCGACCTGTGGCGCAAGATGCTCACGATGCTGTTCGAGACCGGCCACCCCTGGATCACGTTCAAGGACGCCTGCAACGTGCGCTCGCCGCAGCAGCACGCCGGCGTGGTGCACTCGTCGAACCTGTGCACCGAGATCACGCTGAACACCAGCGACACCGAAACCGCCGTGTGCAACCTGGGTTCGGTGAACCTGCTGCAGCACCTGAAGGACGGCAAGGTCGACCAAGAGAAGCTGAAGAAGACCGTGTCGACCGCGATGCGCATGCTCGACAACGTGATCGACATCAACTACTACGCCGTGAAGAAGGCGCGCGACTCAAACCTGCGCCACCGTCCGGTCGGCCTGGGCCTGATGGGCTTCCAGGACGCGCTGTACGAACTGCGCATTCCCTACGCCTCGCAGGAAGCCGTGCAGTTCGCCGACGAGTCGATGGAGGCCATCTGCTACCACGCCTATTGGGCCTCGACCGAGCTGGCCAAGGAACGCGGCAAGTACTCGAGCTACAAGGGCTCGCTGTGGGACAAGGGCATCCTGCCGATCGACTCGCTCGACCTGCTCGAGAAGGCACGCGGCGGCTACGTCGAGGTCGACCGCTCGGCCACCCTCGACTGGGACGCGCTGCGCTCGAAGATCAAGGCCGACGGCATGCGCAATTCGAACTGCGTGGCCATCGCCCCGACCGCGACCATCTCGAACATCATCGGCGTGGACGCCTCGATCGAGCCCTGCTTCGGCAACCTCTCGGTCAAGTCGAACCTGTCGGGCGAATTCACCGTGATCAACCACTACCTGGTGCGCGACCTCAAGCGCCTGGGCCTGTGGGACGACGTGATGGTGATGGACCTGAAGCACTTTGACGGTTCACTGCGCCCCATCGACCGCGTGCCGCAGGACGTGAAGGCGCTCTACGCCACCGCGTTCGAGATCGAGACCACCTGGCTGGTGGAAGCCGCCGCGCGTCGCCAGAAGTGGATCGACCAGGCTCAGTCGCTGAACATCTACATGGCCGGCGCATCGGGCAAGAAGCTCGACGACACCTACAAGCTCGCATGGCTGCGCGGCCTGAAGACGACCTACTACCTGCGCACGCAGAGCGCGACGCACGCCGAGAAGTCGACGGTGCAGTCGGGCCGGCTCAACGCGGTGTCGTCGGGCAGCGATGCACCTTCGGGCATGAGCGCGCTCGAAGCCGCCGCTGCTGCGGCAAAGGCTCAGATGAGCGCGATTCCCGCCACCGACATCGCGTTCTGCGGCGTGGACGATCCGACCTGCGAAGCGTGCCAATGACGCGTCGATGCTCGCGACCGTGAATCAGTGAGGTGCATGCGAAAAATCGCGCGACGTTCATTCAATGAAGCCATTGACTGACATCGCGCGATGCATGCGAGCAACATAACAACCACATAAATGGCGTGCGATGTGAACGAGCACTTTGCAACTCACATCGTTACTCCGATAATTTGAGCATTGGATTTTTCTATGTTGACCTGGGACGAAGAAGTCAAGCCCTCCTTACCAAAGGATATGCAACAAGGTTTGCAGCACCACAACGCATCGACCAGCGGGTTGCCCGCAGGCCGTTTGGTGGACGCTCCGACTTCGTCGATCGCGCAACCCGCCCTCCGCACATTCAGCACGCTCGATGACGGCGCTGCAGTGCGCCCGGTTGCCACCGCATCTTCTGCAGCAGCAACGCCTGCCGCCGCCACCCAATCCACCCAGCGCGTCAAGGCTTCCGACAAGCGCATCATCAACGGCCAGACCGACGTCAACCAGCTGGTGCCGTTCAAGTACAAGTGGGCGTGGGAGAAGTACCTCGCCACCTGCGCCAACCACTGGATGCCGCAGGAAGTGAACATGACGCGCGACATCGCGCTGTGGAAAGATCCGAACGGCCTGAGCGAAGACGAGCGCCGCATCGTCAAGCGCAACCTCGGCTTCTTCGTGACCGCCGACTCGCTGGCCGCCAACAACATCGTGCTGGGCACCTACCGCCACATCACGGCGCCCGAATGCCGCCAGTTCCTGCTGCGCCAGGCCTTCGAGGAAGCGATCCACACGCACGCGTACCAGTACATCGTCGAGTCGCTCGGCCTGGACGAGAGCGAGATCTTCAACGCCTACAACGAAGTGCCGTCGATCCGCGAGAAGGACCAGTTCCTGATCCCGTTCATCGACGCCATCAGCGACCCCAACTTCCACACCGGCACGCCCGAGGCCGACCAGAAGCTGCTCAAGTCGCTCATCGTGTTCGCCTGCCTGATGGAAGGCCTCTTCTTCTACGTCGGCTTCACGCAGATCCTCGCGCTGGGCCGCCAGAACAAGATGACCGGCGCCGCCGAGCAGTACCAGTACATCCTGCGCGACGAGTCGATGCACTGCAATTTCGGCATCGACCTGATCAATCAGCTCAAGCTCGAGAACCCCGGCCTCTGGACTGCGGAGTTCAAGGCGGAGATCAAGGCGCTCTTCCTGCGCGCCGTCGAGCTCGAATACAAATACGCCGAAGACACCATGCCCCGTGGCGTGCTCGGCATGAACGCCTCCATGTTCAAGGGCTACCTGCGCTACATCGCCAACCGGCGTGCCCAGCAGATCGGCCTCGAAACGCTCTTCCCGAACGAAGAAAATCCGTTCCCGTGGATGAGCGAAATGATTGACCTGAAGAAAGAGCGCAATTTCTTCGAAACCCGCGTGATTGAATACCAGTCGGGTGGCGCGCTCTCCTGGGATTGAATCTTTCGACAAGAATTAATGAATTCAAGAATTGCCCTTGCCACCGATCGCGCCGAAGAGCGCGGCATGGACGAGGGCTCAGGTGTTCATGGTGCTGGAGCAAAGATTCCAACACCATGAATCGCTTCACGTTACCCAACGTGCGTGGAGTGCTTCAATAGGTTGATTTTTTCAACTTGATCAAGGAGAAATAGAAATGGCAACTGCAAAGAAAGCTCCGGCTAAGAAAGCCGCTGCAAAGAAGGCTCCGGCTAAGAAGGCCGTCGCCGCCAAGAAGGCTCCTGCCAAGAAGGTAGCCGCCAAGAAGGCACCGGCCAAGAAGGTCGCTGCCAAGAAGGC
>Ga0209758_1005283_pt1 | contig 10090 bp, 15 predicted proteins | sample AraplaMF_Col_mMF_FD_184258 | JGI IMG/M metagenome (GOLD analysis project Ga0209758, IMG submission 184258) | Arabidopsis root microbial communities from the University of North Carolina, USA - plate scrape MF_Col_mMF (SPAdes) (version 2) | ecosystem: Host-associated > Plants > Roots > Endosphere... | reverse complement strand
CTGGTCGCGGCCAATGACGGCGTCGGCACCAAGCTCAAGATCGCAATCGATGCCGGCAAGCATGACACGATCGGCATCGACCTGGTCGCCATGTGCGTCAACGACATCGTCGTGCAGGGCGCAGAGCCGCTGTTCTTCCTCGACTATTTCGCCACAGGCAAGCTCGACCCGGACCAGGGGGCGGCGATCGTCGGCGGCATCGCGCAAGGCTGCCGGCAGGCCGGTTGCGCGCTGATCGGCGGCGAGACGGCGGAAATGCCCGGCATGTATCACGACAAGGACTATGACCTTGCCGGCTTCGCCGTGGGCGCGGCCGAGCGCGGGCAGCTGCTGCCGACCGACGACATCGTCGAGGGCGACGTGCTGCTCGGCCTTTCCTCGTCCGGCCTGCACTCCAACGGCTTTTCGCTGGTGCGCCGGATCGTTGCCGCGAGCGGCCTTGGCTGGAGCGATCCGGCGCCGTTCAACGACGAACTCAGCCTCGCCGAGGCGCTACTCGAGCCGACGCGCATCTATGTGAAGTCGATCCTGAAGGCGATCCGCAACACGCATGGCATCAAGGCGCTGGCCCACATCACCGGCGGCGGTTTCCCGGAAAACATTCCGCGCGTGCTGCCCAAGGATTTTTCCGCCGAGCTCGACCTCGAGGCAATCGACGTGCCGCCGGTGTTCTCGTGGCTGGCCAAGACCGGCGGTGTCGCGCCGGAAGAGATGATGCGCACCTTCAACTGCGGCATCGGCATGATCCTCGCCGTCGCCTCCGGCCAGGCGGCGCAGGTCGCGGCGGTGCTGCAAGAGGCCGGCGAGACGGTGACGCCGATCGGCCGTATCGTGCCGCGCCGCGACGCCGGCGTCATCTACAGGGGCTCGATCGGCCTATGAGCAGGAAACGCACGGTCGTCCTGATCTCGGGACGCGGCTCCAACATGACGGCGCTGATCGCGGCGGCCGCCGATCCAAGCTATCCGGCCGAGATCGTCGGCGTCATTTCCGACCGCGCGAACGCGGCCGGCCTCGGCATCGCCCAGTCGCGCGGCATCGCCACCAAGGTCGTGCAGCGCGCCGACCATCCGAGCAAGGATGCCTATGACGCCGCGATCGATGCCGCGCTTACCGGCTTCGGCGCCGACATCGTCGCCCTGGCCGGCTATATGCGGATCCTCGGTCGCGGCCTGGTCGAGAAATGGCAGGGGCGCATGATCAACATCCACCCTGCCCTGCTGCCGGCCTTCAAGGGGCTGGACACGCATGCCCGCGCCATCCGCGCCGGCGTGCGCATCCATGGCTGCTCGGTGCATTTCGTCACGCCCGAGATGGATGACGGCCCGATCATCGCGCAGGCCGCCGTACCGGTGATGGTCGGCGACAACGAGGACACTTTGGCAGCGCGCGTGCTGAAAGTGGAGCACCGGCTCTACCCGCTGGCGCTGGGGCTGGTCGCCGAAGGCAAGGCGCGCATGGAAAAGGGCCACACCGTGCTTGCCCATTTCGCCGACGACGCCGACAACGCCACCTCGGTGGTGATGGCGCCGGATCCGCTGCGCGAGGAGACGGACCTCGAACAACTGGCGCGGATCACGCCGTAGCCTTGCGGATGGTAGCAATAATTGCTACCATCCTTTGAGGAGGTTCCATGGCAACGGTCGAAAAAGTCAGCGTAGCGCTTTCGCCAGAATTGCTTGAGATGGTCAAAGACGCCGTCAAAAGCGGGCGGTACGGCTCGGCGAGCGAGGTGATCCGGGAGGCGCTGCGTGAGTGGCGCTTACGCCAACCTCTCCGCGAAGCCGAGGTGGAGCGACTGCGCAAAGCCTGGACCGAGGGGCTGGAAAGTGGTCCATTCGTTCCTTTCGATATAGACGACATCAAGCGGAAGGCTCGGGATCGTCTTATCGATGCCGCCAAGAAGTAATCCATGGCAGGTCTGCCGATCGTCCGCAGCCCTGCGGTTGAGAATGACTTGACCGATATCTGGCTTTCCATTGCCAAGGATAGCCCGCGCGCCGCCGATCACTTTCTGGATGCAATAGCAGAACGCATTCTGCAGCTCGCGGCCTTCCCCGAATCCGGACCGCGAAGACCCGATATAGGGGCAGACACGCGCGCGCTGACCATCGGCAACTATCTCATTCTCTACAGGCTCGCGGCGGAACGGATCGACGTCGTGCGTGTCGTGCACGGCGCCCGCGACATCTCAACGCTGCTCTAGGAACTGAGCCTTGGAGATATTCGACAGCGTGGTCCGCACCAAGGGCGATCTTGCCGGCGTCTTCGAGTACGAAGAAGAGGACGGACCGCAAAGCGCCACGGCATATTTCTACCTGTATGAACCTGATGGCTCAATTATCGGCGCTATCCATGTTCGATCCGGAGCCTGGTCGATCACCGACGCCGACATTGCCGTCAAATGGGACAAGGATGAGCTGCGCGTGGGGCCTCGTCGTCTTTAGCGTGCTGACGGCCGCTTTCGATGCCGAGACAGGAGCGAGATACGGTGGTAGGCGTGGCCAGGATTTCAACGCCGAGATTCCTTGGTCCTGATCGATGCCCATGAAACAGCTGCTCATCCTGCGCCACGCCAAATCGAGCTGGGACGATTCCTCCGTCGCCGATTTCGACCGGCCGCTGGCCCCGCGCGGGCTGAAGACGGCGCCGCTGATGGGGCGGGAGCTTGCCCGGCGCGGCTGGCTGCCGGATCTGGCGCTGGTCTCGCCGGCGCTGCGCACGCGCGACACCTGGCGGCTGGTCGCTCAGGAACTGCCGAAGAGCGTGCCGGCGCAATTCGCAGAGGAACTCTACGAGGCGGCGGCCGGCGCCATCCTGGCGCGCGTGCGGCAGGCCAGAGCAAAGAGCCTGCTGGTGATCGGCCACAATCCCGGCCTGCAGCAATTTGCGCTGCGGCTGGCCGGCGCCGGATCGGATGAGGCTGTCTTCAAGAAGATCGAAGCGAAGTTTCCGACGGCAGCGCTCGCGCGGTTCACGCTGGACGAGGATTGGGCGGATCTTGCGTTCGGCAGTGCCAAGCTGACGCATTGTCTGCGGCCAAAGGATTTGGGGTAGCGCCCGAAGCTTGCCGGTCCGACAAGCAAGACGGCGGGTTTTTGCCCGCCGCCTTCAGCATTTTTCAAAGAAGCGGATCAGTTGCCCCAATTGTCCGATGGCGGACCCGGCCAATCCGCAGCGCCGGTCGCTCCGGTCTTCATCTCGGTATCGACCTTGGGGGCCGGCTTGGCCATCTTGTGCTTCGGGATCGAAGCCGTGACGCTGGTGTCGGCACCAACGGCTGCCTGGTTCACGCCGTCAGCGCCGTAGTGATCGCTGCCGGCGGATGCGGTGCTCATGGCGGCGACAAGCATGGCGGCCGCGACGAATGCAATCCTGGTCATGTTCGATTTCCTTGTTCCGTGTCGTTTGATCGGCGGTGGCCTGGGAGGATGGCCCCGCTGCCGAGAAGACCTGCGGCGGCCGAAATTTATTCCCGGCACGTTCGCTTTTCAGCGGCCAGAGCAGCGTCGGCTTCGACTCCGCTCGGAAAAAGGCAAACGATTACAAATGCTTGTTATACAAATACTTGTGAAGTGAACCATGCTGCCGGGTAGCCGGCTGCACAAAAGCCGAGCGGCGGGCAAAGCCCGCCGCCTGGTATATTCCGACCGGATCAGTGGTTGCCGAACAGGTTGTGATCGGTGCCCTGCACCACCGGCTTCTGGGGATCCACGTCCGATTTCTTGATCGAGGTCGTCACCGTCCGGTCGACGGCGACTGCCGGCTGGTTGGCGTTGGCCGAGCCGTAATTGTCGGAACTGGCGAAAGCGGCGCCCGTGGCGACGAGGATGGCGGCTGCGGTAATTGCGATCTTGGTCATTTCAAATACTCCTGGTTGTGGGGTTGCGCTGTTTGATCGGGTGCGATTTGACGATCCGATGACCTGGTGGACCGGCACAACCTCGGGTATCGCCCGGGTGCTGCCCGCTCGCTCCACTCACTTGAATTTCCTGGCATCGGCCCCGTCTATCGGCCCTTGCTCCCACTTCGACGGCACCAGTGGTATCGTTACAGGCATCACCGCTTCGTGATGAATGCTTGATCAGTCCCGGAAAAGCCGACCAAGGGTAGCCGGCTGCACAAAAACAGAGCGGCGGGACAAGCCCGCCGCTTTGAGGTCTGTCGATGACAGAACCGTTTAGTGGTTGCCGAACAGATTGTGGTCAGCGCCCGTGACGACCGGCTTCTGAACATCCGCGTCCGACTTCTTGATCGAAGCGGTGATCGAGCTGTCGACCGAAGCGGCCGGCTGGTTGGCATTGGCCGAGCCGTAGTTGTCCGAGCCGGCGAAAGCGGCGCCGGTGGCAACGAGAAGGGCGGCAGCGGTAAGAGCGATCTTGGTCATTTGCGTTACTCCAGTTTCAGGTTGTTGGTCGAAGTTCGCCAGGCGAACCGATTAGCGGTTGCCGAACAAGTTGTGGTCAGCGCCCGTGACGACCGGCTTCTGTACGTCCGCGTCCGACTTGTTCGTGGAAGCGGTGATCGAGCTGTCGACCGAAGCGGCCGGCTGGTTGGCATTGGCCGAGCCATAGTTGTCCGAGCCGGCAAAAGCGGCACCAGTGGCGACAAGCAGGGCAGCGGCGGTAAGAGCGATCTTGGTCATGTGAGTTACTCCAGATTTGAAGGTTGTTGGTTGAAGCGGGTCAGGAGGGGCCGATTAGCGGCCCCAGATGCCCTGGCCCGACTGCGGCTGGTTCTCATCAGGCGTGATGTGGAACTCGCGCTGCTCGAACTTGTCGAGCTTGCGGATCGAACCGGTGACAGTGTTGTCGACATTGCCGTTGTCGACATTGCCCGCGGGAGCGGTCACGGCCGGCTGGTTGACGTTGTCGGAACCGTAATGGTCGCTGCCGGCGAAGGCGCTGCCCGTGGCAATGAGGAGAGCAACGGCGGCAAAAGCAATCTTGTTCATTTTAGGTACTCCAGATTTCAAAAGTCGTGTCCGTCTAGTGGCGTGCCGTAATGGAAATTCGCGTCGCTCGGACCACCCCGAAATGGGTCGGCCCTGCTGCCATTTCCAATCACGAAAAATTGTGAACCGAACCGTTCGGTTCGATCTTGAAATCGTGCTAACGCCGCAGCGGCCACATTTTTATCATTTTATATCAATCAGTTACGACGATCGTCGCGCGATGCGTCGCCCAGATATGAGGTGTCGGTGTTCACCCTGGCTACACGAACCGTCAACATTAATTGAACCGAACGGTTCGATTTCATCACTTGTACGGCTGAACAAGTGGCTCGGCAGGTGTTATGGCCCGGGATGGCGACCGTCGAGAAACCGCGTTTGCCTTGCGCGCGGATCGATACTATCGGTTGCCTCGGGAACCAATTTGGACGTCGCCTGCCGTCCTTGGCGGAGGTCGGCGCCGTTGGGAGGAAACAGCGACAAACGATGCGGCTGCTGCTTGTCGAGGACAATCGCGAACTGGCCGATTGGCTGAGCAAGACGCTGCGCCAGGCGAGCTACGTCGTCGACGTCGTGCATGACGGCGAGGATGTCGAGCATGCTTTAGCCGCCGGCGATCACGCCTTGATCATCCTCGACCTTGCCCTGCCCCGCATGGGCGGCATGGAGGTGCTGAAAAGGCTGCGGGCTCGCGGCAACCCGGTGCCAGTTATCGTGCTCACCGCCAATGCCAGCCTCGACGGCCGGGTCAAGGGCCTCAACGAAGGCGCCGACGACTATCTGGCGAAACCCTTCCAGATCGAGGAGTTGGAAGCGCGCATCCGCGTGCAGTTGCGCCGCGCCAACGACCGTACCGCCCCGGTCATTTCCTGCGGCGATCTCACCTTCGACACCAACACACGCCTGTTCTCGCTTGCCGGCGCGACGCTGTCGCTGACGCCGCGCGAGCACGCGGTGCTGGAACAGCTCGTCGTCAAGGCCGGCCGCACGGTGAGCAAGGCAGCGCTCTCGGCCGCGATCTACGACTTCGAGACCGACGCCGACCCCAGCGCCATCGAGATCTATGTGCATCGGCTGCGCAAGAAGATCGAGGGATCGCGGGTCCAGATCGCCACCTTGCGCGGCCTCGGCTACCTGTTGCGCCACGACGATCCGGCGCCATGAGGATCGGCAGACTTCGGATCCGCAGCCTTCGCCTGCAATTGCTGGCGTGGGTGGTGCTGCCGCTGGCCGGACTCGCCGCCATCAATCTGTGGACCAGCCAGCGCAACGCCCTGGCGACCGCGGACCTCGTCACCGACCGGATGCTGGTGGGCTCGGCGCGCGCCATCGCCGAGCAGGTGGCGATGGCCGGCGGTGCGCTCGACGCCACCGTGCCACCGGCGGCGATCGAGATGTTCGACACCGGCGACCGCGACAGCGTCTATTATCGCGTCGAGACTGCCGGCGGGCGGCTGCTGACCGGCTATCCCGACCTGCCCGTGGCGCCGGATCGCGGCAGCATCGAGGCTGCCTACCGCGATCACCCGCTGCGCCTGGCGACACTCAGCCATGCGGTGATCGGCGCCGGCACGGATTCGCCAATCAAGGTCACGGTCGGCGTCACGCTCGCCGGCCACGACGCAATGGTCAAGCGCCTGTGGCTCAGCGCCTTCGCCCAGCAGCTTGCCTTGGTGGCTATTGCCGGCGTGTTCGTGCTGCTTGGCCTGCGCCGCGGGCTGGCGCCGCTGATCCGGCTGCGCGACGCCGTGCGCTCGCGAAGCCGCAGCGATCTCGATCCGGTCGAGGTCTCGGGCGCGCAGAGCGAGATCAGGCCGCTGATCGAGGCGCTCAACGTCTATATGGAACGCGTGCGAGCGCAGATGGCGGCGCAGCGCCGCTTCATCGCCAACGCCGCGCACCAGTTGCGTACGCCGCTGGCGCTCCTGTCGACACAGGCAAGCTATGCCTTGCGGGAAACCGCGGCCGATCGGCGCCAGGAGGCGCTGGTGGCGTTGCAGGCGAGTTCCGGCAAGCTGGCCCGGCTCGCCGAACAATTGCTCACGCTCTCGCGCGCCGAGCCGGGCAGCAGGCGGCCGCGCGCCGACCTGATCGACCTCACCGAGGCCGCCCGCCATGTGCTGGAAGCTCAGGCGCCGGCGGCGCTCAAGCGCGACATCGACCTCGGCCTCGAGGAGAATGGACCGGTGGCGGTGATCGGCGACGGCACGATGCTGCGCGAGATGATCGTCAACCTGGTCGACAACGCGCTGCGCCATTCCAAACCGGGCGGCAGTGTCACGGTGAGACTGGCGACGTCGGATAGGGAGGCAGAGCTCACGGTGAGCGATGCCGGCCCGGGGATCCCGCCGGAAGAGCGGGAGCACGTCTTCGAGCGCTTCTACCGCCTCGCCGGCTCGGCAGAGGAAGGCAGCGGGCTGGGCCTGGCGATCGTGCGCGAAGTGGTCGAGAATGCCGGCGGCAGCGTCACGCTTGGCGACGCCGCCGCGGGCGGGCTCAAGGTCGAGGTGCGGCTGCCGCTCGCGTGATCAGGTCGAGTGGCGGCGGCAATTCGAGCGTCCGGCCGGCATAGAGAATTCGCAAGATGATCACTTTGTCGCCGGCGACTTCAAACGCGATCGTCGCGCGTCGGCGCCATCCTATCCGTGCGCAAACCCGGAGCGATTTCGTCATGACGCGTGCCGCGCTCCGGAAAAGTCTCAAAGTCGAGGCAATAATCGACAATGCGCCCTACGAAGCGCAACGCGGTCTCCACGCCAGCCTTCGGCGCGAGTTCGCTCAGCAGTTCGGCAATGTCTCGCTCGGCGGCAGCGTGAAACCTGACCTGGTATTTCATGCACCGGAGCGTGGTTTGGCGGCGATCACGTTGATGTGCTCGGAGAGATTGCGGCGCACCTGCTCGGCCGTCAACAGCTTCTCAGGATTGGCGCGTGCATCCTGCATCGTCGGCACGACCTCCTCGTGCAGCCAGCGTTCAACCGCTGCGTCACGGGCAGCCAGCGTACGCAAACCGTCGCGGATGACCTCACTCTCAGTGGCGTATTCGCCCGAGGCAACCTTACTTTTCACCATCCGCGCCATCTCAAGCGGCAGCGTGATCGTCAGGGGCTGGGACTTTCGCATGACCCGTCTTCTCAACGCCCTCAATTATAGCACAGGTGCATGACTTTGTCATACACCTGTGGGGAAGCCGCACACCAAACATGATGGTGTGCGGTGATCGATCAAGCCCCCTGCTCGTTGAATGGCGCCGGGCGCCATTTCACCACATAGTTCTCGAAGCGGGTGATGATGAACTCCACCACCAGCGCCATCACCGCCAGGATGATCATGGCGGCGAAGACGCCGTTGGCGTTGAAAGCGCCCTGCGCGGTCGAAATCAGAAGGCCCATGCCCTGCTTGGCGCCAAGGAACTCGCCGACCACTGCGCCGACCAGCGCGAAGCCGAAGCTGACATGCAGGCTGGCGAGGATCCAGCTCATCGCCGATGGGATGATGACCGAGGTGGTGATCTGGAACGGCGAGGCGCCGAGGATCTTGGCGTTGGCGATCATCGCCCTGTCGGCCTCGCGCACGCCCTGGAAGGCGTTGGCGAAGACGACGAAGAACACCATGACGACGGCCAGCGCCACTTTGGAGGCCATGCCCAACCCAAGCGCGATGATGAACACCGAGCCCAGCACCACGCGCGGCACGGAATTGGCGATCTTGATATAGATCGAGAACACGTCGGCCAGGAGCTTGTTGCGGCCAAGGATGATGCCCGCCACGATGCCGCCAATGGCGCCGATGGCGAAGCCGAGGAAGGTTTCCTCCAGCGTCACATAGATCTGCAGCCAGAGCGGCCCCTGCGAGGTGCCCTCGGTGATCCAGGACCATATCTGCTCCCAGATGCCCGACGGGCTGGAGAAGAAGAACGGGTCGATGATGTTGTAGTCGGCGCAGAGCTCCCAAAGGCCAAGGAAGACGACGAGGATCGCGAGGCGCAGGCCGATGACCAAAGTATGGCGCTTGCGCAGCCGTGCCCTCGCTTGCGCTTCCGCGGCGACGATCGAGGTGGCGCGCGCGGCGGCCTGATCGGTTGGAGAGATGGCGGTCATGATAATTCTCCCCTCAATGGCTTGCCTGGAGCCCGCGGCTCTGGCCGAGCTGCACTTCCTCGCGCAGATCGTTCCAGATCACCTTGGCGATCTCGATGAATTTCGGATCGTAGCGGATGTCTGCCATGACGCGCGGGCGCGGCAGGTCAATGCGGTAGACGCTCTTCACCGTGCCCGGACCGGCGGTGAGCACATAGACCTTGTCGGCCAACGCCACCGCTTCCTCGAGGTCGTGCGTGACGAAGACGACGGATGATTTCAGCCCCGACCAGAGACCCAGCAATTCGTCCTGCATGGCGGTGCGGGTCTGCATGTCGAGCGCGCTGAAGGGCTCGTCCATCAGCAGGATCTTGGGCTGGTTGATGAAGGTCTGGGCAAGCGCCACGCGCTTGCGCATGCCGCCCGAGAGCTGGTGCGGATAATGCTTCTCGAAACGCGAAAGGCCGACGCGGCCGATCCAGTCGCGCGCCTTCTCGTAGGCTTCTTTCTTCGGCGTGCCACGGAAGAGCGGACCGGCGGCGACATTGTCGATGACGCTGCGCCAGGGAAACAGCGCGTCGGCCTGGAAGACGAACCCGATGTCGCGGCTGATGTCGGTGACCGGATTGCTCATCACGCGGACATTGCCGGTGGTCGGACGCAAGAGCCCGGTGACGAGATTGAGCGTCGTCGACTTGCCGCAGCCGGTCGGACCGACGACACAGGCGAACTCGCCGCGCGCCACCGTCATGGTGAAATCGCGGATCGCCGTCATCATGTGGCCGTCCGGCGTGACGAAGCGCAGCGTCACATCGTCGATGGCGATCGCGGCGTCGGCCGGCGGCGCGGCGGGAGACAATTTCTCCGCCGCCATGGTCTGCGATTGCATGGCACACTCCTGTTGTGGTGGCGCAAGGGACGGCGCGATCCAGCCCTGCGGGCCTGCTCGACGGCATCCCGAAAACGCGGCTGCCGAATTGATTCAGGCAGCCGACGCAAGCTCTTGCTTTTCAAGGGCGGACGGGTCCGTCCGCCCTTGCCGGCCGGCGGTTACTTCGCC
>Ga0209758_1005282_pt1 | contig 10091 bp, 7 predicted proteins | sample AraplaMF_Col_mMF_FD_184258 | JGI IMG/M metagenome (GOLD analysis project Ga0209758, IMG submission 184258) | Arabidopsis root microbial communities from the University of North Carolina, USA - plate scrape MF_Col_mMF (SPAdes) (version 2) | ecosystem: Host-associated > Plants > Roots > Endosphere ... | reverse complement strand
TGCCGGTGACGAGATTGGAGATCGTGTTGCGGTAGCCGTCGTGCCAACCGCCGATCGACAGCACTGCCGCTTTCACCGCCGAAAAATCCTCGCAGATCGAGCCGCGCTTCCAATAGGCGTCGCGATGCTGGTGGCTGAGCCAGAGTGGGAGGAGAAAAGACTGGTTCTCCAGCCGGCTGAGCCACAGGTCGCGCCAGCGGTTGCCGCCGGCAATCGCCGGATCCGGCGGACGCGACGAATAAGACAGCATCGTCGAAGCCCAGCCGAAATTTTCCAAGAGCAGGCAGCCGCCCTTGTAATGGATGTCGTCCGCATAGCGGTCGACCGTCGAGCATAGGCTGATCACCGCCTTGAGGGCGGGAGGCTGTTTTGCCGCCACCTGCAGGCAGTTGAAGCCGCCCCAGGAAATGCCCATCATGCCGACATTGCCGTTGCACCAGGGCTGCGCCGCCGCCCAGGCGATGACGTCGCAGGCATCCTGCAGTTCCTGCTCGGAATATTCGTCGTCCATCAGCCCTTCGGAATCGCCATTGCCGCGCATGTCGACGCGGATCGAGGCGTAGCCGTGCCCGGCGAAATAGGGATGGGTGAGTTGGTCGCGAAAAATGGTGCCGTCGCGCTTGCGGTAGGGCAGGTGTTCGAGGATGGCCGGTACCGGACTATCAGTTGCGTCCTCGGGCATCCAGACGCGCGCCGACAGCCGGCAACCGTCCGGCATGACGATGCCCATATCGGGAAATTCGACGACTTTTCGGGGGAACGCGGTGACGGTTTTCATGGGCCGCATAACGCTCCGCGGCGCGGCGACTTTCAATCGCCAATCGCGACTGGAGCATCAAAAATTGCGACCTGGGTCGTTAGCGAACGCAACCCTCCGAGCGTTCGGCCTCTCCTTGCATCCCCCAGGTAATTTATGTATTACGTTTATTCACGTGGCCCGACGCAGATACAGTGATGGCGGTGGCGAATTCAGGCAGATGGTCTTGGCCGTCATTTTCAATCGCTTGGTTCGGAGGTGATTTCGGTGATCTCGATACGTCGTGCCAGCCGAAAGGAGAGGTCAGTGCATGAGCACTCGTAAATCGCGCATTCGACCGCTTACCGACGAGGACGAAGCGGAAATTCAAAGACTGATCGCTGCTGACCCCGACGATGCGGAGGCAACCGATGAACAGTTGGCGCAAGCCAAGCCTTTCGCGGAAGCGGTTCCGAAGCTTTTCGAGAGCATAAAACGCGCTCGCGGCCGGCCAACCGTGGAGAAACCCAAGCAAGTTGTGTCCATCCGCCTCGATCAGGATGTCGTCAACAAGTTCAAGGCGACGGGCAAAGGCTGGCAGGCCAGGATAAATGAGGTGCTGAAGAACGCGAAATGGGGCTAGTTCCCGACGCAGGGATGGTTTGAAGCCGCCCCAACCTCGTCATTCTATGGCGAAGCAAGGAGCGAAGCGACGCCGCGCAGACCATAGAATCCATGCCGTGACTTGAAGGCGCCGCCACCGCGCAGAATTTTGCTCCGTTGCACGCCTTGGCGAAGGTAACGGCATGGATTCTAGGGTCTTCGCGACGGAGCTTCGCTCCTGCTCCGCCCTAGAATGACGATCGCGACGGGCGTTTCGGCCAATCTCCAAGGCATGCCACCTGCCATCGCAAACAGAGCCGATCGGTCAAAATCCCTGTGGAGTGCCACTAAGCAATCCGCGTCAATTCAGCGGAATATCGTTCTCAGCCTTGCTGGCCTGATAGGTGCCCGACAACTCGTCATAACTCGCCGCAATCCTGGCGATCCTCGCCTCCAGCCGCTTGCGCTCGGCCTCGGGCAGTGCCCGCACCAGCCGGCGGATGGAAAAACTCTTCCAGTAGGCATTCTCGGCATTGTAGCCGCCGGGGTCGAGGGTGAAGACCTCCTTCAGAATCTTGAGGTCGTGCGGGATGGCAAAACTGTCACGCGAATCCTCGTGGCTGAACAGGTAGTAGAAATTGTCGAAGCCCGTCCAGGTGATCGCCGACAGGCAGAGCGAGCACGGCTCGTGCGTGGCCACGAACAGCGCATCCCTGGTGTCGACGCGCTCGGCCTTGGGCATCTCGTAGAAACGCTTCAGGCAATGCACTTCGCCATGCCAGAGCGGATTCTCAATCTCGTTGTTGGTTTCGGCCAGCACCAGCGAGCGGTCGTCCTTCCGCAGGATCGCGGCGCCGAACAGCTTGTTGCCATGGGCGACGCCTTGCGCCGTCTTCGGCACGATGTCGTGCTCGATCACGTCGAGCAGGCGGTCGATCAGCGAAACGTCGGTCATGGGTAAGCTTTCAGGAGAGGTGGATCTCGTAGGGATGCGAGAAATAGAACTCTTCAAGATTGGAGCCGTCGCCGCCGCGGTCGACGATGAGGAAATCCTGTTCCTCGCCGATCGGCGTCAGCACGCCGTGCCACAGGTTGCGACGGTAATTGATGCCCTGTCCGGGGCCGGCGAGAAAGGCATATGGCTCGCCTGGCCCATCCTTGGCGTCATGGCAGACGACGACCAGGAACGGGCGCGGCGACAGCGGGATGAAGGCCTGGCTGCCCAGCGGATGGCGCTCGACCATGGAGAGCTTCAGCGGCATCTCATAAGGCGTGCCGCGCACCATCGAGATCAGCACGCGCGCATTCGGGCCGGCGGCTTCCGCCGTGGCGAGGTCGTGATAGCGCATCGCCTTGCCGCCATTGATCGGGTAGCGGTTGTCGCCGCCCATGTCGATGACGTCGCCGAAGGGCGCGAAGTTCTCACGGCTGAGCGGCTGGGCGACGATGCGGCTCACCGCGCCTTGCCCCCGAGATAGCCGCCAAGCTTGGCGTGCCGGTTGACGTCCTTGTAGAGCAGATAGCGGAAATTGCTGGGACCACCGGCATAGCAGGCCTGCGGGCAGAAGGCGCGCAGCCACATGAAATCGCCGGCCTCGACCTCGACCCAGTCCTGATTGAGGCGGTAGACCGCCTTGCCTTCGAGCACGTACAGGCCATGCTCCATGACATGCGTCTCGGCGAAGGGGATGACCGCACCCGGCTTCAGCGTGACGATGGTGACATGCATGTCGTGGCGCATGTCGGCCGGGTCGACGAAGCGGGTCGTTGCCCAGCGCCCTTCCGTACCCGGCATCGGGCTTGGCGCCACGTCCTGATCGCTCGAGAAAAAGGCTTCCGGCACGTCAATGCCGTCGACGGCCTCGTAGGCCTTGCGGATCCAGTGGAAGCGGGCAGCGGCGCCGCCTTCGTTGCGCACTGTCCAGCCGCTCGCCGGCGGCAGGAAGGCGAAGCCGCCGGGGGCGAGCACATGTTTCTTGCCGGCAAGCGATACGGTGATCTCGCCCTCGACCACGAACAGCACGCCCTCGGCGCCGGCATCGAGTTCCGGCCGGTCGCTGCCGCCGCCCGGCAGGACCTCGACGATGTATTGCGAGAACGTCTCGGCGAAGCCTGACAGCGGCCTGGCGATGATCCAGGCCCGCGTCTCGTCCCAGAACGGCAGCGGGCTGGTGACGATGTCCTGCATCACGCCCTTGGGAATGACTGCATAGGCCTCGGTGAAGACGGCCCGGCCGGTCAAGAGCTCATTCTGGCCGGGATGGCCGCCATGCGGGGCGTAATAGGTTCGCTCGGCAGTCTTGATCATATCCATAGGGATCCCTGGCGTTATTGCGGCAGCATGTCTTTCAGGCGCAGCAGCGCGATGCGCTCGACCTGCTTGCAGGCGGTTTCAAACTCGACGCCGCGGCCGTTGCCGATCCGCGCCTCGAACTCCGCCAGGATCTGGTCCTTGGTCTTGCCCTTGACCGCGATGATGAAGGGGAAGCCGAAGGTGGTGACATAAGCGGCGTTGAGTTTCGAAAACAGCTCGCGCTCCTTGTCGGTCAGCGCATCGAGCCCGGCGGATGCCTGTTCCTTGGTCGATTCCGGCGTCAGGCGCTTCGCCTTGGCCAGCTTGCCGGCGAGGTCCGGATGAGCGTTGAGCACGGACAGCCGCTCGGCTTCGCTCGCCGCGCGGAAGATGCGGCAGAGCGCGTTGTGCAGGCCGCCGGCGCTGTCATGCGCCGGGCCGAGCTCCAGCTCGTAGGCGCGCTCGGCGATCCACGGCGAATGCTCGAACACGCCGCCGAAGGCATGCACGAACTCTTCGAACTCCATCCGTGAGGGGCGCAGCGCCGGCGCCTGGTAAGGATGCGTCTCGCGCCAATGCCGGGCGATGTCGATGCGCCGTGTCAGCCAAACCTTGTCGTGCGACTTCACATAGTCGACGAAGCGCTTCAGCGCCGCCACACGGCCCGGACGGCCGACCAGCCGGCAATGCAGGCCGATATTCATCATGCGCGGCCGGCCCGCCTTGCCCTCGGCATAGAGCGTGTCGAAACTGTCCTTCAGATAAGCGAAGAACTGGTCGCCTGAGTTGAAGCCCTGCGGTGTGGCAAAGCGCATGTCGTTGGCGTCGAGCGTGTAGGGGATGACGAGTTGCGGCTTGTCCAGCCCGTCGCGGTCGAACCAATAGGGCAGTTCGTCGTCATAGGTGTCGGAGACATAGTCGAAGCCGCCTTCCTCGGCGACGAGCCGCACGGTGTTCACCGAAGTGCGGCCGGTGTACCAGCCGGTTGGCCGCGCGCCGGTCACCTCGTAATGCAGCTTGATCGTCTCTTCGAGATCGCGCCGCTCGTCCTCGGGCGCGTGGTCGCGATAGTCGATCCACTTCAGCCCGTGCGAGGCGATCTCCCAGCCGGCTTCCTGCATCGCGACGACCTGGTCGGGCGAACGCGCCAGCGCGGTGGCGACGCCATAGCAGGTCACCGGCACCTCAGCTTCGGTGAACAGCCGGTAGAGCCGCCAGAAGCCGGCCCGCGCGCCATATTCGTAGATCGATTCCATGTTCCAGTGGCGCTGGCCGACCCATGGCGCCGCCCCAACGATCTCTGAAAGGAACGCTTCCGAAGCCTTGTCGCCGTGCAGCACGCAGTTCTCGCCCCCTTCTTCGTAGTTGACGACGAACTGCACCGCGACATGCGCGCCGCCGGGCCATTTCGGATCCGGCGGATTTGCCCCGTAACCGCGCATGTCCCTATCGTAACGCATTGTCACTCCTGCCCGATGGTCGAGATGAAGATATCGAAAGGAGTGCGCATGCATTCCCCCGAAAATTTTTGAAAGTGCTTTTTGCCGCGCTCCGCTCGACCGGGGCTTATGCATGGCCTTTAATTGGCGCACAATTGACCTGAAACTGTACCGGGATGGGAGGCCGCCAGTGGCAGAGACGTCGAAAGCCGATGGCGGGCGCCTGACGACCCATGTGCTCGACACCGCGGCCGGCCGGCCGGCAAAGGGCCTGTCGATCGGACTTTTTCGTATCGAAGGCCAGAGCCGCACGCATCTCAAGACCGTCGCCACCAACGATGACGGGCGCTGCGACGCGCCGCTGCTGGCCGGCGCTGATTTCCGCACCGGCGAATATGAGCTGGTCTTCGCCGCCGGCGACTATCTGCGCGGCCAGGGGATCGACCTGCCGCGACCCGCTTTCCTCGACATCGTGCCGATTCGCTTCGGCATGGCGGAGAAGCGGCATTATCACGTCCCGCTCTTGATTTCGCCCTATGGCTACTCGACCTATCGGGGGAGCTGAGACATGGCTGAGACCCGCAATCAGATACGCTTTATCCTGAACGGCGGCGACGTGGCACTGAAAGACGTCGCACCCGATGCGACTTTGCTCGACTGGCTGCGGCTCAACCGTTCGCTGCGCGGCACCAAGGAAGGCTGCGCCGAGGGCGACTGCGGCGCCTGCACGGTGCTGGTCGGCAAGCTCTCGGCCGAAGGTCTCGTCTATGAAAGCGTCAACGCCTGCATACGCTTCATGGGTTCGCTCGACGGCACCCATGTTGTGACGGTGGAACACCTGCGCGGCGACGGCGAAAAACTGCATCCGGTGCAGCAGGCGATGGTCGATTTCCATGGCTCGCAATGCGGCTTCTGCACGCCGGGCTTCATCATGTCGCTCTATGGGCTGTGGATGAAGACGCCCGATCCGTCCAACGCGGCGATCGAAAAGGCGCTGCAGGGCAATCTCTGCCGCTGCACTGGCTACGAGGCAATCATGCGCGCCGCGCATGCCATTTCCAGCTACGGCAAGGCGGCTAAGGATCCGCTGGCCGTGGAGCGCAAGGACATCACCGCACGCCTGAAGGCATTGCGCGACGGCGCCAGGGTCGAGATCGGGTCGGGCAAGGCGCGGTTGATCGTGCCGGCCAGCGTCGACGATTTCGCCGCTTTGCTCGAAACGGAACCGGGCGCCACCATCGTCGCCGGCTCGACCGATGTCGGCCTGTGGGTCACCAAGCACATGCGCGACATCTCGCCGGCGATCTTCATCGGCGGTCTCGAGGGCCTGCGTACGACGTCGGAGAAGGATGGCGTCATCACCATCGGCGCCGGCGTCACCTATACCGAGGCGTTCGAGATGCTGTCGAAGCGTATCCCGGCATTGGGGCCGCTGGTCGATCGCATCGGCGGCGAGCAGGTGCGCAACATGGGCACGATCGGCGGCAACATCGCCAATGGCTCGCCGATCGGCGACACGCCGCCCCCGCTGATCGCGCTTGGCGCGCAGCTCACCCTGCGCAAGGGCAACGCCCGCCGCACGATCGCGCTCGAAACCTTCTTCATCGCCTACGGCAAGCAGGACCGTCAGCCCGGCGAGTTCGTCGAATCCGTCCATGTGCCCGTGCCGGCAAAGGGAACGAAGTTTGCCGTCTACAAGGTCACCAAGCGCCGGGACGAGGATATCACGGCGACGCTCGGGGCATTCTACTTGACCTTGGCCAAGGATGGCACGGTGGCCGATATCCGCATCGCCTATGGCGGCATGGCGCCGACACCGAAACGCGCCATTGCGGTCGAGAAGGCGTTGATCGGCAAGACTTGGGGCGAAGCGACAGTGGAAGCCGCGATGGCCGAATATGCCAGCGACTTCACGCCGATTGCCGATATGCGCGCGAGTGCCGAATATCGGGCGCTGGCGGCAAGGAACCTCTTGCTGCGCTTCTATATCGAGACGACCGGAACGAAGGCACCGTTCCAGGTATCACGCAGCGAGGCGGCCTGATGAACAAGCACGCCACCCCCAACCTCAAGGCGGAAAAGATCGCCGGCGGCGTCGCCACCGACCAGCGGCATGATTCCGCGCACAAGCATGTCAGCGGCACCGCCGTCTATATCGACGATATGCCGGAGCCCGCCGGCACGCTGCATGTCGGCCTCGGCCTGTCGAAGATCGCGCACGGAACGTTGAAGAGCGTCGACCTGTCGGCGGTGCGTTCGGCGCCCGGTGTTGTCGACGTGCTGACCCATGCCGATGTGCCCGGCGAGAACGACGTTTCGCCGAGCAACATGCATGACGATCCGGTGCTCGCCGAAGGCAAGGTGCAATTCTACGGCCAGCCGATCTTCGCAGTCATCGCCAACACCCGCGAGGAGGCGCGCAGCGCCGCGCGTCTCGCCAAGATCGAATATGACGAGCTTCCGGCCGTCATCGATATCTGGGATCTCGACCCGGTCAAGGACAAGCAGGTCACCACGCCGCTGGTCCTGAAGCGCGGCGACGCGGCGGCGGCGATCGCGGCGGCACCCCGCCGGATCAAGAACCGCATGTGGCTCGGCGGCCAGGACCATTTCTATCTCGAAGGCCAGGTCTCGCTCGCCATCCCCGGCGAGGATGACGAGGTCATCGTCTATTGCTCGACGCAGGGCCCTAGCGAGACGCAGCATCTGGTCGCCCATGCACTCGGCGTGCCGAGCCACGCGGTCACGGTCGAGGTGCGTCGCATGGGCGGCGGTTTTGGGGGCAAGGAAACGCAGGCCAACCAGTGCGCCGCGATCGCCGCCATCGCCGCCAAGAAGCTTAAGCGCGCGGTGAAGATCCGGCTCGACCGCGACGAGGACATGACCGCCACCGGCAAGCGGCATGATTTCGCCATCGACTACGAGGTCGGCTTCGACGACGAGGGCAACATACTCGGCGTCGACTTCACCTATGCGCTGCGCTGTGGCTTCTCCGCTGACCTCTCCGGCCCAGTCGGCGACCGTGCGCTGTTCCATTGCGACAACGCCTATTTCTATCCGGCGGTGCACGCGAAATCGGCGCCGCTCTACACCAACACCGTCTCCAACACCGCCTTCCGCGGTTTCGGCGGCCCGCAAGGCATGGTCGGCGCCGAGCGCGTCATCGACGAGGTCGCCTTCGCCGTCGGCAAGGACCCGCTCGAAATCCGCAAGCTCAATTTCTATGACCCGATGGAGGCCATCGGCGAGCGCAGTATCACGCCCTATCACCAGAAGGTCGAGGACTGCATCATCCAGCGCATCGTGGCGGAGCTGGAGGAAAGCGCGAACTATTCGCGGCGCCGCCGCGAGATCAGCGCCTTCAACAACAACAGCCGCTTCATCAAGCGCGGCCTGGCGATGACGCCGGTCAAGTTCGGCATCTCCTTCACCAAGACGGAGGCCAACCAGGCCGGCGCGCTGGTGCATGTCTATGCCGACGGTTCGGTCCATATGAACCATGGCGGCACCGAGATGGGCCAGGGCCTACACTTGAAGGTCGCCCAGGTCGTCGCCGAGGAGTTCCAGATCGACCTCGACCGGGTCAAGATCACCGCGACCACCACCGCCAAGGTGCCGAACACCTCGCCGACGGCCGCCTCCTCGGGCGCCGACCTCAACGGCATGGCGGCGCAGGACGCCGCCCGCCAGATCCGCAAGCGGCTGGCCGATTTCGCCGCCGACAAATATCAGGTCCCGTACGACCAGGTCGTATTCCTGCCCAACCGGGTGCGCATCGGCAATCAGGAAGTGGCCTTCAACGACCTGGTCAAGCAGGCCTATATCAACCGCATCCAACTCTCGGCGGCCGGTTTCTACAAGACGCCGAAGATCCATTGGGACCGCAGCAAGGGCCGCGGCCATGCCTTCTACTATTACGCCTACGGCGCGGCCTGCTCGGAGGTGTCGGTCGACACGCTGACCGGCGAATATGTCGTCGAGCGCACCGATATCCTGCATGATGCAGGCCGCTCGCTGAACCGGGCGATCGACCTCGGCCAGATCGAGGGCGGCTTCATCCAGGGCATGGGCTGGCTGACGACGGAGGAATTGTGGTGGGACAATAGCGGCCGGCTGCGCACGCATGCGCCCTCGACCTACAAGATTCCGTTGGCCTCCGACCGTCCAAAGATCTTCAACGTCAAGCTGACCGACTGGTCGTCGGCCTATGAGCCGACCATCCATCGCTCCAAGGCGGTGGGCGAGCCGCCACTGCCGCACGGCATGTCGGTGCTGCATGCGCTGTCCGACGCGGTCGCCAGCGTCGCCAATTACAAAATCTGTCCACGCCTCGATGCGCCGGCGACGCCCGAACGGGTGCTGATGGCGATCGAGCGGTTGAAGCAGGAAGCGGCAAAGCCGGCCTGAATGGGCCGAAACGTGCAAATCGAGGCGCAAAACGCTATATTTCCGGGACGGAAATGCAGACGATGAACTCGAAAGTGCAAGAGCTGAAGGAATTCCTCGCCCGCGTCGGCCGGGCTTCGTTGGTTGAAGTGGCGGCGACGAAGGGTTCGACGCCGCGCGAGGCCGGTGCCTTCATGCTTGTCTCGGCATCGGCGATTTTCGGCACGATCGGCGGCGGCCAGCTCGAATATATGGCGATCGACAAGGCGCGGCAGATATTGAATGCAGGGCAGCGGTCGCGATCTGCGGCCAACGAAGCCCGCATCGAGGTGGATGAAGTCTGCGCTACCCTGGACGTGCCGCTCGGGCCGGAAATCGGCCAGTGCTGCGGCGGCCGTGTCGAGGTGCTGGTCCGCCTTGTCGATGGTTCGATTGAACGCGAGCTGATCGCCAAGGCCGAAGCCGAGGAAGCGCATCTGCCGCATGTCTATCTGTTCGGCGGCGGCCATGTCGGTCAGGCATTGGCAGCTTCGCTGGCGCTGCTGCCGATCCACGTCGTCGTCGTCGAAACCCGATCCGAGGCATTGGAAGGCATGCCGGATACAGTGGAAACACGGTTGACGCCGATTCCGGA
>Ga0209758_1005278_pt1 | contig 10098 bp, 7 predicted proteins | sample AraplaMF_Col_mMF_FD_184258 | JGI IMG/M metagenome (GOLD analysis project Ga0209758, IMG submission 184258) | Arabidopsis root microbial communities from the University of North Carolina, USA - plate scrape MF_Col_mMF (SPAdes) (version 2) | ecosystem: Host-associated > Plants > Roots > Endosphere ... | reverse complement strand
TACAAAAGGCGGCATCGTGAATAATGTGCTGGAAGAAGTGCTGCCGCAGCTGTTGGGGAAGATCCCTTACCATGTAGGCCCGGTTTGCTTCAATAGCCGGGAAGATACTTTGTATGTGACCCTGAATGTTTGGGAAAAAGATATGTCGGACAGGGTAAGGAAAGGCGCCGTGAATGGAAAACGTTTAATGTCGTTGTTCTGGTCTGTGAAAAAAGATTCGGTGTGGTCACCACTGGAGCCGGTTCCCGCGTTAAACATGGCCGGCTATTTTACCGGTAACGCAGCGCTGAGCAGCGATGGTAACATCCTGTACTTTATATCGGACCGGCCGGGCGGGCAGGGCAAAACAGATCTCTGGTACAGCGAAAAGCAGGCAGACGGTCACTGGGGAGCACCCGCCAACTGCGGACCCGTGATCAATACCCGGTTTGAAGAAGGCTTCCCCACCATGAATGAAGGCGCGCTTTACTTTTCCAGCAAAGGGCACCCGGGCATGGGCGGTTTTGATATTTTCCGCACCACTGGTAACCGTGCGCAATGGAGCGCGCCCCGCAACCTGCGCCGTCCCTTTAATTCCGGTGCAGATGACCTGGGCTTTGTAATAAAAAGCAACCAGTATGAAGGGTACTTTTCCTCGAACCGCCGTGGTGGTGGCGGGGGAGATGATATCTATCATTTCATGGATACGCATATAACGGAAAAGCTGGAGAACCCCAATGCCGGGAAACCGGTGCCGGTAGCACCCAAACAGCCGCAGCCCGATACGGCTGCTGTTACACCTCCGCCTACTAAAACAGACAGCGCCATTGTGAACAAGCTGGAAAAATTATATTTCCTGTATGATTATAACAGCGCCGTGCTGCTAACAGCCTCCAAAGACCTGCTGGACCGGGTGGCCGTGGTGCTGAACCAGCATCCCGATTGGAAGCTGATGGTGCGCTCTTATGCTGACAGCCGCGGTTCCGACCGGTATAACATTGATCTTTCCGCCCAGCGTAGCTATGCCGTAATAGAGTACCTGATTAAAAAAGGAGTAGCATCCAAACGCATGTACTATGAAAACCTGGGTGAGCGCGATCTGGTGAACCCCTGTGGGAATGGGGTGCCCTGTAATGAAAGCCAGCACCGGGAAAACAGGCGCAGCATGCTCAAGATATTGTATTAGGTAAGATCGTTCATAGCGCAGCAACATCTCCTGAATGATCTTTTCCTTAGCTTTGACGGATGAAGGAAGATTTTCTTTTATCGCAGCTATCCCAGCGCCAGGCGCAGCATGCTTTGCGGGAGTTGAAGCTGCCCGCCCCGCACATGGTGGATTTTTGTTCCAACGATTACCTGGGCATTGCGCGCAGCGCAGCTATGCAGGAAGCAGTGCATACCCTCTTAATGGAAAGGCCTTATATGCATGGCAGCACTGGCTCCCGTTTACTGGCCGGTAACTATGCGTGGATAGAAGAAGCGGAGCAGAACCTGGCGGCCTTTCATGCCGCCAAAGCGGGCCTCATCTATAATTCGGGATACGATGCTAATGTAGGATTGTTCTCCTGCGTACCGCAAAAGGAAGACACGGTGATCTATGATCAGCTGATCCATGCCTCTATCCGCGATGGCATTCGCCTGAGCCGCGCACAGGCTTTTTCTTTTTTACATAATGATGTGGCCGACCTGGAAAAAAAGCTGCAGCGCGCTACAGGCAATGTATTTGTAGCCGTAGAATCCGTTTACTCTATGGATGGGGATATGGCCCCGCTTAAAGAAATGGCCGCAGTCTGTGAAAAGGCCGGCGCTCATTTAATTGTAGATGAAGCCCATGCCACCGGTGTAGTAGGGGAGCAGGGCGAAGGTTTAGTACAGGCGTTGGGGTTAGCCGCTCAATGTTTTGCCCGTGTACACACCTTTGGCAAAGCCGTAGGCTGCCATGGCGCCATTGTATTAGGGTCTGATGAGCTGCGCAAATACCTGGTGAATTTTTCACGCGCTTTCATATATACTACCGCGTTACCCCCTACCGCTGTTGCCGCTATTATGGCCAGCTATAACTTATTCCCTTATATGAAGGAGGCCCGCACACACCTGGCTGCCCTTATTGCCCGCTTCCGGCAGGCCACGCATACCCTGCAGGTGCTGCCCAGTGAAACGCCCATCCAGATCGTGCTTACACCCGGTAATGAATTTACCCGCCGCCAGGCCGCCGCCTTACAGGCCGCCAATTTAGATATACGGCCCATCCTGCACCCAACAGTACCCAAAGGCCAGGAGCGTTTACGCATTGTATTACACAGCTTTAATACGTTTGAGGAAGTGGATCAATGTACCAGGATGCTGATGGGGTAATGCTACAATATGCAAATATGCAGATGTGCAGATATGCAAAAAAGCTGATAGACACCACTGGATTCATTAATTTGCATTAATTTCATCTGCATATTTGCACATCTGCACATCAGCACATTTTTATGAGATTCATACCCTTTCTTATAGCCGCCGTTATTACCCTTGCTTTAATCGGAGCCCTGAACCGCAAATGGGGATCCATCCCGCCCTTAGGTAAGTTCTTAAGCCCGCAGGAAGGGTTCTGGCAAAATGCAGAAGCTATCAGCAAAGACTATAACGAGGAGCTGGCCCTGCCCGGCCTCAAAGGCAAAGTGGAAGTATGGCTGGATGACCGTATGGTGCCGCATATTTTTGCAGAGCAGGAAGCAGATGCCTATTATGCAGAAGGTTTCCTGCATGCGCGCGACCGCCTTTGGCAAATGGAATTGCAGACCAGGGCTGCACAGGGGCGTTTAAGTGAGATCCTGGGCCCCAAGCTGCTGGAGTACGACCGCCGCCAGCGCCGCCTGGGCATGGGATATGCAGCGGAAGCATCTGCAGCCGCCATGTTAAAGGACGGTACTACCAAAATGATGGTGGAAGCCTATTCCGCCGGTATCAATGCCTATATCAGCACCCTTTCTTACAGCGATCTGGCCGTGGAATACAAGCTGCTGGACTATCGCCCCGAACCCTGGAGCCCGGTGAAATGTGCTGCATTGCTGAAGTATATGTCGTACGACCTGGCCGGTGGCGTGAACGACCTGGAATATACCAATGCCCGCCGCCTGTTCAGCCAGTCGGACTTCAATAATATGTACCCCGACCGTAACGACAGCATAGATCCGGTAATACCCAAAGGCACCGCCTTTGATAAACCGGTGAAGAATGCCGTTATGCCCGCCGATAGCGCCCTGCAGGAGGTAGCCGCCATGCTGCACTTTAAGCAGGACAAACCCGACCCGGATAATGGAAGTAATAACTGGGCTGTAAGCGGCAGCAAAACCCGCAGCGGCGCGCCCATCCTGTGTAATGATCCGCACCTGGGCTTAAGCCTCCCTTCTTTATGGTACGAGGTACAGATCCATACACCCGGCATGAATGTATATGGCGCCAGCCTGCCCGGCGCACCCGGCGTTATCATAGGCTTTAATGATAATATAGCCTGGGGCGTAACCAATGGCTCTGAAGATGTGATGGATTATTACGCCGTGCAGTTCCGCAACGGGCGTCAGCAATATTTGTTCAAAGGCCAGTACCGCGATGCAGTGCAGCGCGTAGAAGAAATTAAGATCCGCGGCCAGCATTCTTACTACGATACCGTTGCCTACACCGTATGGGGACCGGTAATGTTCGATAATACTTTTCACGACAATATTCCCGGGCAGCCTTTCCTGGCCCTGCGATGGAAAGCGCATGACCCTTCCAATGAGCTGCTTACCTTCAATAAGCTGAACCATGCGCGCAATTACGACGATTACCTGGCTGCACTGGAACATTATACCTGCCCTGCGCAGAATTTTGTATTTGCTTCCAAAGCCGGTGACATTGCTTTATGGCATAACGGGGAATTCCCGCTGCGCTGGAAAGACCAGGGCAAATGGATCATGCCCGGCAGCGACAGCACCTTTGCCTGGCAGGGATATATTCCGCATGGCGAGGTGCCGCATATTAAAAACCCTGCACGCGGTTTTGTAAGCTCTGCCAACCAGCAGCCAACAGACAGCACCTATCCTTATTATTACTTTGGCTATTATGACCTGTACCGTGGTAAACGGATCAATGAGCGTTTAAGCGCCATGAGCCAGATCACCACCCAGGATATGATGCAGCTGCAGAACGATAATACCAACCTGTTTGCACGTGCCGCCATACCCTTGCTCACCATGCATTTGCCGGAGGCCGATCTTAAACCTGCACAACAGCCCTACTACCAGCTGCTGAAAGTATGGGACCAGCAGAACAGTCCTGCCAGTAAAGGCGCAACCATTTTTTATATGTTGTGGGAAGGGCTTAAGCACCGCATCTGGGACGATGAGCTCATGAACCGTACCGACAGCGCAGAGCTGGAGTATCCGCAGGATAACGCCTCTCTGTTATGGCTGATCCGCGATTCCTCCATGCGTTTTGTAGATGATGTGCATACTCCGCAAAAAGAAACATTAACAGACCTGGTGCTGCAAACTTTTGCGCAGGTCGCAGATTCCGCACAAAAGCTGGATCAGCGGCAGCAGCTGGAGTGGGGGCGTTTCCGTGGTACGGATATCCGTCACCTTACCCGCAGCCTGCCCGCCTTTAGCCGTATGCACCTGTACACCGGTGGCGGTACGCATGTGGTAAATGCCACCAAGGCTAACCATGGCCCTTCCTGGCGGATGGTGGTGCAGCTGGGGGCTACTACGGAGGCATATGGTATTTATCCCGGCGGGCAAAGCGGTAACCCCGGCAGCCCTTATTATGATAATTCGGTGAATGACTGGGTGCAGGGTAAGTATTACCTGTTGCACATCTTTGATCAGAAACAGCGGGATGATGCCGGTATAAAATTCAGGATGGTAATGGGGCCTAAGAGTTAGTTGGATCACCCTGCCTGCAGAAAGGCCGTTATTTCCTCAACGGTTCGTTTAGCCGTTCTGCCCACTGCTATCAGTGTAGCAGATGCAAAGCCCGTCCAGCCGCCATAACCTACCAGCCACAAGCCATCTATGGCTAATGCTTTGGTTATTTTGGTAGATATTTCCCCATCCGGCTGTATAAGGCCCAGTGGCCGCAGGTGCTCCAGCGCCGGCCGAAAGCCGGTACAAAAAATAACGGCATCCACAGGTTCCTCCTGTCCCTTTTTCCAGCCAATACCATCTGCATAAAAATAATCAAAGGCCGGTAAGGCCTGGTATACACCACGCTCCCGCGCGGCCTTTACTGCTGGTACCATTACAATTTGCCCCAGCGGAGGTTTTTGATCAGGTTCCCTGCCTTGTTTTTTTGCTTCATAAAGCTGTGTGGCAGCGTCAAACAAATAACGTCCGTCCACATCATCCGGTAAAAATGAGGGTTGCTCCCGCGTGATCCAGAGTGTATCCGTTACCATAGCCAGATCTGCCAATATCTGCGCACCGGAATTCCCTTCACCCACTACAGCCGTCCGTTTACCCCTAAAGGGTTGCGGCTGCTGGTATTGGGAAGAGTGCAGCACCTGGCCTTTGAAAACATCTCTGCCGCGGATACCCGGTATATATGGATTTGTAAAGCTGCCGGTAGCGCTTACCACTGCTTTGGCAAAATAAGTACCGTTGGTGGTGGTTAATGCAAATACATCATTTTGTTTTGTTACGCCTTGTACAGTTACCGGCCGCACGACCGGGAAAGAATAACGTGCTTCATACTTTTGCAGGTAGCTGATAGCTTCATCCCGGGTAGGGTAGTAATCCGGCCCGCCAGGCATAATTACACCGGGCAATGAGCTCCATTGAGCAGGAGAGAACAGGTGCAGCGAATCCCAGTTATGCGGCCAGGACCCGCCGGGGATGGGCTCCTTATCCAGCAGCAGGTAGCGCAGATTTGTTCTGCGCAGGTAATAGGCGGTCGCCAGCGCGCTTTGCCCGCCGCCAATAACAATTACATCATATAATTTTTCGGGATCGTTGTTCACGTATTAAATATAATTACCGCACCACAATTTAATGCCCCGCGCTGCCCAGCTTTTTAAGATAAGCTTCCTGCAGATAGCTTAAGAAGGAATCATAACCCGCCCGGTCAGCAAATGCTGCGGGATTATAGGCGTCACCGGGTTTATGTTTCTCATGCAGTTCGAACTGGCTGGCATGGGCCGCGAACCAGAGATCAAATTCCAGCTTTTTCATAGCATCAAGCGTATAGGCGTAATCTTTAGCAACATCCGGGTAGGTAGGCATGCCGGCAAGATTCGTCTCTTCCAGCACAGAAGGCATATTGGCGATCAGTACCCGGTAGGTATGCAGCGTGTCATTAACCGTGAACAAAAAGCTGGTGGCCCCTTTTGTATGGCCCGGATGGTGCAGTGCGATCACCTGTATGCCGCCAAGCGTTACTGTATCCTTGTCATGCAGCAGCCGGTCGGCCTTAGCAGGGGTATATTCAAAGGCAGGGTTGCCGCCCAGCACATAATCAGATCTTCCCCCGTCTGCCAGTACAGGTGCATCCTTTTTATTGATCATTATTTTAGCGCCTGTCATTTTCTTTATCGCCGCCATTGCACCTACATGATCATTATGCGCCTGGTTATTCAGTAATATTTTGATGTCGGAAAATTTGAATCCTAATGCTTCCACATGCGAGCGGATCATGGGCGCGGATCCCGGCATGCCGGTGTTGATAAGTATATGGCCTTTGGGCGTGGTAATAAGATAGCTGGCCAGCTCATAGCTGCCTACGTAATACAGGTTGCCGGCAATCCTAAAAGGTGTGTAATCCTGCGACCAGCTTGCCGGCGGGGTGAAAGCGCCTGCAGGCTTTTGGGCATGGGCGCAGAGGTGGATCAGCGTGAGGGCTATTATCAGTAAAGTGAGTTGAAATAATCTTGTAAGCATAGTTGTAAATGGTAATAATACAAACATAAATAAACTATCCACCATTTACACCGCCTGCTCCTTAAAAAACCCTTCTATCAGGCCGATCTCCTTTGCAAACATGGTGCGTTTCCTTTTCCCAAAGTACAACGTATTCTCCAGCACACTGTTCCCTTCCCATACCAGCTTTAGCTTACCTGTTTGCAGCTCGTTACGGCATAAAAAATCAGGTATCACGGCAAAGCCTGTACGATTGCTCAGGCATCTTACAATAGAGCATTTATTAGGCACAATATAATTGGGTCTGAAATCCGGGTGGTTGTTAAAATTTGTTTGCCAGAACTTGCGCAGGTTCTCCATATCTGTAGCAGTGCTGTACCATACCTGTTGTTTCAGCCAGTGGGCCGCATCTGCATATTTCTTTTTCTTAACCAGCTGCTCAAAGGGTTTGCTGTCCTGCTTTTCACCGCTTACCAGCACAATGCGCTCTTTGGAAAATGGCTTGTATTCCAGGTTAGGCTGGTTGCCTTTTTGCGGAGTAATAATAAGGTCCAGCAGGCCGCTGTCCAGCTCATGCTGCATTTCCGGGTATTCGCCGAATTTAATGCTCACGTTAAAGGGCAGCTCGGAAATATATTGTTCCAGCGTAAACTGGAATGTTTCCAGGCACATGCCTATGTTGATGTTGGGCTTATTGGTATCAGCACTTTTGTGAAAGTGCTCTTCCGCTGTTTCCAGCTTGTTCACCGCATCGGAAATAAAGTTGTACAGCACTTTAGCCCGGTCTGTAGCTACCATTTTCCGTGCCGACCGGTCAAATAATTTATATCCCACATACGCTTCCAGCGAGTTCAGATGCAGGCTTGCACCCGGTTGTGAAATGTATAATGTTTGCGCGGTAGCGGTAAGTGAGCCGGTTTCATAAATGGTTTTGAAGGTACGGAACCATTCCAGGTCTAACAGCATAATCTATCATTTTAATAATGCAAAAGTACTATTTAAGTTATTATGGTAATAATTACACCTGGGGTAATTTTGTTCCGGAAAACAAATCAACAGGATAATGGAATACACGAACATGGAAGCAGCGCTCATAACACCAGCTGCTGCAACCCGCACCAGGAAAGGGTTACCCGCTGCCTTATGGGCTTTAACCATCAGCGCTTTTGCCATTGGCACCACAGAATTTGTAGCAGTAGGCATACTGCCTACCATTGCACAGAGCTTACATGTAAGCGTTGCCACTTCAGGCCTGCTGGTAAGTATTTACGCCATGGGCGTAGCACTTGGCGGCCCCCTGCTTACAGCGCTCACCGGCAGGCTGCCACGCAAACCCCTGCTGGTGGGTTTAATGGGCTTGTTCATTGCAGGGCACATTGCATCTGCCATGGCCCCTGACTTTATTACTTTACTGATAGCCCGTTTTATTTCAGGCTTTGCGCATGCAGTGTTCTTTGGGGTAGGGGCCACGATTGCAGCTACGCTGGTAGCGCCCGATAAAAAAGCCACTGCCATTGCAATTATGTTTGCAGGGCTTACCATTGCCATTATTGTAGGCGTGCCGCTGGGCACCTTTATTGGCCAGCATTTTGGATGGCGTGCCACTTTTTTAGGTGTGGTATTGCTAGGGGCTGTTGGTTTTGCAGCTACGTGGATCCTGCTCCCAATCATCTTAAAAGCAGCCCGCCACTGAAACTAAAACAGCAGCTGCAGGTACTGAAAAGTGGTCCCATCCTGCTGGTGCTGGCTATTACAGCCTTTGGCTATGGCGGCACCTTTGTAACCTTCACTTACCTGGCTACGCTGCTGGAAAAGATCAGCGGATTCTCTGCCGCATCAGTAAGCCTGCTGTTACTGGTGTATGGCTTAGCTATTGCCCTGGGTAATGTAATAGGCGGTAAGCTGTCCAACACTAATCCTGCAAAGGCTTTGATCAGCATGTTCTTTTTACAGGCGCTGGTATTGCTATTATTTTCTTTCACGGTGTATTTTAAAGTGGCGGCAGTGGTTACCCTGTTTGCAATGGGTATCTTATCTTTTGCTACAGTGCCGGGCCTGCAGCTATACATTGTGCAGCTGGCAGAAAAATATTTACCGGGCACAGAAGATATTGCCTCTTCATTAAACATCTCTGCCTTTAACCTGGGCGTAGCTATAGGTTCTTATGTAGGTGGTAAAGCAGTGGGCAGCGCGGCCCTGGGCCTGCCGGCAACGCCCTGGCTGGGCGCATTGATCGTGTTGCTGGGAGCTGTGTTAACGGTGTTTAGCTATCGTGCCAATAAAAGTAAATGAGGATTATTTCACGCAGCCTGGTGCTTCTTATTCCTGAATTGTGAAGGGCTGATGCCTTTTAGCTTGCGGAAGAATTTATTCAAATGGCTTTCATCTGTAAAGCCCAGCTCCGCCACTATTTCATTAATACGCAGGTCGCTGTGCAGCAGGCGGCTTTCTATCAGCTTCAGCTTATAGTTGTTAATGTACTGCTGCATGGTTTCATTGGCATGCTTTTTAAAATAGCGGCCCAGGTAAGAGGCCGATACGCCAAACTCCCTGCTGATGGCTTCTGTACGCAGCTTCTCCGGTGCATAGATATGTTGCTGAATGTATTGCAGTATATCCAGCGCTTTTTCATCCGTTGCTTCATTTACTTCCTGCGGCAGGTACTTGGCAATGTTGCGCGCCACCACTATAATAAGGGTGTTCACCAGCTGCTGGATCAGCTCTTTATTAAAAACGTCCCGGTTCACATATTCCCGTATAATGGCTTCCACAACAGGTTTTGCCAGGCTTTTATCGGTTTGGTTCCTGAGAATGCAGCCCGGCTGGTGGTTGGCATTCTGTAAAATAAATTCCAGCTTTTCGCGGCTAATGGCAGGTATGCTGTTGTTGCGGATGTAAATATCATTAAAGCGGATAAAGAAGAACTGCGTGGTGCTTTTTACATCAAAAGAATGGCAGTCATCCGGGGTAATAAGGAACATATGCCCCGGGTGATAGTTGAACGAGTGTTTATTGATGCACTGCGTACCGGTACCGGATACAATGTACACCAGCTCAAAGAAAGTATGTTTATGCTCGTACTTCGGCAGCTCATCCAGCTCTTTGAACACAATCTCAAACGGCTCGTACAGGTTTTCCTTTATCATGTGACAAATGTACAGAAAAAGCGAAAAGTTATACCAGTAAATAGCCGTTTTGCCTGTATAATTTTGTGTTATTAAACTAATGAGCCACATGAAAG
>Ga0209758_1005274_pt1 | contig 10105 bp, 8 predicted proteins | sample AraplaMF_Col_mMF_FD_184258 | JGI IMG/M metagenome (GOLD analysis project Ga0209758, IMG submission 184258) | Arabidopsis root microbial communities from the University of North Carolina, USA - plate scrape MF_Col_mMF (SPAdes) (version 2) | ecosystem: Host-associated > Plants > Roots > Endosphere ... | reverse complement strand
GATCCACGCGGCGACCATGGTCACCGCCGGCGTCTACATGCTGTGCCTGCTGTCGCCGATGTTCGAATACGCGCCCGTCGCCAAGAACATCGTCACGGTGATCGGCGCGATCACGGCCCTGTTCGCGGCCACGGTCGGCCTGACCCAGAACGACATCAAGCGGGTCATCGCCTATTCGACCTGTTCGCAGCTGGGCTACATGTTCTTCGCGGCCGGCGTCGGCGCCTACCAGGCGGCGATGTTCCACCTGTTCACCCACGCCTTCTTCAAGGCGCTGCTGTTCCTGGGCGCCGGTTCGGTGATCCACGGCATGCACCACGAGCAGGACATGCGGAAATACGGCGCCCTGGCCAAGCTGCTGCCGGTGACCTTCATCGCCATGACCATCGGCACCATCGCCATCACCGGCCTGGGCCTGCCGCCGCTGCACCTGGGCTTCGCGGGCTTCTACTCGAAGGACACCATCATCGAGGCGGCCTACGCGGCGGGCACGCACAATGGCGTGGCCATGTTCGCCTGGGTGATCGGCGTGCTGGTGGCCGGCCTGACCTCGTTCTACTCCTGGCGCCTGGCGTTCTTCACCTTCAACGGCAAGGCCCGCTGGGGTCACGACGACCATCACGCCGCCGATCACGGACATGACGCGCACGCCGCCCATGGCCACGACGACCACGCCCACGCCGAGACCCACGACGAACCGCTTCCGGACGATCACGCGCACGACGACCATGGCCACGGCCATGATCACAAGCCGCACGAGAGCCCCTGGGTGATGCTGTTCCCGCTGATCGTGCTGTCGATCGGCGCGGTCTTCGCCGGGTTCGTGTTCACCGACTTCTTCGTCGGTCACCACCAGCAGGAGTTCTGGCGCGGCGCGATCTTCAACACCCCGACCAACCACGTGCTGCACGAGGCCCACGAGGTGGACGAATGGGTGAAGTATAGCCCGCTGGTCGCCTCGATCCTCGGCCTGGCGATCGCCGTCTGGGTCTATCTGATCAAGGGCAACGAGCGCCTGGGCGCCAAGCTCGCGGCTCGCAACGGCCCGCTGTACGTGTTCTTCTACAACAAGTGGTTCTTCGACGAGCTGTACCAGGCCACCTTCGTGCGGCTGGCCAAGTTCCTCGGCGACCTGTTCTGGAAGGGCGGCGACCAGAAGCTGATCGACGGTTTCGGACCGGACGGCGTCAGCGCCGTCAGCTACGAAGTCGGCCGCCGGACCGGCAAGCTGCAGTCCGGCTACCTGTACCACTACGCCTTCGTCATGCTGCTCGGCGTCGCCGGCCTGCTGACGTTCGCCCTTTACGCATTCCGTTGAGGACGGATCGATGACCGGCCTGCTGAGCCTCACCACCTTCGCCCCGCTCGTCGGCGTGGTCCTGCTGCTGGGCGCGCGCGCCCTGCACGGCGACAACGTCAGGACGGACACCCTGGCCAAGTGGATCGCCCTGGCGACCACCCTGGTCACCTTCGCCCTGTCGGTCGTGCTGGTCGCCCAGTTCGACGCCAAGAACCCGGGCTTCCAGTTCGTGGAAGACCTCAACTGGTTCGCGGGCCTGCACTACCGCATGGGCGTGGACGGCATCTCGATCCTGTTCGTGCTGCTGACCACCTTCCTGTTGCCGATCTGCATCATCGCCGGCTGGAAGTCGGTGGATAAGCGCGTGGTCGAGTACCTGATCTGCTTCCTGGTCCTGGAGACCCTGGTGGTTGGGGTGTTCTGCGCCCTGGACCTGATCCTGTTCTACCTCTTCTTCGAGGGCGGCCTGGTTCCGATGTTCCTGATCATCGGCATCTGGGGCGGCAAGCGCCGGGTCTACGCGGCCTACAAGTTCTTCCTCTACACGCTGCTCGGCTCGGTGCTGATGCTGGCGGCCATCCTGTCGATGATCGCCATCGCCCACACCTCGTCGATCCCGGCGCTGATGAGCTTCAAGTTCGCCCCGTGGCTGCAGACCTGGTTGTGGCTGGCCTTCTTCGCCAGCTTCGCGGTCAAGATGCCGATGTGGCCGGTCCACACCTGGCTGCCCGACGCCCACGTCGAGGCCCCGACAGCCGGTTCGGTGATCCTGGCGGGGATCCTGCTGAAGATGGGCGGCTACGGCTTCCTGCGCTTCAGCCTGCCGATGTTCCCCAACGCCTCGGAACTGTTCCAGCCGCTGGTGTTCGCCATGTCGGCGATCGCCATCGTCTACACCTCGCTGGTCGCCTTCCGTCAGACCGACATCAAAAAGCTGATCGCCTACTCCTCGGTGGCCCACATGGGCTTCGTGACCATGGGCATCTTCTCGGGCAACGCCCAGGGCGAGCAGGGCGCGATCTTCCAGATGCTGAGCCACGGCCTGATCTCGGGCGCGCTCTTCCTCTGCGTCGGCGTGGTCTATGACCGCATGCACACCCGCGAGATCGCCTTCTATGGCGGCCTCACCAACCGCATGCCCTGGTACGCGGCGGTGTTCATGCTGTTCACCATGGGCAATGTCGGCCTGCCGGGCACCTCGGGCTTCGTCGGCGAAATCCTGACCATGACCGGGGTCTACAAGGCCTCGACCTGGACGGCGCTGGTGGCCACCACGGGCGTGATCCTGTCGGCCGTCTACGCGCTGAACCTGTACCGCCGGGTGATGTTCGGCGAGATCGTCAATCCCGAGCTCAAGACCATCACCGACCTCGACAAGCGCGAGATCCTGATCTTCGCCCCGCTGATCATCGGCACCCTGGTGCTCGGTGTTTATCCCAATCTCATCTTCAACCTGACCGCGTCGTCCGTCGACGGGCTCGTCGGCGCCTGGCGCGCCGCCGTGGGCGGGTGAGGGACCCCATGACGTTCGCCGCCAACTTCTCCCTCGTTCTTCCCGAAGTCATCCTCGGGGCCTCGGCCCTGCTGCTGCTGGTCTGGGGCGCGTTCCACGGCAAGGTCACCCCGCTGTTCACCGGCGCGGCTGTCCTGGCTCTGCTGGGCGCGGCCGCGGCCGCTGTGCTTGGTCCGCACGGCCACGCCTTCAACGGGGTCTACGCCGCCGACGCCGCCGCCACCTACGCCAAGGTCGCGATCTACGGCTTCAGCGCCCTGGCCATCGTGCTGGGGGACCGCTGGCTGGCCGCCCGCGGCGACCAGAAGTTCGAATACGCCGTGCTGGTGATCCTGTCGGCGCTGGGCATGGGCGTCACCGCCTCGGCCGGCGACCTGATCAGCCTTTATGTCGGCGTCGAGCTGCAGTCGCTGGCGCTGTACGTCCTGGCCGCCTTCCGCCGCGACGACGCCAAATCGTCCGAAGCGGGCCTGAAGTACTTCGTGCTGGGCGCGCTGTCGTCGGGCCTGCTGCTGTACGGCGCCTCGCTGATCTACGGCTTCGCCGGCTCGACCCGTTTCTCCGACATCGCCGCCATGGCCCATGGCGCGCACGGCGTGGGCCTGCTGTTCGGTCTGGTGTTCCTGCTCTGCGGCCTGGCGTTCAAGGTCTCGGCCGCGCCGTTCCACATGTGGACGCCCGACGTCTACGAAGGCGCCCCGACCCCGGTCGTCGGTTTCTTTGCCGCCGCACCCAAGCTGGCCGCCATGATGATGTTCGCCCGCGTGCTGGGCGACGCCTTCCCGGACTCGGTGGCCCAGTGGCGCCAGATCCTGGTCATCACCGCCCTGGCCTCGGTCTTCGTCGGCGCCTTCGCCGGCCTGGCCCAGAACAACCTCAAGCGCCTGTGGGCCTACAGCTCGATCGCCAATGTCGGCTACGCCCTGCTGGGCGTGGCGACCGGCGGCGAGACCGGCCTGCATTCGATGCTGCTGTTCATGACCCTGTACATGGTCGACGTCACCGGCTTCTTCGCCTGCCTCCAGGCCCTGTCGCGCGACGGCAAGCCCATGGAGACCATCCAGGACATGGCCGGCCTGGTGAAGCACCGTCCGGGGCTGGCCGTGGCCATGACCGCGTTCTCGCTGTCGGCCCTGGGCATGCCGCCGTTCTCGGGCTTCTGGGCCAAGTTCTACGTCTTCGGCGCGGCCATGGGCTCGGGCGACGTGCTGCTGCAATGGGCGGCGGTTCTGGGCCTGGTCGGCAGCGTGGTCGCGGCGTTCTACTATCTGCGCCTGATCAAGACGATGTGGTTCGACGCCGCCGAAGCCGCGGTGGACAAGCCGCAACCGATCGCCCGCGCGGTCGGCTTCGTGGCCGCCGCCTTCTCGTTCCCGGTCGTCCTGGTCGCCCTGATCTGGCTCGACCCGGCGGCCAGGGCCGCCGCGGCGGCCTTTGGCCACGCGTGACGTGACGGGCCCCGGCCCGACGCTCAACGGCCTGGCCTCGAAGGGACCGCTCGTCGTCGTCCTGGACGAGATCGACTCGACCAACGCCGAGGCTCGTCGCCGCGCGGAAGCGGGGGAGGCGGGCCCGGTCTGGATCGTCGGCCTGCGCCAGACCGCGGGCCGAGGCCGGCGCGGCCGCGCCTGGGAGACCGGGGCCGGCAACCTGGCCGCCACCCTGCTGTTCAACACCGACAAGCCGCCGGCGGAGGCCGCCCAGGTGTCGTTCGTCGCCGCCCTGGCCGTGGCCGACCTGCTGGCCGCCTATGTGCCCGCTCACCTGGTCAGCCTCAAATGGCCCAATGACCCGCTTCTGGGCGGGCTGAAGGTCAGCGGGATCCTGGTGGAGTCCGGGACCCGGCCGACCGGCGGCCTGTGGATCGCCGTCGGGGTGGGGGTGAACCTGGCCCGCAAGCCGATCGACAGCGAACGGCCCGCCACCGCCCTGACCACCTACCTGGTCACGCCGCCGTCGCCGGTCGAGGCGACTGAGGTCCTGGCCGCCGCCTTTGCCCGTTGGGAGGACGTCTGGCTGCGGCTGGGCTTCCCCGCCATCGCCGACGCCTGGACGGCCCGCGCCCACGGCCTGGGCGAGCCCTGCGTCGCCCGCCTGGGCGCCGAAACCCTGGAGGGGATCGCGGAAGGGCTGGACGGCGACGGCGCGCTGCGTCTTCGTCTGGCTGACGGCCAATTGCGGCGGGTCACCGCCGGCGACGTCTTTTTCGGAGAGGCCTCCTGATGCTGCTGGCCATCGAACAGGGCAACACCAACACCATGTTCGCCATCCACGACGGCGAGACCTGGATCGCCCAGTGGCGCGCGGCCACCGAGAGCACGCGCACGGCCGACGAGTACGTGGTGTGGCTGTCGCAACTGTTGTCGATGCAGGGGCTGGGCTTCCGGGCCATCGACTCGGTGATCATTTCCAGCGTCGTGCCGCAGTCGATCTTCAACCTGCGCAACCTGTCGCGCCGCTATTTCAACGTCGAACCGCTGGTGATCGGCGAGAACGCCAGGCTGGGCGTGGACGTGCGGATCGACAAGCCGTCCGAGGCGGGGGCCGACCGCCTGGTCAACGCCGTGGGCGCGCACATGGTCTATCCCGGCCCGCTGATCGTCATCGACAGCGGCACCGCCACCACCTTCGACATCGTCGGCGCGGACGGGGCGTTCGAGGGCGGGATCATCGCGCCCGGCATCAACCTGTCCATGCAGGCCCTGCACGAGGCCGCGGCCAAGCTGCCCCGCATCGCCATCCAGCGCCCGGCCGGCAACCGCGTGGTCGGGACCGACACCGTCAGCGCGATGCAGTCGGGCGTGTTCTGGGGCTATATTTCGCTGATCGAGGGCCTGGTGGCCCGCATCAAGGCCGAACGCGCCGAACCCATGACCGTGATCGCCACCGGCGGCGTCGCCTCGCTGTTCGAGGGCGCCACCGACAGCATCGATCACTTCGATTCAGATTTGACCATCCGTGGTCTCCTCGAAATTCATCGCCGTAACACCCATCTAGAGACCTAATGACCAAATATACCGACAAGCCTTCCCCCAAGGACGAACTCGTCTTCCTGCCCCTGGGCGGGTCGAACGAGATCGGCATGAACTTCAATCTCTACGGCTTCGGCCCGGCCGACGATCGCAAGTGGATCGTCGTCGACCTGGGCGTGACCTTCGGCGACCAGACGACGCCCGGCGTCGAGATCATCCTGCCCGACCCCGAATTCATCGAGGCCTACAAGGACGACATCCTCGGCATCGTCCTGACCCACGCCCACGAAGACCACCTGGGCGCCGTGCACTGGCTGTGGCCGCGCCTGAAGGCGCCGGTGTTCGCCACGCCGTTCACCGCCTTCCTGCTGCGTGAGAAGCTGCGCGACGCCGGCCTGCTGGGCGAGGTGCCGATCACCGAGATCCCGCTGAGCGGCAGCTTCGACCTGGGACCGTTCCACCTGGAAATGGTCACCCTGACCCACTCGATCCCCGAGCCGAACGGCCTGGCGATCAAGACCCCGCTGGGCACGATCCTGCACACCGGCGACTGGAAGATCGATCCCGATCCCCAGCTGGGCGGGCCCACCGACATCGACGCCATCCGCAAGCTGGGCGACGAGGGCGTGCTGGCCATGGTCTGCGACAGCACCAACGTCTTCGTCGACGGCGAGGCCGGCTCCGAAGCCGGCGTGCGCGCGGCGATGAACAAGCTGATCAAGGGCCTGACCGGCAAGATCGCCGTGGCCTGCTTCGCCTCGAACGTGGCCCGCATGGACACCGTGATCCGCGCCGCCCAGGCCGCCGGCCGCAAGGTCTGCCTGGCCGGCCGCTCGATGCACCGGATGAGCGCCGCGGCCCGCCACGTCGGCCTGCTGGAGGGCCTGGAGCCCTTCATCACCGACGACCAGGCCAAGTACCTGCCCGAGAACGAGGTGCTGTTCCTGTGCACCGGCAGCCAGGGCGAGGCTCGCGCGGCCTTGGCCCGGATCGCCGAGGGCACCCATCCTCACGTCAAGCTCTCGCAGGGCGACCACGTGATCTTCTCCTCGAGGGTGATCCCGGGCAACGAGATCCCGATCCGCAACCTGCAGAACAAGCTGGCCGATCGCGGCGTGCGCCTGCACACCGAGCGCGACACCCCCGGCATCCACGTCAGCGGCCACCCGTGCCGCGACGAACTCAAGCAGATGTACCAGTGGGCGCGGCCCACGATCGCGGTGCCGACTCACGGCGAACGCCGCCACCTGATCGAGCACGCGGCCTTCGCCAAGGACCTGCAGGTGCCGCACGCGGTCAGCCCGCGCAACGGCGACATGGTGCTGCTGGCCCCCGGCCACCCGCAGATCATCGACGAGGTTCCGTCGGGCCGCCTCTATGTCGACGGCGGGGTGGTGACGCCCGAGAACGGCGAGGCCCTGCGCGAGCGGCGCCACGCGGCGTTCAACGGCATGCTGGCCGTGTCGGTCGTGCTGGACGGCCGCAACCGCATCGTCTCCGGTCCCCAGGTCCGGGGCCTGGGCCTGGCGGGCGACGCCGAATATCCGCTGGACGACGCCCTGGACGACCTGGCGGAGGAGGCCGAGACCGCCTTCAAGCGCCTGAGCGGCGACCAGTGCGAGATCGACGAGGCCATCGAGAGCGCGCTGTCCAAGGCCGTCAAGAAGGCCGCGTTCCGCATCTGGGAGCGCAAGCCCGTGGTCGAGACCACGGTTCTGCGGATCTAGCCGCATGCTGGACGAGACCAGCCCGCCCGCCGAGGCGACGCGGCCGGTCGCTCCGGAACCCGAGCCTCGCTGGCGGCAGACCCTGCGTCTGATGGCCGGCGAGGCCTGGGCCCTGGGCGCGCTCACGCTGGTCCTGTGGATCGTCTCCGGGTTTCAGCTGCTGGGCAAGATGCAGGGCTGGGACGAGACGATGCTCGCCCTGGGGGCTCTCTACCCGCCGTATTTCAGGCAGGGGTTCTGGTGGACTCCGCTGACGCACATCTTCCTGCACGCGGGACTGCTGCACATCGTGATGAACACCAGCGCCCTGGTCAGCCTGGGCCCGGCCATCGCCGTGCGCCTGGGGCGGGACCTGAAGGGTGGCCTGCTGTTCTGGGCCTTCTTCCTGATCTGCGGCTTGGCGGGCGGGCTGCTGTTCCTCGTCCTGCACTGGAACGGCGAGACCTCGGCCGTCGGAGCCTCGGGGGCGATCTGCGGCTTGTGGGGCGCGGTGGCGCGGCTGACGCCGGACGGCGGCCTGACGCCGATCCTTTCCCGGCAGGTCGGCAAGCAGACCTGGTCCTTCGTCGTCATGAACCTGGTGCTGGTCGCCATCGGCTTCGGCCTGGGCATGGCGTCGGGGGAGGGCGGGCTGATGATCGCCTGGGAATGCCATGTCGGCGGCTTCATCGCCGGGCTGTTCCTGGTCGAGATGTTTCCCGCGCGATATTGGTGGCTTCGCCGGCCAGCCTGAGCGGATTGATCGCCAGGGCGAAGCGTTCTGCCGCTGAAACGCCTCGCCGCGGGTCCATGAAGTCGTCTATATCCTCGAAAAACGACGAGAGAGGCGCGCTCGCGCCTCCACCCCGCAGGACACGGAACGGATGATCGGCAAGCTCAACCACGTCGGCGTCGCCACCCCCTCCATCGACGAGTCGCTGAAAATGTACCGCGACCTGCTCGGCGCGACCTCGCACACCGACAAGTGGGCCATGCCGGAGCAGGGGGTGTGGGTCTGCTTCGTCAACCTGCCCAACAGCCAGATCGAGCTGATCGAGCCCTATGGCGAGGCCTCGCCGATCCATGGCTTCCTGGCCAAGAACCCCAAGGGCGGCCAGCACCACATCTGCTTCGAGGTCGAAAACATCTACGAAGCCCGCGACAGCCTGGTCGCCAAGGGGGCCACCGTGCTGGGCGAGCCGCGCATCGGCGCCCATGGTACGCTGATCATCTTCGTTCACCCCAAGGACATGGGCGGCATGCTGGTCGAGCTCATGGAAACCCCCAAGGACGCTCACTGATGGGTCCCGTCACCTGCATCGCCGTCTATCTGACCATCTGGTGGACCACGCTGTTCGCCGTGCTGCCGCTGGGCAACCGCACCTTCAAGGAGATGGGGATCGAGCCGCCGCCGGGCGCCGACCCGGGCGCGCCGGTCAATCCGAACCTCAAGCGCAAGTTCTTCACCACCACCTGGGTTTCGGCCCTGGTGATGGCCGGCCTGCTGCTGACCATCCATTTCCACCTGATCGACCTGCCGGCGCTGCCCGCCACCTATTAATCCTAGGAATGGCGCCCAAGCCTTGGGCGCGCGACGATGGATTTGCCGGCGTTCGCCCATTTGGCGGGCGAAGTTCGCCAAGTGGTCAGGCCAGGCGCAATCGGGCGCCCCGAACAACCGTTCGGAGGTCTAGTCTCAGACTCACGAGGCCGGACTTTCCGACCTTGCTCTGTGGCGTCTTCCCCGACGATGACTTGAAAGGCCGCGCGAAGACCGCGCGGCCTTCTTTTCGTTTGCAGCCATCTTTTCGCCGCGCGCGTTGCCAAGCTGACGCCCAAGCGGCTATCTCAACGCCTCGAATTCCCCCGGAGACGTCTCGTCCATGCGCCTGTCGCGCTATTTCCTGCCCGTTCTGAAAGAAGCCCCCTCCGACGCCCAGATCGTCTCGCACCAGCTGATGCTGCGCGCGGGCATGATCCGCCAGGAGGCGGCGGGCATCTATGCCTGGCTGCCGCTGGGCCTGAAGGTGCTCAACAAGGTCGAGCAGATCGTCCGCGAGGAAATGGACCGGGCCGGGGCCATCGAGCTTTTGATGCCGACCCTGCAACTGGCCGACCTGTGGCGCGAGTCGGGCCGCTACGACGCCTATGGCCCCGAGATGCTGCGCATCACCGATCGTCACGAGCGCGAGCTGCTGTACGGGCCCACCAACGAGGAAATGATCACCGAGATCTTCCGGGCCTATGTGAAGAGCTACAAGGAGGTTCCCAAGAACTTCTACCATGTGCAGTGGAAGTTCCGCGACGAGCGCCGCCCGCGCTTTGGCGTGATGCGCGGCCGCGAATTCCTGATGAAGGACGCCTACAGCTTTGACCTCGACGCCGACGGCGCGCGCAAGGCCTACAACCGCATGTTCGTGGCCTATCTGAACCTATTCTCGCGCATGGGCCTGAAGGCCGTGCCGATGCGCGCCGACACCGGCCCGATCGGCGGCGACCTTTCCCACGAGTTCATCGTTCTGGCCGACACCGGCGAGAGCGCCGTCTTCTGCCACAAGGACCTGGTCGAGATGGCCGCGCCCGGCCCGGACGTCGACTGGTACGGCGACCTGCA
>Ga0209758_1005273_pt1 | contig 10107 bp, 9 predicted proteins | sample AraplaMF_Col_mMF_FD_184258 | JGI IMG/M metagenome (GOLD analysis project Ga0209758, IMG submission 184258) | Arabidopsis root microbial communities from the University of North Carolina, USA - plate scrape MF_Col_mMF (SPAdes) (version 2) | ecosystem: Host-associated > Plants > Roots > Endosphere ... | reverse complement strand
GGGCGGCCGCCATCGAGCACGGCGACATCCGTGGTGGTACCGCCGATATCCGAGACCATGGCGTCGTCGAGCCCGGTCATGTGGCGGGCGCCGACAAGGCTGGCGGCCGGGCCGGAAAGTATCGTCTCGATCGGCCGCTGGCGGGCAAAGGCCGCTGAGACCAGCGCGCCATCGCCGCGCACCACCATCAGCGGCGCGGCGATGCCGCGCTTGGCAAGAAACCCTTCGGTCGCCGCGACCAGCCGGTCGATCATCGAGATCAGGCGGGCGTTGAGCAAGGTGGTCAGCGCGCGGCGCGGGCCGCCGAGCTTGGCCGATAGCTCGTGGCTGGCGGTGACCGGCAGGCCGGTCTTCTCGCGGATCAGGTCGCGGGCCGCGAGCTCATGCGCCGGGTTGCGCGTGGCGAAATAGGCGCAGACGGCGAAGCCCGACACCGAACGCCCAAGCTCCGGCAGCGCCGCCTCGAGGCCGGAAAGGTCGAGCTTGGCCGCATTGCCGTGCACGTCGTGGCCGCCGGGGCAGAACACCACGGGATCGGTGCCTAAAGCCGTCTTCAGCCCGTCGCGGGCAAGGTCGGCCTCTGAAAAACCGATCATGACCAGCGCCACGCGCCCGCCCTGCCCCTCGACCAGCGCGTTGGTGGCTAAAGTCGTCGACATCGAGACCAGCTTGATGGCGGCTGGATCGGTGGCGGATTCCCGAAGCACCGCATCCACCGCGCCGGAAATGCCGACGGCGAGGTCATGGCGCGTGGTCAGCGACTTGGCTTTGGCCAGAACTTTTCCCTTGGGTCCACCTTCCTCCGACCACAGCACGGCGTCGGTGTAGGTGCCGCCGGTGTCGATGCCGAGGAAGAGGGGGTGGGATTTGGCGGTCATGGAAGGTCCGGGGGCGTGGCTTGTTGCCAAGCCCTTAGCCGATACGGACCGATGGATAAAGGCGGGAGAGATGGGCCAGGGGATACGGCGTTGGCGCAAGGGGATCAATAGAGACGCTGGCGCGAGGCGCCCCCCTCTGGCCTGCCGGCCATCTCCCCCTCAAGTGGGGAGATCAGATGTCGCCGACGCTTTCGCCAATCGCCAGCGTCGCAGGCCGAGGTTTGCAGAAGGGCGCCGGCGCCGAAGCTGCCAATCTCCCCCCTTGAGGGGGAGATGCCCGGCAGGGCAGAGAGGGGGGCCTCGCTCCAGCCTCCGTAATTACCCCACAAACCCCACCCGCTTATGGCTCCCGTCGCAAAACGGCTTGTTGGCCGAATGCCCGCAGCGGCAGAGGAACACCTTGGTGGTGCGGGCGATGGTGTGGCCGGTGCCGGTGACGATCTCGGCATTGCCTTCGACCTTGAGCGGGCCGTTGACAGTGGGCGTGACCGTCAGCGGGCCGTCCCGCGCGTCCAGCACCTGCGCTTCCTTCAGCGGCGGCTCGCCGGTGGCGGTGAAGCCGGCCTTGATGTGGCTGTTGTCGCAGAACGGCTTGTTCTGCGACAGGCCGCAGCGGCAGAGCGTGGCGCGCAAGAAGGTTTCCTCGCCGAGCACGATCGCGGCATGCACCGCCAGCGGACCGTTTTCCCTCAACCGCACCGTGTTGACGACCGGCGGCTTCTCCTGCGGTCCGCCATCCTTGCGGCTGTAGGTGATGGCGCCCGACGGGCAGTTCTCCGCCAGCGCCACCACCTGCTCGACGCTTGCCGCCTCGGGGTGGATCCACTCGCCTGGAGCGTTGGGCACGAAGACACGCGGGTTGCCGAGCACGCAATTGCGCGAATGGATGCAGCGCTTGCCGCTGAAAGAAACGTCGATCTTCTCGCCTTCGACCGTGCCTGCCATGGGGCTCTCCTCTGGTGGGTGAGGTTAAGGCTAGGGCGGCGGTGCGAAGGGCGTCAAGCTGGGAGGATGGGCCTTATCCTTCTCCCCTTGTGGGAGAAGGTGGCTCGGCGCGCAGCGCCGAGACGGATGAGGGGTGCTCCAGCTTGGCAAGAACGCCTGGTGGCATCACCGCCAGGGCTGCCGACTCTCATCCCGCACATAGGCAATGATAGTGTCGCACACTGCATCCAGCTCTTTCAGAACGTCGTCATTCCAGAAACGCAGCACGCGAAATCCCCTCGCCTTCAATTCGCCGTCGCGTTCCTGGTCATGGCGCGACTCCGCATGCTGGCTGCCATCGATTTCGACGATGAGCCGAGCCTCGGCACAGACAAAGTCGGCCACGTATCGGCCCATCGGCACCTGCCGCCGGAACTTGATGTTGTCCAGCCGGCGGCCGCGCAATTCGTGCCACAGGCGGTCTTCCGCCTCCGTCGGCTCGCGGCGCATCGACCGCGCGAAATTTCGCTTGGCCGGGGTTACGGGTTGGTGCGGCATGGCGGAAGACTAGCCGATGTTGTGGACTTGAGCATCGGGCGTCGCACTACGCTGGAACACCCCTCATCCGTCTCGGCGCTCCGCGCCGAGCCACCTTCTCCCACAAGGGGAGAAGGGGAAGGCCCCGCTCCTACTCCTCCAAATCGATCTCCTCCGTTTGCCCGCCGCTGCAGGTGTAGCAGCAGTCTTCGCAGGTTTCCTTGTTGTTGGGGCCGACGCCCCAATAGGTCTCCTCGTCGCCATCGACCCAGGCGCCGTAGCAGATCTTCTCGCCCTCGTTGCAGGAGATCGGCAATTGCCTGGTTTCGCCGTCGTCGAGGTAGAAATCCTTGCCATCGCCCGGCCAGACATAGTCGCGGTCCTGGCTGTAGAGCTCGACGCGCATGGCGTTGGGATGGTTGTTCTTGATCTGGAATGTGACGTCGCCGGCATGAGCGGCCGGCGCGATGAGGACGGCAAGCGAAAGCGCGGCGGCGGCGCGGCGCGCGAAAGAGATGGACATGAAAACCCCCGAGATCGAATCGGCCCCCACGGCCGATGGCGCGATGATGGCATGGTGCCAGCCGATGCCAAGGGGTGGGGATGAAAATAGCGGAGGGAGTTTGGGGATGGTTGGGAAAGCGGCGATGCCGGCCAATTCCACCTCTGCGGGATGTCCGGCAGGACAGAGGATGCGGAACGCGACGCCGGCGAGTTCGCGTTTCCTCGCCCCACGAAAGTGGGGAGAGGTGGCTCGGCGAAGCCGAGACGGAGAGGGGAGCGCCCTCCGAAGGCCCCCTCTCCGTCCGCTTCGCGGACACCTCTCCCCCACCTATGGCGGGGGCGAGGAACCCAAGCATTGAGAAGTCGGCAGTTCCGCCGCCCGCCCCTACTCCGCCAGGTCCACCGTCTCGGTCGAATGCTCGGTGCAGATGAAGCAGCAGGTGTCGCAGGGCTGGTCGTTGTCGGGGCCGACGCCGGCGGAGACCTGGTCGTTGCCGACCACCCAGGCGCCCCAGCAGATGTGCTCGCCCGGCTCGCAGGAGATCGGCACGGATTTCCGCGCCTTCGGGCGGATGAGGTAGACCTTGTCGTCGCCCGGCCAGACTTTTTGGCTGTCGCGGCCGAACAGCTCCACCGCCACGCCGTCCGAGCGCTTGTTGCGCACGAAGACCGACATGTCGGCGGCGAAGGCCGGCGAGGTGAGGAGTAAGGCGGCAAGCAGAGCGCGAATCATGGTGAGGTCCCCCGGGGAGTAGAGCACGGGTGGAGTGCGTAATCTCCCCCCTTGTGGGGGAGATGCCCGGCAGGGCAGAGGGGGGCGCTGTCCCGCCTGCGTCTCGAGGCTGGGGTTCCCTCGCCCCCTGCGGAGAGGAACCTTGATCTTGTGATGTTGCGTTCCTTCGCGCCCCCCTCTGTCCTGCCGGACATCTCCCCCACAAGGGGGGAGATTAGCGGCTTCGGCGCCTCCGCTTTCCCCTGGGAAGGTTCACCGCCTCACCACCACATGCGGCGCAAACTTCCGCACCGCATCCACCATGTCCTCCCCGCGCACGTCGAGCGAGGAGATCTCCATGTGCACGATGGTCTTGCCGAAGGGCATCAGGCCGAAGGCGTTGGCGGAGGAGTATCTGATTGCGTCGGGCGGCTCCTCGGTGAGCTCGAAATTGAGCATCGCCGCGCCCTTGCCGCCGGAAGCGAGGCGCACGCTGAGCACCTTGCTCCACGGCACCAGCACGTCGCCGGCGCGACTATCGCGGAAACCGCGCTGATCCAAGGTTACCTTGACCGAAGTGTCGAAGGCGCCGCGGGCGATGAACACGCCGAGCCCCAGGCAGGCGGCGCCGAGCAGCCCGATCCACAGCACATGCCCGCCATCCGCACCCGACGCCATGCCCTGCAGCGCGCCGAAGCCGAAGATGCCGCCGAGCAGGAACGGCCCGAGCGCGGGCAGGATCTTTCCCGACGGGCTGTTGCGGATTTCGAGCGGGGCGGCCATCGCCTTCGCACTCAGCGTTCCGATTTCAGGAGCGTCCAGATCCAGCCGATGAAGGTGAGGACCAGGAACGGATAGCCGAGCGCCGGCAGAGGCGCAGAGGTGGGCAGCAGCGGCGTGCCCCACAGGATCATCAGGACCGAGACGGTGAAGAGCAGAGCGGCGGCGAAAGCCGTGAGCCGCATCCAGAGCGCGAAGGTGTTTTGGGCGCTGACCATGACCAGCCCGGCCGCCCAGAGCGCAATGCCGCCGGCATAGGAAGGCACGCTGGCCTGCAGGCCCGCCGCGTTGCCAGCCAGAAGCAGGCTCTCGCCGGCCAGGAAAGTCAGGAAGCCGGCCGCGACGAGATCATTGCCGAGCCGCTGGTATTTCATGGTGAGGAGCGCTGCGGCGACGACGATCGCCACGCCATCGATCGCCCACACCGTCTCGCGCAGCGCGTCGCTGGCAACGAAGGTGCCGGCAAGCCCAAAAGCGCCGCCGATGGCGAGGCCAATCGCGGCGACGGTGTCCAGAGTGGAGCGCATGTGATGTCTCCCCGAGCCGGGGAGGATACGCCGAAGTGGGGCTATCGCCAACGACCGATCGCTACGGGCAAACCAGAGGCATAGCCCCGAGATCAGCCCGGTCTTCCACACTCGTTCGTCAGAGAAATCTCTACCAAAGCCTCGGCATTTCGCACAACCATATCGCAAATATACCAGTTATACTATACTACTACTTCGATGAAAATCCTGACAGCTTATTCAAAAACGCGTCGATAACTCGCTTTCTGTTGGGCTTTCTCCGCCAAAGGTCAAATGATATTCTCATGATCGCCTCCGCCGACATGTTAAGCGACCTTCCCAGCGCGTGGAGCAATTCGTGTTTATCAAGCGGCATGGCGTTCTCCAACGCATCTTCTACATCTTCCTTTCGCCTTCCTGATAGCCGGGCAAACCTTGTAATGTTATCTCGAATAGACTGCACGAGCTCGATTTCTGGGGCTGCGTTCATTGGTAGGAATGCGATCTGAAGGTTTGTTTCGTCTGCTCCTATCTTTCCTCTCTGATCTCCATCCAAAACACCAATGATCTCGGTGGACCGCACTAGTTTGGGTACTCTCCGAACAAACTCTCGAATCCCACTTTGCCCGGTTGGCTCAATGACAATCTCAGCCTCAACCCAAAAATCCGTCCCCGCCCCGCCAATAATCTCGCGCGCAATGAATTGTGCGCACTGGTCCTCTACCACCAGAATGGCCTTTTTGTAGGGTCTCAGGCCCAATCGCTGAAGTGCTCTAGTTTTTGCCTGCGGTCCCTTCGCTACCACCGACTGGCCGGCTTCCTTCCGGAGAGGGAGGATGTTCACCTCGGGTATCGCATCTACCAAGTTGGACGAATGCGTCGAAAAAATCATTCCAAGGCCACGACGATACGCTGCCGACGCCATCAAATGAGCCACATGTTCGTGGCTTATGGGCGGTAAATAGGCTTCTGGTTCCTCTATTAAAAATATTGCCCCTCGATCGCTCCTATTAAGGGCCCAAGCTATATAAAGGATGGACAACTCTCCCGTTGCCATGTTCAGGGAATCGTACTGCAGCCCGTTCTCAATCACTTCGAAGAACGGAAATATCTCTTCATCTTCACCCTCTACTTCAAATACAAGTATCAAATCGTACTTCTTGTGGCAGGCGGCAGATATGTCCTCAACGAGCTCCTTACTTAATTCTTTCGGCGTGATGCCTTCCTTCAGCACATCCATGCGCTGGCTCCGGAAGTAACGCACGGGACCAGATGTGCGGTCCCACAAGTCGATGAGTTGCACACCAGACGGGTATCCACCTGACGTACCGGTCAAGGTAAATTCGTCTTGACCAAATCCCACTCTAACCGTGACTTCTGCGCCGCCTACCCTAACCGGGAAATATGCCCCTTTTGCCTGATCCTGCTGGTTCAGCGCACGACCTATCAACTGGAGTAGCGCCGTCTTTCCTTGACCGGTTCCTCCACAAATACAGAGAAATCCGCTTTCCACGGAGAAAGCACCGTCTTTAAATCCAGCAAATTTTTCGAATTTCACTTCATAAATGGCCGGAGCAGATGCAGCGTTTCGCTTAGCGAGTTTCTCCCAAAGCTCTTTCGCCTTAGCGTAACGCACGGAACTGTCCCCACTCGTCTGCCAGACGATACTCTAGGGAGGCTCTGGTGCTAATGTCGCCGGAGAAATCTGTCATGCGCCGAAGCATTTCATGAAAAACCGAAACTGCCTGGTCTGCCACGAAGATACTTTCGTTTATATCATCTAGAAAGTTATAGCATCCGATATGAAGCGCAGCATCTCTCAATATAATGGAGCTGACATCATTGACCCGAGAAGACGCACGGTCGTTAAATATTTGGAGGCACGTCACCCATTCACGGTTGATTGGTCTCGAGATCCTGGGTTCCACTACCTCAAATTTTTTCCGCCTTTTGCCTTCAAATGATTCGTCATCGAAATCGGCGCCCGTGTACCTTTCACTTTCAAAGTGATTCATGAACATTGACGCCATGTAATGGCTTTTAAATATATCGATATAGGGTGACGTAGCGAAGAGGAGCCATGAGTATAACGATGCCTTGTTTAATCGGAATGAATATGTCGAGTTGCCGATAGCTGCCGCAAGACGCTCGATTGATTTCTCGACTCTGTCATATATTTCGTAGTCAAATGGCGTATCTGATCGATACCTCTGCTCCAGGTTCGCGGCCGTAATTTTTTGCCTTAGATCCTTATTCTCATAGCTTAACGCCAGTCGCGCGATAACATCGTCATAATTCATGCGAGCGTTTGAAAAGCCAATAGGGCTCCTCGACATCGAGTGTTCCAATGTGTTGGCCAGTTTTCGAACCTGATTTCGAGGTTCGCCGATGAGTGCGTTCCGCTGCTCGGCGGCGGTAAGAGATGTATTTTGATTCAAGCGAAAGAATAATTCACCTGGTTCCTCGGGGGAGAAGTCACGTAGGCGGATCGTATTTAATGTATATCGATTGAATTTTATACGAACTCTATCCGGAAGCTGGCTATAATAGAGGCCATTCAACTGCCAAATGCTCTCATCTTCTGGTTCAATGAACCCATCGATAGCTATTTCGTCATTGACAAACTCTATGATAGATCTAACCCGTTGCTGACCGTCAAGGATTTCGTCAGAACCCATCTCATCGTTAACAACGATATGAATTGCCGGGACATACCATTCGCGCAGAATAGTATCTATAAGGCGTTTTTTCTTCGCATCGTTCCAAACTTGACCGCGCTGGAAGTCTGGTTGGATATCCAACCTTCCACTTTTCACTTTTGTGATGAGGTCAGACAGTTCAACTGAGGCTTGATCGAGTCGCATGCGAGCCTGATCTTTCCCGTAGGCGTGCAGGGCTTTGGAAGAAATGGAGATCGTTTTTTCGGAAGTGTCAATTGGGGCCTAACGTGTAACTCTGCCCCTCCCTCCCCCTCAATCCCCCATCTTCAGCGCCTGGATAAACGCCTCCTGCGGGATATCCACCTTGCCGAACTGCCGCATCCGCTTCTTGCCCTCTTTCTGCTTGTCGAGCAGCTTGCGCTTGCGGGTGACGTCGCCGCCGTAGCATTTGGCGGTGACGTCCTTGCGGAGCGCCGAGATGGTCTCGCGGGCGATGACCTTGCCGCCGATTGCCGCCTGGATCGGGATCTTGAACAGATGGTGCGGGATCAGCTCCTTCAGCTTCTCGCACATGGCGCGGCCGCGCTTTTCCGCCGCGGTGCGGTGCACCAGCATGGACAGGGCGTCGACCGGCTCCTCATTGACCAGGATCGACATCTTGACAAGGTCGCCCTCGCGATAGTCGGTCAGATGATAGTCGAAGGAGGCGTAGCCCTTGGAGATCGATTTCAGGCGGTCGTAGAAATCGAACACGACCTCGTTGAGCGGCAGGTCGTAGGTCAGCATGGCGCGCTTGCCGACATAGGAGAGATCGGCCTGGATGCCGCGCCTGTCCTGGCAGAGTTTCAGGATGCCGCCAAGATAGTCGTCGGGGGTCAGGATGGTGGCGCGGATCCACGGCTCCTCGATCGAGGCGATCTTGACCACGTCGGGCATGTCGGCCGGGTTGTGCAGTTCCTTCACCGAGCCGTCATTGAGGTTCAGGCGATAGACGACGGAAGGCGCGGTGGCGATGAGGTCGAGGTTGAACTCGCGCTCCAGCCGCTCCTGGATGATTTCCAGATGCAGCAGGCCAAGGAAGCCGCAGCGATAGCCGAAGCCGAGCGCGGCGGAGGTCTCCATTTCGTAGGAGAAGCTCGCGTCGTTGAGGCGCAATTTGCCGACGGCGGCGCGCAGATCCTCGAAATCGGCGGCGTCGACCGGGAACAGGCCGCAGAACACCACCGGCTGCGCCGGCTTGAAACCGGGCAGGGCCTGTGTCGTCGGGCGCTTGTCCTCGGTGATGGTGTCGCCGACGCGGGTGTCGGCCACTTCCTTGATCGAGCCGGTGAAGAAGCCGAACTCGCCGGGGCCGAGCTCGTCGACATTGACGCGGGCCGGGGTGAACACGCCGGTGCGCTCGACGAGATATTTGGCGCCGGTGCCCATCATGCGGATGGTCTGGCCCTTCTTCAGCACGCCGTCGATGATGCGCACCAGCACGATGACGCCGAGATAGGCGTCGTACCAGCTGTCGACCAGCATCGCCTTGAGCGGCGCCTTGATGTCGCCCTCGCGCGGCGGCGGCAGGTCGTTGACGATCGCCTCCAGCACGTCCGGAACGCCGAGGCCTGTCTTGGCCGAGATCAGCACCGCCTTGGAGGCGTCGATGCCGATCACCTCCTCGACCTGCTCGCGGATGCGCTCGGGTTCGGCCGCCGGCAGGTCGACCTTGTTCAGCACCACGACGATCTCGTGGTTGTTGTCGATGGCCTGGTAGACATTGGCCAGCGTCTGCGCCTCGACGCCCTGGGAGGCGTCGACCACCAGCAGCGAGCCCTCGCAGGCGGCGAGCGAACGCGACACCTCATAGGCGAAGTCGACATGGCCGGGCGTGTCGATGAGGTTGAGGATATAGTCCTCGCCGTTGCTGGCGCGGTATTTCAGCCGCACCGTCTGGGCCTTGATGGTGATGCCGCGCTCGCGCTCGATGTCCATCGAGTCCAGCACCTGCTCCTTCATGTCGCGCGCCTCCAGCCCGCCGGTGAGCTGGATCAGCCGGTCGGCAAGCGTGGATTTGCCATGGTCGATATGGGCGACGATGGAGAAATTGCGGATGTGGTCGAGGGGCGTCGTCATGCGGCGCGCTTTAGCAGGGGCGGGGTTGAGGGGCAAGCGCGACGCCTTTTTCCCCTTCTCCCCTTGTGCGAGAAGCGCGGCGCAGCCGCTGCCGATCTCCCCCCTTGTGGGGGAGATCGGATGTCGCCTCGGCCTTCGTCAATCTCCGACATCACAAACCGGTGAAGCTGTAACGAAGCCCTGCGCCGCGGCGAAATGGGAGCATGACCCGCCGTAACGGAGACTGCTTCCCATGACCGGAATGAAGACAAAGATCGGCTTGCTCGCCGGCGCGATGCTTGCCGCCACGCTCGGCGCCGCTGCCGCGCAGCCGCTGACCGTGGTCGAGCTGTTCACCAGCCAGGGCTGCTCGTCCTGCCCGCCGGCCAATGCCAACCTGATCAAGGTCAAGGACCAGCCGGGCGTGCTGGCGCTGTCGTTCAACGTCACCTACTGGGACTATCTCGGCTGGAAGGACACGTTTGGGCGCAAGGAGTTCACGGAACGCC
>Ga0209758_1005271_pt1 | contig 10109 bp, 7 predicted proteins | sample AraplaMF_Col_mMF_FD_184258 | JGI IMG/M metagenome (GOLD analysis project Ga0209758, IMG submission 184258) | Arabidopsis root microbial communities from the University of North Carolina, USA - plate scrape MF_Col_mMF (SPAdes) (version 2) | ecosystem: Host-associated > Plants > Roots > Endosphere ... | reverse complement strand
GGAGTCCTTCAAGCAGGCGGGCCTTGGCGGGGTTCAGATGTTCCTGGTCGGCGGGAGCGAGGCCAAGATCGACGACCCGACCAACCCAATCCTAAGCGAAAAGTGGAAGGGTCTCTTCAAGCACGCGATCGAGGAATGCGCCCGCCTGGGCCTCAAGTTCGGCACGCACAATTCTCCGGGGTGGTCGTCGACTGGTTTCAGGGCCGTGCAGCCCAAGGATTCCATGCAGAAGGTGGTCTTCACCGAACAGCGCGTGGACGGCGGCGAGACCTTCCAGGGTGTCCTGAAACAGCCCGAGACCAACCACGGCTACTATGCCGACATTGTCTGCTGGGCCATCCCGGACGGCCAGACGGTCTCCCCCTCCCAGGCCATCGACCTCAGCGATCGTCTGGCGTCCGACGGCCGCCTGATCTGGACGGCGCCGGCCGGTCAGTGGGTCATTATCCGGATCGGCCACACCGCGATCGGCAAGATCAATCTGACGGCGCCGGTTTCGGGCCAAGGTCTTGAGGTCGACAAGCTCAACCCCCTTCCCTTGAAGGCCTACTGGGACACCTTCCCCGCCGAGCTGCTGGCCATCGCCGGCGACCACGTAGGCAAGACCTTCGTGCGCTTCGAGATCGACAGCTACGAGATGGGTCCGCAGAATTGGACGTCGATCATGCCCGCGGAGTTCCAGCGCCGGCGCGGCTACGACATCCGCCCCTTCCTGCTGACGGTCACCGGCCGCACGGTCGAAAGCCAGGACGCCTCGAAACGGTTCGACCACGACTGGCGAACCACGCAGGCCGAACTGTTCAACGAGAACTACTTCCAGGCCATGCGCACGCTCGTTCATCGCGCGCCGGGTATGGAACTGTTGCTCCAGCCCTATGGCACCGGTCACGGAGCCCCTTTCGAATCCAACAACGCCAGCGCCGCGGCCGATCTGGCGATGTGCGAATTCTGGCAAAAGCCCACCCCCTGGGGCTGGGACTCGATCAAGCCCGTCGTTTCGGGCGTCCATACCTGGGGCAAGACCCTGGTGGCGGCCGAAGCCTTCACCGGACAGTCCAATTCGGCCTGGAGGGTCGATCCCTACGCGCTCAAATCGACGGGCGATCGCGCCTTCGCCGAAGGGGTCAACAAGCTCTTCTTCCACACCAGCGCTCACCAGCCCTGGAAGGCGGTGCTGCCGGGCATGACCATGGGCCAATGGGGAACCCATTTTGGCCGTACGCAAACCTGGTGGACACACGGCGGCGCCGAATGGATCCAGTACCTGACCCGCTGCCAGTTCCTGCTTCAGCAGGGCCGTCCGGTCGCCGACCTGCTCTATCTCTCCTACGACGGCCGCACGCCCAAGCCCCCGGCGGGATACTGGGTCGACACCATCGGGACCGACGCCTTCCTGACGCGTCTCTCGGTCGAGGATGATGAGCTGATCCTCCCCAATGGCGTGCGTTACAAGATCCTCATCCTGCCCGACACGCCGGTGATGCGCCCCGATGTGGCCGTCAAGCTCGCGGCCTTGGCCAAGGCCGGAGCCCGGATCGTCGGCCCGCCGCCCACGACGTCGCCGGGGCTGTCTGATCGAGCCAAGAACGACGCGCTCGTCGCGGCCGTCGGCCAGGACCTCTGGGCGCCGGACGCCCCCTTCGCCGACCGCATCCGAGCTGGTCAGGACATCGAACAAGCTCTGCGCGCGTTCAAGATCGCCCCCGATCTCAGCATCGACGCCACCGATTGCCCCAAGCCGCTGCCGTGGATCCATCGCCGATCAGACGAGGCCGACATCTATTTCCTGTCGAACCAGACCGATCTGCCCACGACAGCGCAGATCGGCCTTCCCGAGCTGGATCGCCTGCCGGAACTGTGGTGGCCCGATACGGGGCGCATCGAGGCCGCGCCCTATCACTTCGCCGAAGGCGGGCGCCGCCACATCAGGCTAACCTTGCCGCCGAGCGGTTCGGTCTTCATCGTCCGCCGTCACAAGGCCGCTCACGCGATCACGATCAGCGCCCTCACCTCGCCCAGCGCTGCCGACGTTCATTCGACGGTATCCGGCGCCGACCTGATCGCCGCGGAAAACGGCGCTTACCTCGTGACCTTCAGCGACGCCTCACGCAAGTCGGTGGCCGTGCGCGACCTCGCCGCGCCTTTCGTCATCACCTCGCCCTGGACCCTGACCTTCGCCGACAAGGCGCAGGGAGCCAAGGATCGAAACCTTGCGCGGCTCGTCTCCTGGACGCAGTTCGAGGACGAGGCGCGCTTCTATTCGGGGACGGCGACCTATCGGACGCGATTTGCCTTCCCCCATCCACGCTCGGCCGACACCGCCCTTCTCCTGGATCTGGGCGAGGTCGCTAACACCGCCCGCATCGTCCTCAACGGCCAGGACCTAGGAACCCTTTGGAAGCCGCCGTTCACCATCGACCTGGCGCCGGCCCTGGCCTCAGGCCTCAACAGCCTCGAAGTGGAGGTGACCAATCTGTGGGCCAACCGCATGATCGGCGACGAACGCTTCCCCGACGATCTCTCATGGGCGGGCAGATCCCTGGAGACCGTGCCCGAATGGGTTCAAAGCGGCGGACCGCGCCCGGAGCCGCGGCGCAAGACCTTCGCCACCTACAAGTTCTTCGACGGCCAGGAGGCCCTGCTGCCCTCGGGCCTCATGGGCCCCGTCCAGATCCGGTCTCTGAAGCGTGTTCCCCTAGGCTGAGATCCGACGGGCGGTCCTGAACCAACGCCACCCGTTCACCTGGATTTCGCCCAGACCGAGGAGGCCCGCGGGGCTCTCGGCGCGGTGCGACCCATGCGCGCGTTCACGTGACCGCTGGCCATAATGCCTTCCGCGAAGCTGGGTCCCGACCAAAAGCACGCGCTCGAGGCGCGATGGTGCGATGGCGCGACCGGGTTTTCCCGGCTTCCAGCCCGCGTGAGAGATCGGCGCCACGGCGCCCACAAGCCTAAACGACCCGCAATGAGCGCACGCTATCGATCGACGCCAGTCCGACAGGCTCCTGGCCACAGCCTCGGCCTCTTCGCCGTTCGTCCCGCTGCTCGCGAGCAGGTCATGGAGTTGATCCGGACCCGGCTAAAGTTGGCGCCCTCCCTTGACGCTCCTCTTGGCCGCGTCATCGCCTCGTGGGCGCGGACTGGTGGGGCGAGGGCTTCGCTCGCTAGCGGGGGGCGAACCGCCTTCGGAACCAATGGCTACCGCATGGTGGGAATGACAAAGCTCTGGTCCAGCACCACCCCGCCCTTGGGCCAGCGTTGGGTCACGGTCTTGGTCCGCGTATAAAAGCGCACGCCGTCCATGCCATACTGGTTGAGATCGCCAAAGCCCGAACGTTTCCAGCCGCCGAAGCTGTGATAGGCGACCGGCACCGGGATCGGCACGTTGATCCCGACCATGCCGACCTCGACCTGGTCGGCGAACTCGCGGGCGGCGTCGCCATTGCGGGTGAAGATCGCCACGCCGTTGCCGTACTGATGACGCGAGGCCAGGCCGATGCCTTCCGCCAGGCTCTCGGCCCGCACCATCTGCAGCACCGGGCCGAAGATCTCGTCCTGGTACGAACGGCTGGTCGGCTTGACGTGGTCGAACAGGGTCGGGCCGACGAAGAAGCCGTCCTCGTGGCCCTGCAGGGCGAACCCTCGGCCGTCGACCACCAGTTCCGCGCCCTCGTCGACGCCCATCTGGATGTAGCTTTCGATCCGCGCCTTGTGGGTGGCGCTGACCACCGGGCCGTAGTGGGCGTCCTGGTCGGTGCTGACGCCGACTCGGAGGCCGCCGATGGCGGCGACCAGCTTCTCGCGCAGGGCCACGGCGGTCTTCTCGCCCACCGGCACGACCACCGGCAGGGCCATGCAGCGTTCGCCGGCCGAGCCGTAGGCGGCGCCGATGATGTCGGCGGTCGCCTGGTCGAGGTCTGCGTCGGGCAGGACGATCCCATGGTTCTTGGCCCCGCCCATGGCCTGGACCCGCTTGCCCGCCGCGCCGGCGCGGTGGAACACCGACTGGGCGATGTCCGAACTGCCCACGAAGCTGACGGCCTTGATGTCCGGATGGTCGAGGATGGCCTCCACGCAGTCTTTGTCGCCGTGGACCACGTTGAGGATCCCCGGCGGGAGGCCGGCTTCCATCATCAGCTCGGCCAGGCGCACCGGCACGGAGGGATCGCGCTCGGAGGGCTTGAGGATGAAGGCGTTGCCGCAGGCGATGGCCGGGCCGAACATCCACATCGGGATCATGGCCGGGAAGTTGAACGGCGTGATCCCCGCCACCACGCCCAGGGCCTGACGCATTGAATAGACGTCGATGCCGGGTCCGGCGCCTTGCGTGTATTCGCCCTTCAGGAGGTGAGGAATTCCACAAGCGAACTCAACGACTTCCAGGCCTCGTTGAATGTCGCCTTTGGAGTCGGCGATGACCTTGCCGTGCTCGGATGACAGCAGCTCGGCCAGCTCGTCCATATGAACGTCCAGCAGGCGCTTGAACTCGAACATCACCCGCGCCCGGCGCTGCGGGTTGGTCGCGGCCCAGGCCGGCTGGGCGGCCTTGGCGTTGGCGATGGCGGCGTCCAGCTCCGACGCCGAAGCCAGGGCGACCCTGGCCTGCACCTTGCCGGTGTTGGGATCGAAGACGTCGCCGAAGCGGCCGGACGTGCCCTCGACGGCGCGGCCGCCGACGAAGTGGGGGATGCTGCGCATGATCTGCTCCAAGCTTGCCCCCTCGCCTTAACCCCGGCAGACTTGCCGCAAAACCCACCAAATTTTCGCCCCTAGCTGCAAAAATGCAAACACTTAACTGGAATGACCTGCGGATCTTCCTGGCGATCGACCGCTCTGCCGGCCTGATCGCCGCTGGCCGACGCCTGGGTCTCGATCAGACCACGGTGGCGCGGCGTTTGGCGGCGCTCGAAGCGAACCTGGGCGTCAAGCTAGTCGAGCGCACGCCGCGCGGGGCGGCCCTCACCGGCCCTGGCCAAACGCTCCTGGAACACGCAGAACGGATCGAAGCGGAGATCATCGCGGCCGGGGCGCGGCTCGGTAGCGCGGGGCCCGAACTCTCCGGAACCGTTCGCCTCTCCACGCCCGAGGCCTTCGGCGCGCATCTGGTTGCGCCCGCCGCCAGAGCCTTCCACGAGCGTCATCCCGGTTTGCAGCTCGAATTGGTGCCGGAAACCCGCAGCGTCAACCTGATGCGGCGGGAGGCCGACATCGCCGTCACGCTTAGCCGCCCGACACGTGGACGCCTGGTCACAGAAAAGCTCTCCGACTACAGCCTGGGCCTCTACGCCGCGCGAAGCTATATCGACGCCCATCCGCCGCTGTGCAGCCTCGACGAGCTGCGGAGGCGGCCGCTGGTTTGGTATATCGACGAACTGATCGACGTGCCGGAGCTGCGCTACATCGACCAGGTCGCCGCCGGCGCGCCAACGGTGTTTCGCTCCAATTCCATCGCCGCCCAACAGGCGGCGGTCGCCTCGGGTCTCGGCTTTGGCGTGCTGCACCGTTTCGTCGCCAAGGATGATCCACGCCTGGCGCCAGTGCTACCCGAGGCGCTCAGCCTGGAGCGCAGCTACTGGCTCTCGATCCATGAGGATCTCGCGTCACTGCCTCGCATACGCGCCGTCGCAGAGTTCCTGCGCGAGCTGGTTAAGGCGCGCAGGGGTGACCTTTAGGCTTTCCGGCGCTGCAAGACCAGCAAGCCGAAGGCAAGAACGCCACCAGAGGCCTGTAGCCGGATCCCTGCCCTAAGCGCCTGCCTAATGTTCGCCCCACCGTTTGGCGAGATCATGGGCCAGAACCAGTTGTTCTTCGATCAACCGGATTTGACGATCCACCTCCCGGCGAGCGGCCGAGCCCAGATCATCGCCGCCGTCCAGAATTCTGGCGATCGTCGGGACCGACACGCCAAGGCGACGCAGGTCGCGGATGACGATCAGCCGTTCGATGTCGGCTTTGTTGAACATTCGTACGCCCTTGCCATCGCGTACCGGCTGCACCAGGCCATGGGCGTGATAGTGGCGGATAGCGCGATCGGTCAGACCAACCTGTTCTCGCACGGCCGCGATCGACGAAAGGCGCGCCTGATCGCATGCCGACCTAGCCTTGAAGGTCGCTTGTGCCTGTCCAGGCATGGGCTGTGACATGATCCTCGCCATTTCGGCCACCGTCAGGACGCGGCCGCGATCGCGCGGCACACCAGCTTGATGTCGAGATACTCCTCGACACCCAGGTGTGAGCCTTCGCGACCAAGGCCGGACTCCTTGACCCCTCCGAAGGGCGCGATCTCAGTGGAGATGAGCCCGGTGTTCAGCCCGATCATGCCGTATTTCAGCGCTTCGCTGACCCGCGTGGCCCGATCGAGGTCGCGGGTGAACATGTAGGCGGCCAGACCCGCGGTCGTATCGTTGGCCAGGGCGATCGCCTGCGCTTCGGTCTCGAACCGCACCAGACCCGCCACGGGACCAAACGTCTCTTCATGGCAAAGCTGGGCTTCGGGCGGGACGTCTGCGATGACCGTTGGGCTGTGGAAGTGCCCTGGCCTGTCCAGCACCATGCCGCCTGTAAGGATGCGCCCTCCACCCGCGACGGCGTTGGCGACATGCTGGACGACTTTGGCGACGGCCGCCGAATTGATCAGCGGTCCCTGGTCCGTAGGCCCTTCCAGCCCCGCCCCCACGACCATCCCCGCGACCCTTTCCACCAAACGCTGGGCAAAGACCTCATAGATTCCGGCCTGGACCAGAAAGCGGTTAGCGCAGACGCATGTCTGACCCGTATTGCGGAATTTCGAAGCGATCGCTCCGTCGACCGCCGCCTCGATGTCGGCGTCGTCGAACACCAGGAAAGGCGCGTTGCCCCCCAGTTCGAGGGAAATCCGCTTGACGGTGTCCATGCAGCGCGCGGCCAGGAGCTTGCCGACCCGTGTCGAGCCGGTGAAAGTCAGTTTCCGCACGCGAGGATCGCTGGTCAGGACATCGCCGATCGGCGCGGCCTGGCCAGTGACCACATTGAATGCGCCATCGGGAAGACCAGCCTGCTGTCCGAGCCAACCCAGGGCCAGGGCCGACAGCGGCGTGAGTTCCGAAGGTTTAAGCACCATTGTGCAACCCACCGCGAGGGCTGGTCCGGCCTTGCGAGTGATCATGGCCAACGGAAAGTTCCACGGCGTGATCGCCGCCACGACACCAACCGGCTCGCGCGACACCGTCAAGCGCATGTCCTCCCGGTGGGGCGTTAGAACCTCGCCTTGAACCCGCCGCGCCTCTTCGGCGAACCATTCTAGAAACGCCGCCGCATAGGCTACTTCGCCCTTGGCCTCGGCCAGCGGCTTGCCCTGTTCCGCCGTCAGGATGGTCGCCAGGTCGTCAGCATGGGCGAGCATCAGCTCGCTCCAGCGCCTCAGGATGGTCGCGCGTTCCTTGGCCGGACGCCGGCTCCAGGCGGCGAACGCGCCGGACGCCGCATCGATGGCCTCACACGCCGCGTCCGCGCCAAGGTCCGGCGTCTCGGCGATGACCGCGCCGTTCGCGGGGTTGATGACAGGGATCGTCGGCTCGCCGGCGCGCCAGGCGCCGCCGACCAACGCGGCCTGACGCAGCAGTTCGGGGACCTTCAGGTTCAGCATCGCCTAGTCCCTCATGCCGCCACGATGTCGCGAAGAGCCGCCTCGAGTCCGGCCAGGCCTTCTTCGAGCGTCGCCTCATCAATGGTGAGGGGCGGCAGCAGGCGGATGGCCTCGCCATTGGCCCCGCAGGACAGGATGATCACGCCATGCTCGAGAGCCTTGGCGCAGATCGCCTTGACCCTGGCGGGATCGCAAGCCGCGCCTTCACGCGAGGCCAGGACGTCAAAGCCGATCATCGCGCCCAGGCCGCGCGCCGGCCCGATCGGAGCCAAGTCGTCGCGCGCTGCGAACGCGGCCAGGCGGGCGCGGAGGATTTGGCCGACCGTTTCGGCGCGTTCGCAGAGACGCTCGCTCTCCAGGACGTCGAGCACGGCCAGGGCCGCCGCACAGCCGATCGGCGAGCCGCCGTAAGTGCCGCCAAGACCACCGGGGTCCACTGCGTCCATGACCTGGGCCCGACCGATCAGGCCCGAGATCGGAAAGCCGCCGCCGAGCGCCTTGGCGACAGTCACCAGATCGGGCTCGACGCCCGAATGCTCGATGGCGAAGGTTCGACCGGTGCGCGCAAAACCCGTCTGGATTTCATCGGCGATCAGCAGGATGCCGTGGGTGTCGCACAGGGCGCGCAGTCCCTCCAGCAGCGCCTGGGGCGCGACATGGAAGCCGCCCTCCCCCTGGACAGGCTCGATGATGATCGCGGCGACCGAGGATGGATCAAGATCGGCGGCGAAGAGCGTATCGATCGCCCGCAGGCTTTCGGTGACGGTGGCGCCGCCCTGGGTGGGGAACGGGACGTGATAGACCCCGCCCGGCATCATCCCGAACGGCCGTTTGTAGGGCGCCACCTTGCCGGTCATGGCCGAGGCGAACAGCGTGCGCCCGTGGAAACCGCCGGCAAACGCGATCACCGCCGGACGGCCGGTGGCCGCCCGCGCGACCTTGACCGCATTTTCGGTGGCCTCCGCGCCGGTCGCGAAGAAGAGGCTCTTGGCGGCCCCGGAGAACGGCGCCATCGCGTTCAGACGTTCGGCCAGGCGCACATAGCTTTCATATGGCGCGACTTGGAAGGCGGTGTGGCTAAAGCGGGTCAATTGCTCCTGGACGGCCTTGATGATCCGCGGGTGGCGGTGGCCGACGTTGACCACGGCGATCCCCGTCGCCAGATCGATGTAGCGCCGCCCTTCGACGTCCCACAACTCGGCCCCCTCGGCGCGGTCGGCATAGACGGCGGTGGACGAGCCGAGCCCGCGTGGAACGGCCGCTTCGCGACGCGCCGCCAGTTCAGTGTTGAGAGCCATCCTGGGATCCCCGCGTTCAGCGCCAGCGATCGCCAGCGCAGGTGAAGATCTCTCCTCGCGCGCCCGACGTGCGGATGACAGGCGACAAGGAGGCTGCTACTGGTAACCAAAAGTCACCACCCAAGGCCTCATCCTGACCAGACCTCCGCTCCCGCCGTTCGCCGCGCTCCGCGCCTTCGAGGCCTATGGCCGCACGGGCGGAGTTCGGCGCGCGGCCCAGGATCTGGGACTGAGCCACGCTATTGTCAGCCGTCATCTGCGCGCGTTGGAAGCTTGGCTCGGCGTGATGCTGATCGACCGTGATACGGGTCTGCTGACCGCGGCCGGCGCCCGCTATCAGGAGAGCCTTGAACGTGCGCTCGACACGCTCGGGGCCACGACCCTGGCGGTGACGCGGGCGGCGACATCGAGGCTGGAAATCTGGTGCGTGCCCGGCTTCGCCTCCCTGTGGCTCAATCCGAGCCTTGCCGATTTTCGCCGGGCTCACCCCAAGATCGCGGTCGATCTGCGCCCTTCGGAAACTGGGCCGTCAATCGCGCACCATCAGGCCGACGCCGATATTCGCTTCGTGCGCGACGAAGTTGGCCGCCCGCCCGGCCCCGACATCCGGGCCATCCCCCTCACGCGACCGGCGTTCTTTCCGGTCGCCAGCCCGGAGCTGGCGCGCACGCTCTCGCCGAGGCTCGCCGGGCTCGAGGATCTTCTAACCGCGCCGTTGCTGCATGAGGAGGATGACGCCGATTGGCGGGCCTGGCTCAAGGTCCAGGGGACCAGCTCGCGCCTCCCCCCGCCGGTGGCCCGGCTATGGCAGGCCCACCTAGCGCTCGGTGCGGCCCGCGAAGGCCAGGGCTTGGCCTTGACCAACAGCTTTTTGGCGCGTGAGGATCTTCGCGCAGGGCGGCTCGTCCCGGTCACCCTCGCCTCGGGCGCGCCGCTGCGCGCGAGCATCGGCGTCTATATGCTTAGCGCTCGCGCTGATCGCTGGGACACCTTGGCCCTGTCGCGCTTTCGCCAATGGCTGGTGGAGGCCTGCGCGGACCAAGGCGAGGCCGGGGCCTAAAAGAGCTTCGGACGCGGGGCGAGACGCCCCGCGTCCGAAGAGACAGGACAGGTCGCCGGGGACGACCTTTCCGTCCGAGATGGGCAGGGTCCGAAGCCGCTGATCGCCCCCCCCCCCCGACGCCGGC
>Ga0209758_1005269_pt1 | contig 10114 bp, 9 predicted proteins | sample AraplaMF_Col_mMF_FD_184258 | JGI IMG/M metagenome (GOLD analysis project Ga0209758, IMG submission 184258) | Arabidopsis root microbial communities from the University of North Carolina, USA - plate scrape MF_Col_mMF (SPAdes) (version 2) | ecosystem: Host-associated > Plants > Roots > Endosphere ... | reverse complement strand
AGTGCCGAAAGATCGGTCCCGATCGCCTCCAACGGAAAGGCAATGTCGACATCGGCCCGATTGAGCAGCGTGCCGGGGGCGACCTCGGGCCAAGTCGGATGACGCGCATCTTCGAGTGGGCGGATTGCCAGCACGCGGGCGGCAACACGCGACTTCAGCTCTTCGGTTTCGCCGGGAACGGACACGAAGGTGCCGGTCGACTGGTCGCTCGCGATCTTGTCCGCCATCGCCTCGACGCTGCCGGGCGTTTCGATACGATAGGTCAGGTTAATCATCATGAAACGGACGGTTGCTCCTCTCGCCGCCACATTGCCATGGCGTCAACTCATGATCTGGTATAATGAGTATTCCAACTTATGAAAAGTAGAATCTTCGGATCCGCAATTTTCGCCGGCAGCTTTGTTCTCGACCCGGAAAACTGTTAGGAGGAAACATTTTGAGCCAGCGAGATGTGATGACACAGCCCCTCGAACAAATCGTCCGCCGGAAACTCTCTGACGAAGTGTTTGATCGACTTGAGCGAATGATCACGTCGGGCGAGCTTCAGCCCGGCGACGAAATGCCCTCCGAGCGCGTGCTGATGGAACGCTTCGGCGTCGGCCGGCCGGCGATCAGGGAGGCCATGCAGTCCCTTGCCAACAAAGGTCTCGTCAACATTTCGCACGGTGAGCGGGCGAAGGTCCTCAGGCTGACAGCAAAATCGATATTCCGGCAGGTCGATCTCACCGCCAAGATCATGCTGTCGCAATCGTCGGACTCGTTGGAATATCTCAAGAGCGCCCGCATCTTCTTCGAGCGGGGCATGGCGCGGGAGGCCGCGCAGCGGGCCTCCGCAAATGATATCGCCGACCTCAGGAACATCATCGAACGCCAGCGAATGTCGCTTGGACGGGCTGAAGAGTTCATCGACGCGGACATGGAATTCCACACCCGCATCGCGCAGATATCAGGCAACCCGATCTACGTCGCCGTCAGCGAAGCGATGCTTGCCTGGTTGAAGGAATATCATACCGAGATGCTGATCTGGACCGGCAAGGAAAAGTTCACGCTCGCCGAACACGACGAAATCGTCGACCGCCTTGAAGCAAACGACGTGGATGGCTCGGAAACGGCACTTCTCAAGCATCTCGAGCGATCGCGAGCGCTTTACGCTAAGTAGTGTCGCGGCTCCATCGTTGGTCTCCTGATCCCATCTCAGCGTTGATCCTCGGTCGCGCCCGCGGCTCCTGAAGCTATGGCATATTTGTAAGCAGCAACTGCGGAACAATGACGCGCCGGCGAGGTTCTAAATAATCACGCAAAGATCCTAAGGAGGACATCAGATGCGTATGAAACTCGTAGCAGCTTCGCTTCTTTCTATCGGCATGGCGACGTCTGCCTTCGCCCAATCCAATCCGGCACCGGCCGGCGCCACGATCGATAAAAACCAGGCCGATCAGGGTGGCGGTGCAAGCGGCAATATGAAGGCCAAAAAGCCGATGGCGACCGATACCACCACGACGGGCTCCACGACCACCGGCACAAAGAAAACCGACAGGACCAAGTGCCCCAATCCGGTCAACAACTCCAACAATCTTCAGACGCAGGGTGGCACGAGCAATGCCACGCCGATGGATGAGGCTTGCGCGGCACATAATAACTGATCGGCCCCTTCGCAATGAACCCCGCCACGGCGGGGTTTTTTCTTGCCCGGCTCAGCCAGAAATGTGAACTCTCCTTTTAAGTTTATGCGGCGGATTGACGCACAACTTCTGTGGTGATACCTGTACCTCAATTGGTCAGGCCAGTTGACCAGTGTGCGCGCTTGAGGAGAGCTCGCCGGGGAGGCCACGATGTTTTCGCCTGTTGAATCACGCCGTCTTTATAGACAGGTCGCGGATCAGATTCGCTTGATGATCGCTAGCGGTGAGCTTGCCGTCGGCCAGCGGCTGCCGGCTGAGCGCGATCTTGCGGAACAACTCTCGGTCTCACGCCCGACCGTCCGCGAGGCGCTGATCGTCCTGGAGGTCGAAGGCCTCGTCAACATCCGCATGGGATCGGGCATCTATGTGGTGCGCCAGCATGCAGCGACCGTCGCCGGGGCCGAGCGCGAGCCGGTGGAGGGGCCTTTCGAACTGCTGCAGGCGCGAGCCCTCATCGAATGCGCCATCGCCGAAGAAGCTGCAGGCCGCGCCAAGCCGGACGATATTGCTCTGCTCGATGAAACGCTGACGCGCATGGGTGGTGTGGTCAACGATGCAATCGCAGTGCTCGATGCCGATCGCGCCTTCCACACCGGCATTGCCGCCATCGTCGGCAATGCGACATTGATCCGCGTGACGGGCGAGATGTTCGACATGCGCATGACCCCATATTTCGCGAAGCTCGCCAGCCACTTCGAGGGGCCCACGACATGGCGCAGCGCCTTGGACGAGCATCGGGCCATTCGCGACGCGATCGCTGCCGGCGATGCCGCCGGCGCCAAGGCGGCCATGCGCGCCCATCTCACAATGTCGCAGAAGAGGTTTTCCGAGAGCTTCGGGGAGGAGTTTTCGGGGGAAGAGGAGCGCGGACGCAACAAGCGGCCGTCGAAAGGAACGACCAAGACTTAACCCAAGCTCGGGAGGAGAGAGCAATGAAAAGCAGACTGGCAACGATACTTTGCACCGCAGCCGCGATCATGGCGAGTAGCGCGATCGCGCAGGCCCAGACAGTGCTGAAATGGGCGCATGTCTATGAAACGTCCGAGCCCTTCCACACGGATTCCGTATGGGCCGCAGAAGAGATTAACAAGCGCACCGACGGGCGCTACAAGATCGAGGTCTATCCTGCATCGCAGCTCGGCAAGGAAGCCGACATCAACCAGGGCCTCAAGCTCGGGACGGTCGACATCATCATCTCGGGATCGAGCTTCGCGGCCCGCGACTACAAGCCGATCGGCGTGACTTACTTCCCCTATATTTTCCGCGGTCCCGATCACCTGATCGCCTACACCAAGAGCGATGTCTTCAAGCGTCTTGCCAAAGGCTATGAAGACAAGACGGGCAACCACATCGCTGCGGTCAGCTATTACGGCACGCGCCATACGACATCAAACAAGCCGATTGCCAAATGCGCGGATATGCAAGGCTTGAAGATCCGCGTGCCTGACGTTCCGGCCTATCTCGCCATGCCGCGCGCCTGCGGTGCCAACACGACGCCGATCGCCTTTGCCGAAGTCTATCTCGCTTTGCAGAACGGCACGGTCGAGGCACAGGAAAACCCGCTGACGACAATCGAGGCGAAGAAGTTCTACGAAGTCCAGAAGAACATCATCCTCACCGGCCACATCGTCGATCACCTCAACACCGTGATCTCGAAGACGCGGTGGGCGAGCCTTTCCGACGAGGACAAGAAGATCTTCGGCGAGGTCATGCAGGAGGCCGCCGAGCGCACCAGCAAGACGATCGCCGGCAAGGAAAACGGTCTTATTGCGACCTTCAAGGAAAAAGGCCTGAACGTCGCCGAGGTCGACAAGGCCGATTTCGAAAAGGCCGTGATGGAAAAGGTCAAGTTCGAGGATTTCGGCTACGAGAAGGCCGATTGGGAAGCAATCCGCGCGATCCAGTAAAACTCGCGGCGCGGCGCCTTACAGCGCCGCGCGTCTTTCAGACGCGCAAGGACGCTGTAACACTTTGGTTGCTGCAGGCGCCGCGCTCCTTCATTCCGAACTGGAACAGGGCCGATCATGTCGCAAGAAATTCATACGCAAATCACGGCCGAAGAAATCGGTCACGAGTTCGAAGGGCACGCTCCGACCGCAAACGTCTCGGACTACGCCATTGAAGACTGGATCACGCTGATCGTCTTCTGGCTGATGGCGGGTTGCGTGTTCCTGCAGTTCTTCACGCGTTATGTGCTGAACGACAGCTACGCATGGACCGAGGAAATCGCGATCAATTGTCTGATCGGCGTCGTCTTTCTCGGTTCCGTCATGTGCGTGCGCACGTCGCGGCATATCCAGGTGGATGTGTTCTATCACTATATGCCTGCAGGCCTGGCGCGCGTGCTCGCCACTTTTGTCGATATCGTCCGCATCGGCTTCTTCGCCTATGGCTGCCATCTGATGTGGCGCTACGTCGACATCGTGGCGGACGAGCAGATGGTCACCATCGATCTGCCGCGCAACATCGTCTTCTACGCCGTTCTCGTCGCCTTCGCGCTGATGCTGATCCGCGCAGTCGTCGTCTTCATCGCCAATATGCGCCGCGGCTACTCCGTTCTGGAGCGCCCCGAAGAATTCCAGACCGTAGAGGGTTGATCCGATGCTACTTCTTCTTGGCTCGTTTCTGGTGCTGATGCTGGTCGGGGTGCCCGTTGCCATCTCGATGGCCGTCGCATCCGTGCTTTATATCGTCCTTTATGGCGTCGCGCCCGACATCATCGTCGCCCAGCGCATGATTGCCGGTGTCGAAAGCTTCCCGTTGCTCGCCGTGCCCTTCTTCATCCTCGCGGGCAACCTGATGAACTCGGCCGGCGTCACCGGCCGCATCTATTCCTTTGCCGTTGCTCTCGTCGGCTGGATGAAGGGTGGTCTCGCGCAAGTCAACATCATCGGTTCTGTCATCTTCTCCGGCATGTCCGGCACGGCGCTTGCCGATGCGGCCGGTATCGGCACGATCGAGATCAAGGCGATGAAGGATCACGGCTATCCGGTCGAGGCAGCGGTCGGCGTGACGGCGGCTTCGGCAACGCTCGGTCCGATCTTCCCGCCGTCGCTGCCTTTCGTGATCTACGGCATGATGGCGAACGTCTCGATCGGCGCTCTTTTCATGGCGGGCATCCTGCCCGGCGTCGTCATGACGCTGCTGATGATGATCACTGTCGCCGCCTTCGCCTATTGGAAGCGTTGGGGCTCGGACGCGCCGTTCGATGTGAGACAGCTGCTGTCGGCGGGGATGGAAATCGTCGTCGTCCTGGCGGTGCCGCTGGCCATCTATCTGCTGATGCAGGCGGGCGTATCGATGAATGTTGCGGCGGGCATTGCCCTTGCCCTGCTTCTTGCCCTCGACTGGTATTTCCGCTTCTCCGCCGTCATGGCGCTGATGACGCCCGTCATCCTGATCGGCGGCATGACGATGGGCTGGTTCACGCCGACGGAGGCCGCCGTCGCAGCCGTCCTCTGGTCCCTGTTCCTCGGTCTGGTGCGTTACCGTACGATGACGCCCTCGACGCTCGCCAAGGCAAGTTTCGACACGATCGAGACGACGGCATCCGTTCTCTTCATCGTCACCGCGGCATCGGTCTTCGCCTGGCTGCTGACGGTGAGCCAGGCGGCGCAGCTGCTGTCCGATGCGATCCTGTCGATCACCAACAACAAATGGGTTTTCCTGATCCTCGTGAACTTGCTGATGCTCTTCGTCGGCTGCTTCCTGGACACGATCGCGGCCATTACCATCCTCGTGCCGATCCTTCTGCCGATCGTCCTGAAATTCGGGATCGATCCCGTCCAGTTCGGTCTCATCATGACGCTGAACCTGATGATCGGCCTGCTGCACCCGCCGCTCGGCATGGTGCTTTTCGTGTTGTCGAGGGTCGCGAAACTATCCGTCGAACGCACGACCATGGCGATCCTGCCCTGGCTGGTGCCGCTCTTCCTGGCACTGATCCTGATCACCTTCGTCCCTGCCATATCGCTGTGGCTGCCGCAGCAGCTTGGACTGTTGAGATAAGGATGGACACCATGCGGACACGTCTGGCACGGCTTTACCAAAAGGGCGATCTCAGGATCGAGACCGATACGGTTGCGGCCCCTGGTCCCGGCGAGGTGCTTCTCAGAATGGCGGCCGCAGGGATTTGCGGCTCCGACCTGCATTATTATCAGGATGGCGGCTTCGGGCCGGTCCGGGTTCGCGAGCCGATTATACCCGGCCACGAGGCCTCGGGGACCGTGAGCCAAGCGGGCGAGGGCGTCGATCTGAAGGCTGGGACGCTAATGGCGGTCAATCCCAGCCAACCCTGCGGGCATTGCGAATATTGTGAGAAAAACATGCCGATCCACTGCCTGGAAATGCGCTTCATGGGCAGCGCGATGCGCCTGCCGCATGAGCAGGGCATGTTCCGGGAATGGCTGGTGGTACCAGCCAAGCAGTGCTTTGAGGTTGGAGCAGCGACGACGGCAGCGGAAGCGGCTTGCAGCGAACCGCTATCCGTCTGCCTGCACGCGGCATCGCGCGCAGGGGATATCGCAGGCAAACCCGTGCTGGTCACCGGGGCCGGCCCGATCGGCGCCCTGATGGTTGCCGTCGCCTCCTATCATGGCGCAAGCGAGATCGTTGTGACCGATCTCGCGGATGCCGCACTGGATAGGGCGAAAGCGATGGGCGCCAGCCGCACGATCAATGTTTCCAAGGATGCCCCGGCGCTTTCAGAATACGAGGCGGGAAAGGGCTATTTCGATCTCGTCTTCGAATGCTCGGCCGCCGCCCCGGCCATCCGCGGCGCGATTGCCGCGATCAGACCACGCGGAACGATCGTGCAGGTCGGCGTCACAGGAGACGTCCCGATCCCCCTCAACGCCATCGTCGGCAAGGAGCTTCAACTCCACGGAACGCAGCGCTTCCACGACGAATTCGCGACCGCCGTCGAGCTGATCTCCAGCCGCAAGATCGATGTGCGTCCAATCATCAGCCATAGCCTGCCGCTCGAAGAAGCCGACGCAGCCTTCATCCTCGCCAGCGACCGCGCGGCCGCCTGCAAGGTGCAACTCACTTTTTAGCGTCACCGTTTAGCGCGCCGATCTAAGCAACATCGAGGTCGGCCCAGACTTTCTCGGTCGGCGCTGAAGACCTCACGAGCCGGTCCGTAGGAGTGGAGGTGCCGCGACAAAATCGATGCGTCAGTCAAAGAGCACAGAAGCAACTTGCGGCATATGCAGATGCTGGCTTTGAGTGCGTCACATTGGGTGGATCGGGCCGCGGGCGTGAAGCTGTTGTGAAGGATGTGTGACCTGCTGCCGCGCATCGCCGTGAGTTGTCGATTGCGAAGAAAACGATAACTTAACCTCACCGCGACGCTGTGGAGACAGCAACCTTCGCTGACCCGAAAATGCTCTATCGCTGACCCAGGTAGGCGGGTTCGGTCCCGCCCGTTGCACTCCGAGCGGTTCGGAAGTTCGGTATCCCCGTGATCTAATGCTTGGATACTAAACCCGCGGTCTTGGGTAGCGGTCCAGCAAGGACTGAAGCCCCAGAATTTCTGCGGCGTCGGCCCTTCTAATTTGCTTTCCAGTTCGCATTGTCGGGGATCGACCGCTGAGGCACGACGACCTGGATGATGGACGGACTGTTCAGGTTTTCTTTGGCGCCAGTTATGGCTTCGGCCAGTTCGCCATAGGTCTCCACCTTCCAGCCTTGGCAGCCAAAAACCTCTGCCAACTTGCTGTAATTCCATCGGTGCAGGATGCATGAATTGTGGAACGGCTTGTTGCCATGGAAAACCGATGCATCGGCAAGCCATTGCTCCACGCCATAGATGCCGTTGTCCATCACGAAGATGATCGGGTTGAGATTGAAGCGGGTTTGTGTCGAGAGGCATTGAGCGGTCATCTGAAACCCGCCATCCCCCGCAAAGACCATCAGCCTCTGTCGATCTTGCTTCGCCAGCGAAACGCCGGTCGCGGCCGGGCCGATATAGCCGATCGCCGAATAGGATGATTGTACGATGAAACCGCGGCGAGCACCCACTTCAAGAAGCAGGCTCCCGAAATAATTCAAACTCGCGTCAGCACCAACGATAGTATTTCCGTCGATCTGCTGCTGAATGAAATCGTAGAAGCCCTGATAGGTAATTTCGCCTGCCGGATTCACGGCCGGCGCTTGCCGGGCTGTTTTCGCCGGAAGACTTTGGGCTTTGCATGTCAGCCTTTTGTCAATCAAGCCGTTGACGAGATCCGCCAGCGAAACCTCTGCGTTGAAGATCGTGCCATATTTCACTGTATCCCAGGAGGCGAATGCGGTTTTATCGAGATCGATAGGCCAACCCAAATCATTGATATCAGTCAACCAGACGCCAAGCGCCAATACGAAGTCGGAGTCTTTGACCAAAGACTGAACATAGGGTGACGACGATTCGCCATCAAACACCCCGGCAAATTGGACATCGTCTTCCGATAGGATGGCCTTGCTCAAAAGCTCGGTCACGTAGGGAATCCTGAGGTCCCGAATGAGCCGCTCCGCCTGGTCGTGAAGGCCAAACCGGTCGATCTCGACACCGATCCAGATCAGGGGTTTGGTGGCATTTTGCAATCTTTCGCTGATTTGCGCGATCGACTGATTGAGACTGCCCTCGTCGGATATGTCTGGCGCCGCTTTTAATGCATTCGACGGACGCGTGCATTCCAGGTCCACCATATCCTCCAGCAACTCGATATAGACCGGACGTCTTTCCGTGATGCACTGCGTCAGCGCATAATCTATGAGCATTGGCGCAAGATGAGGGCTATCGATGCGGACGGCAGCGGCTGTTATGTATTCGAACACCTGAAGATCCGTTTCCCGTCCGCTGATGAAGTGATGCGAACTGTAGCCGGTTTGTTCGAATGTGAGCGTTTTCTTGATACTTGGCGCACCGTTGATCAGAACGACCGGCACTTTCTCGACGTAAGATCCGGCAATCGCATTTGTTGCGCAAAGCGAGCCTGCGGAATAGGTAACACACAGCGCACCAATTCCTTTCAGTCTCGCATAGCCGTCAGCCGCACAACCGGCGTTCAGTTCACTCACCTCTTCGATGACCTGAATACCGCTTTTCTCGACATAACTGTTCACCCATTCGATCGAATAATCGCCCGCTACGGAAAACAGGTGCCCCAGGCCCAGCTCACGAAGTCTGTCGACCAGATATTGCCCAACCGTGTATGTATCGCCCATGACCAACGGCTCCCCTGTTGACGACAATTGACGTATTAAAACTCGCTCGCGTTATCGAATAAGCGCGGGATGTATATGTCGAATATTCCGGGGCATTTTCGTTCGGGAAATCTTTCCAGCATGAAGCGCTTGAAAGCATCATTGGTGAGTCCGTTGCCGGCGGCCTCCATGGCGACGGACAGATACTCTATATTTTTGGCAACCTCGTTCTTGTCAGCCGGAAAGCCGTGACCGGGAAGGAACAGGTCATAGTCGGACAGCAGCATACCCTGCAAAATCCCAATCCAATGCTCCATGTATTTCGTCAGATAAAGGTGCGTTCCGCTGTAGATCAGGTCTTGCGCAATAAAAACGCCGACGTCCGGAAGACCGATGGTGAGAAGAAAATCGATCTCCGTATCAACGACTTCATCAAATACGTATTTGACTCCGTCGATGATTTCCGCGCCGGCGCGGACAGTTTTTTCGGGGATTACCAAGCTCTTCGGAGCGAGATTGCCCATTTTCCAATGGTCATTGACGGAATCTTGTCCGTGCTGCCTCAGGAACTCTTTCGTTTCCGGCAATGTATAAATCGGAATGTCGCTGAATGCGGCTCCCAGGCCAAACCAGTGGTCGGGGTGCCTGTGCGACAGGTAGATCCGGTCGATCTCCTTGCCGATACTGTTGGCATACTCCCTGAATTGCAGCGCATAGGGAACGAGGAATTGCCCATCGACAAGAACAAGCTTGTTCCTGCTTTCGATTATGTGCGTTGCATTGGCGATGTTGTCATCCGTGAAAGCTGAAATGAAAGTATGAATACGGACATCGCCTGCTCGCCTGACGATTTTAATGGGATCCGGCAATTGCGTGACCATAGGTATCTCCCTGATTGAAGGTCGTTTGCTAAGGTTTGATGTTCACCCCGGCATGGCGGAGATGAGGGCTCCCCTGGCCAACATTCCCGGGTTGTTCCAACATGTGCGCCCGAGCGCCATCACGGATGGGATCAACGGCCTCGGGACGCGATCTTTTCCTCCAATGTCTTCAGGGCGGCGCGCGCAACGTCGTAGGCGCTGTCGACGCCCGCCTCCGGCGCGTCCTCACCGGGCCGCCAGAAGCGTCTGCGCGTCATTCGCATCGAGCTCTCGAAGGGTGGAATCGCGTTGAAGACTTCAACGAGATAGGGGCCGGAATAGACCGGCTCGATTTCGTCCAGCATGATCTCCCAGGGAATCCAGCTA
>Ga0209758_1005266_pt1 | contig 10117 bp, 5 predicted proteins | sample AraplaMF_Col_mMF_FD_184258 | JGI IMG/M metagenome (GOLD analysis project Ga0209758, IMG submission 184258) | Arabidopsis root microbial communities from the University of North Carolina, USA - plate scrape MF_Col_mMF (SPAdes) (version 2) | ecosystem: Host-associated > Plants > Roots > Endosphere ... | reverse complement strand
CATGCCTAATCCCCCGCGCAGCAGGTTATATAAGTGAAAGGACATATTTAGATAGATTACAAATAAGCAGCAAATAAAATGGAAAATACGCTATTCAACAATTGATTGTTGCCCGCGAAGCAGATTTTACAACAAAAATCACACAAAATGAATGATTTATCATATTTGTTTAATTTTAAAACTATGCTTAGCTTCGCTCGTTCTATCACAAGAGGACATTTAACCCTTACCTGAAATGAGAATATCCCTTGCCGTAGCATTGTGTTGTGCCCTGCTATGCCACCTAACCCAGACAGTTTTTGCACAAGCCAGCTTTACCGGTCCGTCAGAAGTATTTGTCAACGAGCCCGTTACGCTTGTTAATACCAGCCCGGGCGCCAGCACCTATTACTGGAATTTCTGCTCCGGCAACGTATATTCCGCACCTACCGTTACTAACCTGGGTTATATAACGGGGATGGATGCCCCGGTATTTATTGCTACGGCCAGGCAGGGGAATGATTACTATGCATTTTTTACCAACAACAATACGCCCAGCCCTAACCTGTACCGGCTTTATTTTGGCAGCAGCCTGCTGAATGCTCCAACGGTTACCAACCTGGGAAATTTTGGCGGCGTGATACCTTATAACACAGAAGGTGTGCAGGTAGTAGAAGATGCAGACGGATGGCATGTATTAGTTGTAGGTTCCCCCTTGCCGGATTCAAAGATCGTAAAGGTGGACTTCGGCGCATCGCTTACCAATCCCGCGCCTGTGGCAGTGGACTGGGGAAATATCGGCAACCTGAGTTACCCGCATGATCTGTTCATTACAAAAGAGAATAACCAGTGGTATGGCTTTACGGTAAATGCTTATAACAATACCATCACCCGTTTCGACTTCGGCGCCAATTTTCAGAACGCGCCCACAGCCGTTAACCTGGGTAATCCCGGCAATTTCCTGGACTATCCTACCGGTATATTCGCTATACAGGAAGGGGGTAACTGGCATGTATTTGTGACCAACCGCTTAGCCAATTCACTGAACCGGCTTGATTTTGGCACTTCCCTGGCGAATACGCCTACGGTCGCCAACCTGGGCAATCCCGGCAGCCTTTTGCAGGCGCCCCGTGATCTCTGCGTCATACAGGACTGCGGCAAGATCTTCGGTCTGGTGGTGAATGAAACGAATAACGACCTGCTGAGGATAGATTTCCAGGGAAGTATTACCAGCACTGTTACTGCTACTTCACTGGGCTCACAGGGACTCGATTTCCCGCATTCTATCTCCACCTTATTCCGGGTGGATAACAGCATGTACGCATTCATCGTCAATGCGCGCAACAATACTCTGGCCAGGGTGGAGTTTAACAGCTGTACCAATTCCAGCATACCTTCTTCTACACAACAGCAGCCGCAGGTATTCTCTTACAACGCACCGGGTACCTATACGGTGAACCTGATCACAGATGAAGGCCTGCCCACACAAAGCGCCTACTGTCAGAACATCGTGGTAAAGGTGAAGCCTGTAGTATCCGTTGCCGGTTTTACTGCGCCGGATACGGTGTGTGTGAATGCGCCCGTTAATATTACCAATACTACTACAGGGGCCAGCACTTATTTCTGGAACTTTTGTTCCGGCGGTATATTCAATCCGCCACAGGTAGATAATCTGGGCAATCCCGGAGGAACCATGGATGTGCCCGTGTTCATTGCCACTGCCAAAGATGGCAATGATTATTACGCCTTCTTTATTAATCATAGGCAAGGTCTTGTAAAGCTGTATTTCGGCAGCAGCCTGCTGAATACGCCCGTTGCTACCAATATGGGTAATTTCGGAGGAGCGTTCCCAACATATGCAGAAGGCCTGCAGATCGTTGAGGATGCGGATGGCTGGCATATCCTGGTATGCGGCGGTAACACACCGGCTTCAGGAACATTGATGAAACTGGATTTTGGCGCTTCCCTGTCCAACCCTTCCCCCGTACCAATCAACTGGGGCAATATCGGCAACCTGGATTTCCCCATAGATCTATTTGTCACCAAACAAAACAACAACTGGTACGGTTTCACGATCAACTATTATAACAACACCGTTGTTCGTTTTGATTTTGGTACTTCTTTCAACAACACGCCTAACGCCACCAACCTGGGTAATATCGGTAACCTTGATCACCCTACGGGCATATTCGCCCAGGAGCTTAACGGCGACTGGTTTGTGTTCGTTACCAATGAGTACTCCAATACACTGACAAGGATGGACTTCGGTACTTCCTTAGCCAATACGCCTGCCGCAGTCAACCTGGGTAACCCTGATAATGAGTTGAATGGCCCAAGAGACCTTACGCTGTTGCATGATTGTGGAAACATGTATGCAGTGGTAGTAAGTCACTTTGATAACAGCGTTAGCAGGATAGATTTCAGGAACGGGCTCACCAGCCAGCTGCCCGGCGATCTGTCTGGTGTGAAGCTGCCTACGCCCGCAGGTGCATTGAACTTTCCGCATTCCATCTCCACGCTCTTCAGGGAAGGTAACAACCTGTATGCGTTTATTACCAATGCGGATAACAACACCCTGTCAAGACTGGTATTCAACAGCTGTAACGACGCCAGCATACCCTCTTCTACACAGCAACAGCCACCCGCGTTCTCCTACAGCAAAGCGGGTACTTATACCATCAACCTGCTGGCAGATGAATCGTTGGCTACCCAGAGCGCTTTCTGTAAGAACATTGTTGTGGTAGACTCTCCGAAAGTAGATCTGGGCGCAGATATTATGGTATGTGATGGCGCAACAGTAACGCTGGATGCCGGGGCCGGGTTCAAAGCCTATCAGTGGAGCAACAGCGCTGTCACGCAGCAGATCACGGTCACACAATCCGGTACCTATAGTGTGCAGGTCAGCAATGCAGGATGCGCCGCTTCCGATGATATTGTAGTGAACATGAACCAGGTAATGCAGTTGTCGCCTATAGCCACTACCATTGACTGTAATAATCCCACCGGCAGCATTACCCTGAATGTATCAGGCGGAGCACAGCCATACAGTTATTACCTGGATGCCACGGGCCCTTCTGTCAGCAATGTTTTCCGCAACCTGCAGGCCGCTACGTATACGGCCCGGGTAGAGGACCGGCTCGGATGTGAAGTGTCGCAGGCGGTGACGGTGCAGACGGATCCCACCCGGTTCCTTGATATGACGGCCAGCGCCGCTGCGCCCAGTTGTTACAACCTGTCAGATGGTATGATCTCTATCCAGGTATTACAGGGACAGCCGCCTTTTGAATACGCCTTGCAGGGCCAGCCTTTCCAGCCAGTCAATAGTTTCAGCAATCTTCCTGCAGGAGATTACAAGGTGTATACCCGAAATGGCATATGTATAGACAGTCAGCAGGTGAGGCTCACTGCGCCCGCAGCAGTGAGAATGGATATAGAGAAGCAGAACGAATTATGTAAGCGCGCCGACGGGAGTGTAACACTTGCCTTAACCGGTGGTACGGCGCCCTATGATATTTACTGGAATAATGTTTTAAGCAGCACCCAATCCTGGAATAACCTGGTTGCCGGTAATTATACATTGCGTGTGGATGATGCCCACGGTTGCAGTGTGGATACGCTGCTGACGCTGAGCAATACCGATCTTCCTCCCGTAAGGATACTAAACAACGATACAACCATCAACATCGGAGAACGCATACAATTGGTCGCCATCAATGCGCCGGACTATGTGTGGACGCCGGCCACCGGCCTAAGTTGCGCCAATTGTGCCACGCCGATTGCGCAACCCATGGAGCCCACCCGCTATATCGTTAATACGCTTACCGGCCAGAACTGTATAGCTGCGGATACAGTCACCATCTACCTCGCGTATGACCGCTCCCTGTTTGTGCCGACGGCCTTTTCGCCGAATGACGACGGGAATAATGATGTGTTCCGCGTAAAGGCAAAAGGTGTGGCGGTGTATACTTTGCAGGTGTACAACCGCTGGGGACAACTGGTCTTTCAGGCAGATGACGTTGCCAACGGCTGGGACGGCAGTTTCAAGAACCAGCTGCAGCCTATGGGCACTTATGTGTACGTAGTGCGTTACGCCTATTTTGGAAAAGAGACACAGCTGCTTGAACAGAAAGGAACGTTTACGCTTATACGATAGCGTGCTCTTAAGCGATGGTGATGTTTTTATCCAGGTATACATCCTGTACCGCCTGCAATAAAGCTATGCCTTCCTTAAACGGTCGTTGAAATGCTTTTCGTCCCAGTATCAAACCGGTACCGCCCGCACGTTTGTTGATGATGGCAGAACGCAGCGCTTCTGTAAGGTCTTTTTCTCCTTTTGATTCACCGCCGGAATTGATCAGTCCTATACGGCCGGCATAACCGTTCAGCACCTGGTAACGGCAAAGATCTATCGGGTGATCGGTGCTCAGCTGCTCATACATGGCCGGGTGCGTTTTACCGAATTTGACAGCCGTAAAACCTCCGTTCAGTGTAGGCAGTTTTTGCTTCACCAGGTCGGCTTGTATGGTAGCGCCCAGGTGATTCGCCTGACCGGTAAGATCAGCGGCGGTATGATAATCCTTCCCATCTTTTACAAATGCTGCATTGCGGGTATAGCACCAGAGGATGGTGGCCATGCCGAGCTGGTGCGCCTCTTCAAAGGCATGCGCTATCTCTGTGATCTGCCGGGACGATTCGGGGCTGCCAAAATAGATGGTTGCGCCTACGGCTGCTGCGCCCAGGTTCCAGGCATCCCTTACGGAGCCGAACAGGATCTGGTCGTATTTGGTGGGATAGGCGAACAGGTCGTTATGATTGATCTTCACGATGAAGGGAATACGATGGGCATATTTCCTGGAGAACAGGCCCAGGTGACCAAAGGTGGTGGCTACCGCATTACAGCCGCCCTCAACAGCCAGCTTCAGGATATTCTCCGGGTCAAAATAGATGGGATTAGGACCAAAAGCGCTGCCGGCGCTGTGCTCAATATCCTGGTCTACCGGCAGAATAGAAGCATAACCGGTGCCCGCCAGGCGTCCATGGTTAAAAATGGCCGCCAGGTTGCGTAATACCTGCGCTGAACGGTTGCTGCCCATGAACACTTTTTCGAAGAAATCCGGTCCGGGCAGATGCAGCTGTTCTTTGGGAATAGCCTTGCAGGTGTGGACCAGCAGGTCTTGCAGATCATTTTCAGCGATATGCCGGGTGAGGGTACTGTCAAGCATGGAGTTACAATTTTGGTAACAGGAAGTTACAAAAATTACTTCATAGCCATTTTCTGCTTTACGCCCTGTAAGATCCTGTCTACCTGTGCAGAGGGGATCTTCACTGGCTGCTGCAGGATGATCCGGCCCCAGTGCATCATCTCTTCCCGGCGTCCCTGCTGTTCATAAAAAGTGAAGAGCTGCATTTTGGCGCCAAAGCGATTGGGCACCATGTATACCGCCTGCAAGTAAGTGGTTTCTGCAGATGCGGTGTCGCCGGCCAGCTCGTAAGCTGCGCCCAGTTTAGCCAGCCAGGTGCTGGTAGGGCGCAGGGTACAGGCTTCCTGCAAGATACGCGCTGCTTTCTCCCGTTCTTCCATCTCCAGCAGCATGCTGCCGTAGATCATCAGGAATTCAGGTTCTTTGCGGAAAGCAGGGTAGAGGTCTTCACCTGTTTTCAGTAAGGCCATGCGGTTACCGGTCAAAGCAAGCTGCTGTGCTTCCCTCAGTCGTTGATAATCGGGGTAATGCCTGATGTAATGGGCATGATAGATTAACAGCACCAGCAGCGCAGGTATCAGGGCATATTGCCATCGCAGGAAGAGCAGGCTGATAGCCCCAACAGCAAGGAATTGGTACAGCGGTTTTTCAAATACATGTGTAAAACACGCGGCTATCATGATGGCGGCCAGTTGTGCTATCGCGATATTGAGCAGCGGTGTAATGCCTTTCCGCAGGGCCCGCACAATGCCCACGGAGATCAGCGCTATCCCCATTACCATGCCCGCTATCGCCATCCATCCGCCTTCTATGACCCACTGGAAATAATCATTAAAAGCAAAGTAGGTATTGTCTGCGGCCAGCAGTTCGGTAGTGCTGTATGTTCCTTTTCTGAAATATTCCGCCTGATAGTTATTGTAAACAGCTTTAAAATTACCCCAGCCTATGCCTTGTGGAAAATGATCACGGCAGATAGTAGCCGACACTTTATAGATCAGCAGCCGGCCTTTACTGGAGCCTGTTTTCAATCCTACGGCCAATAGTAAAGGCAGCAATAATAACAGCGCGCCTGTTATCCATAGCGTGCGTTTTGACAGCTTTACAGCAGGATGCAGGGCAATGGAAATCAGCAGTGCAAAAGCATAACCTGTTATAAAAGCACGATCCAGCGTAAACAGGGAGAACAACAGGCAACCGCTGCTTATAATCACGGGGATATGATCACCACCAAACCTGTTGCCCGTTCTCGTATGTGAAAATGCGTTCTTCATCACCCCTGGATAGATTATGTAGTTTGTAAATAGTACCGGCAGGCAGGTCGCTGAAAAGCAGTGATTGTTCAGTAGCCACTTGTCTGTTAGTCTTTAGCCATTTTTCGCCATCCCAGTAAAGCAGCTCATAGGTATCGCCTTCCAGGATGAAATTGGTGTCACTACGGGGACAATAGCGTATGCGTTTAATCCGCTGCGGTTTGCCAAGGTCAAGGCCTGCCCAGGATATGCCCTGGCTGATACCAGAGAAATAGGTTTCCAGCTGCCCGTCAAATACATTCCGCAGGCCGGTGCCCGTTTCTTCGTCAGACACATCGGGGAAGCCAATTACCTTGCCATGCAGCAGGCTGTCCCGCTGATCAAAAAAGAGCACTTCTGCAACATTGGTCCTGATGCCATGCGGCGCAATGAAACGCACATAACGGAATGCCCCGGGAGCATCTATCAACGCTGTTTCCAGTTTTACAGGAATATCTTTCACTGTAAACAGATTTACAGAATCGCTGAAATCAGCCTTATTAGCGCCCTGAAAACGTCCGCCCACCATATCGCTCATATACTGCCTGGTTCGGGGAAAACAAGGGTATTTACGCAGCAATTGCATAGACTGCTTTCCTGAAGCTTGCTGCAGGTAGTGAATACTGCCATCCTCCCTTAAAATGAAAGGGTTAGTGGCGGGATAGTAATCACCTTGGTAGTAGTACATCACAATGTACAGCAGGTTCCTGCCCATTTTGTTGAAGCGGGCCTTTTTGTTTTTTATCGGGGCATAAGCTTGTGCGGCCCAGTTAAAAGTGCGGTAGGTACAGATCACCGCATATTCCCTAGGGATCTCAAAGTTTTTTGTAAGTGGAATATCCAGATCGCTCACTTTCGTATATTCTTCAGTAACATCCTGCCGGTTGTTATCAAACAGGTGCTCCGGCGCCTGGGATCTGGCGGCGCTTGTCTCATTGTCCTGCGCTGCAAATGTTTTGCGGTATACTTTGCAGAAGCGGTAAGGAAAATTATAAACGCCGCCAAAAACGGCGGCGCCGGCGTCAAAAGCAAAGCATTTGCCGTTCTCCTGTAGTAATACCACCCATTGATGCCCGCGGTCCAGGTCGCCCCACATCGGCGTGTAATCTACTGCCGCAGGCACGCCATTGGCGCGGAGGGCCAGCGCCGTGTATTGAGATAAATGCGCGCAGGAGCCCCTGCGTCCCTTTTCCATCTGGATTACACTCATATCAAAAGGGTAGAGGCGCATGGTATTATTTGTGCTGGCAAAGGCCCTTAGCTGTTTGTTGAATTGTTCCGTAAAGTCATAACTGTTCTTTGCCCGGGAGGTATCGCGCAACATGGCGAAACGCCTGCGTAACACGGTATGGAAAAGTTCCGGCTTTTCATGCGCGGTACGGTAGGGAAGCAGGTATTCACAGAATTGAGCAAAGCTGAGCTGTTTGCACCAGCGGCTTTCCTTCCAGGTTTTAAAGGAGGAGTCAATATGTGCTATCAGGAAGGAAGAAGAAAGCGCCAGGTAGTCCGGCATTAGTTCTGCTTCCTGCAAGGTAGGGTGGTTACCGTATAAATTGACCAGCGAATCCCAGGCCAGCTTCAGGATAGGGGAGGTGATCGGCACCTTTACGCCGTGGCGGTGCAGGGAGTCCAGTACCCGGAAGATGCCGTCAAAGTGCTCCACGGTCTCGCCACCATAAGTAAAATGCCCCTTCATATTGCCAATCAGGAAGTAAGCTGCCCGGAGCTTTTCGGGGTCGCTTTTAAAATGAACGAGCACTTTTTCAAGTTCGCTACGATTACTGCCCGCTATTTCAAGCACCGCTTTTACATGGGGAGGTATAGACTGACAGGATAAAAATATGAGGGCCGAAAGTAAAAAAGCCAATGGGGATCGCATAGGTGGAATTATGTTTCCAATATAGCTATCTTTTCTCTTTTATTAAAAAAATTACTTGCACGTATGCGCTTCATTTACTAGTTTAGCAATCGATTGCTTTGTGCCTCATCTGCCCCGTGTAAAAGTTTAAGAAATTCCCGTTTTTTCCATTTATCACACCTATAAATTTAATTCCAGTTATGAATGTAAGATCCCCTATTACCTGGCTCCTTTTGCTAGGCTTGTTCACCACAGGTATTTTCATTGCCTGCCATAAAGAGGTGAATCAACCGGAAAAGGGAACAGCTGTAAAAACACCCTTTACCGTTAAAGAGGCCCGGAAGCACTTCTATAAGCAGGTGCGCCCCGCTATGACCCTCCGGCAGCAGCGGCAGCAGCCGGGCAAAAACCTGGGTAAGTTGTACCCGATGTGGGATAAAGCACAGACCTACGATGCAGGTGACTATCAGCTGGTAGAAGTACCGGCCTTCTATGAAAAGAAGCAGTTAATGGCCATCCGTATGGCGCCTGCTGGCGACACCATCAGCAGAACTGCTCCTCCTACCAAAGAGGAATTAGGCAATTTTGACCGCCTGGTGATCTACAAGTTCAGCGACGGTACTATGATGGAAAAGATAGTGACCTATATGCCGGATGCCGGTTATATGGGTCGCCATCAGCATGACGCCAGTCACAACAAGCTCTGGGAGCTGGATAAGGACTTTTCAGGTTACCTGCTGCACCGTAGCCTGGAAGGCGAACCGGTAATGGCGCTTAAAATGAAGAACGGCAAGATAGCGTCCTACCTGGATTATGCAAAGGCGGCCCGAAAACAAAAGGAGAACGCTAAATGGATCGAGACATGCACTACGAAATATGTAAGCATCGGATGGATGTCGATATGTGTTACCCGGATAAAAGATGAGCCGGGCCATGGTATGATTATATACGAAGAGTGCCAGGGCCTGGAGATGTTTGAAGAAGTAATAAATTGCTACACGACATGGGAAGAAGATAAGCCGGATTGCATACAAACCCCGCATGACCCGGGATGCCCGCAGCTTCCTGTTGGTGGCGGCACTCCTCCTACTCCCTGCGGCGGTGCTGACAACCCTTGTCCTACTACCGGCAATCCGCCACAGCCAGATGGTGTGATCGTGCCAATGGCGCCTGATCCCATCCTGGACATCAGCGTTTACCTTGGTGTTTTTGACTATTCCAAACCAGTAAAAGTGATCATCCGTACCGCGCAGCCCGTTCCGGGAACCAGAGACGTTTTCAACGGCGGCGACATGGGTCATACATTTATCACCTTTGAGCAAAACCGCAGCTTCGGCCTTGTGCGCAGAACGATAGGCGCCCATCCAACCGAGCCTTTGTCCCTGACAATGCCGATGTCGCCGGTGCAGTTAGGAAATGATCAGTCGTATGGCTCTAATGTGCAGCTGGAAACCACTATTTCCGGTGCGAAATTCGCGGAGGTATACCAGGCGATCAATTATTTCAGCCAGGGCAATTATGAGATCAGGGGTACAAATGCACATTACCTGGGTTACCAGGTGGCCTATGCTGCAGGCCTTGGGGTTCCTGAGACAATGGGAACCCTGGCATCCCTTCCCGCATGGAATGCCGGAGATCTTGGCGAAGACCTGAAAGCAGCGGGCGGGGTGGCCGTGCCAGGTTATCCATTGCCCAATCTCAATTGATCATCTGATAACAAACAATAAAAAAAGCTCCGGGACTTACATCCCCGGAGCTTTTTACTGTCCGTTGTTAAAATCTTATATTAC
>Ga0209758_1005256_pt1 | contig 10128 bp, 11 predicted proteins | sample AraplaMF_Col_mMF_FD_184258 | JGI IMG/M metagenome (GOLD analysis project Ga0209758, IMG submission 184258) | Arabidopsis root microbial communities from the University of North Carolina, USA - plate scrape MF_Col_mMF (SPAdes) (version 2) | ecosystem: Host-associated > Plants > Roots > Endosphere... | reverse complement strand
CCGGCCATTCACGTTCTTGTTTGGCCCTGAGTTTAAGGGCGTGGATGACCGGGACAAGCCCGGGCATGACGGAGAGAGCGTTTCACCGCACCGTCGCGAAGAACTTCCTGACATCGCGCACGAACAGCTCCGGCTGCTCGAATGCGGCGAAATGACCGCCCTTCTCCATCTCGCTCCAATGCGTGATCTTGGAGAAGTTCGGCTCCATCCAGCGCCGCACCGGCGTGATGATCTCCTTGGGGAACACTGCAACGCCTGTGGGCACGTTGACCTTCGGCGTCGTTCGGCGCTTGCCGAAGCTCTCCCAATACAGCCGCGCCGATGACGTCGCCGTCTCCGTCGCCCAATAGAGCATGACGTTGTCGAGCAGTTCGTCCTTGCTGAAGATGTTCTCGGGATGGCCGTCGCAATCGGTCCAGGCCCAGAATTTTTCCAGGATCCAGGCCGCCTGCCCGCTCGGCGAATCCGTCAGGCCATAGCCAAGTGTCTGCGGCCGCGTCGATTGCTGTTTTGAATAGCCGGAATCGAGATCGACATAGTGCTTGAGGCCGGCGAGCGCGCGCTTCTCCTCCGGCGTCGGCTCGCCCTCGACCTTCGGCGCGGCGTTGAAGGCGAGCGTGATGTGGATGCCGGCGCAGTGCTCCGGGTCCTGCCCGCCGAGCGAGGTCGTCACCGCCGATCCCCAGTCGCCGCCTTGCGCGCCGTAACGTGCGTAGCCGAGACGGTCCATCAGCCCGGCCCAGGTTGCAGCGATGCGATCGACGCCCCAGCCGGTGGTCTTGGGTTTGGCCGAGAAGCCGAAGCCCGGCAGCGACGGGCAGACAACGTGGAAGGCATCCGCGGGATCGCCGCCATGGGCGGCGGGATCGACCAGCGGCGCGATCACTTTCTGGAATTCGACGATCGAACCGGGCCAGCCATGGGTGATGATCAGCGGCAGTGCCGACGGTTCTTTCGAGCGCACATGCAGGAAGTGGATGTCGAGCCCGTCGATCTCGGTGGTGAACTGGTCGAAGCGATTGAGCTTGGCCTCGCGGGCGCGCCAGTCGTACTCGTTCGCCCAATAGCCGCAAATCTCCCGGATCCACTTCAGCGGCGCGCCCTGGCTCCAGTCATCGACCAGTTCGGCCTCGGGCCAGCGCGTGCGGGCAAGACGCGATTTGAGATCGGCGAGGATGTCCTCGCTGATGGCGATGCGGAACGGCTTGATGGCGGTCATCGGTTGCCTCCCCTTGTTCTTCTTGTCATTCCGGGGCGCGCGAAGCGCGAGCCCGGAATCCCTTAAGCAACGGATTCAGCGGCGCGATGGATTCCGGGTCCGACGCTTTCGCGCCGCCCCGGAATGACGACCTAGCCCGTCAGCGCGGCCTTCACCAAGCCGCTGGCCTTGCCGAAATCCATCTGGCCGGCGTATTTCGCCCGCAACATTGCGATCACCTTGCCCATGTCCTTCATGCCGGCGGCGCCCGTCTCGCCGATCGCATCGGCGATCGCTTTCTTGACCTCGTCATCCGACATCTGCTTCGGCAGGTACGCCGAGATCACCGCGATCTCCTCGCGCTCCTGCGCGGCGAGTTCGGCGCGGCCGCCCTTTTCGTAGAGTTCGACCGACTCCTGGCGCTGCTTGATCATCTTCTGAAAGACGCCAAGCAGGTCGGCATCGGAGAGCGGCGGCTTGCCGTTGCCGCGGGCTTCGATGTCGGCGTTCTTGATGGTGGAGTTGACCATGCGCAGCGTGGAGAGCTTACGCTCGTCCTTGGCCTTCATGGCCTCCTTGACCGCATTGTTGATGTCGTCCCGCAGCATGATCGTGATCCCTTCGCATATCCGAGGCCTGATCTAGGCCGTTCGCGCCCCTGAGACAACCTGGGTTTGAAGCCATTCGACCAGCGCCCGCGTCGTCGCCTCTGGCTGCTCCGGCTGCGGCAGGTGTCCGCAACGCTCGAGAACCACCAGCCTCGCGCCGGCAATGCCCTCCGCCATCTCCTTCGAGAACGCATTGGGAATGGTGTTGTCGTGGTCACCCGTCAGCACCAGCGTCGGGCATCTGATCGTCGCCAGCGTCGGCCGCGAATCCATCCGCGTGATGATCGCGGTCTGCTGCCGCAGATAGCCTTCCACGCCGACGTCCTCGCCCTGCTCGTCCACGAGCCGGCGAATACGAGCGTCGTCACGGCGCGAGGGATGCACCAGTTCGGGAAACATCTCTTCGCGCGCCGCGCGCAGTTCGCCGCGCCTGGCGCGCTCCATCAGGCCACGGCGGCGCTCGGTCGCCTCCGGTGTATCGGCCCGGGCCTGCGTGTTGATCAGCGCGAGCTTGACGACCCTCTCCGGCGCCTGGCGCATGATCTCGAGCGTGACGTAGCCGCCCATGGAATGGCCGGCGAGCGCGAAGCGCGGCGGCGCCTCGCTCAGGACCCGGCGGGCGATCGCCGCCATGCTGTCGTCGCGGATATGGTTGGCGACCATCACCGGGCCGAACCGCCACAACGCCGGGATCACGGGGGCATAAATCCGGGCCGAGGACGCCAGCCCCGGAACCAGCAGGATGGGGACGGTCTGGTCCATTATTGCCTCGCAAGCCCCAGGATTTGCCGGAAATTATTCCGGGTAAGCTTAAGTACCTGAGACCACCTGTCAAATATGCAAAAACGCATGTGAATCGGCGCTTCTCCGCTTTGACGGCGGCGCCTGCCGGGACTATGAACCGGGCTCATGACACAACATGAAAACGATACCGCCTGGCCGGACCATAAACCGACCGCGCTCCTCGTGCTCGCCGATGGCACGGTGCTCGAAGGCTTCGGTCTCGGCGCCGAAGGCCATGCCGTGGGTGAAGTCTGCTTCAACACGGCGATGACCGGCTATGAGGAGATCCTCACCGATCCCTCCTATGCCGGGCAGCTCATCACCTTCACCTTCCCGCATATCGGCAATGTCGGCACCAACGACGAAGATATCGAGACGGTGAACATGGCCGCGACGCCCGGTGCGCGCGGCGTGATCCTGCGCACCGCGATCACCGATCCTTCGAACTACCGCGCGACCAAACATCTCGACGCCTGGCTCAAGGCGCGCGGCATCATCGGCCTGTCCGGCATCGACACCCGCGCGCTGACCGCGCTGATCCGCAGCAAGGGCATGCCCAACGCCGTGATCGTGCATTCCAGGACCGGCGAGTTCGACCTGCATGGCCTGAAGGAAGAAGCGCGCGAATGGCCGGGCCTCGAGGGCATGGACCTCGTGCCGATGGTCACCTCCGGCCAGCGCTTCACCTGGGACGAGACGCCCTGGCTGTGGGACAAAGGATTTGGCCGGCAGGACAAGCCGGAGTTCAACGTCGTCGCCATCGACTATGGCATCAAGCGCAACATTCTGCGCCTGCTCGCCGGCGTCGGCTGCAAGGTGACGGTGGTGCCGGCGACGACCTCGTCGGAAGAGATTCTGGCGATGAAGCCGGACGGCGTGTTCCTGTCGAACGGCCCGGGCGATCCGGCCGCGACCGGCAAATATGCCGTGCCTGTCATCCAGGACGTGATCAAGTCGGGCACGCCGACGTTCGGGATCTGCCTCGGCCACCAGATGCTCGGCCTCGCCGTCGGCGCGAAGACGAAGAAAATGCATCAGGGCCATCACGGCGCCAATCATCCCGTGAAGGACGAGACCACCGGCAAGGTCGAGATCACCTCGATGAACCACGGCTTTGCCGTGGACGAGAACACGCTGCCGAAGGGCGCGACGCAGACCCACATCTCGCTGTTCGACGGCTCCAATTGCGGGATCCAGCTCGACGGCAAGCCGGTGTTCTCGGTGCAGTACCACCCCGAGGCTTCGCCCGGCCCGCGCGACTCGCACTATCTGTTCCAGCGCTTCGCCGATCTGATGCGGCAGAAGAAGAGCGCGTAGGTCCAAAAGACGCAGGCGGACGAGACCGCCGGCTATGCGTCACGGACGCATGAACATGAAGTCCGTGTCGGGATCGCAATTCTCGGCTATGAAGCGCAACTCCGCCTGGATGTCGGCAACCGATCTCGTCTCGAGATATTTCGAGATCACGAGGCTGAGCAGGGCGCGGCAGACCGCTTCGTGTCCGAGGCCGGCGGTCTCGGCCTCGTCGACGGCGGCCGCAAAATGGCGCTGCGCAACGTCGGATGCGTACATGGCGGTCCCCCTCTTCGATCCGGGTTGCGTGCCCCTGAACAGCCGCCTGCGCCTTGATCTCCGTCAAGCCGGCGTGCGGACTGATGCAGGAACAAGGGGGCCTATGCCGTCTTGAGTCCTGGTCGATTGCTACCGGAGCCCTGTCATGTCCGTCGTCCGAGACAAGGCCGAGCCGCTCGCCATCGCGTTTGAGGATGACGGGCTCGTGCCGAACAACATCCTCCCTTTCCTGGTCTACCGGGGCGCGGTGAGGCTCGATCCAAAACGTCCTGAAGAGACCGTCGAAGACCTGTTTGGCATTAACGGCTGGGGCGGAATGTGGCGCAACGGCGTCTACGATTATCTGCATTATCATGCGACCGTGCATGAGGCGCTTGGCGTCGCACGCGGCCGCGCTCGCGTGCGCTTTGGCGGCAATCGCGGCCAGGAGCTGGAAATTTCCGCCGGCGACGTCGCGATCCTGCCCGCCGGCACCGGGCACCAGCTCGTGTCCGCGGCCAAGGATTTCTGCGTGGTCGGCGCCTATCCGCCCGGCTCGAGAATGCAGATCACGCGCCCGACGCCGGAGAACCACGCGAAGGCGTTGAAGACGATTCCTGCAGTGAGGCTGCCGGAGACCGATCCGGTGACGGGGGCCAACGGTGCCCTGGTCAGATTGTGGCGGCGCGGCTGACCGTGCGGCCGAACGGCTCAATGCCGTGCGATGCCCGAAACTGTTGCGAGAAACAAGCTTAACCACACGCATCGCGCGACGGAATGGCGTCACGAATCAAATGACCACCATCACTGTCCCTCGTTTCCCGCTCGTGCTAAAGTAGCACCCTGGAGTTCGCTCTCCTGCCGCTGGCCCGACATTTGATTCCGGCGGCGTCTCGATCCTGCAGACGCCAAGTGGCGTTCATTGCCGCAGGTCTTCTTGCATACGCGACGTCTCTCGCGCGGCTGCGCGAACGCTTCGAAGTCGAAAACCTCCAACATGACGAAGATGAGGCCTCAACCACGACCGTACACATCAGATTAGGAGAATTGGATATGTTCCGGGAAATTCTGACCCTGACAATGTCTATTTGCCTGGGCGCGGCAGCCATGCCCGCCGCGCTCGCCCAAGGGGCGCAAGCAATCACAGAGCAGGAGGCGCACGCGATCGCGGTGGACGCCTATGTCTATTTCTACCCCATCATAACCATGGACGTGTCGCGGAAGCAGTTCACCAACGGAACAACCGATTTCAAGGGGCCGATGAACACCTTCGTCAACGTGCCCGAGTACCCGCCGGCAGATTTCAAAGGTGTCGTGCGCTCCAACTTCGATACTTTGTATTCGGTTTCCTGGGTGGACATGACCAAGGAGCCCGTCGTCATCTCTGTTCCCGATACCGACGGGCGATATTACCTGCTGCCAATGCTCGATATGTGGACCGATGTCTTTGCATCGCCGGGCTGGCGGACGACGGGCAGCCAAGCGGGGACTTTCCTGATGACGCCCGCTGGATGGAGGCCGGATTTGCGCGACAGGTTTGCGGAGGAGTTCAAGCTTCCGAAGAACACGCAGCGGATCGAAGTACCTACGCCGTATGTCTGGGTGATCGGCCGCACCAAGACGGACGGACCGGCAGACTACGATGCCGTTCACAAGATCCAGGCCGGTTACAAAGTCGCGCTGCTTTCCGAATATGGGAGGTCGCCGAAGCCGGTCGAATTCAAGCCGGACCCGAGCGTCGACATGAAGACGCCGCCAAAACTCCAGGTCGATAGCATGACGTCTGGCATCTATTTCGCCTATGCCGCCGAGCTGCTCAAGCTTCATCCGCCTCATGTCACCGATCAGCCGATCATCGCGCGGATGCGGAGAATCGGCATTGAGCCCGGCAAGAGCTTTGATATCAGCAAGCTGGATCCGGTGGTGCAACGCGCGATGGAAACCGCGCCGCAGGACGGACAGAAGCTGATGGCATGGAAAGTGCCGACGCTGGCGCGAGTGGCGAATGGCTGGTCGATGAACACCGACACGATGGGCGTTTACGGCAACTACTATTTGAAGCGGGCTATCGTCTCGCAGATGGGGCTGGGTGCCAACCTGCCCGAGGACGCCATTTATCCGCTCAACCTCGGTGACGAATCCGGCAAGCCGCTCGAGGGCGCCAACAGGTACACCATCACATTCGAGAAAGGCGCCACCCCACCGGTCAATGCCTTCTGGTCGATCACCCTGTACGATCAGGACGGATTCCAGGTCGGCAACATCCTGAACCGCTTCGCCGTGAGCAGCTGGATGCCGTTCAAATACAATGCGGACGGTTCGCTCGACCTGTACTTCCAGAACGACAGTCCCGGAAAGGACAAGGAGGCCAACTGGCTGCCGGCACCGAAGGGGGCCTTCAATCTGACCATGCGGCTTTACAGCCCGAAGTCGGAGGCGCTCACCGGAAAATGGAATCCGCCGCCGGTCGTAAGGACGCAGGGCACGGTTGGCTTGTCGGCGCAGTAGGCGCGCTGCAGCGACACTTGTCCGACCACCGTCGTTCCGGGCCCGCGCCAATGCGCGCCCGGACGACATCGTCGAAGCATTGCGACGAAAGCTACGCCTCGTTGCCGCCTTCCTGGCGGGTGGCTTCGAACAGGAACCAGGTGCGGCGCTCGGTCTCGTCGATGAAGTTTTCGAGCAGGCTTGCGCTGGCGACATCGCCGGCGTCGTCGCAGACCTCATGAGCCTTCCGCATCGCCGCGGCGACGTGCTTGTTGTCCTGCATCAGCTCGCGCAGCATCTCGCGCGGCGGGACGTAGTCCTCGTCGTTGTCCTTGATGGTCTGGAGCTTTGCGACCTGGCCGATCGACTTCAGCGTCGTGCCGCCGATCTTGCGGACGCGTTCGGCGAGCTGATCGGTGGTCGCGAAGATCTGGTCGGACTGCTCGTCGAGCAGCAGATGATAGTCGCGGAAATGCCGGCCGCTGATGTGCCAATGGAAATTCTTGGTCTTCAGATAGAGCGCGAAGGCGTCGGCCAGAAGCACGTTGAGCGCCTCGGAAACCTTCTTGACCGCCTGGGGCGACAGATCGGTGGGGGTGTCGAGGTCGGGCGAGACCTTGCTGGGGGCTTTGCTCACGGGAAACCTTCCTGTTAGGACGCGGACATTGACGGCGCGCCGCCGCACCCCTAACGCAGACAGGCAGCGCCGGTTCCAGTGCAGGAACCGTTTGGCCGGGGCCTCGGATATCATGGACGATTGGATCGATTACTACGACTCCACGCACACGATCTATGTCAGCAAGCTGCATCGCGATTTGCACTTCCAGATCATCGCGCGGGACATCATCGGCTACATCACTTCGCCCGAGGCGACCGTGCTGGACTACGCCTGCGGCGAGGCGCTGTCGGCGAGCCAGGTGGCGGCCGCCTGCGGCAAGCTGATCCTCGCCGAACCCGCGCCGGGCGTCCGTGGCCGGCTGATCGCGCGATTTGCCCCGAACACGAAAATCCGCGTCCGCTCCCTCGACGACGTCCGCAAGATGCAGGACCAGTCGATCGACCTCGTCGTGATGAACTCGGTCGCGCAATACATGACGCCGGAGGAGCTCGATGCCGCGCTCCGCAACGTCCGGCGATTGCTGACCCCGTCGGGCAAGCTTGTGCTCGGCGATATCCTGCAGCCCAATGTCGGCATGTTCAGGGATGTGATGGCGCTGCTCAGCTTCGGCCTGCGCCACGGCTTCCTGAAGGACGCGTTGATCGGGCTGATCAGCACCGCGCTATCGGACTACCGGCATCTGCGAACACGCATCGGGCTGCAGCGCTACAGCGAGGACGAAATTACCGCCAAGCTCAAAGCGGCGGGCTTCGCAGTCCAGCGCGCGCATACCAATATCGGCCATAATCGGTGGCGCATGACCTTCGTCGCGCGGCCGCCTCTGGTGCGTTAAGCATAACGACCACCTGAGGTGGCTTGTCGCACCTCGATCGGACATGATCTCCGCGGCCCGGTGGCGGAAGCGTCTACGCGAGAGCAGTGCATCGCTCTTCATCCTGGTTCAAATCCAGGCCGGGTCTCCACGCTTCGCCCCTGCGGGGCTACGCGTGGCGCAGCCACGCAAACAAAAAGCTCGAAAACAACCCCATGCACAGTAGCCGGCGATGGCCGGCGTGCCCCGCGTTGGATCTTCTGAAGGCTTTGATGCGGCGGGCAAATCAGCGGCCGGCGTGCCATCGTCTCAGGTTGGGTCCGCAGCGATCATTTCGCACCCGGGCAACAGCTGAAGCCGGTCGGCGTCCCTGGCCGCGGAGCTTAGCACCGCGTCGAGCAGCCCCGGGAAGCGCGCATCGAGGTCCTCGCGGCGCAGCCGCATGAAACGGTTTGTGCCGGCCACGCGCGTCTGCATGACGCCGCATTCGCGCAGCCTTGCGAAATGATAGGCGAGGTTCGACTTGCCGCTGAGCCCGTTGAAGTCGCCGCAGCGCAATTCGCTGCCGACGCGTTCCTGCTGGGCGAGCTGGTAGACGATCGCGAGCCGGATCGGATCACTCAAGCAATCCAGAACCATCGGCAGCTCGATCTGCTCGCGCGCGGGGTGATGGGGTGTACGACTCATGGTGCAATCATAGCGATGCGGCCGGCATGTTCAATAGTTCTTGAACTAATTGACATTAGCAGGCTACCATTCAATAGTTCAATGATTATTGAACATAGGAATGACGGGCATGAGCGTGTTCTGGCTGGCGGTCGCGGCATTTGCGATCGGGACGGAAGCCTTCGTTATCGCAGGCCTGCTGCCGACGATCGCGGCCGACCTGCAGATTTCGGTGCCGGCGGCCGGGCAGCTGGTCAGCGTCTACGCGCTCACCTATGCCGTGGGGTCGCCGATCCTCGCCGTAACCCTCAACAATATCGACCGGCGCACTGTGTTGATGCTGGCATTGTCGGCCTTCATCGCCGGCAATCTGCTGGCGGTGGCCGCCTCCGGGTTTGCGCTGCTGCTAACGGCGCGGATGCTGATGGCACTCGGCGCCGGCCTGTGCATGCCAACGGCGCTCGGTGTCTCCGTGGCGGTCTCCTCCCCAGAACGGCGCGGCCGCGCCGTGGCGCTGGTCACCTCCGGCCTCACGATCGCAACCGTGATCGGTGTCCCCCTCGGCAATTGGATCGGCAGCCTGTTCGGCTGGCGCGCGACCTTTGCCATGGTCGCCCTGCTCGGCGGAATCGCGATGGCGGGCCTGCTTTTTGGCCTGCCCCGCGGCCTGCCGCGCAACACCGCTTCGCTCGCCGAACGGCTGGCCGTAGCGCGCCACCGCAACGTCCTGATCGCGCTGCTCATCACGATCCTATGGGCGCTCGGCGGCTTCACCATGTTCACCTATTTCGCCGTTCCGCTGCGCGCGCTCGGCTTCGATGCCTCGCATATCAGCCTCGCGCTGCTGGTGTTCGGCGCGGCCGCCGCGATCGGGAACATGCTCGGCGGCCTGTTGGCCGACCGGCTCGGCGCCCTCGCCACGGCGGCGCTCGGCCTGACCGGCATGGCCAGCGCGCTTTTCCTGCATTCACTGGTGCTGAAATTCCTCCCCGGCCAGGCGCATTATGCGATCCTGGGCCCGATCTTTCTCCAGGGCGTTTCGGGCTGGGCGTTCTATCCGGCCCAGATCGCCAGCATCATCCGGATCGACCCGCAGGCCTCGATGGTCGCACTCTCGCTCAACGCCTCTGCCATGTATCTCGGCTTCGCGATCGGGGGAGCCTTGGGCGGCGCCGTGCTTACGGGGTGGAGCCCGACCGATCTCGGCTGGGTCGGCGGATTGAGCGTTTCCGCAGCGCTTCTGGTGCATCTCGCCCGTGGCTGGCAGGCGCGGCCAAAACCCGTCAAAATTGCTGGTTGATGGGCGCTTTTCGGGGTTTCGCCGCCCCGAAAACTGGTCTAAGACCCGTCCGCGCGCGAGGGAGACCACGCGCTCTCGGCCACAGGGGACGCGCAGCAAGCGCGC
>Ga0209758_1005255_pt1 | contig 10130 bp, 12 predicted proteins | sample AraplaMF_Col_mMF_FD_184258 | JGI IMG/M metagenome (GOLD analysis project Ga0209758, IMG submission 184258) | Arabidopsis root microbial communities from the University of North Carolina, USA - plate scrape MF_Col_mMF (SPAdes) (version 2) | ecosystem: Host-associated > Plants > Roots > Endosphere... | reverse complement strand
CGGCGGCGATCATGCCGCGCTGATAGCGTCGATCAAGGACAAGCTTCTGCCGCTTGGCGACGACATAGGTTTCATCTGCGGTCATGGCCCGGGCAGCCGCTTTGGCGACGAGCGGCGGACCAATCCCTTTCTGACCTGACCTTCAAAAGAAAAGCGCCGCTGAGGGCGGCGCTTTTCTTGGGCAGGGAACCCAGGCGATGTTCGACCGAATCCGGTCAGTTGGCGACGCAGAAATGCTGGGCGCCGTCATTGCCGGTGAAAGTGCCGGTCCGCGAATTGAAGCTGCGATAGCGGTCCGAGCAATACTCGTACCAGCCGCGGGTCCACGGCTCGGCGTAGCGGTCGGCGTAGACGACGCGCGGCTGCTGCACGTAGTAGCGCCGCACCGGCCGGTCGACATAATAGCCGTCATCATAGGCCGGATCGTAATAGCGTGGCCCGGGGTTGCTGAGCGCGCTGCCGATCAGGGCGCCTGCCGCGAGGCCGACAACACCGGCGGCGAGGGCGTCACCGCCGTGACTACGATGATGGTGCCAGCGCCAGTCGTCGGCATTGGCCGCCGAGAAGGTGGCCAAGGTGGTCGCGGCAATGCCAACGCTCAGGATGGCGGTCTTGAGAAAACGGTTCATTTTCGGTCTCCTTCGCGCCGGCCCGCGCATTTTTTCGGGGATACGGACCGGCTTTAGCAAAGGTTAATAGATGACCGTGGCTGAACGGAGGCTGAACGGAAATCGGCGTAAACGATTTTTTGAGGCTTGGCGATTTTTCGAGACTCGGCGGTTTTTCGGGGCTTGGCGATTTTTCCGGACCTGGGCACAATCCGTGCCAGGCGGGAGCAGTCCCGCCTGAAAAGCCTCCGTCGGATCCGTCGTGAGCCGGCTTAGCCGATCGACAGATTGACGGCCTTCGGACCCTTGCCGCGCTTGTCCGGCTCGGTGTCGAATGTCACTTTCTGCCCATCCTCAAGACCGGGAAGGCCCGACGCCTGCACAGCCGAAATGTGGACGAAGACATCCTTCGCGCCATCATCGGGCGTGATGAAGCCGAAGCCCTTGGCATGGTTGAAGAATTTGACGGTGCCGGTCTGCGGCATGGGAAACTCCTTTGATCCCATCAAGTCAAGTCTCGGGCCGGCAAACTGCCCGAGAGGAAATTTGTCCTTTATTTTAGCGCTATCGGCAAGAGAAAGTTTTCGCCTGCCGATCCAAGCATTTGCGCGCAAAAAAGGCGCGACCGTTTCGGTCGCGCCTTGCCAATTTCAGGCCTGTCCTGAAGCCGGTTCATGATCCTGCCACAGCCATTGCATCCGCAAGGACAGGCTGTTCCGGCGATCAGGCGGCGCGCAGGTTGACCGCCTTCGGGCCCTTGCCCATGCGGTCCGGCTCGACGTCGAAGGTGACCTTCTGGCCGTCGACCAGCGTGCGCAGGCCAGAGGCCTCGATCGCGGAAATGTGGACGAACACGTCCTTGGCGCCGCCATCCGGCGTGATGAAGCCGAAGCCTTTGGTGGCATTGAAGAACTTTACGGTACCGGTCTGGGCCATTGGGGAAAACTCCTTCACCCGTGTCAGTCTTTGTGGTTTGCCCGCTGCCTCGCGCCTTTGGGCAAATCCCGGTGGTTGCTTCGGCGGTCATGCATTCGCGCATGGTCAAACCCCCCGCCGAAAAACGGGGCTGTCAGAGATTCACACTTATCGGGGAAAGGTCGTCCAAAACGTTCCGCTCTCCGGGTCGCAAATGCCCGAACATGATTTTTATTACACGGAAACGTGAAGGTTGCAAGATGACGCTCGCGGGCGGCCTACGGCGCGTCCAACGCTGGGTCTCGATAGACCCGGCCTCTTCACCGGTCATCGGCCAGAGGCGGGCCAAGCATGGGCCAGTGTGAGGGTGGCGCCACGGTCCTGCGGCTCCACAAACGGTGGTTGCGTTTGCCGCGCAGGATGCGAGGATATCGCGAGCCGGCCTCACGCGCCGGGATGGAGGAGGGACATATGCGATTTCTTGCGGTCTCGCGGCATGGCGCTGTCCTTTTCATGCTATCGGCGCTGCTGGCGGCCTGCAATGTCGTCGTCGACGATGGGCCGCGCCCGCGCCCGCCCAGGCCGCATCCGCAGCTCTGCACCATGCAATACCAACCGGTCTGCGCCCGGCGCGGCGGCGACCGGCAGACCTTCGCCAATGCCTGCCTGGCCGAAAGAGAGGGCTACCGCATCGTGCGGGACGGTCCTTGCCGCGACAGTGGTGGCGGTGGCGGAGAACAAGCCTTCTGCACGCGCGAATACGCTCCGGTCTGCGCCAGGCGCGATGGGCAAGTACGCACCTTCCCGAACGCCTGCGAGGCGCGCGCGGCGGACTATCGCATCGTCGGCGATGGGCCCTGCTGAAAAGACCGCGGTGTTCATCTGCGCAAATGGACACCGTGCCGCGTGCTGACGCTTTGTCTTGAATCTCTTGCCCGCATGGCTTAGGTCCGGCGGACCAACAAATACGGCAGGTTTCCCATTACCAAAGATCACAGAAGAGCGGCAAACGCCGGCGGCAGGCCAGGTGGTTCGGCCAACCCGCTCGATCCTTATGTGCAAAAGGCGCTGCAACTGCACCAGGCCGGCCGGCGCCAAGAGGCCGAGGGGCTCTACCGGCAGGTGTTGGGGCAGCAGCCGAACCATGCCGCCGCGCTGCATTTCCTCGGATTGCTGCTGCACCAGACCGGCAGAAGCGAGGAAGGGCTCGATCTCATCGAACAGTCGGTGACCTTGCAGCCCGGGAATGCCGACTTCCTCAACAATATGGGCACGGTCATGCGCGACCTCGGGCGCATCGCCGCCGCGGTCGATTTCTTCCGCGGCGCAGTGGATATCCGGCCGGACCAACTGGCCGCGCGCGACAATCTCGGCTCGTCGCTGAAGCAACTCGGCCAGCTCGACGCCGCCGAGGAGATCTATCGCGGCACCATCGGCCGCAACCCGTTCCATGTTCGCGCGCGTGTCGGCCTTGCAGAGACGCTGCAGGAGGCCGGACGGTTGGACGAGTCGATCGCTCTGTTCCGCGAGGCGCTGTCGATCCGGCCGAAGGATGCCGAGCTTCTTTACGGGCTGGGCGTCGCGATGATGGAGAAGGGCAAGCTCGACGAGGCGGCCGGTCTCGCGCGCCAGGCGGTGGCGATCGCCCCGAACATGGCCAAGGCCTGGCTGCTGCTCACGCAAGTCAAACGCCAGACCGAGCGCGACAAAGAGCTTGCCGGCATGGAGGCCGAGCACGCCAAGGCGCCGCAGGGCAGCCTTGCGCGCATGCAGCTCTCCTTCGGCCTCGGCAAGGTCAATGACGACCTCAAGGACTACGGCCGCGCCTTCGACTATTTCGCCGAGGGCAATGCCATCCGCCGCAAGGTCATCAACTACGATCCGGTGCGCACGCGCGACGAGTTCGAGGCGATGAAGGCAGCTTTCGATGCGGCCTTCTTCGAGAAGCACAGGTCAAGCGGCATTTCCGACGACACGCCGATCTTCGTCGTCGGCATGCCGCGCTCCGGCACCACGCTGGTCGAGCAGATCATCGCCAGCCACCCACAGGTCTATGGCGCCGGCGAGTTGAACATCCTGAAGACGGCAGTCGGCAAGCAGTTTCCGATGAGCATGCCGGGCGGCTTCCCCGCCGGTATCGCCGACATGCCCGACAAGGCCTTCGCCGAAGCCGGCCAGGCCTATCTCGACATGCTTCATAGCCGCTATCCGGGCTATCGCCATGTCACTGACAAGATGCCGGGCAACTTCCTGCTGGTCGGCTTCCTGCATATGATGCTGCCGAAGGCCAAGATCGTCCATTGCGCGCGCGACGCGGCGGCCACATGCCTGTCGATCTTCAAGGTGCATTTCCGCGGCGACAGCCACCGTTACGGCTACGACCTCGGCGAGCTCGCCGATTTCCATAACCTCTACACCGACATCATGGCGCATTGGCACAAGGTGCTGCCGGGCGTCGTGCACGACGTGCGCTATGAGGATTTCGTCGCCGACCAGGAAGGGCAGACACGGGCGCTGATTGCGCATCTCGGCCTGCCCTGGGACGACAAGGTGCTGTCGTTCCACGAGACGGACCGGCCGGTGCGCACCGCGTCGGCGGCGCAGGTGCGCCAGCCGATGTATCAGGGCTCGGTCGATTTGTGGAAGCGTTATGGCGACAGGCTGAAGCCGCTGCTGGACAAGCTCCAGAACGGATAGGGCGGCATTATACCGGTAGGCCGTTTGCTCTGAGTCATGGCAGACCTTCGAGATTAGCCGCTGCCTCGCAATTTCGTCATTCCTGGGCGAAGCAGGAGCGAAGCTCCGTCGCGGAGACCCTGGAATCCATGCCGTTACCTGCGCGAAGATTGCAGCGGAACAGAATTCTGGACCGTAGCGGCGCCTCTATGTCGCGGGCATGGATCCTCGGGTCTGCGCAGGAGCTCCGCTCCTGCTCCGCCCGTGGATGACGACCGATGGGTCGCCCGACTACAGCTCTATGAACGGCTGGAAGCCGCCGAAGATCATGCGCTTGCCGTCGAAGGGCATGGCGGACCAGTCCATCTTGAGACGCTCGTCGGCCATCACCTTGGCCATGACAGCATCGCGGCTCTGCCTGGACTCGTAGACGACCCAGGCGAAGATAACGACCTCGTCGTCCTTGGCCTGCACGGCGCGCGGGAACGAGGTCAGCTCGCCATAGGGCACGTCGTCGCCGACGCATTCGACATAGGCGAGCGCGCCATGCTCCATCCAGACGGCGCCGCCCTTGTTGGCCAGCTTCTTGTAGTCGTCGAGATTTGCCTTCGGCACGGCAAGCACGAAACCATCGACATAGGACATGATGAAACTCCTTTGCTGAAAAACGAGCGCCGGGTCGGCGGGGTGCGACCCGGCGCGAGTGAGCGCGTCATGCCCGCCATTGACGGGCGCCGCTGCTCGCTAGGAAATTCACTTCACCGGGGCATTCATCGCCCAGGCAACGCCGAAGGGGTCTTTCACCTGGCCCCAGCGGTCGCCCCAGAACATCACCTGCAGCGGTGTGACGACTTCGCAGCCGGCATCCACAGCGCGTTTCCACCAGGCATCGATATCGTCGCTGCCGAGATGGAGCTGCAGCGTATAACCCTGCGCCGCCTGGTGCGGATGGCCGTGTTCGGGATAGGCATCGCCCAGCATCAGCGTCGACCCGTTGACGTAGAGATGGATGTGCATGGTGCGGCCCTTGTCGTCCGGCGGATAGGCGAACACTTCCTCCGCGCCGAAAGCCTTCTTGTAGAATTCGGCAGCCTTGATGGCGCCGTCGACCTGCAGGTAGGGGGTCAATCCGCCAAGGACCTTGGCGCGGGGCGGGGTCTGGTCGTTCATTCTCGTGTTCCTCTTCACGGGTTGATCCGGTTGCGACCCAAGGACGGATGAAGCGGCCGCGATCCTACTTGGCCTCCCGAAAATTTTTAAAGTGCCCGGCCCGGGCGGCCGGAGCGGTCGCAAGACAATCGCATTGAAAGCGCCACTTTATATGACCTTCGCCGAGAAGGTGGTGGCGCGGCGGCTTTCGCGCGTTTCGAAAATCTCCGGAAAGCCGATGTCCTTGCGCAGCTCGGCTGGCAGCGAAAGCAGGATGCGCTCGCTGCGATGACGGGCGCGCGCCGCAGCATAGCGGTTCGCAAGGCGGCCGATGGATGACAGTACCGACATGTTGGTTCTCCCTGGTTGATGCCGGCATCATCGTGTCGGCATCCCAAGGACGAGGCGGCAATCGACGATCCGACAGATCGCCCCAATCTTTTTTCAGAACACCGACGCCGCCAGCGCGGTGTCGTAGTATTCGACCATCTCGACGATCTCGCCGTCGCGGACCGTCCAGAAATTGGCGGTGCGCATCATGAACTCCTCGCCGGTGGTACGGCGCGTCATGTGGATCTCGACCTGCGCGGCGACCTTGTCGCCGCCGTCGATGATCTCTACCGGGACGAAGTGCCGGTATTCGAAGTCGTCGTCGAGCGCCAGGAGCCTGGCGAGGAATTCCTGCTTGCCATGCGCGGTGCCGGCATGACGCGATTGCCGGGGATCGGCGATCCAGCGGAACACGATATCCTCGGAGCAATGCGCAAGGGCGCCCTCGATGTCGCGGTCCGCATAGGCCTTGTAGAGATTGCTGACGATGTCCACTGCACGCATGGCCCGTTCCCTCCATGGCTGGGCAATTCAAGATGCTCCTTTTTTAGCAGATGGAAAAGTATTGCCGGGCCGACTGCAACGCTTGTCCAGTTGGCATTGCTTAGAATGCCGGCCCAGCAGATGTACCAGCTCTCAGTTCGGCATCTCTGCGACCAAGTGGAAGAACGCCTCCGGCTCGTCGACCTCGGTCAGCCGCCGCTTCTCGATCAGCCAGAAACGGTTGCCGACGGCGCGGATGAAGGAGCGGTCATGCGAGGCGAGCAGGCAGCTCGCCTGATGCTTCAACAATTCGTCCTCCAACGCTTCCTGGCCGTCGATGTCGAGATGGTTGGTCGGCTCGTCGAGCAGATAGAAATTGGGATGGACGAGCCTGAGCACCAGCATCATCAGCCTCGACTTCTGTCCACCGGAAAGAGCGGCGATCTTCCTCTCCTGCATCTCGATGGCGACGCCGGCGCCGGCGAGCAGCGACCGGGCGCGCTGCTCGCCGACCTCGAAGCGGCGCGAGACCATCGCCAGCGGCGTGTCGTCGCCATCGATGCCCGACAGTGCCTGATCGCTGTGGCCGAGCACGGTCGACGGCGTCACCTTGACGTTCGCAACCGAGCCCGGCCGGACGACGGCGTCACGGATCATCGCGATGAAGCGCGTCTTGCCGACGCCGTTGCGGCCGAGCAGCACGATGCGATCGTCCTGGCAGATGTGAAGCTTGCCGGTCCTGAACAGCGGCGTGCCGTCAGGCGTTTCGACCGCCGCGTCTTCCAGCGTGATCAGCACCTTGGCGTGGGTGCCGCGGTTGGCCAGCCGGATCGCGCCGGCCGAGCGTTCGCGATGCGCTTGCACGGCGGCATCCTCCAGCTTCTCGGCCCGTTCCTTGAGCTGCCTGGTCTTCACCGTCAAAAGGTCGCTGCCGGAGTTGATGCCGATGTTGTTCAACTTGGCGGCCTGCTTGCGCAGCTGCTGGGCGATCTTCATGTCGCGTTCGAACTTGCGCGCCGTCGACGCGTCGAGCCCGTCGAGCGCCTGCCTGGCGCGCGAATAGGGCAGCGCGAACACCGGCGAGTCTTCGGGACGCAGGAACAGCGTGCGGTTGGTGGTGGCGTCGAGGAAGGCGCGGTCGTGGCTGGCGATGATCACCGGCACGTCGCGCGGCAGCGCATTGAGCCATGTTTCCAGCTGGCTGATCCTGGCGAGGTCGAGATGATTGGTCGGCTCGTCGAGCAGGAGCACGTCCGGATCGGTGACCCAGACGCGGGCGATCAGCGCCAGCCGCTGCCAGCCGCCGCTCAGCGCGCGCATCGGCCGGCCGCGCATGTCTTCCGGCACTTCGAGCGAGTCGAGAACCACGTCGACGCGCCACAGTTCATTGTCGCGCTGCTCGGACGGCAAGGCATCGGCGACGACGTTATGGAAGCTGCGGCCGGCCAATGCGTCGGCGACGGATTGCTCGACATGGCCGACACGCAGGCCGCGCGACCGGGTGATGTCGCCGCTGCTGGGTTCGAATTCGCCGGCCAGGCATTTGAGCAAGGTGGATTTGCCACGGCCATTGGCCGCGACGATGCCGAGCCGGTCGCCGGTGCCGATGACGAGGTCGAGATTGGAAAAAAGCGGCGGACTCATGGTGACGCCGAGGGATTTGAGGCTGATCAGGGCCATGTCGATTTCTCTGGTCTTGCCGGCGGCTAAGTCCGGCTGATGCACTTTGACGGTGCGCATGCCGGCTTCATGCTCAGGCTAGCGGCACCACGAAGGGCAGACCAAAAATCGAAGCGGGGGGAATTCCCGGACCGTCCTGGTCAGCCCTGCAAGCAAGCTCGCAGAGCAGAAATTGGGCCACGCTGACGATGGTGGTAGTAGTTCACGCAGCCCTCCTTTCAGGATGTTCGAGTTGGGAGATTGGGTATACGAGGGGAGGGACGGAAGCAAGGGGCGCGACGGAGTGGCGGCTGGTCAGACGGAGTTCAGGTGACCGCCGGTCGCTCCATATTCCTTATTAAGATCGAGGAGGAAATGTCCGTGCACAGCGCGTTTGGTCAGATCGACCACGATCACAAGAATTGCATTGAACCTGCCGGTGCCAATCAGAACCTGATCGAACCGGCTTAGCGCGTCTCGATAGACATGGTGGACGTCGTTCAAATAGGGCAAGCCGACTTCGTCCAATTCCAGCGCTTCGACATATGGCCATATGTCGACGGTCGGCTCCGCGGTTGCGGTGACGTCCTGCATAGGCTCCGCGAAACAGGCCTTGAATTCGTCTTCCTGAAGTCTGCGAACAACGATCATCGGGGAGAGAGTTTGACCCGGATGGGAGCTTGACTAAGGATACAGACTTTACAGATCATGGAAAGCCCGATGTATATACCAACCCCCACACGGCCATTCATGGGTGTTGACTCCGATTGGATCAAACCTGTAATGAGCGAAGAAATAAATCAAAGCGAATATACCTCAATATTCGAAACTATCCGTAGAAGTTCTACGGGCAATATTCAATTCAGATACGCGTGGATCACGCTGATATTAGATTCACCTTCGATCGCCAACGATATTCTTGCAAAAGTCAATGCAAACTCTATGGTATCTAAGGAGGAATTTCTTCTTCTGGAAGAATACGTCCTGCAGATTATTAGCCTCTGCGCGATAGCCGACGATAACTCCGTCTTGGTCGATTTTGACGTAGAATAGACTGATGGGCTTAACCAAGTGCTGGCTAACTGTCTTTCCGAACTCGGTGGCATTGGCACCTTATAGACTACATCGATCACCGATGCTCTATAGAGCTGGCTCCGTTTTTCGAAGGGGCGCTACTGCCCCGGCCGCCCGGTCTTGCCCGGCCGTCGGTTCTGCCGGCGCTCGTCGGCTGGATCCTCGTAGGAGCCGATGCCGGAGCGCTGACGAACGATCGGTTTGTCGTCGCGTTCCTTCGCGCCCCCCTCTGGCCTGCCGGACATCTCCCCGGCAGGGGGTGAGATCGGCTTTGGCTTCGCCGGCACTTTTCCCTCGACGGGTTTTTCCGTCCGGCGCACCGTCATCTCGTCGAGCGAGTTCTTTCTGAACAGCGGCTTGGTGCGATCGCCGGGAATGCCGAAATCGGAACCATGCGCTTCCTGCGCGCTCTGCTTCTTGAACAGCGAACGCGATACCGCACCGGCCGGGGTCGTCATGTCAGTGCCGGGACCCATGTCGTCGATCGATGGCTTGGCGAACAGCGGCTTCTTCACAGGAACGGCGCCGTCGGCGCCCATCTCGTCGAGGTGCGGCTTGCGGAAGAGGTTGGGCCGGGCCGCCTTGGCCGCCTCTTCGGCGGCGCGGGCCTCATCGAGTTTGCGGAAGCGCTCCTGTTCCTCGACTGTCCGATGCTTGGCCACGCCCTTGTTGTGCTTGCCCTTTTCGCGGCCTGATGCCGGACTTTGGCCCTCCACCTCGCGCGCCAGCGGGTCGTCGGAAATGGCAAGCTCCATCTCGCGCAGCCGCTTGATCTCGTCGCGGACGCGCGCTGCCTTCTCGAAATCGAGATTGGCGGCTGCATCGCGCATCTGCTTGTCCAGCGCCTCGAGATGGGTTTTCAAATTGTTGCCGATCATCGCCCCGGCATCATCGGTGAACTGCGAGATGTCGGCGCGGACATGGTCCTTCTCGTAGACGGAATCGAGGATGTCGGCGATGCGCGACTTGACCGATTCCGGCGTGATGCCGTTGGCCGTGTTCCACTCCATCTGCTTCTCGCGGCGGCGGTTGGTCTCCGCCATCGCCCGCTCCATCGAGCCGGTGATCTGGTCGGCGTAGAGGATGACCTTGCCGTCGACGTTGCGGGCGGCGCGGCCGATGGTCTGGATCAGCGAGGTTTCCGAGCGCAGGAAACCTTCCTTGTCGGCGTCGAGAATGGCGACGAAGCCGCATTCGGGAATGTCGAGGCCCTCGCGCAGCAGGTTGATGCCGACC
>Ga0209758_1005250_pt1 | contig 10140 bp, 10 predicted proteins | sample AraplaMF_Col_mMF_FD_184258 | JGI IMG/M metagenome (GOLD analysis project Ga0209758, IMG submission 184258) | Arabidopsis root microbial communities from the University of North Carolina, USA - plate scrape MF_Col_mMF (SPAdes) (version 2) | ecosystem: Host-associated > Plants > Roots > Endosphere... | reverse complement strand
TTTCTCCGCCGTGCCGCAGCGTTTCTATTCGAACCTGCTGTTCGAATATGACGACGTGCTCGTCACCGACAAGTCGCGCAAGCTCGGCGCGGTCACCACCGCGGTGCTCGCCGGCCTCTCGATCGTGGTGGTCTCGTTCGGCGGCGAGCAGGAAGGCGCCGTCGACGGCTTCATCTCGGAGCGCGGACTGGCGCGACGATCCGAAATGTATGACCGGGCGGCATTCGAACGGGCGTTGTCGGGTTTGCAGCACGGTCCGCGGATCGCGGTGTCATTGCCGCACTTTCTGGCGCTTCCGGCGCTGCTCGACGGCTCCGATCTGGCGGCCATCGTCCCGCGCCCACTGGCCAATTCCTTTGCGCGCAGCCATCCCGTTGCGATCCACGAACTGCCGTATCCGACGACACGGCTGGAAGTCCGTTCACTGTGGCATCAGCGCCATGACGGCGACGCTTCGCAGGAGTGGCTGCATGAGGTGATGAGACGCGCCGCCGAACATCTTCGCACCGAGGCGACCAAAGAAGGGACCAAGGCCGTGCCACGACGCTGAGGGCTGGTTCGGGTCCGGCTCGCGCCGCTTACGCGTACAGATACCCGACCGGCTTGCCTTCGGTCCGCAGCGGGCGAACGTCCCTTTGCGTGATGATCTTGCCGGCCAGGCCGTCGATCTCGTCGCGTTGCGTCGGTGTCCAGCTGCGGAGATTCTCCAGGCCCTTGAGCAGGCCGAGCCGGAGGATCTGGGTATTTTCGCCGACGCCGGTGAGCTGCAGCGAGGTCTTGCCGGCCGTCACCACGTCGCCGGTCGCAAGTTCGAACGTCTTGCCGGCACTGTCCTTGAATTCGGCCGTGCCGCGAATGACGCGATAAATGACCACCTCGCCCTTGGCCAGCGAGGCGGCGTCCGCCGTGGCCGAGGTGCTCTTCGGCAGCAGCGCGTGGCCGCGCGGGTCGGTGGCGATGATGTGGCCGGTGACGAGACGGCCGCTCGGAACCTCGAGGCCGATATCGCGCACGTAAACCGGCATCGGCGACGTGACGGCACTGTCGGCCAGCGGCTTGTAGAGCGCATCCAGCGCCAGCGGGTCCTGCAGCCAGAAACCCGCATCCGCCGGGCGATCGTGCAGCGGATGGCTCCATGCCACGCGCGGCGTTTCGGCTTCGTTGATCTGATCCGGGCCGACGATGGTCGGGTTCGGAAAGGTCGTCGGATCGGTAACGAAGGCTTCGAGAAACTTTCCGGAATAGCCCATCGAAATCGGATCCGGCACCACCGTCTGCGGCGTCTTCAGGTTCTCCTCAGTGGGCAAACCCGACCAGGTGTAAAACAGCTGGCGATGCACGATCGCGCTTTGCAGCATCACCGCGCCGGGGCCGACATGATAGAACCGCCCGTCGTAATCGAAGGTGAACACGCCCGACGTCACCAGCACCAGCTGGAAACCGCCGGGCGGCAAATGAAGATGGAAATCGGTGGGGCCGGTATCGGGGCGGTAGATCGGCAGGTTGGTCGCCACCTCATGCAGCAGGAAGGTTTCGTTGTTGGCGTGGAAACCTTCGTTGGCCCGGTTGTAGAGCGCCTGCGGTCGGTACGTCGCCTCATACGTGGCGTCCCTGTCACGATCGATGGCGACGAAGTCCTGCGTATTCAACTGGAGCGGCTTCCCGTTCGGGTGAGTGAGGCCAGACCATTTGGAATCGACCGTCGCATGCACATTCATGGCAACCTCCAGGCTTAAGGGTTGCCATAACCAAGCGAATTCCGGGCCAGTCCGCGTGCGCTGCGTCAAACTGACTCCGCCCAATCCGCCGGTTGGCAAAAAGGCAATCCGTTACAGGATGTTAGATCATCCGATGCGCCGCGTGGCGGTTTGCAAACCTCACCGCTTCGAGGAGGCTGGTGAGAGTTGTTTTGTGTAATTTATCGGCACGCCATGCCGAAGAAGATGCAGTTGGACGCGGTGAGAAAAGCGGCACACGAAATTCTATCTACACGTCGTCCCGGCGAAGGCCGGGACCCATACCCCCTGGAGTCTCGATCATCACGAAGCGACTCAAGAGATACCCTTGATGGGCCCGACATCATCACCCACGCCAGGGGTTCTGGTCCCGGCCGGAGCCTGTCATCGGACGGCGCTTTGCGCCGATCCGTTGGCCGGGACGACGTGTGGAGATGCGCGATGCTTACTTCGCGCCATCCTTGGGCGGCTGTGACGCCGGCGCCACCGGAGGCTGCGGCGTATCTTTCTTCTTCTGCGCGGCCTGCGCATTGTCCAGCGTCTTCTGCAATCCCGCGACAGTCGCCTTCAGCGCCTCGATCTGGCCGGTGGCGGCATCGAGCTTCTGCTGATTGTCGATCGAAAGTTTCGAGATGGTCTTCTGCAGGAAGATCACGTTGCTCTGCAGGCAGCTGGTGCGGCGCTCCATCGTCTTCTCGACGGTACAGATCTCGATGCCGGGCACGTCCTGCGCCAGCGCGCCGGCGGAGGTCAGGGAGAATGCCATCAAAATCATCAGCCGGATCATCGGATGCCTCGCAGGTCGTGTCAGCCAAGCGGCTTGAGCGCTGGTCTGTCAACAACAGACTGCCAACGCCACAGATGACACACCGAAACCTCATTCCCGCGTTGACATTCGCCCGGGCGTTCAGAGTCGCACGGCGGTGGGAACCACCGTGCATCAAGGGGAGAATCGCAGATGGCGACGCGTGAGCGACGGCTGGCTGAATTCGACGGCAATGGCGATCCGCCGCCGGACCAGGCGGTCCAGGTGCTGTGCGAGGATCACAGCGGCACTTATCAGCTGCCGTTCGCCTGCCGCTGGGTCGACGGCGAATGGCGCAACAGCGAATCCGGCAGCACGGTGCAGGCCCGGGTGGTCGGCTGGCGGCTGCCGCGGGGCTGACCTCCCGCCGAAATGACCGCAAATGTCTCAGAATGCGACGGAAATTGCGGGCGTCTTAAGCTTTGGAACGCGCCCGGAACGAAACGCGCCCGAATCGCTGATGGCGAGTCGCAACGGCCAGCCTCGGTCTAGATCTCGGGATTGCGGCGACGGCAGCCACCAGATCGAGCAGCGACCGGCGGATCAGAATTCCGCCAAAGGCCCCAATCGTTAAGCAACCGGGACGTGGCCGCGTCGACATGTTTTGGGCGTGGCGCCCGGCAAACGGGCAGCGCAATCGCGGCGCTGCCTAATATTCGACCTCGAGCTCTTCGATGTCGGCCGGCTCGAGCCTGGCGGCCGCGATCCATTCCTGCATTTCCGGCAGCGACATCACGGTGTCGGCATAGGCCTTGAGCTGCCTGTCGAGCTTGACGTCGTAAGTCATGAAGCGGGTCACGACGGGCGCATACATGGCATCCGCCATGCTGCGCTCGCCGAACAGGAACGGGCCGCCGGACTTGCCGAGGCATTCGCGCCAGATGGTGCAGACCCGGTCGATGTCGGCCTGGGCCCGCGACCAGATCTTGAAGCCGGGGAAATGTCCCTTGAGGTTGACCGGCAATGAGGCCCGCAGCGTGGTGAAGCCGGAGTGGATTTCACCGCAGATCGAGCGGCAATGCGCCCGCAGGATACGGTCGGCCGGCAACAGGCCGGCCTCCGGCATGATCTCGTTGAGGTACTCGGCAATCGCCAGCGTATCCCACACCGTGGCGCCCTCGTGCCGCAGACAAGGCACCAGGATCGACGACGACAGCAGCAGGATTTCGGCCTTGGCCGAGGCATCGTCCGGCGCGGTGACGATCTCGTCGAAGTCCAGCCCGGAAAACCGGGTCAGGAGCCAGCCCCGCAACGACCACGACGAGTAGTTCTTGCTGCTGATCGTCAATGTCGCCTTGGTCATGCCTGCCCCTTACGCCTGGTCCACAGTTTCCCGCAGCAAACCACGTGCCAGATTTGAAGACCATTTGACTCCGCGCTGGCTTCGATATTGCATAGCACAATGGGGCGGGGAAAGAGCTGAATGATGTCCATGATGTATCAGGCGTATCAGAACCATATGGACCTCACGGCGCCGTGGCGGAGCGGAGCGGCGGCGGCGCTGCGCACCCTCAACCTGGTGCCACAGGGGGTCTCCGACAAGCTGTTCGGGCGGCTCGCCGCGGCGCTCGAACTGATCTCGCGGACCTCGCTGACCTACACCCGCCCGGCCTACGGCATCGACCGGGTGCTGGTCGGCAATCGCGACCTCGAGGTGACCGAGGAAGTGGTGTTCGCCACCCCGTTCGGCTCGCTGCTGCATTTCAAGAAGGAAAACGCGCCGCTGCAGCCCAAGATGCTGCTGGTGGCGCCGATGTCCGGCCACTTCGCGACGCTGCTGCGCGGCACGGTGAAGACGCTGCTGCAGGATCATGATGTCTACATCACCGACTGGCACAATCCGCGCGACATCCCGCTCGACCAGGGCCGCTTCGGCCTCGACGAATACACCGAGCACCTGATCACCTTCATGAACGTGCTTGGGCCGCGTTCGCACATGGTGGCGATCTGCCAGCCCTCGGTGTCGGCGCTCGCCGCCGCCGCCATCATGTCGGAAGACGACCATCCGGCGCGGCCGGCCAGCCTGACGCTGATGGCCGGCCCCATCGACACCCGGATCTCGCCGACCAAGGTCAACGAATTCGCCAAGAGCAAGCCGCTGAAATGGTTCGAGGAGAACCTGATCAACTACGTGCCGCTCCAGTGCAAGGGCGCGTTCCGGCAGGTCTATCCCGGCTTCGTGCAGCTCACCGCATTCGTCTCGATGAACCTCGAGCGCCACATCAAATCCCATGTCGATCTCGCCAACCACCTCGCCAAGGGCGAGACCGAGAAGGCGGACGTCATCAAGACGTTCTACGACGAATATTTCGCGGTGATGGACCTGCCGGCGGATTTCTACATCGAGACCATCCGCGACGTGTTCCAGGAGCACCTGCTGCCGCAGGGCAAGATGACCTGGCGCGGCCGGCCGGTGAACCCGGGCGCGATCCGGCGGATGGGCCTGATGACGGTGGAAGGCGAAAAGGACGACATCTGCGCGATCGGCCAGACGCTGGCCGCGCAGGATCTCTGCACCGGCGTGCGCGCCTATCGCAAGGTGCACCACATGCAGGCCGGCGTCGGCCATTACGGCGTGTTCAGCGGCAGGCGCTGGAACAACGAGATCTATCCGCTGCTGCGCGACTTCGTGCACATCAATTCGTGAGGTGCTGATCCGGGCGCTAGCCCGCGACATGCTCCACCGCGATCAGGGTCTTGCGATAGATCGCCCACACCGCGCCCGCAATCGCGATATAGACTATCGCGCCGGCCATCAGGCCGTGCCATCCGGCCTTGTCCCACAGCACGCCGGCCAGCGCCGATCCGACCGCGCCGCCGCAAAAATTGCTGGCGACCAGCGCGGTGTTGAGCCGGCTGCGTGCCTTGGCGTCGATGGCGAACAGCCGGGTCTGGCCGAGCACGTGGACACCCTGAAACGCGATGTCGATCAGCAGCACCGCCGCGACGATCACCGCGATGCTGTGCGCGCCGAAGCTCGCCAGCACCAGCGCTATCATGGCCAGCAGCAGCGCGAGGCCGGTCCCGACGGTCGAATGGCCCCTGTCGTGCAGCCGGCCGACCGGCTGGGCGGCGAAGGCACCGGCGACCCCGACCAGTCCGACGAGGCCGATCTGGCTCAGCGAGTAGGAAAACGGCGGCGAACTCAGCAGGAAGGTCAGCCCGGTCCAGAACATGCTGAACACCGAAAACGCCGAGGCGCAGATCACCAGCGTCACGCCCACCGCGCGGTGCGCCCGCACGACCTGGACCACCGAGGCCAGCAGCCGGCCGTAGGACATCCGCGGCCGCGGCAGGTCATTGGGCAGGGCGCGCAGCAGCACCAGCGCGAACGCGGCGGCGATGGCGGCGGCCAGCAGGAAGATCGCGCGCCAGCCGAGCACGTCGGCAACGAGGCCGCTGACCGTCCGCGACGACAGGATGCCGATCAGGATGCCGGCCACGATGGTTCCGACCACGCGGCCGCGGATGTCGGGCCGGGCGAGGTCGCCGGCGAAGGGCACCAGCAGCTGGCCCGCGACCGTTGTCATGCCGACCGCGCCCAAAGCGGCGAGCAGCACCCAGAAATTCGGCGCCAGCGCGCTGCCGGCCAGCGCGACCGAGCAACCCAGCATGACGATCGGAATCAGCCGGCGCCGGTTCAACAGGTCGCCGAGCGGCACGATCAGGACGATGCCGGTCGCATAACCCAGCTGGGTGATGGTGACGAGCATTCCCGCCAGCCCCACCGACACGCCGAACGACCCCGCCATCGTGACGAGCAGCGGCTGCGCCAGATAGAGGTTGCCGACCGCCGTTCCAGCCACGACGGCGAACAGCAGGATCATCGAAGCCGACAGGCCGCCCGGCCTCGAGGGAGAGTGCATGGCATTTTCCAAAAGCAAACGAGGCCCGGAACACGCGCCGATGTTCCGGACCCCTGCAATCGGTATTGCCACGATCGATGCGCATCGGACAACCACGTCGCCCGCATGGCCGTCATCCGCTTTGGCGGCTTCGCCTGACGCGGCGACAAGCGCTGCGTCGCCGCGCCCTTTGCGGGCTCGCCTACTGCGTCCGGATCGGCTGATCCTTCAGCCCGTTGTTGTCGTAAGCCTTCCGCAGCGCGCCGTCCGACGTCACCTCGGTCATGAACTTGGTCACGAACGCCAGCGCCAGCGGATGGTTCAACGGCACCGCCACCGCGGTGGTGGTCTTCTTGAACGTCTCGTCGAGCACCCGCGTGCCCGGGATCTTCCTCGCCATGGCGTTGAGCTGGTCGCGCGACAGCGCGAACGCGTCGATCTCGCCGTTCTTCAACAGGCCGGCGATCTCGTCATAGGTCTGATAGCCGGTCACCTTGGCGTGTTTCAGGTGCGCGACGGCGCCGCGCATGGTGGTGGTGTTGTTGACCGCGGCGACCTTGACGCCGGGCTGGTCGAGCTCGGCGAAATTCTTGACCTGCGAGTTCGGCTTGACGATGTAGGTGGCGTCGGCGACCTCGTAGACCGGGCCGAACGCCATCCTGGTCATCCGCTCGGCATCCTGCGGCAGGAAGGTGACGTCCCAGGTGCCTTTCGACGCGGCGTCGGTGATCTGTCCCGAATTCTGGTGCAGCACGAACTCGACCGGCAGCGACAGCCGGCGCCCCATCTCGCGGCCGAGATCGACCGGGACGCCGGCGACATGGCCGGCCTCGTCCCGGGTGGACCAGAATGCGCCGCCGGCCGGACTGATCGCTATCGCCACGCGCAACGTGCCGGTGGGCGCGATGTCGTCCTTCAAGGGATCGGCGTTCACCGGACCGGCCGTCATCAGCAAAGCTCCTGCAAGACAGGCGAGACGCAATCGCGCGGAGGTCATCATGGCATGTCCTCGCCAGATAAGTCATCTTGCTCTAACGCGGCGGCGTCGCGGTCAGATCCCGCGCTACGAAGCGCTCGGCGCGTTGCCATGATTCATCGGTATCGCCGCGAAAGGTGATCAGCCGGTCGAAGGTCAGCTTGTTGTCCTGGATATCGACCATCTGGATTTTCGCGTTGGAGATCAGGCTGCTCATCTTCTGGATGCCGCCATAAAGCAGGCGCGTCGCGCCGGCAGCGCGGGCGCTGTCGACCAGTTCCTCGGGCCGCATCTGGCCCGCCGAACAGGGCGGCTGCTGACAGGCGAGTTCGACGATCCGGTAACGGCCGTCGCGCACCAGATCCTCGCGGATCGCGCCGGCAAAGGCTTTCAGCCGGGCCTGATGCGCGGCCTGCTGGTCGATCGGCTCGCCCGACGTATCGGTATAGTCGAAATCCGCCACCGCGATCGCGATCGGCGCGGCCGCAGACTGGTCGGCTCGCACCGCGGCAGACATCGACAGCGAAGCAAGGCCGCATGCGACGGCAATGCCGCCCACGAAATGTCTCGCCATGGTCCGCCTCCGGTGGTCGTCGTCGCTCCCTCGCCCCAGGTTATCATCGAAACACCACAACGCCAGCCCCCGCCTACTCCGCGGGAACCGCAATCTCCCGCGGCAGGATCAGCGCCGCCACGATCACCAGCAGGCACAGCGTTCCGAAGGCGTGCAGCATGGTGACGAAACCGCCCTGCTCGTACAGCCAGGCCACCAGGCCGACCGAAGCGCCGGCCGCGGTGAAACCGATGAAATAGCGCACCGCATAGGCCCGCGAACGCCACTTGTCGCTGGTGTACTTGCCGACCATGGCGTCGTTGACCGTGACCTGCCCGAACGCCCCCATCACGATGCCGATCGAGGCCAGGATCAGCGGCAGGTTCGACAGCGTCGCCGCCAGATAGAGGAACGGCGCCAGCAGCAGCGACAACGGCAACGACACCGCCTTGAGCGAGTAACGGTCGATCAGCTTGCCGACATTGTATTGCGTCACGGCGCCGAACACGTAGACGCCGGCGGCGATGACGCCGAGCAGCGCCGGGCTGGCGGTGAGGTCGGCCAATCGCTCGGCGAACAGTTTTGGCAGCGCCACCGTCACCGCGTTGAAGGTGGTGGAGGCCGCCAGCACCACGATCAGCAGCGACAGGATCACCCGCCACATGTCGCCCTTGGCGATCCGCGCCTGCGCCGCCGCCTGGCGGTGGCTGGAACGGTCCTCGTGCACCACCGTGCGCATGAAGGCGATGCCGATCACCAGCGTGACGATGCCGGGCAGGATGAAGGCCCAGCGCCAGCCCAGAAATTGGCCGACCACGCCGGTGACCAGCGCCGACGATGCCACGCCGAAATTGCCCCAGACGCCGTTGATACCCATCTCGCGGCCGAGCCGCTCGGCATAGGAAACGATCATGGCGGTGCCGACCGGATGATAGATCGAGGCGAAGATGCCGATCGCCAGCAGCGCGGCGCCGAGCTGCAGCGGCGTCTGCACGAGACCCACGGCGACCATCGACAGCCCGATGCCGATGAAGAACACCACCATCATGTGGCGCCGGCTCCAGCGGTCGCCGAGCCAGCCGGTGAGCAGCGATCCGGCGCCGAAGGCGACGAAGCCCGGGGTGGCGTAGGGCAGCAGTTCCGAATAGGCCATGCCGAGCGCCGGGCCCATCACGATGACGGCGGCGGCGAAGATCAGCATGGAATAATGGTCGATGAAGTGCGCGGCATTGACGAAGCCGATCACCCGGGAGGCGCTGTTCATGAACCCGACCTTAAGTTTACAAACCGACACTACACGGTCATCCTGACGATATGCCGCCAATGAGTGTCGCCAAAGCGCCAATCCGAACACCGTCCGGCACGAGGCTCGCCGCGGCCGGCGGCGTTCACACCCTGGCCCGCCGCTACGGCAAGGGCACCCGCCTCGATCCCCACATGCACCGCGAATCGCAACTGGTGTTTGCGACGCGCGGCACCATGCAGGTCACCACGCCCGGCGGCCGCTGGCTGGTGCCGCCGGACCGCGCGGTCTGGGTGCCGGCGCGGCTCGAACATTCAATCGACGTGCTCGCCGACATCGAGATGCGGACCCTGTATTTCGACCTGCGCTGGCTCGCCCGGCACCGCGGCAGCGTCAGCCTCAAATCCGAATTCGTGGTGCGGGTGTCGCGGCTGCTGCACGAGGCGATCCTGGCGCTGTTCGACGCCGGCGGCGACACCGCGCGCAACGACCTCCTGGTCCGCCTCATCCTGCGCGAGCTGCATCAGGCCGAAGATCCCGCGACCTTCATTCCGCTGCCGCACGAAGCGCGCAGCCGCCGCGCCGCCGAGCTGGTGCTGGCCGATCCCACCGGCGCGCACGACATCGACGAGCTGGCGCGCCGCGTCGGCACCTCGGCACGCACCCTGTCGCGCTTGTTCGCGGCGGAGACGCAACTGAGCTTCAAGAGCTGGTGCCAGCGCGCCCGCATGGCGCGGGCGATCGAGCGATTGTCGATCAATCCGAAGCTGGCGATGAAGCAGCTCGCCGCCGATCTCGGCTACGCCAGCCTCTCGGCCTTCTCGCATGCGTTCCGGCAGGTCACCGGCAAGACGCCGACGGAGTTTTTGGCGAAGTGAGGATTGCGCGTAGCGCCGGCTCCATCATCAACCGTCATCCCCGCGAAAGCGGGGAGATGGAGTCACGTTTGAAGTGCAACGATTGATTTAAGTTTGGAGAATGC
>Ga0209758_1005249_pt1 | contig 10141 bp, 9 predicted proteins | sample AraplaMF_Col_mMF_FD_184258 | JGI IMG/M metagenome (GOLD analysis project Ga0209758, IMG submission 184258) | Arabidopsis root microbial communities from the University of North Carolina, USA - plate scrape MF_Col_mMF (SPAdes) (version 2) | ecosystem: Host-associated > Plants > Roots > Endosphere ... | reverse complement strand
TGGGAGGAGGAGTGGGTCGCCTGAAACACGAAGCTCTGCGGGAGGAGGTGCATTGCTTCATTGATCTCAAAATACCAAAGGCTGCCGCGACCGCCAGCGCTTAAATCGCAGTGCAGCCATGCAGATGTTGCAATGCAATATAGATCCTGTGCTCATTTTTCGGCCACTATGGTGGAGACGGAGGCTTCTTCATGCCTGGCTCGAAACCGAGAACGAACCCGATCACCTTAGCGGAGGACATTTCGCACGGCTTCAGTGTCGACCCAGCTCCAGCCAATCGATAGAGGTTGAAGCTGACGATATCGGTTCCGCTAAGCTCCTCGCCATAGAGCCAGGTCCGTTTGCCATCCTCCGACCGCTTGACGGTCACGCCCCATGGTCGATTACCAAAATGTCCGTCGACATAACCGTCCGGCAGTTTCGCAAGCGCGTCTTCGAACGTCGCCTGAATTAATGGAGGTGCATTGCCACCGGCGGTCATGGTGCCAGGCATTCGTCGCAGATCCCGCAGCCATCATCATCCATGCTCGAGGCCGGACGTAACCTTCGACAGCACGGACATGTCGTTGCATCCGACGCACACGTTTCATCGCGGTCCGGCGGAAGAATTTCAATATAGAATTCCGACAGCATTTCGGCCGCGTTTCGATCCATGGCGATGCTCCAGTTCGGGGTTACACCAGAGATAGTAAGCTTCGAGGGCTGCACAAGCGGGCAGAGATGCCGTGAAGAACGATCCAGTTCGAATACGGTGTCACAATTGAGCGCCTTCTTGACGATCGCAGCCTGACCTTGTTCATTCGTGCCATGTTCATACCCGCAAACGCCGTGCAAGTCAGAGTTTCCATCGACGAGATGAAGCCGGACGTTTGGCGCCGATTGGTCCTGCCTGTTCATTGGAACCTGGAGCATCTGCATCTCGGTATTCAGGCAGCATTTAACTGGTGGAACTATCACCTTTATGAATTCCGCATTGGTGGTTTACGGTATGGGGAAGTCGAGACCCTGACTGAGGATGCGATCGATGACGATCCTCGGGTCTTCGATCAGAGAGAGGTTCGCTTGCTGGACTTCGAGCAAGGTGCCGTCTTCAGTTACCACTATGATTTCGGAGATGGCTGGCGACACACCGTTGCGGTCGAGGAGTTCTTGACGCTCGCCGCTACGCCCAAACACGGGAGCTGCGTCGCCGGCGAAAGGGCACGACCGCCCGAAGATGTTGGTGGCGTATCGGGATATGAGCGTTTCCTGGACATCATCGCCGATCGGGAAGATCCAGAATATGCTGAAACCATTCGGTGGTGCGGCGGCTATTTTGATTCCGAATGGTTCGACCTGTCGATGGTGGATAAGGATGTTCGCAACGCTCTGCGCTCAAACGTCAAACGCCGTCTGTATCAACCGAAACCGAAACCAGTCCCGAAGAAATGAATTAAGTGCAGGTTCGAGTTGGGCGTCTTGATGAAATCCGAGCCTACACCCAACTGCTCACAGAGGCGCCTCATTTCAGATTGCACATCCAGGTGACATCGCCCGGCCATCGAGGACCGACCAATTTGAGGCCGTTATCGGACTGACCGGTATCGGCGAGGAATTCGAGAAAGCTGACATCCAACATCCGACAGGCACGCAGTCCGCGCGGCATTTCGCGCAGGTTCAATCGAATACCGGGGTAGAAGTACAAATCAGCGAGAGCCCTCTTTTATGTGCCTTATTTGGCGGGCTTGCTAGGTTTGAGGGACGGTGTATTCCCTGGTGTGCTTTTGTTATCACGGCGGCGCTGATCCGGTTTCCCTGTGGATTTCGCTATCGGCTTTGGTCCTGGTTTAAGTGCCATGAATGCTCTCCTTTTTTGATTTAAGAAAATAAGCCTGCGCGTACCTTCTGACGGGGGCTTAGGACACAGCAATACTATGTAACAGACCATACTAGTTCTGGCTGAAGTCAAGGCCCAATGTATATTCATACAGTAGCAACACCCCACGAAAATCGGCAGGCCAGGCCGGAGGCACTTTGCCTCAGTGTCCCTGACAGCGGCGGTGAGGGCGATCGGGTTATTCCGTATGGACGAAGTTTCTGAGCGCCTGCTGTCGGCCAGGATTGGCGTCAGCCTCGGCCGGTCACGTTGATTGATGTGCTACCGTCTGTTTCAGGAGCAAAGCCTGCTCCCTGCGCTGTAATTCACTATCAGGGCGGCACACCGACCGGCAGCTCTCTGCGCATTGCTGCCGTTTGTCTAGGATGCAGCAAACGACAGCTCCTCGGCCTTCTTGGTCCGCGTCGGCGCGTGCGAACGACGGCTTTCAGGACGGTTCGGGAACCGAATGAACGACCGATTTGGAGGCGCGAAGCCGCCGTTCGGCGCTGGCCGGACTATGCCGAACGGACTTCTTCGCCTTGAGTGGAATCGAACCACCGATGCGCGTTCGATTCGATAGCGAGTTGAAATTCCAATCACTTTATACAAGCGTAGCGTTGCCTGCGGCGTAAGCTGCTATCATGACCAATCCGTTGGAACGACAGCAGTCCTGTGTCGAAAGTAACCTCAAATTTCTTGGCACTGCCGAGGGCTTTGGCTGAGAATATGAAGGTTCTTGAGCGAGAAACTCGGGAGCTTGGCCGCCGCTTCAATCGGTGATTTCCTCGTCGGCGAACATTGTAGCGTCGGCATTGTTACCAGGCCAACTTCAGTTCTGCCCTGAGATAATTGCTGTCACGGCCTCCGGCGTCGCGAAGCGCAGATCCGACCTGGTAATGAACAGCCTCCAGCGACCCCGTGAGATTGGGATTGAAGCGGTAGTCCGCCTTGACCTGCGCATAAGCTCCGGTCCATGCCGGCCCGTTACCCGCTGTGCCGGCAACGGGAACGCTTGGCAGGGTGTAGACGGCGTCCTGCGTTGTCTGTCGCCACAGCAGTCCGGCCCCGGCCATCAGGGTCAGGTCTTCTGTCGGCTGAACGGTAATCGACGGCTTGAGGTGAATGAGGTTGGCATATCCGGTATGGCCGCCAAGCGAGAAATAGAAGCCGTTCGGAAACAGCGGGTTGAAGGTGCCAAGCGCGCCATCACGTGCGTCCCGGTCGCCGGACGCCACGTCGAACTGCAGACCGATCCGCGGCGACCAGGGGACATCCTCGAAGGTGTAGCCGGTCCTCGCACCGACGGCCCAGGCCAGAATGTCGGCTGAGCCGACCTGGCCAACCTGTCCCATCGCTTCCGCATCCCAGTCGAAACCGGCATATTTGCCGGCCGACCGGATATCGAGCACGTGCCTGTCCTCCTCACCCGACGCGGTGAGAAAAGTGGCGTCCTTGCGCTGATAGAGCGCGTAATAGGCGGAGGCCTCGATCGTCGGCGAGAATTGCCGCTCGACGCGGGCGCCGCTGAACAGCACATCGCCGTTTGATCGATCATCGAACGGGTTGTCATCCCGATACTGAACCGGCTGGCTGACAAGACCATAGAAGCGCCATGCATCCGTCTCCCACCCAGCCCAGACGGCATCGAACGCCTGGCGGACATTGGGCCCATCGCGCACCGATACGAACCGCTCCAAATCAAACGCGAAGTCTTGGCGGCCGACCCTCGCCCTGAACGTTCCCGCGTCAGTCTCCTGCGTGTAGCCGATGAATGCCAGCCGAAGGTCAAATCGGTTTGCGTCGTTGGGACCGACCACCGTCTTGTCGAACGCACGCACATCCTCGAACTTCGTGAACAGTTGCCAGTTTTCATTCAGGTGAACGTCGACGTGGAACTGCGCGCGCTGTAACCAGTAGGAATCTCCAGGATTCGCCGGCACGGTTCCGAGAGCCGGCGCGTCGCTGACTTCGAAGATGTCGCGTAGATTGAGCCCTACCGAGATGTAGCTGTCGGGATTGGAGGGAAACAACTGAATGTATTTGAGACGATCCAGCGGCTCATTCCGCAGTCTCGGATCCGCGAGAAGCGACCAGTCCTCCTGCGACCGGTCGGCTTTTATCGAAGGCCTCTTCTGCTCCAAGGAAAACTCATCCGCCGCCAGGGCTGACCGGTAGTCCCATTGAGCAAATGCAAGGGCGGAAAGCGAAAGCAGGAGTGACCGCACCATGGATGCGAACCGAAGGCTGAGCGCCATTGAAAAAGGCGAGGTGAAACATGTCTTTTGGTCAATCATCTGCTCGCCTTCGGCACGTGACACATCTTGCGTCAGTTTCTGGTGGGTGGTCGACGCCATCCGCCATTGGCACGGCGAAGCATGGGGCGCACACGGCCACCCCAGTTGCGTATCGACCGGCTAAAGGTGGATTCCGCCACCCGGCGCGTTTAGGGTGAAATCGTTTTGGGCTTGTCCGTGGGGCGTGCGCGGCTGCGCTGCTAGATGACTTCGGCCAACTCAACCACGTTCCCGAAAGGATCGGCGAAGAAAGCGATCTTGCGGCTAATCTCGTTGACCTGAAACGGTTCGCTGAGGATCTTTACGTCGCGGCGGCGCAGCTCTTCCACAGTGGCTTCGATATCGGCGACGGTCAGACAGAAATGATGGTAACCGGCATGCTTCAAGCTGTCGCCCAGATCCTTGTAAACCGGTAACGTATGCGGATCCAGGTCGCCGCCGGCAAGCAGTTCGACCATGAAACGATCGTCATTTGGCGGCGCAAGATAGGCGAGCTGTTGGTCTGCATAAGGCCATGTGTGGATGACGCGCCAGTCGAGCTTATCCTGATACCATTGCATGGCGGTGTCCCGGTCGGGAACACGGATCGCAACGTGATGTCCGCGCACATCTGCGAAAAGTGATGATGGGCTCTTCGCAGGTAGGGTAAAATCAGCCAATTTTATTCTCCTCGATATAACGACGGACCCCTTGACCCGCGTTGTTTTCGACGGGGTATTGAATGATCGCTGTCAATGTGAGCGATGGTTCTGTCGCCGCGGCAGGGTACGGTCGGGCCGCTAAACCGCGGTCCAATAAGCTCCTGCAATGGAACTGTCGGTGGAGCAGGGGGGAACCATTCCGCTGGGTTCATTTTTCCCCATGATAACTGCCGAGGTATTTTACGGGTGACCAAGCCGGAAGGATCTCGGGCAGTTTTGGCGATAGAGCGCTATAGTCCTGCGCACCAAACACGACCTCTCCGTCCATGATAGTGAGCACAGAAGAGATGGATTTGATCTGATCTTCCGACACGGTGAAGTAATCCCTGTCGAGCACAACAAAGTCCGCCAGGTATCCGGGGGCGATTACGCCCATTTCGGATTCTGTATTCATGAACCACGCTGCACCATTGGTAAAAAGTTTCAGCGCCTCGGTGCGGGATAGGCGATTGTCCTCGGCAAGAATTTCGGATCCGGACACAGACTTGCCAGATACCATCCAACTTACAGCCACCCAAGGGTTGAACGTGGCCGCCCGGAAGGCGTCGGTGGTCATGGCCAGCGGCATGCCGCTATCGACGAGCATGCGCAGACGCGGCGTCTCCAACGCCTTCTCGCGACCATAGGTCTTGATGAAGCCATCGCCGTGCAGCGCCATCTTGGCGTCCAGGGCAATTCCGCCACCCAGCTTTTTCACCCGCGCGATGTTCTCCGGACTGATGGTCTCAGCGTGCTCAAGGCTCCACTTCAGGCCATCGAGCGGGATCGTCTCATTCACCTTCTCCAGCGCGTCGAGAAAGGGAGAGATGTTCTCGTTGTAGCTGACGTGCATGCGAAACGGGATACGCCGCTGGACCAGCTTCATCACATCCTGCTCGACGAAGCGCCGCATCTTCTCGGGCTCGATGATGACGGCCGGACGGTCGAAGTTCTCATGATCGTGCACTTCCCCCCTCAGAACCTCCCCGGCACCTCGATATTCATGGCCATGTGCCAGGGTGGGGTGGAGGTTTTGCCCTGCACTTATCGGCGCCGTTTTCGTGATCGCCTCGATTTCCAGATCCACCATGTTTACCGGCCCGCCGTCGCCGAGTTGCAAGTCCACAAACGGCATGCGCACATTGAGGCGGTTGTCTCGTGCAAGCACGTCTACCCTCGCCTGGGCCTTGGGGTAGGGCCACCGGCCGCCGTTATCGACGATCGAGGTCACGCCGAACCGGTTCAGACCGTGAATGCTATAGATCAACGAACTCACTTGTTCGTCGAACGTGGGCTGCGGCACCATGCTCTCGAAGGCGAGAAACAACCAAGTATAGCCGTGGACCACCCCAGTGGGATTACCGTGGCTGTCCTTTTCGAATTCGGTGTCCGGCACCTTTGGGAACCGATCGGTACCCACGCCAAGCGCCTCCATCGCCTGCTTGTTCAAGAAGGCTTGGTTATAAGCATATTGTACGATCATGGGGCGATCGGGCACGGCGCTGCGCAATTCATCCAGCGTGGGGAAGCGGTTCTCCTCGAATTGGTAGGGTGACCAGCCTCCAATGACCTTGACCCATTGGCCCTTCGGCGTGCGTGCGGCTTGCTCGCTCAGCATGGCCAATGCGCGACGCAGCGTCGGCACACCATCCCATCGAACATTGTAGTTATAGGCCAGGTCGTTGAGGACATGTATGTGGGCATCGATGATGCCGGGGATGAGCCTGCGGCTGCGCGCATCAATCACCCTGGTCTGCGAATTTGTCAGACTGAGAATGTCCGCATCCAAGCCTACGGAATAGATGCGTCCTTCCTTGATGGCTAAAGCGGAAGCTTCGGGCTGCGCACGGTTGCCGGTAAAGATCTTTGCGTTGAAAACGATCAGATCAGGACCGGGCTGTTCCTGCGTCGCCTGTGCCTGAACCGCAGAGAAAGAAAAAGTTATCACAAACGCGATGATTACTTTTCTGATCATTTTACCTCGTTTCCTGATTTTAGCGAATTGCGGTCATGCGGAAGCGTGCGATGGACGAAGAAGCGAGTCAAAGCCGTCGCAAAACGTCACCACTTGCCATCCCATCATTGAAGGGCGACTCGTCACACGCCCCCCGCAACAATGTCCAGGTGCACAGTGCCATTGCAATTTCGGCTACGGTAGGCCATCAAACTGACACACCATGTCGCCGAAACGGAAACATCAATGGATATAGAGGAACTGCGCACCTTCGTGGAGGTTGCTGACGCGTCCGGCGTCACACAGGCAGCGCGCCGGCTTGGCGTTTCCAAATCGCTCGTCAGCCGTCGGCTTGCTCGGCTTGAGCAATCTCTGGGCGTTCAATTGCTCGCGCGAACGACGCGTGGCGCCTCCTTGACCGAAGCTGGCGCGACGTTTCGCGAGCACGCAGCAAAGATCTGCAGCGAGTTTGATGTTGCGAGGGAGGCCACTCTCCCCTCCGGAGATCTTCGCGGCCGGCTACGTGTCGCTGCGCCGCTCTCTTTTGGCCCGACACATTTTGCCCCCATCCTCTCTCAAATGGCCCGCAGACATCCGCAACTGCAAATCCTTTCTTCCTATACCGATCGTTTCGTAGATCTGGTCGGAGAGGGTTTTGACTGCGCTATTAGGCTTGGCCACCTTCAAGATTCTGTCCTAATCGCAAGACGTGTCGGATCGATCGTCGGCATTCTAATTGCGAGTCCTGAATACATCGAGGCCTACGGCGCTCCCGTGGCACCGAACGAGATTGTGTATCATCAAGCCGTCATGCGGGATGCAGAGGTATGGCAATTTATGGATGGCGATAAAATTGTTACGGTGCGCCCCCAGGGACGCTTCGTAGCTGATAGCGGAATATCGCTCGTATCTGCCGCTCTGGATGGTATCGGGATCGGTTACCTGCCAGAACCGCTTGTCGCGGATCATATTCGTTCGGGCGCACTGGTGCCAATCATGACGCGCCATCCGATTCCGCCGGCCGGCATGTTCGTCGTAAGGCCACCCGGCCAGCATCCCTCGCGAAAGGTGAGGGTCCTCACCGAGATGCTCCTCGAACGTTTCGGAACCACGTCAATCGAGGACGGCGCGGCGGGTGGCAGGCAAGACGAACGATAAGCTTGTCTGTGACGTTAAGATTGCAAGGTCGACCGGCTCTCTCCAATTCTGTGGCTTGGCAAAATAAATCGCTGGGTCCTGAAGTCAAATCGAGTTCTCGATCAAACCCTTGCGGTCAGACGGGCGGGTCGGTCGGATTGGGCAGGCGGTGCAGGAACGTGTCCGCCGGCGGGGTACTATGTTATGGGTAGAATGCTTTGGCAGGATTGCCCGGCAGATAGCATTTGCAGCGATTCCGGAATACACTTAAACGGAACTAGGATCAGCGATCTCGAATGAGGCCAGCTCCTCCCTGACGCCGCGAAATGGGCTTTCTCATATCGCCGAGTTCATCAGCAATTTAAAGTGCCGCCGACCCAAGAACTGCGCGACACTGGATGTCGATGAATGATGCATCGCTATTTCGGCGGATAAGGCTCAATGTCCGCAGACCAATAGTGCTTGGCGATATTCTGGGAGTTGCGGATGACGTGATAGGCAATTTCGGGGTTTCCCCCTTCGAATGTATCCGGGTCTGCACCACACATGAGACAATACATTCTCTGATGAACAACTGCCGCAAAATATTGCAATGCTGGCGTAGCATCCTCCTGGCCGATTGCTCGCATTTCCTCGACCGCCCTTTTGGTCGCCTCTTCCAGAGCACAGTAGACCGCGGCAGCAAGAGCCTTGTCGGCGCGACCGATGACCTCGGCGATCTGGCGCTCTGCAAAGGTTAGATCAGGGGTGTTTTCGGCCATTGTTCATCTCTCCGGAAGTAGCTTGAAGGGCCTGCTTCGCCTCGAAACGGATAGGTGTTCTTCCGCATAACATTCGCTATCGCTCGCTCTGGTTCGTTGTTCGGCAGAAGTTTCACTTTCTCAAAACATCCTGCCATTCCGCATGGCGCTCTATCTGCGCTTTCGCGAATGGGCACAGCGGTATGATCGTGATGCCTTCGCGCCGGGCGTCCTCTACCGCCTGCAGGACCAATCGCTCGCCGATTTTTCGGCCACGCAAGGCGGCAGGAACATCCGTGTGGTCGATAATGATCAGCTTTTGACCCGCCCGGCTGTACGTCATTTCGGCCTCGTGCCCATCAACAACGATCCGGTACCGGCCCTTGGACGCGCTATCTTCCCGTTCAACCCCTTCGCTCAACGCATTTTCTCCGTCATCAATACTGTGTTTAACGTGCCGATCCGACCCATTCATCGATGGCCTGCTATTTGAAGCCGATCGGCAGAACTCAGTCGGGCAAGGGAATGTGTTCATCCCTGTCATCAACCGGGAGATCGAAACGCCCCTTCCCCCAGTTCGCGGCACGCCATTCGGCCTTGGCCTCTTCGATGCGCTCTTTCGAGGATGCGACGAAATTCCACCAGATATAGCGTGGCCCTGAAAGCGTCGCGCCGCCCAGTGCCATCAGCCTTGCGCCTTGGCCGCCTGCGGTCACCGTGATCCTGTCACCGGGACGGAACACCATCATCTGCGGCGCTTCGAAGTCCTGGCCGGCGATCGAGATAGAGCCTTCGACGATATAGATCCCACGATCCTCGTGATCGTCGGGCATGGGCAGGCGGGCACCCGCTTCCAGCGTGACTTCGGCATAGAAGGTCTCGGAAAACATCCTCGCGGGAGCGACCTTGCCATAGGCATTTCCCAGGATAAGCCGAACCGTGACGCCACGATCCTCGATCATCGGAAGCGTGTTCTTACCATGATGTTCAAACATGGGCGTCATGTCTTCGTGGCTGTCGGGAAGCGCCACCCAGGTCTGGATTCCCAGCAGGCTTTGCGGCCCGCTGCGGCCCTCTGGCGTAGTGCGCTCTGAATGCGAGACACCTCGGCCCGCGACCATCCAGTTCAGGGCTCCAGGGCGAATGATCTGGTCGGCGCCTGTGCTGTCGCGGTGATGGAATTCACCGCGATAAAGATAGGTGACGGTGCCTAGTCCTATATGGGGGTGCGGCCGCACATCGATGCCCTGTCCAGTCAGAAGTTCCGCAGGCCCGACCTGATCGAAGAAGATGAACGGACCCACCATCTGGCGCTTCGGCGAAGGCAAGGCGCGCCGAACTTCGAAGCCACCGAGGTCGCGCGAACGTGGAATGATGAGGGTGTCGATCGCATCCAGGCCGATCTCTTCAGGACAGGCTGGCGCAATGGCGGGATTCCAACTCATGTGTGTTCTCCTCTTCACTCTGCAGGATAGGCG
>Ga0209758_1005243_pt1 | contig 10150 bp, 7 predicted proteins | sample AraplaMF_Col_mMF_FD_184258 | JGI IMG/M metagenome (GOLD analysis project Ga0209758, IMG submission 184258) | Arabidopsis root microbial communities from the University of North Carolina, USA - plate scrape MF_Col_mMF (SPAdes) (version 2) | ecosystem: Host-associated > Plants > Roots > Endosphere ... | reverse complement strand
CACCTGATCAGGCTTGGCGACAGCGCCTTCAGCCGCCTCCTGCCAGCCGCGCTTGCCGAGCTCGCTGCGGTAGAAGGCGAGCACCGTGTTGAGTTCGGCGGGGATGCTGGCCTCGAGCTCCCGGCGGAACGGCGCATCGCTGCCGGGCATCTTGCCGGTGCCGATCGACGTCATGGTGCGCTGCTTGGGCACGGGCAAGGCGGACTCAGGATCGGGTTCGAGCGTTTCCGCGACGGCCTTGCCCGCCGATCCGCCAGATGCTTTGCCGCTTTCCGGCGCGGCATTTGCCGTCACCAGCGCAGGTCCATCGGCGCTGACGCGGACCTTGGGTCCCATCTGCATCGCGGTGAGCGACAGCGTCTTGCGGCCCTTGGAAAACTCCATCACGGCCATGTTGGGCTGGTTGATGACCGAGGGTTTTTCCTTCCAGCCCTGCGAGGTCAGGGAGCTCCGGTAGAAAGCGGCGACCGCCTTCATGCTGGAGGCCGAGTTGAATTCGAGCCGGCCGCCGGCGCCGTCGAACTTCACGCCTTCCGCATTTTCCGGCAGCGGTACCGGCGTTGTGCTGTCGGAGAGCGCCCGCAGCGGCGCGTCCGATAGCCCCGCGGCCTGCGCGACCCGCCGCGCCTCGTCGGCGGCGATCACCTGCTTTGCCATTGCGGCGGCGTCCTTCATGAATTTTTCGTCGGCCTCCTTCTTCGCCCTGGCGCGTGCGGCGAGCGCGGCCTCCTTCATCTGCGTGGTGAGGCTGACGAGGGTCAGGTCGTATTTGCGGCTGAGCTTCAGCGTCGCCGTCTGCTCGGGCGAGGAGAAGTTCAGCGTGACATTGTCGGGCGCGACGCTCGCGCCATTTGTCTCTTCCGTCCAGTTGCGGCTTGCGAGTTCGCGGCGATAGAAGGCGAGCGTTGCGGGAAGTTCGCCGATCACGGCGACCTCCATCAAGCGGCGGACGGAATCGGACGCGCCGGTCGCTCGCGCGGTCTTGATCCATTTCGGCCGCGGCAGGCCGGCCATTTCTGAATCGGCTTCCAGCTCGGGCAGCGCGAACGGTGCGACGCGGATTTCCACGCTGGTCTTGCCGTCGCCGCGGCGCTGCAGGGTCAGCATCACCGGCCGCTGGCGATAGAAGCCGTTGCCATCGGCGTGGCTGTAATAGGCGCGGAAGCCGTTCTCGACCGTCTCGCTGAATTCGGCGGCGGGCCAGCGTGCTGTGACGTCGGCGGCAGCGAGCTGCTTCCAGCCGATCGCGGCCATCTCGGTGCGCAAGAAATCCAGCGCCGCCTCGAGCGCGAGCGGCGCGACGCAGCCGAGATAGGGACGGTGCTGATCGAAGACGATATCGGCCGCGTCAGGCGGGAAGGGCACGTTGCCCGAGATGCGCTCGGGAATGTAGTTCACCACCGACTGGTCGGGGCGGCCGAGGCCCTGCGTGAACGATACGTGCAATCCCTGCTGCGCCTTCTTGAAGGTGAACGAGCCGCTCTTCTCGTCGAGCGGCCGCAGGAATTGCACCCAGCCGTCGGCGGCGAGCAGTTTCTTGATGGCGGCGCTGGTGACCGGGACCGGTGTCGGGACACCGTAATTCAGGCTGTGCGACAGTGCGCGGGATGGATCCACGACGGCGCCTTCAAGACGCGGCAGCGTGAGGACGTCGATCATGGTGTTGTCGGCTCTTGCCGAAAAGGGAGCGCTCGCGGCGATCAGCAGGATCAGCGGCAGCAAGCGTTTTCCGGCCGGGACGATCCCGCGCGCGATCTCAGGCATTTTCGTCTCCGGTATTTCTTGGCGCCGCCCGCAGGACCGCAAGAGGCCGCGGTGTCATGGACACCATTTCCGAAAACTAGTCTCCGCAAAGCGGGATTTGGTTCATTCGGGGCCGCTCGCAGGCTCAGGCGCGGCGGCGCACCTGGCCGGATTCGACGTCGAAAATCTCGCCGTTCGCGCCGATATCGACGAATGCAGCCGGGTCAGCGCCGGTCATCCAGACCTGCGCGCCGAGCTTTGCCAGTTCTTCGAACAGCGCCTTGCGCCTGACGGGATCGAGATGGGCGACGACTTCGTCGAGCAGCAACAGCGGCACGATGCCGGTCATCTCGGCGACGAGGATGGCGTGGGCCAGCACCAGCCCGATCAGCAACGCCTTCTGTTCGCCGGTGGAAGCGTCGCGCGCCGGCATGTTTTTCGGCGCATAGACCACCTGCAGATCGGTGAGGTGAGGGCCGTCAAGCGTGCGGCCGGCCGCGGCATCGCGCGCGCGGCCGGCGCGCAGGATCTCGCGGTAACGGTCTTCCACGGCGGTGGCGGGCTCGTTGACGAGGGCGTTTTCCATCCAGCCGTCGAGCATGATCTGCGCGGAGGGAAAGGCGGAGGCCGCGCCGCGTTCCCTGAGCATCGCAGCCAGCCGCGTCACGGTCTGGCCGCGCGTCGCGGCGACCGCGACCGCAAGCTCGGCGGTTTCGCGCTCGATCGCGTCGCACCAATGATCGTCGTAATTGCGCACCTCGAGCAGGCGGTTGCGCGAGCGCAGCGAGCGCTCCAGCGCCGAGACGCGGCTGGAATGCTCGCTGTCGATCGCCAGCACCAGGCGGTCGAAGAAGCGCCGGCGTTCGGAAGCGGCGCCGAGAAACAGCCCATCCATCGCCGGCGTCAGCCACACCATGCGCAAATGGTCGCCGAACGCGTTTGCCGAACCCACGGGCTCGCGGTCGATCCGGCAGCGCCGGCTGGTGGAAGCGCCTTCCACACCCGGTGCATCGATGCCGGTGCCGAGCGTCGCGAGCCCGAGCGCGCCCTCGACCTCGGCGGCGACCGCCCAGGAGCCGTCGCCCTGGTTGTCGGCGACATCCTCCAGCGTCGCGCGCCGCAGGCCGCGCCCCGGCGAGAGAAACGAGATCGCCTCCAGGCAATTGGTCTTGCCGGCGCCATTAGGACCCACCAGCACCACGAGGTCGCCGCGCGTCTGCACGCTTGCCGCGCGATAGTTGCGGAAGTGCGTGAGCGAGAGGCGATGGATGCGGGAGGGGGTCATGGTCGCTCGTCATTGCCGAAAAGTGGCGGCAACCTCTGCCGTCATCATCCGCGAAAGCGGATGATCCAGTACGCCGAGCTGCTCGGTTTCTTCGCTGGCGCCGGCGATTACTGGATACCCGCTTTCACGGGTATGACAGTTGTGTTCCTGTCGGGCGCCACCCTCTCCCACAAGGGGAGAGGGAAGATCGGTACGTGGGTCGTGGGTACTCACACCCGCATCGGCATCAGCACGTAGAGCGCGCCCTTGTTGTCCTTGTCCTGCACCAGGGTCGGCGAGCCGGGGTCGGCCAGACGCAGCACGGCGACTTCGCCTTCGATCTGGGCGGCGATGTCGAGCAGATAGCGCGAGTTGAAGCCGATATCGAGCGCGTCGGAGGCGTATTCGACTTCCAGTTCTTCGGTGGCGCTGCCGGAATCCGGATTGGTCACTGAGAGCACCAGCTTGCCTGCGGATAATGCGAGCTTCACCGCGCGGCCGCGCTCGCTGGAAATGGTGGAGACGCGGTCGACTGCGGCCTCGAAATCCTTCTTGTCGACGATCAGTTCCTTGTCGTTGTTCTGCGGAATGACGCGGCCATAATCCGGGAAGGTGCCGTCGATCAGTTTCGAGGTCAGCACGACGTTGCCGAGGGTGAAGCGGATCTTGCCCTGCGACAGCTCGATCTTGATCTCGGCTTCATTGTCCTCGATCAGCCGCTGCACTTCGCCAACCGTCTTGCGCGGCACGATCACGCCGGGCATGCCGGTGGCCCCGGAAGGCAGCGTCAGATCGATCTGCGCCAGCCGATGGCCGTCGGTCGCCACCCCGCGCAGGGTCGCCGCCTTGGCGCTGCCGGCGGTGTGCAGGTAGATGCCGTTGAGGTAGTAGCGGGTCTCTTCGGTCGAGATCGCGAACTGCGTACGGTCGATCAGGCGCTTGACGTCGGTGGCGGGCAGCGCGAACGAATGCGTCATGTCGCCGGCGGCAAGGTCCGGAAAGTCGCTTTCCGGCAGGGTCTGCAGCGTGAAGCGCGAGCGGCCGGCGCGGATCGCCATCACCGAACGGTCGCCGTCGGCTTCCAGCACGATCTGCGCGCCGTCGGGCAGCTTGCGGACGATGTCGTAGAACATATGCGCCGGCACGGTGGTGGAGCCGCCGGTCGCGGTCTCCGCCGCCAGCGTTTCGGTGACCTCCAGATCGAGGTCGGTCGCCTTCAGCGACAGCCGGGCATTTTCGGCGCGCAGCAGCACGTTGCCAAGGATCGGGATGGTGTTGCGGCGCTCGACCACGCGATGGACGTGGCCCAGCGATTTCAAGAGTTGCGCGCGTTCGACGGTGACCTTCATTGCAATACCCGCCAGAGATGGAAAAGCCGGGCGGCCCGTCAAGGCAGCGCCGCGGCATTGGAAACCCGAAGAGCCGGATCAGAGTTGATCAAACCCGCGGGGGGACCGCAAGGTGGCGCGGATGGGGCGCCGGTGCAAGGGAGGCAGGGCCCCGTTCCCCACTTTTGCGGCAGAAAATGGCGGCAGAAAAAAATTCTCCCTCCCCACCCAACTTGGGGTTTTACCCGAGTTGGATGGAAGGGGAGAGGCTGGGGAGGAGCCGCCTCGCTCGAAACCGCTCCGGCTATTCCTGCAATTGCCGCTTCAGCGACTCGACCTCCTCGGAGAGGGCGGTGTCCCGGGCCACCAGGGCCTCGATCTTGCGCACGGCATGCAGCACAGTGGTGTGGTCGCGCCCGCCGAACCGGCGGCCGATCTCGGGCAGCGAACGCAGCGTCAGCGTCTTGGCCAGATACATCGCGACCTGGCGCGGCCGAACCACGTTCGCCGTGCGCCGCGACGACAACAGGTCCGAGCGGCTGACATTGTACTGCCGGGCGACCACGCGCTGGATGTCCTCGATCTTGATCCGCTTGGGTTCCTGCGGACGGATCAGGTCGCGCACCTCGCGCTCGGCCATCTCCAGCGTCACCGGCTGGTTGTTGAGCTTGGAGTGCGCCAGGAGGCGATTGATCGCGCCCTCGAGATCGCGGCCGTTATGGGTGATGGTGCGCGCCAGATAATCCAGCACCGCTTCCGGGACGTCGAAGGTCGCGTGATGCGCGCGGGCGGCCGCCACGCGCGACTTCAGGATTCCGAGCCGCAGCTCTTCGCCGAGCGAGCCCATCTCCACCACGAGGCCGCCGGCCAGCCGCGAACGCACGCGGTCGTCGAGGCTTTCGAGATCGGACGGCGGACGGTCGGCGGCGATCACCACCTGGCGGCCGGCATCGATCAGCGCGTTCAGCGTGTGGCAGAACTCCGCCTGGGTCGACTTGCCCTGCAGGAACTGCAGGTCGTCGATGACAAGCACGTCGATGCCGCGCAGCGCTTCCTTGAAGGCCAGCGCCGTCTGCGTCTTCAGCGCGGCGACGAAGCCGTACATGAACTTCTCGGCGGTGAGATACAGCACCTTGCGCTCGCCGCCGGAATTGCCGGCCCAGGTCACGGCCTGCAGCAGATGGGTTTTGCCGAGGCCGACGCCGGCGTGGATATAGAGCGGGTTGAACATCACGGGGTCGCCGCGGCGTCCCTCGGCGACTTGGCGCGCGGCGGCGTGCGCCAGCGTGTTGGAGCGGCCGATCACGAAGCTTGCAAAGGTCAGGCGTGGGTCGAGCGGCGAGCCGCCGAGCGCATCATGGCTGGCGGATACAGGCGCCGTCGCGGTGGCGCGCAGTTCAGCCGCGGGCCGGCCGTTGGCCTGCTCGATGCGGCGCGGGTCGGCCGGCGCGGCAGCGTCCTTTGCAGGCGCGGCCGAGCGCATGGCCGAGCGCACGGTGAGATCGATCCGGTGCACTTCCGGCATCTCGGCCTGCCAGCACGTCAGCACGCGGTCGGCATAATGCGCCTGGATCCAGCTCTTGAGGAACCGCGTCGGCACCGACAAATGCACGGCTTCGTCCTGCACGCCTTCCAGGTCCATGCGCGCAAACCAGCTGGTGTAGACGTCTTCGCCCACACTCGTCCGCAACCGTCCCTTCACGCGCGACCAGCGATCCTGTTCCGTATTTGTCATTGCCTGAGAACTTTTCTGAATGAGTAATAGTTGCTTGCGAAATCGGCTGGCCGGCCCCTTGCAGGTTCCTTGCCAGACGAGACCTCGACGCGGCGCATTTTCGGCCACCAGACAAAGATCAGGCGTTCGGCGGAATCGCCGTTGTGCCGACCAGTGCTGGATGGCGTGAAAAAGCTACCGCGAGGTCAGTGCGGACTCGACGGTCTGCCCGGTGTTCGCGTGGGAGGACGGCTGAAAAGATTGCTCAGGGATTCTGAAACGGTCGCGGTTGAAATGAGTGTGCCAAAAGTCGCGTTGATTCCGTAAAGCATAGTACCTCCCCCTCTCGCCGCGAGAACGCGCGACGAGCAATCAGATCACCAGTGTTTCAAAGCCAGTCTGCCGCTACCGAACATCCGCTTGTTCGACCGCTGCGCCGCCGCGTACCTCAGTCTGTCGTCTTCAACACGTTCGCTAGCCCCGCGTTCCCCATCGCCGCATCGTCAGCAAGCATCTTGTTTCCCTTGTCCGGAGCGCGCTGAACACGAACGCCACGCCGGGAAATTTAGACACAGAACCACCGTTCTCATATTGCTATGAGTTGCCAACTCAGCTTCGCTTGGAAAGCGTCGCTAACGCGCACACCGCCGCCGATTTGCACGTCCGCTCTTGGGTCTCATACCGCGCTGGTCAGGAGAGCCTTGAGCGTCGCGAACGAGTAACAAATACACCAAGGGAGATTTCCCGCAATCCGTGATTCGACGTCGTTGCGGGACTCGTCGGCGGTGTTGCAACGCTGCAATTGCGAAACTCCACACCAAGTTTTTGAATCAGCGCACAGAATCCCGAGGTCGCAACGTGCGTGACAGTTTTCGCTGCACTCGCAAAAATTTTTAAGAAATCGTTACAATCTTGGTTACCCGGACCATTTTTCAAAACGCTTGCTCTCGCTATGTGGATAAGTGATTAGCGAAGCAAAGTTTTTCGCGATTGCTTTTGCAGGGTAACCCATGTGGCGATGATGACGCCGGCGCTCGAATGATCGGCCAGTTGTGTTTGCGCTTCTCGCAATAGCGCGCAACAGCGCAGGTGCAGCAAGTTGCACCACGTGTATAATTACGGGTGAGAGAAATGTGACACGGATGACGGCGCACAGCAATGAGACAATTGAATTGTCACAGTCGATCCGGTGCGTGCGGTTCAGTGTGTGTCCGGAATCCAACAGAGGCGCGCGCCGGCGGCGAAGCAGAATTTCGTTCGTGCTTGCGCACGTCAACATGCCCAAAAAAGAAAAGCCCGGCGAGGCCGGGCTTTGACGACTTTCTTTTTCGCTCAGCTCACTTCGCGAGCTTGGCGATCGCGTGCGAGAGGCGCGACACCTTCCGGCTCGCATTGTTCTTGTGAATGATGTTGCGCTGCGCGGCCTGCATCAGTTCCGGTTCCGCGCGCTTCATCGCTTCCAGAGCTGCATTGCGATCGCCGCTCTTGATCGCTTCCTCGACGGTACGAACCGCGCCACGCATCTGGGTGCGACGCGATTTGTTGACGATGGTGCGGCGGGCAATCTTACGGGTCGCCTTTTTGGCGGAAGAGGTATTGGCCATATCTCAACTATCCTTCGGCTGTCGTCGCTCGGGTGGTCGGGCTTGAGCGCGCCGGCCGTTCAAATTGCGTGATCGACGCTGGTTGCGTTTTCCAGGGTGTTCTGACGTAAGCCGTTCTTGAGGATGCCATGGACGGAAGCCAAAATGCTCCCGAGGTCGGCGCTGCTCAAAGAACAGCGGCGGCGGGATTGCGCCCGCCGCCATTGGGGGTCTTATAGAGGGCTGGTCCTGCACCGTCAACGCTTTCCGCCCTCCCTGGCCGGCCGGGCAGGGGGCGAAGGGGGCGCGTAAGGTGCTGATGAGGTTGAATTTCCGGGGGGCTCCCGGTATGGCCTGACGGCCGCCTGGGGCGACAGATACTTAGGGTGATGCATGATCCGCGGTTTTTTCCGGCTTATTGGCCTCCTGCTCCTGGCCGGCGGATTCATCTTTATGGTCTATGACGGGGCCCGTTTCGTCGCCGACCAGAGCCTGCGGTTCACCCGGTTTGGCCAGTTCTGGAACGATGTCCACCAGTCCAGCCAGCTTGCGTTCCGAACCTGGATCGAGGGCGTGGCGCCCTGGCTCTGGAACAGCGTCATCCGGGTGCTGCTGGATCAGCCGGTTTTTGCCGTATTGGGCGTGCTCGGCCTCCTCCTGATGATCCTGTTCCGGCCCCGCAAGCCGTTGATCGGCTATTCGCGGGACTGACCGGCTTCCCAGCCGTTGCCCGCGGTAACAAGGCTGCGGCATCGCGCGTAAAGACATATATAGAAGTCGAGCCGGCCGACGCGCCTCGTCGCGTCGCCACTGTCCCGCCTGGAGGTACTCCATGTTGTTCATGCGCAAATCCACCGCGTTGCCGAGCGCAGCCGAAGCGCTGCCGGGCCGCGCCATGCCGATCCCGACCGCCACCACGCATTTCGTCAACGGCCGCAAGCTGCAGCCACCCTATCCCGCAGGCCTCGAGCAGGCGGTGTTCGGCCTCGGCTGTTTCTGGGGCGCAGAGCGCAAGTTCTGGGAACTCGGTGACGGCATCTATGCAACCGCCGTCGGTTATGCCGGCGGCCATACGCCCAATCCGACCTATGAAGAGGTTTGCTCGGGCCGCACCGGCCATACCGAAGTGGTGCTGGTCGTGTTCGATCCGAAGAAGATCTCCTACGGCCAGCTCCTGAAGACGTTCTGGGAAAATCACAACCCGACGCAAGGCATGCGCCAGGGCAATGATGTCGGCACCCAGTATCGCTCGGCGATCTACACCTTTGGCGAGGAGCAGCGCGAAACCGCCGAGGAGTCGAAGGCGATGTATCAGAAGGCGCTCGCCGCCAAGGGGCTCGGCGCCATCACCACCGAGATCGCGCCATCGGGCGAATTCTATTTCGCCGAGGACTACCATCAGCAATATCTCGCCAAGAATCCGGCGGGCTATTGCGGCCTGGGCGGCACCGGCGTGTCGTGCCCGATCGGCGTCGGCGCGACCGCCTGATCGACGGTTTCAACTGCGCTCTCGCCCCTGCAAGTGTGGGGCGAGGGCGCCTGATTTGCTCTACTCCCGATCGCAAAAAACGCTTTGTTAACCATACCCGGTGCAAGACTAGAGCTGTCTCGCTTTGAAGATGGCCTGGGGTGCCGGTTGTGCGCGCGTTTCGAATAGCGATCACTGCGATCATTACGGCACTCGCTTTGTCCGGCTGCATGCGCACGTCCGGCCCCGTGGCGGTCGCACCGCAAGGCGATCTCGATTCAATGGCCTATGGCCAGCCCGGCGGCCCGCCGCCGCAGGCGGTCGCCGCCGGATCCGGCGGTGGCGCAATCGGCGCGCTTCGTGCCGCCTTCGCGGCGCCGCGCCCGGCATTGGTCCCCGTCGTCGTTGCCGAACCGGTTCCTGTCGTCGTCGCTGCACCGGCCGCCTATGTCGAACCCGTGCCGGTGCGATATGACGCGGCCTATCATCTCGATGCCGGCGACAAGCTGCGTGTCGTCGTCTATGGCCAGGAAGGTCTCACCAACACCTATGCGGTCAGCGCCGGCGGCTCGATCACCATGCCGCTGATCGGTCCGGTCATGGCGCGCGGCCGCACCACGGCGGGACTGGCGGCGGAGATTTCCGCGAAACTGCGCGCCGGCTTCATCAGGGAGCCGTCGGTCGCGGTGGAGATCGAAGCGTATCGGCCGTTCTTCATTCTCGGCGAGGTCGCCGCGCCCGGCCAATATCCGTATGTGCCGAACATGACTGCGGAGAGCGCAGTGGCGATCGCCGGCGGCTTCTCCCCACGTGCCCGCCGCGATAGCGTTACGATCACTCACACCGATGCCTCGGGAACCTCTCGCTTCGTCGTTTCCCCTGCCAGCCCGATCAGCCCTGGCGACACGGTGCTCGTCGGCGAGCGCTGGTTCTAGAGCGCGACGCGTTTTCATCGAATCGTCATTCGCGCTCCGGCTGTTTTCTTGAGCAATTACGTCAGGCAAATGCCTCGCATTTGACCAGGAAAATTCATCATTCGTTTGCATCGTC
>Ga0209758_1005240_pt1 | contig 10158 bp, 10 predicted proteins | sample AraplaMF_Col_mMF_FD_184258 | JGI IMG/M metagenome (GOLD analysis project Ga0209758, IMG submission 184258) | Arabidopsis root microbial communities from the University of North Carolina, USA - plate scrape MF_Col_mMF (SPAdes) (version 2) | ecosystem: Host-associated > Plants > Roots > Endosphere... | reverse complement strand
GGCCAGCAGCGCATGGGCGAGGAGGGTCCGCAGGTCAGCCTGCTGGCCAAGGAACTGCCCAGCTACCCCTATGTGCGCGAGACCTACCTGGAGCGCGGCGGCCTGCCCGACGTGAGCTGGCTGGCCGAGCGTCCCCGCCCCACCCATAACAATGACAAGCGCCGCCTCGCTGGAGAGCGGCGCCCGTGAATGCCCGCATGGATACCACCGATGTCTGCGACCTGCGCTTCGGCCAGGTCGGTATTGCCAGCGTGCGCGTGCGCCGTGCCGACGCCGCCGCGCTGTTCGAGGAACTGGAGCGCCGCGTGCGCGCCGCGCCGCAGCTGTTTTCCCGCGCCGCGGTGATCCTGGACCTCAGCCACCTGCTCAACCTGCCCGACGACGGCATCGTCGACGCCCTGCTCGAAGCGGTGCGCAGCGCCGGCATGCTGCCGGTGGGCCTGGCCTACGGCACCAGCGAGACCGAGGCGCTGTCGCGCCGCATGGGCCTGCCGCTGCTGGCCAAGTTCCGCGCCGCCTACGAACCCGCCGACGGCGGCAGCATCGCCCCGCCGGCCGCCGCGCCGGCGCCGGCAGCGCCTGCCGCCGCTCCGGCTCCCGCGCCAGCACCCGCCCCCCCCGCGCGCGAGGCGGAACCGGCGCCCGCCGGGCCCGGCGGCCAGTACCACGACGGCACCGTGCGCTCGGGCCAGCAGGTCTATGCGCGCGACCGCGACCTGATCGTCACCGGCGGCGTGGCCAACGGCGCCGAGGTGATCGCCGACGGCAGCATCCATATCTACGGCGGCCTGCGCGGCCGCGCCATGGCCGGCGCCCAGGGCGATGCCAAGGCGCGCATCTACGTGTCCGATTTCCGCGCGGAGCTGGTGGCCATCGCCGGCCACTACCGCGTCTTTGAACAGTTGCCGAAGGACCTCGAAGGCCAGGCTGTGCAATGCTGGCTCGACGGTGAAAAACTGCTGATCGCGAAACTTTGACGCGGCATCGCCCGCCTGCAACGATCGCGACATTACTAATCGCAACACCATTACAAAAAACAAATTCTGGGAGATGAACCCTTGACCGCAGAGATCATCGTAGTCACCTCGGGCAAAGGTGGCGTGGGCAAGACCACGACCAGCGCCTCGCTCGCCACCGGCCTGGCCATCCAGGGCAAGAAGGTCGCCGTGATCGACTTCGACGTCGGCCTGCGCAACCTCGACCTGATCATGGGCTGCGAGCGCCGCGTGGTGTACGACTTCGTCAACGTCGTGCACGGCGAGGCCACGCTCAAGCAGGCCCTGATCAAGGACAAGCGCTACGAAACCCTCTACGTGCTGGCCGCCAGCCAGACCCGCGACAAGGACGCGCTCACCCAGGAGGGCGTCGAGAAGGTGCTGCAGGGCCTGTCCGAGGAAGGCTTCGACTACGTGGTGTGCGACTCGCCCGCCGGCATCGAGAAGGGCGCGCACCTGGCCATGTATTTCGCCGACCACGCGGTGGTGGTGGTCAATCCGGAAGTCTCCTCGGTGCGCGATTCCGACCGCATCCTGGGCCTGCTGTCCAGCAAGACCCGCCGCGCCGAGAAGGGCGAGGACGCGATCAAGCAGCACCTGCTGCTGACCCGCTACAACCCCGCGCGCGTGGCGGTGGGCGAAATGCTCAGCGTCAAGGACGTGGAGGACATCCTCGGCATCTCGGTGGTCGGCGTCATTCCGGAATCGGAAAACGTGCTGGCCGCATCCAACTCGGGCGTGCCGGTGATTCTCGACGAGACCTCGCATGCCGGCCAGGCCTATACCGACACCGTGGCCCGCCTGCTGGGCGAAGAGCGCCCGCTGCGCTTCCTCGAAGTGCAGAAGAAGGGCTTCTTCCAGCGCGTATTCGGAGGTTGAACGCGATGGGTATTCTTGATTTCCTCAAGCGCAGGCCTGAGCCGTCCGCCGTGGTGGCCAAGGAGCGCCTGCGCATCATCGTGGCGCAGGAGCGCTCCACCCGCGGAGCGCCCGACTACTTGCCGCTGCTGCGCAACGAGTTGCTCGAAGTGATCAAGAAGTATGTCCACGTGGACATCGAAGCGATCAACATCAACGTCGAGCGCGACAGCGGGCACGAAATCCTGGAGCTGTCCGTGGCCCTGCCCGAAAACAGCAAGCCCGGATCGACCGCGCCGGTCGCCGGCTGATCCGCCGCCGGCGGGCGACGGCCCGCCGGCTCTCCCCCCTTATCGAATTCCGCGCAGGACACCGTCCGCGCCGCGACGCATGCAAGAAGCACCCACTCCGCCCGCCGTGCTGCGCCTGGCCGATCTCCAGGAGGCGGATGCGCGCGCCCTGCTCGCCCGCTATGGCCTGAGCCTGGAGCGCGTGCCCGACGGCCAACCCATCCCGGGCAGCTTCTGGGGCGACGAAGAGGCCGGCATCATCGGCACCACGGTGTATGCGCGCGGCGACACGCCGGTGCATTCGTTGCTGCACGAAGCCGGCCACCTGATCGTGCTGCCGCCGGAGCGCCGCGCCCAGGTGCATACCGACGCCACCGATTCCATCGCCGAGGAAGACGCCACCTGCTATCTGCAGATCGTGCTCGCCGACGAGCTGCCCGGCGTGGGCCGCGCGCGGCTGATGGCGGACATGGATGCGTGGGGCTACAGCTTCCGGCTCGGCTCGACGGCGGCGTGGTTCGCCGGGGATGCGGAGAATGCGCGGCAGTGGCTGGTCGAGCATGGGCTGCTCGACGAAAGCGGTTTTCCCATCTTCGACTAAGCCGGTTATGGAATCCTTCTCCCTCCGGGAGAAGGTGGCGGCAGCCGGATGAGGGTACGACCGGAGTCGTGCACATCACCTTTGCGCTCCGCCCGGACCCTCACCCCAACCCCTCTCCCGGAGGGAGAGGGGCTTTCAAGCCACTTCGCTGACTGCCGCCTCGCGCGCCACCTTCTCCACCGAACGCCGATACCAGCGCCACGACACCCAACCGATCACGGTGAGCGCGGACGCACCCAGCGCCAGGTACAGCATCCGGTCCGCCAGCAGCGGCGACAGCACGCCCGCCACCACGCTGCACAACAGCAGGCTGGCGAAGGCCTGCACCGAGGACGCGCCGCCGCGATGGTGCGCAAAGCGGTCGAGCAACAGCAGGGTCAAGGTGGGAAACGCCAGCTGCACGCCCACGCCATGCAGGATCAGCGGCAGCATCGACCACGGCAGCACCGGCTGCGGCAAGGCCAGCGCCAGCAGCAGATGCAGCGCGCAGGCCGCCAGCATCGAGAAGTAACCGAGGTTCACCGTATAGACCTGGCTGCGCCGCACCGCGAGGCGGCCGGACAGCCAGGCGCCGCCCATCAGCCCCGCCACCACCGGCAGGAACAGCCAGGGAAAGCCCTGTGCCGACAGGTGCAGCAGGTCGCGCACGATGCGCGGCGCCGAGGCGATATAGAGAAACAGCCCGGCGAAGTTCACCGAACACGACACCAGCAGCGGCCGGAACGGCAGGTCGCGGGCGAAGCCGACATAGCCGGCCAGCAGCGCGCGCGGTGCGAACACCGTACGCGCTTCCGGCGGATGACTCTCGTGCAGCAGCAGTACCAGCGCGGTGGCCAATACCGCGGTAAAGCCCATCAGCACCCAGAAGATGCCGTGCCAGCTGCCGAAGTAGAGAATCTGCGCGCCCACCATCGGCGCGATCACCGGCGCGATGCTGAAGATCATCATCACCCGCGACATCAGCTGCTGCGCCGCGGCGCCTTCGTAGCAATCGCGCACGATGGCGCGGCCGACCACCAGGCCGGCGCCGGCGCACATGCCCTGCAGGCCGCGGCAGGCCAGCAGCAGCGGAAACGAGGTGGCCAGCGCCGCTCCCGCCGAGGCCAGCGCATACACCGCGATGCCGGTGACCAGCACCGGCTTGCGGCCGACTGCATCCGACAGCGCGCCATGGAACAGGCTCATCGCCGCATAGGTCAGCAGGTAGATGCTGATCAGCTGCTGCAGCTGCGCGTTGTCCACGCCGAACTGCGCCCCGATCAGGGGGAAGGCGGGGAACACCGCGTCGATCGAGAACGGGCCGATCATCGACAGGCCCGCGAGCAGCACCGGCAGGCTGCGCGGCACGGCGCGGGAATTGGCATGGAGCGGATCGGCGCGCATGGCGGGGGACGTAAGAGGCGCGAGGCCCGCGAGTATAAGGGCGCGCCGCCAGGCCCGCATGGTCCGCACGTCACCGCGGGGTTGGCGCGCCGCCAAGCCGTTCGGCTAGCATGCGCAACGCAAGGGAGATGGCATGCCTCCCGTTCCGTGCCGCGATACGGACGAACCGCGCCGGAGCCCCATGCATTAGCTTGGGGCCGGCCGCTGATGATGCCTGCACACCGGCTCTGCCGGGGCGCAGGCGCATGCCTGGTTCCGGAGGGGCAGCAACCTTCAGGAGACTTGGCTTTGAGTTATTCCGGATTCCTGGTCGTCGGCATCGGAGGCGCGCTGGGCTGCTGGCTGCGCTGGATCCTCGGCGTCATGCTCAACCCGCTGTTCCCCACCGTGCCCATGGGCACGCTCGCCGCCAACCTGATCGGCGGCCTGCTGATGGGCTGCGTGCTGGGCGTGTTCGACCACTACCAGACCCTGCCGCCGGAACTGCGCCTGTTCGTGGCCACCGGCTTCCTCGGCGGCCTGACCACGTTCTCCACCTTCTCGGCCGAGGCCACCACCCTGCTGCTGCGCCAGCAGTACCTGTGGTTCGCCGGGCACGTGGCCTTCCACCTGGTCGGCTCGATCGCGATGACGGTGGCCGGCATCGCCGCCACCCGCCTGCTGCTGCGCGCCTGAAGGAGGCAGCGATGAACACCGACACCATCCATCCGGGCCGGTTGCTGGTCTTCTACTGCCACCAGCGCGCGCGGCACGACGGCATGCTGGTCTACGAATGGCTGCTGGAATTGGCCAGGCGCCAGGGCATCGGCGGCGGTTCGGCCTTCCGCGCCATCGCCGGCTACGGCCGCCACGGCGTGCTGCACGAGGAACAGTTCTTCGACCTCGCCGACGACCTGCCGGTCAAGGTCGAATTCCTGCTGGACGAGGCTCGCGCCGGCACCCTGCTGGCCGCCGTGCGCGCCGCCCATGTCGACGTCGTCTATGCATCGCTGGCGGCAGGCTTCGAGGTGCTCGGCAAGCACTGAGCCGGTCGTCCATCCACGTCGTCCATCCACGCGCAGTCTGTCCACCGAAAGGGGCAAGCATGAGCCGGGATTCGCTGAAGCAACGCGCCGTCACCCTGCTGGAACACGCCGGCATCCACCTCGACGGCCAGGCCCCGACCGACCTGCGCGTGCACGACGACGACCTCTACGCCCGCGTGTTCGCCCACGGTTCGCTCGGCCTGGGCGAGGCCTATATGGACGGCTGGTGGGACGCGGACGACCTGCCCGGCATGTTCACCCGTCTGCTGCGCTCGCATGTGGACCAGGAACTGAAGACGCTGGACACGCTGCTGGCGCACCTGAAGGCCCGCTTCGTCAACCTGCAGCGCGGCGAGCATGCCTATGAGATCGGCCGCGTCCACTACGACCTGGGCAACGACCTGTTCCAGGCCATGCTCGGCAAGCGCCTGGTCTATTCCTGCGGCTACTGGGCGCAGGCCGACAACCTCGACGACGCGCAGGCCGCCAAGCTCGACCTGGTCTGCCGCAAGCTGCGCCTGCAGCCCGGCCAGCGCGTGCTGGACATCGGTTGCGGCTGGGGCGAGGCGCTGAAATTCGCCGCCGAGCGCTACGGCATCGAAGGCGTCGGCGTCACCGTCTCGCAGGAACAGGCCGAGTTCGCCCGCGAGCTGTGCGCCGGCCTGCCGGTGGAAATCCGCCTGCAGGACTACCGCGAGCTGGACGAGCGTTTTGACGCGGTGTTCTCGATCGGCATGTTCGAACACGTCGGCGCGCTCAACTACCGCACCTATTTCCAGGTGGCGCGCCGCTGCCTGCAGGACGAAGGGCTGTTCGTGCTGCATTCGATCGGCAGCAATGGCACGCCGTCGCGACCCGATCCATGGATCGAGAAATACATCTTCCCGAACTCGATGATCCCGTCCGCGCAGCAGGTGACTGCGGCGCTGCAGGACCTGTTCGTGGTCGAGGACTGGCACAACTTCGGCGCCGACTATGCCCGCACGCTGGCTGCCTGGCGCGAGAACTTCGACGCCGCCTGGCCGCGGCTGGCCGCCAACTACGACGAGCGCTTCCGCCGCATGTGGCAGTTCTACCTGTCGGTGTCGGCCGCGGTGTTCCGCAGCCGGCGCGACCAGCTGTGGCAGCTGACGCTGAGTCCCGAGGGCGTGCCCGGCGGCTACCGCGTGCCGCGTTGAACCGTGCTTGCTGCCGTGCGACGGGCGCGGGATAGTGCCTGGAGCATTCGATCCGCATCGATGAAGGGGAACACACCGATGAAAGGCCTGCCGATCAAGCGCATGCTTGCCACCCTGGTCGCCCTGCTGGGCCTGTGCGCCGCGCATGCGGCGGAAGTTCCGGCCAGGACCAACGCCGCCTACTTCGACAACACCGGCCGCGACGATGTCCTCAGCGGCGGCGTCAAGACCATCGTGATCGACACGCCCAAGGGCAAGTTCCGCGTATGGACCAAGCGCGTCGGCAACAACCCGAAGCTGAAGCTGCTCCTGCTGCACGGCGGTCCCGGCGCCACCCACGAATACTTCGAAGCCTTCGACAGCTTCCTGCCCGCCGCGGGCGTCGAGTACTACTACTACGACCAGCTCGGCTCCGCCTACAGCGACCAGCCCAAGGACGACTCGCTGTGGACCACCGCGCGCTTCGTCGAGGAAGTCGAGCAGGTACGCCAGGCGCTGCACCTGGACAAGGACAACTTCTGCCTGCTCGGCCATTCCTGGGGCGGCATCCTGGCCATGGAGTACGCGCTGAAATACCAGCAGCACCTGAAGTGCCTGGTGATCTCGAACATGATGGACTCGATCCCCGCCTATAACGTGTACGCCAGCAAGGTGCTGGAGCCGGCGATGGATCCCAAGCTGCTGGCCGAGGCCAAGCAGCTCGAAGCCAGTGGCCGCACCGCCGATCCGCGCTACATGCAGATCCTCACGCCGATGCATTACGAGCAGCACGTGCTGCGCATGCCGCAGGAACAATGGCCCGATCCGGTGCAGCGCGCCTTCGCGCATCTCAACGAACGCGTGTACACCCTGATGCAGGGCCCCAGCGAACTGGGCGCCAGCGGCCGCCTGGAACACTGGGACCGCAGCAAGGACCTGCGGCAGATCCGCGTGCCTACCCTGGTGATCGGCGCGCAGTACGACACCATGGACCCCGCGTACATGGCCGCGATGGCGAAGAAGCTGCCGCAGGGCCGCTTCCTGTTGTGCCCCAAGGGCAGCCACATGGCGATGTACGATGACCAGCGCACCTACTTCGACGGCCTGACCCGCTTCCTGCAGGACGTCGAAGCCGGGCGCGCCGCCCACTGACACTCGCCCAGCCCGCCGCCCCACTTGGAGTTGCCGTTGAAGCCGTTCCGCCGTATCCGCGTCCTGTTCGCGCTGTGCCTGCTGCTCGCCGCCCCCGCCTTCGCCAACCCCGCGCTGTGGGTGGCGAAGAAGGACCAGGCCACCGTCTACCTGTTCGGCACCGTGCACCTGTTGCCGCACGATGCCAACTGGTCGTCCAAGCAGTTGGACAACGCCCTGGATGCCAGCGCTCGTCTGTTGATCGAACTGACCGACGACAACCCCGCCAACATGCAGGCGCAGGTGATCAAGTACGGCCTCGATCCGGCGCATCCGCTGTCGGCCAGGCTCTCGCCGCGCGATCGCACGCGCCTGGAGCGCGCCGCCGAAGACGCCGAAGTCCCCGGCGGCGTAGCCACCCTGCAGGCCATGCGCCCCTGGCTCGCCGCCGTCACCCTGGCCGTGGCCCCGCTGGTGCGCGCCGGCATGGATCCGGCCGCCGGCGTCGACAAGACCTTGCGCGCGCGCATGGAAAAAGCCGGCAAACCGGTCGAAGGCCTGGAAACCGCCGAGCAGCAGCTGCGCATGCTCGCCGACATGCCCGAACCCCTGCAGCTCTCTTTCCTCAGCCAGAGCCTGGACGAAGTCGCCCAGGGCCCCGCCCGCCTGCGCGACCTGATCGACGCCTGGCGCCGCGGCGATACCGACGAAATCGCCCGCATCGAAGACGAAGACCTGCGCAAAGGCTCCCCGGAGCTGTACGAGCGCATGCTGGTCAAGCGCAACGAGGCCTGGGCCAAGGCCATTGCCGAGCGCATGAAACAACCCGGCACCACCTTCGTCGCCGTCGGCGCCGGCCACCTGGCAGGGCCGGACAGCCTGCAGAAGCAGTTGGAGAAGCTGGGAATCGAAGTCCAGCGGCAATGATTCCGCGCACCGCGGTGTTGGAGTTCGCCTGTGGCTCACTCCAACCTACGCCGGGATCGCGAGGCTCTGCACAACGCTCCGCCCGGCCCCTCACCCTGCCCTCTCCCCGGAGGGGAGAGGGGTGAAAGGGTGTGGCAAAAGCGCAGCGCAAAAAGCTGGCCTCAACCCCCGCTCTTAGGCCATTTCTTTTTGGTTACTTTTGCTTTGGGCCAGCAAAGAAAAAGTAACTCGGGCGCCGGCAGGCGTCCGAAATGCCCGCTGCATAAGCGGCCAGGTCACGGGAACGCAACCATCAGGCGACACGGAAACCGGATTCCTCCCTGCGCAGGAATGACGAGCAAAAAATCGCCCCCCGCCCCCGTCGGCATGACGCCAAACACCCAATCTGGCACCATCCCGGGCCAACCCCGCGCGCCCCGCGCGCCACCCACCCTTCGTAACTAAATGAATCTGCAAGCCAATTTCGAACAGATCCCGCTCAAGGAATACGCCGAGCGCGCCTACCTCGACTACTCCATGTACGTGGTCCTGGACCGCGCCCTCCCCTTCGTCGGCGACGGCCTCAAACCCGTCCAGCGCCGCATCGTCTACGCGATGAGCGAACTGGGCCTGTCGGCTACTTCGAAACCGAAGAAATCCGCCCGCACCATCGGCGACGTCATCGGCAAATTCCATCCGCACGGCGACAGCTCCTGCTACGAAGCCATGGTGCTGATGGCGCAGCCGTTCTCCTATCGCTACCCGCTGGTCGACGGCCAGGGCAACTTCGGCTCGCCCGACGACCCCAAGAGCTTCGCGGCGATGCGCTACACCGAGTCCAAGCTCAGCCCCATCGCCGAGGCGCTGCTGGGCGAGCTGGGCCAGGGCACGGTGGACTGGGTGGCGAACTTCGACGGCACCCTGGAAGAACCCAGCTGGCTGCCGGCGCGCGTGCCGCACGTGCTGCTCAACGGCTCGATGGGCATCGCCGTGGGCATGGCCACCGACATCCCGCCGCACAACCTGCGCGAAGTGGTCAGCGCCTGCATCCGCCTGCTCGACGATCCGGATGCGACGGTCGCCGACCTGTGCGAGCACATCCAGGGTCCGGACTATCCGACCGAGGCGGAGATCATCACCCCGCGCAACGAGCTGCTGGCGATCTACCAGACCGGCAACGGCTCGCTGCGCGCCCGCGCGGTGTACCGGCGCGAAGACAGCAACATCGTGATCACCGCGCTGCCGCACCAGGTCAGCCCGTCCAAGGTGCTCGAGCAGATCGCCGCGCAGATGCGCGCGAAGAAGCTGCCGATGATCGAGGACCTGCGCGACGAGTCCGACCACGAGAACCCGATCCGCTTGGTGGTGGTGCCGCGCTCCAACCGCATCGATCCGGACGAGGTGATGCAGCACCTGTTCGCCACCACGGACCTGGAAAAGAGCTACCGCGTCAATCTCAACATGATCGGCCTGGACGGCCGTCCGCAGGTCAAGGATCTCAAGCGCATCCTCAGCGAGTGGCTGAGCTTCCGCACCGCCACGGTGACGCGTCGCCTGGAGCACCGCCTGGCCAAGGTCGAGCGCCGCCTGCACCTGTTGGAAGGCCTGCGCATCGCCTACCTCAACCTGGACGAAGTGATCCGCATCGTCCGCAGCGAGGACGAGCCCAAGCCGGTGCTGATGGCGCGCTTCAAGCTCAGCGAGGAGCAGACCGACTACATCCTCGAAACGAAGCTGCGCCAGCTGGCCCGCCTCGAGGAAATGAAGATCAATGCCGAGCGCGACCAGCTGGAAGAAGAACGCGCCCGCATC
>Ga0209758_1005236_pt1 | contig 10159 bp, 11 predicted proteins | sample AraplaMF_Col_mMF_FD_184258 | JGI IMG/M metagenome (GOLD analysis project Ga0209758, IMG submission 184258) | Arabidopsis root microbial communities from the University of North Carolina, USA - plate scrape MF_Col_mMF (SPAdes) (version 2) | ecosystem: Host-associated > Plants > Roots > Endosphere... | reverse complement strand
GATGTTATGATAAGTCCAGCTTATCGCAGTTCCGTGCGATCTGGACAGATGTCTTTCCACCCGCATCGGAAGCGCCAAATAAGGCACGCCTCTCACCTTGCAGATGCTTTCTATTGCTTCTCTCGATGCCTGATCGGTCGAATTGTCGACAACTGCCAGGGCCATTCCCGGCGGGTGCATTTCCCAAGCCTTGGCCAGCGCATCTATGACCCAAGGCGTATTGAACGCCACCGTAAAACAAACACGCGATGAACCAGTGGTCTTCAGATGATCTGCAAAAGCGCGTCCAGCAGCCCGGCCCCGATGCTCGAAGGCCTTGTATACTAAGCCATTTCTGACTTCTTTCGCCGCGATGATTGCCGGCGCTCTGGTTATGATATCGACAATCTTCAGGCCCATTTGGCCTGCATAGCTTTACGCCAGGCGAAAAGGAAGCCCGCCTTTCAATCCCGCGGTCTGGTGTGGATGGAGATGATGCATCATCTCCAGTAGCAATCTGAAAAGGAAGTGGATATTTCGCAAACGGGGTCGATGAGCGAGACGCCATCTCCGGTCATGGGCTCTCGCAGCCAACTAAAGCGACCACCTATCCCGCTGGCGCCATAGGTCCATGGGAGCTCGCCATAGGCGATACCAGCCGGCTCTCCTTATCTGTTCGGCAATTGGAGCGTCACCGTGCATCTTGAAGAACTGCAGCACGCGCGGGCTGGCGAAAGCCTTTTTGCCTCGCGTGTTGTAGTCGCTGACCGGAAGGCGGTGTCGGCTGAGAGCCAGGCCGTTTCGAGAGAGCGCGACCCCGATGCAAAACTGCTCCGGCGCATCTGTGTTGGTCAATTCGCGCACGGCCAACATCGCGGAATAGGCGTCGTTCAATGCGCCGACATTGGCTCGATGAATGCCAAGGACTCCGCTTTGCCACATCGGTTCGTGGCCTGTCAGAGTATAGTCTCCGATTTTGACACCTTTACCCGAGAGAACCGGGTAGAGCCGATGCTCGCCCTCACATTTGCGCATGAAAGAACGGGTCGGAGAAATCTGGCGAAACCCTCTGGATGGATCGACATAGGGGTAGTGGTCCGAGTCCATGAAGATGAGGCGGTCCGCCCGCTTCAGAATCTCCCTCAGGGATGCAGCCTTGATGCCGAAATGATAGCGCCAGCCGAAAGACATCAACTCTTTCTGGTCGGCGGTTATGGTTATCGTCTCGATGGGGTATTGGCGAAAAAGCTCAGGCCTGTCCGTTGCGACGATTATTTTGGCGCCTGGGCAATTGTGCAAAAGTTTAAGCGCACTGAGCAGCGCGCCGAAGTGATAAACCTCGTTGTCGCCATAGGCGATGTAGCCAAAAACGTCGTTCATTCGACCTGTGGGAGATTTGTGTGAGACGCTCCCACTACCAACACTGGCAACCGCAATCCACTCGAAATTTCCCCAATGTCGGTGTGCGAATAACAGGATCGCACCCTTGCGCCGGCCAAAGTTCCCGGTTGATGGTTCGGCCGGTCCGAGGCTATGTCGCAAGAGTGTTGGGAGGGATCTGGATGTCGGCGCTTTCCAAATGGCTGAGGGACATGCGCTCCGGATTGCCGGAGCACGTGACCGTCGGCCGTCACACCTACGGCGTGACGTGGCGGAAGGTCCTGTTTCCCTTGAAGGATGCTCCGCTGCAAGTCGGGGCCTTCTGCTCGGTTGCCGGTCAAGTGCTTTTCATTTGCTCTGGCCAGCACCCAACCGAGAGCGCAACCTCGTTTCCGATATACAGCCGGTTGCTGAAGCAGCCCGAACCGATCGTAAATGGCGGCAAGCCTGCCGGCATTACCGTCGGCAATGATGTCTGGATCGGCAACGGCGCGATGATCTTGCCGGGAATCAAGATCGGAGACGGCGCGATCGTCGGGGCGGGATCCGTGGTTACGAACAACGTTCCGCCCTATGCAATCTTCGGCGGGTCCCCGGCCCGGCTGATCAGATATCGATTCCCCGAGGAGATCATATCGAAGCTGCTGGCAATCCAGTGGTGGCGTTGGGATGACGACAAGGTCAAGCGCGAGGCGGCCGCGCTCACCGGCCCGATCGAGGCTTTCGTCGAGAAGCATTTTGTGGCAGGCACCCCGGCGAAATAAGGGTTGCGGTGGCGAATGACCAAATCGTGTTTCTTCCTGGCCGCGGACGCCAAATACTTTCCATATGCTTGCCTGGCGGCTCGTCGGATAATCGATGTTTCGACACCGGTCGACGGCTTTTTGCTCTACACCGGTGCGAGCGAACCGGACCTTGAAGTCGCCCGCCATCTGCTGAAAGGCAAGGTCAAGCTGGTCGATGTCACGGATTTCATGACAAATTTCGGCTTTCGCTTTGGAACATACAGCATTGCCGCTTACGTCCGGCTTTTCGCTGACCAGTTTCCGTTTTTCGAGCTGTACGATCGCATCGCATACACAGACTGCGATGTTCTCTTCAACAGGGACATCAGCGATTTGGCCGGACAGCCGCTGCGCGCCCCGCTGCTCGCCGCGCATGACGACTACATGTATTTCAGGCCTTCATACCGGCAAAAGCTCAAGCTGGCGCCCGGCGCGCCATACTTCAATTCCGGTGTGGTCGTCTTCGACATGAACGCTGTCCGGGAGAACGCCATGCTGGAACAGACGCGAAGGACCGCCATTCACGGCAAGATGAACGACCAGAACGCCCTCAACATCGTTTTCGAGGGCAAATGGCAGACGATGCATCCAAACTGGAATCTGCAATCGCTTGGAGCGAGGGAATTTAGCTTTTCGCAAGCCTGGGCCAGGCATTTCGCGGGCGGCAAGCCGTGGGGCAATCAGGTCGGCGTCGAACTCGACGCGCTCGAGATCTGGCGCGATCTGGCAAAGGACACACCCTGGGGCAGCCCTTTCAAGCAGCGCATACCCTTCGAACGCGGCGTGATGAAGCGCTTCTTCCGGCGTTTCGATGCTGTGACCGGTCTATTCGGCAAGGACGTGCAACGCCGCCGGGCCAAATATGACGGCACGAAGATGCACCGGATCTACGCCAGGCAAGCGGATGAGGGCGCGATGGCTGTCCAGTTTCCGGAAGTGCTTGGCGGTTTCGCCTGATCAAGCCCGTATGCCTGCCCGTTCGCCAATGCCCGTTGCCTGTGGATAGTAACCGTCCGTTTACCACGCTCCGGCGCTTGCGTTGCGGCCCTATGTCCGACTCGCCGAAATGGAAGGGCCTGAACCCGTCAGGCAACCCCGAAGCCCAGCGGCCGGCGTTTTCATGTGCCCCACGGGATGCGTGCTTGAACGTGTTCCGCAGTATGCGCCGGCCGTCGCTTCGCCCTCGTTGAAAACAAAAGCCCGCCGCGGCAATGGGAAACCGTGACGGGCTTGACGTCCCCGGTGGGACGCCGTGGAGAAATCGAGGCTACGCCAGCAGGCCGGCGACCTTGGCCGCCTTGCGCAGCGTCTTGCGGGCCTCCACGGGGCTGCGCAGACCGTCGAGCGCGTCGCGGCAGGCACGGCTTGCGGAGCGCCAGGCGCCGTCGCGCGCCTGTCCCGGCCAGCGTTGGTCGAGGCATTCCATCGCCTCGAAACAGCTTGATACCTTGCGTTGGCCGTTTGGCTGGAAATCGATCACGACTGGTTCGGAAAACCAGACATCGTTCATCACTTCCTCCGTTCTTGTGATTGTCTTCAGAGCAAGCAATCGGCGCCGGATGGGCGCCCGATGCAGGTCCGCGGGGGCGATGCCGACCCGCGCGTTAACCAACCAGCGCGCATTAGGTTCCGAAGAATCTTAAGGTGGCGACAGGCCGCGTTCGGACCGGCTCGCGGGCACCGGCTGGCGCGCGATCCGAGCCGCTAAAATCATGTGACCAAAGTCACTGACGCGCCCTTGCGGATGGCGCTAATGAATCCGGCAGGCTGATGAAACGCGGGAAGACCTCTCATGCTTATCGCCGTGCTCGCATCCACCATGACCGTCGCCACCTTGATCGCGACCGCTTTCGGGCTATACGAGGAAGCGCGGCTGAGCCGTGCGCAGTCTCAAGCGGATCGTGCGCGCACGTTTCGAACGGCGCGTCGGTTTTCCGTCACGTCGCGCGATCGATAGGTCCGACACCGCCAGGCATGTTCACTCCGCTTCACCTGGCCATGTGCATCTTTCGGGCCGGAATCCTGCTTTCGCCGGCGGTGTTCGCGGTGCTGGTGCTGTTATGGCTTTACTATCGATAGGCGGGCCTTGGAGCGCCGCCATGCTCTATTCCACCAGCACATGCGCCTCGCGCGCTGCGATGACGAAAGCCTCCCTGGCGTTGTCCGCCGCGACGTCGCCGCGGATCGCCCGCCGGCAGGCGCGCAGCGCCGCGCCATGCGGCGCGCTACCGGCATCGCGCCATTGGCCGGTCAGCAGTTCGACGGCTTGCTCGGCGTTGGATATGTGGCGGATCGAGCCGGAAACGCCGACGGCGACTTCAACTGGCCTGGAAAACCATCCCTGGATCATGGCGAAAGCTCTCCCGAATATGTCGGAACACGATATTTTACCGCATGGTTCCGATCCGAAACGTCAACTTAACGTGAAGCCACCTCACGAAGGCGACTTATGCTTCTCATCGCCCAAGCGGCTGCCGCGAAAGCTCGATCAGTTCAGCCTCGTCAGTGATGCCCGCCATGTAATTGGCGATGATGCGCGAGGCGCGCGCTTCCTTCTGTTCGGTGGTCTCGCCCTCGACATTGCCGTTCGCGTAGACACGGCCAAGCATGGCCGTCTCGTCGGGGGTGAATGTGTTACGCACGACGGACATGGCTTCCTCCTCTAGCCCGGCCCCTCTTTTTTGTCCGGCTAATATTAGCACGCTTCAAGATTGGGAGTGAGTCGTGGCAACATCGCGGCAAGGTCTGTTCGAGCAGGCGCGTCGGCTGGCGGCCTCTTCGCCCGCGGGCCGGCGGCTATTTTGCCGGCCTCGTTATATTCTTGCCGAATGAGCGCCGCGCTGATACGCATTAGCAGCGCGGAATTTTTCCGAGTCTGCATTGACTTGCGCCCAGAAAAGCGCCGCGCGTTCTGTCCGAGACCAGCAACCCTGACGTGGTGGCAACCGGGTTACGAAGGGGTTCTGGTCGAAAGAAGCAAGGCAGGTCCCGTGTCCAAACCGGGACAGGCTCATCAACGCTCTGGAACTCTGAAGCCATTGCCCCCATGGCCTTCGGAAGAGCATGAACCATGGGGAAATCGATGGTCACCAAGAAACTTACCGCCAACGCAGAAAGCGCGGCAGCCTTTCTCGCGGTGATGGGCAACGAGAAGCGTCTGCTCATCATGAACTACCTGGCCGAGGGCGAACTCTCTGTCGGCGTGCTCGCCGACAAGGTAGAACTCAGCCAATCGGCGCTGTCGCAACACTTGGCCAAACTGCGCAGGTTTGGCCTGGTCGAAACCCGCCGCGATCGTCAGATGGTCTATTATTCCTGCAAGTCTTCGGCAGCGCGAGAACTCCTGGCGCTGCTCGATGGCCTGTTGGCCATGGACAAGCCGCTTGCCGGACCGGCAAGGCAGGCGTTTGTCGAGAGGATGCGGCGGCCGCAGGCCGCCTGAACTGACTGCTACGCACGGACGAGGCCGGGGGGCCTTCGTCTGGCGCGGCGCCTCGATGGCGCAGTGCTACGAACAAGGGCCGCACGGCGGCGCCGCTCACATTTTCCTGCACCTCGAAGCCGGTCCGCCGCGCCGCTTGCCGGACAGAGGGTTCATCACATTTGTTTGAGAGACGAGGGTGCCAAATCGAGGGCTTCCTGCAAGCTATTGATAGAACGGGATTTTATCCCGGTACGGGCGCCAGATCAGAGCCCAAGATTACAGATTTGTAAGTCGCCTCACGCGCCTCCGTTAGCTAACCTTCGAACCGATCCACACCCCCGGATCATGACGGCGCCGAGCTTCCACTTCGGCTCCGTAAGAGGCTCGCCGCTTCCGGCGGGCCTCTCTCGTTTCGGGTTCACGGCGTGCCGTGTTGTCGTGGAACTCCGTCACCTGGCTGGCAACCTGGACTCTCGATTCCCGGTCACCTATCGTCTCGTCCGTTCACATTGTGCAATGGTCCGTGCCGGCTCTCGATCCGCGGGCAGCGCGACATTTTTTGATCTTCGGGGCTGAGCATGCTCGATACGGAAAAGGCCAGGGCCGCTTCGCGGCTGCTGGTGAGCCATTGGGACAACGGCACCCGCCTCGATGCGATACCCGAGCTCCTGCGGCCACATACCCGCGCCGAAGGCTATGCCGTCCAGTCGCATGTGATGGATCGCTCGGCGGCTCCGCTTTTCGGTTGGAAGATCGCCGCAACCAGCCTTGCCGGGCAAAGGCACATCAACGTCGACGGGCCGATGGCCGGGCGCCTGCTGGCCGAGAAGGCGGTCGAGGTCGGCGGAGCCGTTTCGCTGGCGACGAGCAGGATGCGCGTGGCCGAAATCGAATTCGCCTTTCGTTTCGGCCGCGAGCTGCAGCCGCGTGCCGAGCCCTATGAGATCGCCGAAGTGATGGATGCCGTGGCGGCATTGCACCCGGCGATCGAGATACCGGACTCGCGATACGACGATTTCTGCGCGGTCGGCGCAGCGCAGCTCATCGCGGACAACGCCTGCGCCAATCTGTTTGTCATCGGCGAGGCCGTGGAAGACGATTGGCGCGATGTGGATTTGGCGAAGCACCCGGTGGTCGGGTTCGTCACCGGGAAGTCGCGTCATGACGGATCGGGAGCGGCGGTGCTGGGCGATCCGCGGATTGCCCTTCAATGGATCGTCAACGAATTGTCGGGCCTCGGCATCGCGCTTGAGCCAGGGCAGGTGGTGATAACCGGCACTTGCGTTAAGCCGATAGAGGTCGAACCCGGCGATGAAGTCACCGGCGACTTGGGCAGGTTTGGCCGCGTGTCGGTCAGGTTTATCTGATCGGGCCGTTTCGCTGCCTTGTGATGACGCTGCGCACGGCGAGCACCAGCACGGTGATGATGATCAGGATCACCGAGAGCGCGGCGATCGCCGGGTCGATGTTGTCGCGCAGGCCCATCCACATCAGCCGCGGCAGGGTGATGGCGTTCACCGAGGTGATGAACAACGTCACGCCGATCTCCTCCCAGGAGAGCACGAAGGAGAGCAGCGCCGCGGTGACGATGCCGAACTTGATGTTGGGCATGATGACGCGCGTCGCGCGCTCCCACACGCTGGCGCCGAGCCCGCGCGCGGCAAGGTCGATACGCCGGTCGAGTTGGCTGAGCGAGACCAGGATTAGCACTGTCGCGAAAGGCACCGTCATCACCGAATGCGCCATGGCGACACCCAGCCAAGTGTCATAGCCAAAGAACGACGTGAGGCCGGAGACCGAGGTCAGCAGGAAATAGAGCGTCACCGCCGAGACCACCGGCGGCACCACCATCGGGAGCAGCACGAAACCGACAAGAGCGGCGGTGAAGCGCGGCTGGAACATCCAGACGCCCAGGCTGAAGGTAAGCGCCAGCACGGTGGAGAAGATACTGCTGGCGATGCCGATCCTGAGCGAGAGCAAGATAGACTCCAGCCAGCGCGGGTCCTCGATCAGCGAGCGATAGTGGCGCAGCGACAGTTCACCCGTCGGCATGGTCAGCATGCGGCTCGGCGTCAGCGACACCGGGATGACGGCAAGCAGCGGCATCAGCAGGAACAGCGCCACCAGCACGGCGAGGGTAAGTGAGACGGGACCGGGGCGATATGTGGGCATCGCGCTACACCAGCTGCTTCGGTTTGACGTAGCGGAACAGAAGCGCCATCAGCGCGCCGACGAACACCACCAGCACGACACTGATTGCAGCACCCAGCCCCCAGTCGGGACTCTGGAAGATGCGCAGGTAAATGAGCTCCGCGATCATCACGCTGCGGCCGCCGCCGAGGATCGCCGGCGTGACGAAGAAGCCGAGGGAAAAGACGAAGGTGATCAGCGCCGAGCCGATGATGCCGGAGCGCGTCATCGGCACGAACACAGTCCAGAAGGTGCGCATGCGGCTGGAGCCAAGGCCGCGTGCCGCGAGCAGCACGCGCTCGTCCAGGCTGCGCATGGCCGACGCCAGCGGGAACACCGCGAAGGGAATGAGGAAATGCGACATGCCGACGATGACGCCGAACTCGTTGCGCACCAAAGTCAGCGGCTCGGAGATGAAGCCGATCGATTGCAGCCAGGTGTTTATCAGGCCGCGATTGGAGAGCAGCGCCACCCAGCCGAAGGCGCGCGTCAGCACCGAAATCCAGAACGGCACCAGGATGCAGAATTCGGCGAGCACGCGCTGCACCGGACTGCCGCGCACCCACACCACGGTTATGGCATAGGCGGCGGTCACCGAAACGACGGTGACGATCGCCGCGATGCGCAGCGTGCGGATGAACACCGACTGCACCAGATCGTCTGTGAGCAAAGCGTGGTACTGGCCGAGGCCGGGCGTGGGGAGCGTAAAACTCCACTTCACCACGCCGAGGAAGGGCCAGGCATAGGCAAGGATCAGGAACAGGAGCAGCGGCGCCATCAAGAGCGCCGCGCCCATCCTGTCGGAGAGGATGCCTCTCATCGGTCAGAAAATCTCGGCCGGTCAGGCCGAGATGATCTTGGTGTATTCGTCGAGCGCCGCGCCGTAGTTCTTGGCGTACCACTCCATGTCGAGCGGAATCTGCTTCTTCATGTTGTCCGGATCGACCGGGTTGATGCGCTTCTTGTCGGCCGGGATCAGCGCGTCGGTCGCCGGATTGGCCGGGCCTTGGCTAAGCTTGTCGAACATCACCAGTTCCTTCTGCGGATCTTGGGTGCTGGCAATGAACTTCATCGCCGCTTCCTTGCCGCCGGGGTTGTTCTTCAGCACTGCCAGCGCGCCGGGCGAGATCAGGCCCTGGTCCCAGATGAACTTGATCTGGCCGCCGGAGTCCTGCTCGATCAACGAGGCGCGGGTCGACCATACGATCGCCATCGAGGCTTCGCCGTTGAGCAACACGCTCTGGCTCTCGGCGCCGCCGCCCCAATAGGAGACGACGTTTTCCTTGAAGGCGGCGATCTTGTCATGCGCGCGCTTGAGATCGAGCGGGTAGAGCGAGGCGGGTGCCACGCCGTCGGCCAGAAGTGCGGCTTCCCAGCTCGACACGCCCCATTTGTAGAGCGAGCGCTTGCCCGGGAATTTCTTGACGTCGAAGAAGTCGGCCATGCCGGTCGGCGCGTTGGAGCCGAATTTCTGCGAATCGTAGGCGATCACATAGGAGAAGAAGTAGGTCGAGGCGGCGTATTCCCAGCCGAAGCCCGGCCGCATCTTGGACTTGTCGACGATCTTGTAGTCGATCGGCTCGAGCATGCCCTGGCCGCCGAGCGTGATGGCCGAGAACGGATCGACGTCGACCAGGTCCCAGGTCGGCGCGCCGCTCTTGTACTGCGCGGCGATCGCGCCTTCGGTCGGGCCGGAGCCGTCCATCTTGACCGGGATGCCGGTGTCCTTGGTGAAGGCCTGGCCGTAGGCCGCGTCGTAAGCCGTGATGGCGTCGCCGCCCCAGTTGACGAGCACCAGCCCCTTGGTCTCGGCAAAAGCGCCGGTCGAGCGCAAAAGCATAGGCGTGCCGGCGAGCACGAGGCCCGCGAGCTGCGCGAACTGGCGGCGTGAAATCTCGCCGCGCTTGGTCCGTTCGGCGAGGGATTCGATGGTTTGTTTCTTGGTGTCGTTCATGTCAGTTCCCCTTGTTGTCGTTGATTTGAACCGGAAGCCGATGCGGCGATTTCAGGCCGCGGCGGCGCTCTCTATTGTCCTCCGTCCGGAAGGAGGAAACCCTTTTCCGCCGGCCAGGTCAGCCAGACGGAATTGCCTTTGCTCAACGCAGCAGCCGCGACCTCGTTCGGCACCGAGACGGTGACCTTCGCGCCCTGGCGTGTGGTGAGGTCGAGCTTGGTCGCGGCACCCAGATAGGTCGAGGCGACAGCGGTCGCCGCGATGCCGTTCTCATTGACCGACGCTTCCGGCGCGATAGACATGTCCTCGGGACGGATGGCGAGGATGGCGTCGCCTTTGATCGCCTCGGCCTTGCAGCGCATGTTGACCGCGCGGTCTTCGCAGAGCCCGGTGGCGCCATGGTCGGCGGGGCGAACGCCCTTCACCGGCAGCATGTTGATCTCGCCC
>Ga0209758_1005227_pt1 | contig 10172 bp, 10 predicted proteins | sample AraplaMF_Col_mMF_FD_184258 | JGI IMG/M metagenome (GOLD analysis project Ga0209758, IMG submission 184258) | Arabidopsis root microbial communities from the University of North Carolina, USA - plate scrape MF_Col_mMF (SPAdes) (version 2) | ecosystem: Host-associated > Plants > Roots > Endosphere... | reverse complement strand
CCACCTCACCAACCGCGGCATCGGCGTGCTGATCACCGACCACAATGTGCGGGAAACCCTGGGGCTGACCGATCGGGCCTACATCGTCTATGCCGGGGAGATCCTGACCGAGGGCAGTCCGGAGGAGATCGTCAGCGACCCGGACGTCCGGCGGCTTTACCTTGGCGAGGAATTCCGCCTCTAGCCCAAATTTACAATTCGTCAAGCCGTATACATCAGCCCAGGAAAGAGCTAAGCAAGAAACGGACCAACTCGTGGATCGGTTTTTGCATTTATGGCCCTATCGCAGCGCCTAGAATTTCGGCAATCGCAATCGCTGGTGATGACGCCCCAGCTGATGCAGGCCATCAAGCTGCTGCAGCTGTCAAATCTCGACCTTTCCGCCTTTGTTGAGGACGAATTGGAGCGCAATCCCCTCCTGGAACGCGCCAGCGATGCCGCCGAACCGTCGGTTCCAGGGGAGCCGGCCGCGGAGGGGGCGGATTTTTCCGATCCCGACGCGGGGCCCGGCAGCAGTGACGATGGCGGCATGGACCGCTTCGACGCGCCGGACCGGCCGGCAGGCGACAATTTCGAGCCCGGCCAGGAGGAGTGGCTGAACCGTGATCTCGGCAGCCGCACCGAAATTGAGCAGACCCTGGATACCGGTCTCGACAACGTGTTCCCCGAAGAGCCCGCCGATGCCGCGGCTCGATCGGCCCAGGATGCGGCACCCACCGCCTATACCGAGTGGGGCGGCGGGGCGTCGAACGACGACAGCTACAACCTTGAAGCCTTCGTGGCCGCAGAAGTGACGCTCGGCAGCCACCTGGCGGAACAACTGGCGGTGGCCTTCACCGCGCCGGCGCAGCGCATGATCGGCCAGTACCTGATCGACCTCGTCGATGAGGCCGGCTATCTGCCGCCCGACATGGGCCAGGCCGCCGAGCGGCTTGGCGCACCGGCGGCCGATGTCGAAGCCGTTCTCGCGGTGTTGCAGAAATTCGATCCGCCCGGGGTATGCGCGCGCAATTTAAGCGAATGCCTGGCGATTCAGCTGCGCGAGCTCGACCGCTATGATCCGGCGATGCAGGCCCTGATCGAGCACCTCGACTTGCTGGCGAAGCGCGACATCGGCAATCTGCGCAAGATCTGCGGCGTCGACGATGAGGATCTCGCGGACATGATTGCCGAGATCAGGCGTCTCGATCCCAAGCCGGGATTGAAGTTCGGCTCCGCGCGCATGCAGACCGTGGTCCCCGATGTCTATGTGCGGCCCGGGCCCGATGGCGGCTGGCTGGTCGAGCTCAACAGCGACACCCTGCCGAGGGTGCTGGTCAATCAGGTCTATTATTCCGAGCTGTCGAAGACGATCCGCAAGGACGGCGACAAGTCCTATTTTACCGATTGCCTGCAGAATGCGACCTGGCTGGTGCGCGCGCTCGATCAGCGCGCCCGCACCATCCTGAAAGTCGCGACCGAAATCGTCCGCCAGCAGGACGGGTTCTTCACCCACGGCGTCGCCCATTTGCGGCCGCTCAACCTCAAGGCCGTGGCCGACGCGATCCAGATGCATGAATCGACGGTGTCGCGAGTCACCGCCAACAAGTACATGGCAACGAATCGCGGCAGCTTTGAATTGAAGTATTTCTTCACCGCGTCGATCGCATCGGCGGATGGCGGTGAAGCGCATTCGGCCGAGGCGGTCCGCCACCATATCAAGCAATTGATCGACGCCGAGAGCCCGGCGGTGATCCTGTCCGATGACACCATCGTGGAACGATTGCGCGAGGCCGGCATTGATATTGCCCGCCGCACCGTCGCGAAATACCGCGAAGCGATGCGAATTCCGTCTTCGGTGCAGCGCCGCCGCGACAAACAGAGCATGCTCGGTAATGCACTCAACGCTGCGCCTGCCACGTCCTCCGACCGGTCCCGCGACATTGCACCGGCTTGATGACGCCGCATCCCCTCTCGATACTGTCCCTCCCCTCCTGACGAATCGAGGTGATCCATGACAATCCGAGTCTCGGGCAAGAGCATCAGTGTCGGTGAAGCGTTACGCGGACGTGTCAGCGAGCGCACCGAGGAAGTGCTGCGAAAGTATTTCGACGGCAACTATTCCGGCCATATCACGCTGAGCAAGGATGGCTTTGGCTTCCGGACCGATTGTGCGCTGCATCTGGATTCCGGCGTCACCCTGGAAGCCGAGTCCAATGCGGCGGATGCCTATGCCAGCGCCGACCAGGCCCTGCTGCAGATCGAAAAGCGCTTGCGCCGCTACAAGAGCCGCCTCAAGGACCGCTCGGCCCGCAAGGCGCATGCCGAGGCGGTCGCCATCGCGGAAATGGACATGCCGGCGCTCGATGCGACCAGCTACATCCTCGAGGCGCCGACCGGCGATGGCGAGGATGAAGCCACCCCCTATAATGCCGTGATCATCGCTGAGGCCACCACTTCGCTGAAACGGCTGTCGGTCAGCGAGGCGGTGACGGAACTGGACTTCACCGGGGTCCAGGTGATCGTGTTTCAGCATGGCTCCAGCGGACGGGTGAACGTCATTTATCGGCGCCCGGACGGCAATGTCGGTTGGGTCGATCCCCCGGTGGTTAACCCGTCCAATCGCCATTGACGCCCCGCCGGAGCGTCCCTATGGTCCGCCGCCTTCGAGGCCCCGGGCCGGAAGAATGAACAGGAGTTGGCATTGGTTTTGCGTTGCGATCGATGAACACGATCGATGAAGAGGGGGCCCGACAGGGCGCTTCGCACCGCAAAATACGACGCATCTGACTGAATGAACTCTCCCGCTTGACGCTGCCTGTCTGAAGCATATTTCACAACCTGACGGTCAAACTTCACCTCGGAACGCTCCATGACGATTACCGATCTGGTCGCGCCCGAGGCGATTCTCCCGGCGTTGAAAGTCAACAGCAAGAAGCAGGCCTTGCTGGAATTGGCCGCCCGCGCCTCGGCGCTCACCGGCCAGAACGAGCGGGCGATCTTCGAGGTCTTGCTGCAACGCGAAAAACTCGGCACCACCGCCGTCGGCTACGGCGTCGCCATCCCGCACGGCAAGCTGCCGAAGATGGACAAGCTGTTCGGCCTGTTTGCGCGCCTCGAACGCCCGATCGATTTCGAATCGATGGACGGCCAGCCGGTCGATCTGGTGTTTCTGCTGCTCGCTCCGGAAGGCGCCGGCGCCGATCACCTCAAGGCACTGGCCCGCATCGCACGCTTGCTGCGCGACCAGGACGTCGCCAAGAAGCTGCGCGCCTCGCGCGATGCCCAGGCGATCTATTCGGTGCTGGCGCTGCCGCCCGCCACGGCGGCCTGAGGTCTCGGAACGGAATTTTCGATCCCCGGTGATGCCTATCGCTCAACGGCGGGGCGCGCGAACCGATTGTCGGATGATGAGCCGATGCGGAAGCACCACGCTCATCGGCGGCCGCTGTCCCGAAATGACGGTCAGCAGGCTGCGCGCGGCGGCTTCGCCCATCTCGGCAAACGGCATGTGCACCGTCGTCAGAGGCGGGTCGACATACTGGCCCATGTCAGTGTCGCCACAGCCGATGATGGAGAGGTCGTTCGGCACGCTCAGCCCGCGGGCCCGGCATTCGGCGACGAGGCCGAGCGCCAGCACGTCGCCGGTCAGTGCTACCGCCGTTGGAGGGCGTCTGGCATCGAGCAGCCGGCAGGCGCCCGACCTGATGGTGCGGCTCTCATAGTCCTCGGTGATCACGCGCCACGTCTCGGGAAGATCGAGGCCATGATGGCGAATCCGCGTGATCGCGCCGTGCACGCGGTCGCGGATCGACGGCGTGTTGTGTGTTGGCCCCGAGAACACCGCCACTTCGCGATGCCCCATGGCGTACAGGTGGTCGATCGCGCTCTCGAGTGCGCCGATGTTGTCATGCGCCACGCTCGGTTCCATCGGCTGATCCAGCGAGGTGTCCTGCCAGACATGCGGCACCTGATTGCGCAACATCAGCGCGGGCAGATCGAGGCCATTCCTCGAACCGGTGATGATGAGGCCGTCGACACCGCGTTCGATCAGGGTCCGAACCTGCGCCAGCTCGCGTTGCGGGTCGCGCTCGCTGCATTGGATCAACAGCCCGTATCCAGCACGGTCGAACTCACGCTCGATGGCCGCGATGGTCGGCGCAAACACCGGATTGGACAGCGTCGGGACCACCAGGCCAATCACGCGCGAGCGGCGCGAGATCAGCGAGCGGGCGTGCTGATTGGGGATGTAATCATGGTTGCGCAGCGCCTCCAGCACGGCTTCCTGCTTGTCGGCGGTAACCAGGCCCGGGTTGTTGAGCACGCGGGACACGGTGGCGATGGAGACGCCGGCCGCGCGGGCGATGTCCTTGACCGTGACCTTGCCGCCGCCCGCGGCGATGGGTGGAAGCTCGACGGCTGCCTTGATCGGGCGGTTTCGCCTCATGGTATCACGCCGTCTGCTCCGGTTCGACGCGGCGATTATGCCGCGACACCGCGATACTTCTGTACGTCGCGAAAGCGGCTCAGCAAATAGTCGCCGGATTTGATCGGTGGATATTTCGCCGGATTGTCCGTTGACTGGCAGGTCGGCAGGCAGGTCACCATGGAATGGAAGTCGAGATTGAAGAAGGTCGGGATCGAATAGCGCTCCTTGCCGGAGCGATTGACCACCCGGTGCTGGTTCGAGGCGTAGACGTCGTTGGTCCAGCGCTGGAACAGGTCACCAATATTGATGACCAGCGTGCCAGGGACGTAGGGCGCACCAATCCACTCGCCGTCGCGTTTCTTCAGCTCGAGCCCGCCGATCGGATCCTGCAGCAGCATGGTGATCATGCCGTAATCGGTGTGCGGCGCGACGCCGAATGCCTTGTCGTCGCCGACAGGCGGCTGCGCCGGATAATGAAACAGTCGCATCTGCACCATCGGCTTGCTGCAGGCGTGCAGAAAGTGGTCCTCCGGCATGTCGAGACTGACCGCGAACAGCCGGAGCAACCGCCGGCCGAGCGCGTCGGTCTGCGCGAAATAGGCTTCCGATGCCTCGCGCAGCCACGGGCAATCCGCCGGCCAGCGGTTCGGCCCGTGCAAGGGCAGGTCCGCGGCGACATCGGGATCGGTGAGCGGCAGGTCGACGCCGATCTCGTAGCTTTCCTTGATGTCGGGCGCGTAGCCGGGATGCTGATTGATCCCCTGCGGCATGAATCCGCGCCGATACTTCTCGTCCATGCGATGCGGCAGACGCTGCTCCAGCGGCAGGTCGAAGTAGCGCCTGGTGGCGGCGAAAACGCCATCCATCGTCGGTTCGGGGATGCCGTGATGAGCGACATAGAAGAAGCCGGTGGTGACGCAGGCGTGACGAAGCTGCTTCGCCAGCGGCCCGAGGTCGCCGCCTGCATTGAGCGGGGTCAGGTCGAGAACCGGAACTTCTTCGGCGCTGGCGGCGCGGGGCGGTTGATTCATGGTTGGTCCCTTTCGCTTCTGGTTTTGAATTGGTTCAGGCGCCCGTCACGCGTTCGCCGGCGGTGTCCATCCAGAACACGACGCGCCGATGCGCCAGGCTGACCAGCGCATGCAGGCCCACGCCGATCGCCGAGAGGATGATCAGAATGGCAAACGTGCCAGCCATGTCGAAATTGAAGTTCTTCTGCAGGATCAGATAGCCGAGGCCGGCTTTGGCGCCGACGAATTCGCCGACGATTGCGCCGATCACGGACAGCACGATGGCGACATCGAGCCCGACGAAAATATAAGGCAGGGCCTGGTTCAGCCGCACCATGCGGAAGACCTGCCAGCGCGACGCGGTGTAGCTGACCAGCATCTCGATCTGGTCACGCGGCGCGGCGCGCAGGCCCATGATGGTATTGGCGAGCAAGGGAAAGAAGGCGATGGTCGCGGTGATCACGATCTTCGAGGTCACGCCGTAGCCAAACCAGATGACGATGATGGGCGCGATCGCCACCTTCGGCACGGTCTGGAATGCGACGATGTAGGGATAGAAGATGCGCTCGGCGAGCGGAACGAGGGCGACCAGAAAACCCAGCAGCAGCCCGCTTATCGCGCCGACCAAAAAGCCTGCCAAAATCTCGTACAAGGTCACGGCGAGATGCCAGCTGAAATCGCCGGCCAGCAAGCCGTTCCAGAACGCCAAGGCAATGGCGGACGGCGGCGGCAGCACGATCTTCGAAATATCGATCAGCCGTACCGTGGCCTCCCAGCCGCCGACGAACAGGCAGAAGGTGGCGACGGGCAGCAGGAACCGGTCGGCAAAGTTTCGTTTGGCGGTTTCACTCATGCGTCAAGCGTGCCTGAGGAGTTGAAATGGGCTCGGATGCGGCTGACAAAGCGGCCGAAATCCGGCGTGTTATGCATCGCGAGGCGGCGGGGGCGCGGCAGGTCGACCGGGATCACGTCGACGATGCGGCCCGGACGCGGCGTCATCACCACGACGCGGTCGGCGAGATAGACTGCCTCGGGAATGCTGTGGGTGACCAACAGGACGGTCTTGCCGCTTTCCGCCCAGATCCGCTGCAGCTCTTCGTTCATGCTCTCGCGAGTCATGGCGTCGAGCGCGCCGAACGGTTCGTCCATCAGGAGAAACGAGGGATCGTGGACAAGCGCGCGGCAGATGCCGACGCGTTGCTGCATGCCGCCGGACAATTCGCCCGGATATTTGCCCTCGAAGCCATTGAGGCCAACCATCGCCAGCAGCGCGTGCGCGCGGGCCTCGAAGCGTTTCCGCTCACGCCGCTGCACTTCGACGGGGACCAGCACGTTTTGCAAGACGGTGCGCCACGGCAGCAGCACCGGTGTCTGGAACACGACGCCGAGTTCGCGGCTCGGTCCGCTGAGGCTCTTGCCCCGCATCGTTATTTCACCGGTCGAGCGATCGAGGATGCCGGCGAGGATCTTGAGCAGCGTGGTCTTGCCGCAGCCGCTCGGGCCGACGATGCTGATGAACTCGGCCTCGCCGATATCGAGGCTGACGTCGTGGAGGGCGTGAATGGCCTGACCGTCCTTGGTGGCGTAAGTTTTTTCCAGCCCCTTGATGCGCAGCAGGCTTTCGTGGGTTTTTCCTGCTGCGGCCGCTCGCGGCCCGGTCGAGGTGGCGGTGGCCGGCGCCGCCACCAGCGGCACCACCCGCGACAAGGTCGTCAGCGGTTCCGGGTCAGATCTTGCAGGCATGGGCGCTGGCCTCGATCGCCTTGACGTCGAAGTCGTTGACCTTGGCGAAGAAGTCGGGGGTCGCGACGATCAGGCTCTTGGCGGGCACCACCCTGTCGATCTGCTTGGCCTCCGCCATGAAGCTGATCAGGCGCTCGAACGCCGCCGGGTCGACGTTGCCCCACAGCTTGCCGCCGTTCAGTTTGAATCCGTCGGCGAGCGAGTCGAGCTGGGCCTGCTGGGTGTTCAGGTCCCATTTGATCAGCGTCGCCTCGTCGGCGCCGCTCGGTTTGGTTGCGGGATACTGCGCCCATTGCAGCTTGCGGGCGCAGTCGGGATTGGCCAGCGCAAACACCGTGGCCTTGGCGATGCCGCGGGCAATTCCGGTGACCATCTCCGGCGCCTTTTCGATGGTCGGCTGCAGCGTTGCCAGCGAATAGTCCGGATAGGTGCGCCAGTTCGCGCCCGACAGGTTGGTCAGTTTCAGCCCGGCGTTTTCGAACGACGCCAGTGCGGCCGCCCAATAAAGAATGCCGTCGACCTTGCCCGATTTCATCGCTTCGACTGGCGGCGCGCCGAGGCCGAGCGGAACCAATTCGACGTCCTTGGCGGGGTCGAGGCCGTTGGCGCGCAGGAAACTGTTGAAATAGGCAATGCCGCCGGTGGCCAGGCTGAACACGCCGACGGTCTTGCCCTTGAGGTCCTTCGCCGACTTGATCGGTCCATCGGCTGCCACTGCGACCGACCAGTCGATCACGCCGTTCGCCATCACGATCCGCAGCGGCAGATCGTTCTTGACGCTTCCCTGGATGATGACGCTGGCATTGACCTCGGCGAAGTCGGCATTGCCGCCGACCATCTGCTGGATGGCCTGCAAAGAAGCGCCGACCGGCATCAGTTCGACGTCGTAGCCTTCCTGTTTCCAATAGCCGAGGGTCCGCGCCAGCGTCAGCATCGGGTAACCGATGTTGAGTACCGAGGTGCCGACGACGAGATGGACCGGCTTCAGCGGTTTCTCCTGCGCCGATACCGGCGGCGCCGCGGCGAGCAGGATCGCGGCAACCACGGCCGCCAACGGAAAGCTCAGGCGTGTGAACATGGGGTTCTCCGGTTGCATTCGGCCGGCGGCCGGTTGATGATGAAATCGGGCTCTGAAAACGTTTTCAGCAAAGAACGTGCCAGACGCCCACGCGCGGCCGGATCAATAAAGCGGCCGGAAATATCGGCCGGAAAAGCGGTGGTCCTGCTGATTTGCCGGTCGTCCGCGCGGGAATGAGGAAATGACCTGAGCCGGGGGTGTGGCCCAACAATTGGGCGACCGCCCATCGAATGACCGAGCCACAAGGTGTTCCTCCATGACCGAAATAGCCGTTTCGCCTTTTATCGCCGGCCTGCCCAAGGCCGAGTTGCACATGCATCTCGAAGGCTCGCTGGAACCGGAGACCTTGATGAAGCTGGCGCAACGCAACGGCATGCGGCTGCCTTATGCCGACGTCGAAGCGTTGCGGCGGGCCTATGTCTTCGACAGCCTGCAGTCCTTCCTCGACCTGTTTTATGTCGGTCTCACCGTGCTGCAGACCGGCGCCGATTTTTACGAAATGACCGAAGCCTATTTCACTCGCGCCGCCCGCGACAACGTGCGTCACGCTGAAATCTTCATCAGCCCGCAGGCCCATCTCAAGCGCGGTTTGCCGATCGAGCCGGTGATGGAGAACATCCTCGCCGCCATCGATGCGGCGTGCGCGGCGAACGGCATGACCGGCGGGTTGATCATCGGAATCCAGCGCCAGCACGACCAGGACGATGCGCTGGCGATGATCGAGGCGGTCAAGCCCTGGCGCGATCGTATCATCGGGCTGGGAATGGGCGGTCCGGAGCGCGGCAATCCGCCGTCGAAATTCCTCCGCGCCTATGAGATAGCGCGCGATCGCGGCTGGCACACCATGGCGCATGCCGGTGAAGAAGCCGGCCCCGACTACATTCGCGACGCGTTACACACGCTGAAATGCGAACGCATCGATCACGGCGTGCGCTGCGAAGCCGATCCGGACCTGATGCGCGAACTCGCCGAGCGCGGCACGCCGCTGACGGTGTGCCCGATGTCCAACTGCATGCTGCATGTCTTTCCGAACATGGCTTCGCACAACATTCGCCGTCTGCACGACGCCGGCCTGTGCATTACCATCAATTCGGACGACCCGCCCTATTTCGGGGGGTACATCAACGCCAACTACGCGGCAATCCAGGACTCGCTCGGCTTGTCCGACCGCGATCTCTGGCAGATGGCACGCAACAGTTTTACCAGTGCGTTCCTGCCGGACGATATGCGCACGCGTTATCTGGGGGAGATTGACGGCCTTCAGCCATCCAGCGCCTGAAAGCGCGATTTCACGGGGAATGACCCAGCGGGTCCCACGATGTCTCGGTCGGGCGGATACGCGGGTCACGCCCGCGTATGACGCCAAACCTTGATGCATCGCCGCCTCAGTGGCAGCAACGCGTCGCGTCAGTGACAGCAACGAGTTGCGTCAGTGAACGCTGACGGTCTCCAGTTCCTGGCTCCACGCATTCGCGATCGCGGCTTCGCGGCTGTCGGTCAGCATGATGGGAGTGCCGTCGGCCGAATGCAGCGCGAACAGCTTGAGGCCCGGCGCGATGCGCGGCGCCTGGGGAAACAGCCCCGGCACGTCCTCGGATCGGATCTGCTTGACGTAGGCGATATGGCCTTCGCCCATGGTCGCCAGCGCTTCCAGCGAAACGCCCGCAGTATCTTCTACAAAACCAGCTTCAGTCATGGTCTCGACTCCTCTGTGTGACTAAGCGGTCGAGTCCGCTACTCGTTCCATTATTCGTGCTCATTGATGGCAATCGTCTTAACGACCTTTTCCGGCTCGGGCCGGGCAAGGTCGATGGACAACAACCCGTTCTTCAGGTCCGCACCCAGCACCAGCATCCCCTCCGCCAGCACGAAGGTGCGCTGGAAGTGGCGCGCGGCGATGCCGCGATGGATGTATTGCCGGGTCTTGTCGTCC
>Ga0209758_1005221_pt1 | contig 10179 bp, 7 predicted proteins | sample AraplaMF_Col_mMF_FD_184258 | JGI IMG/M metagenome (GOLD analysis project Ga0209758, IMG submission 184258) | Arabidopsis root microbial communities from the University of North Carolina, USA - plate scrape MF_Col_mMF (SPAdes) (version 2) | ecosystem: Host-associated > Plants > Roots > Endosphere ... | reverse complement strand
GTCGGGCTGCGCGCCCGAGTTCGGGGCGGGCTGCGGGGGGAAGCCATAGCCGGGCTGAGGGGCCGGCTGGTTCGGCACGGGGGCGTTCGGGTACGGGGCCGCGGCCGGGGGCTGTGCCTGGGGGACCTGGGCGTCGGGCGCCTGGGCCTGTGGGGCCCGGGGGTTCGACTGTGGGAAGCCGTAGCCGCTCTGCGGCGGCACGGGGACGCCGGGCTGCGGGAAGCCGTAGCCGGCCGGCTGGGGAACGGGCGCGCCGGGCTGGGACTGCTGCCAGGCGGCGGGTGCGGGCTGCGGTGGCTGCGGCTGGGCCGGCTGCTGCTGAGGCGGGACGGCCGGCTGTGCCGGTGCCTGGCCCTGTGCGGCGGGGGCGGGGGGTGCCACCTGGGGCGTGGGGGGCCGCTGGGCCGCGGGGCCGGGCGCGGCCGGCTGGTAGGCGGGCGGCAGGGGCGGGAGCGCGTTCTGCGGTACCGGTGGCGGAGTCCAGCCCTGCGGCGGCTGCACGTCCCCGGAGGTGTCCGGCTGTGCGCCCTGCGCCGTCCCGTCCTCGGTGGGGGTGGCCGGTGCGGTCGCGGCCTCGTCGGGGGCGCTCTGGCCCTCGGCGTCGGCGGAGGCGGTGTCGACGGTGGTGACCGTGGTGTCGGGGGTTCGGGACGCGGTCTCCGGCGTCGGTTCCGTCGGCGGTGCTTCAGGGGAGGCGGAACCGCCGGACGGCTCAGCCGTGTTCCCGCCCGTCTCGTCCCGGTCGGATCCGGAGTCGCCCCCGTCCCCGGCGGCGGAAGCCTGCTGAGCGTCGGCACCGGTGTCGGCGGGGTCGGCGGTCTCCGCGTCGTCGTCCGAGGCCCGGGCGCCGGTGCGCGGCGAAGGAGCCGACAGTTCGAAGTCTCCGGCGTCGCGCGCGCCTTCGCCGCCCCGTGACGTGTCCTCCGGGCCGGCCGCGGCGTTCCCGGCCGCCTGGTTCGCGGCGGCCGCCTGCTCGAACTCGTGCTGGAGCGCGGCCGCGGAGAAGCGCATCGTGGCGGCGTTCCGCGCGTCCCCGGCCGAGGGCGGGGCGGCCGGCACCTCGGCCGGTGGCGTCCACACGGGGAAACCCTCGTCGGACCCGGCGTTCGGCGCCTCGGCCGGAGTCGTGGGCGCGGGCCCCGCGGGTGCGCCCCCGTCGGTTGGGGGAGCGGGTGGCGCGGGCGGAACGGGAGCGGCGGGAGCCGAAGGCTCCGCGGCCTGCTGCGACGACGTGTCCGCCGACCCGCCCGACGCGTTCTGCGTGTACCAGGCGGGCGCCGCGTAGTCGATGGTGAACTCGCCCGTCATGTCGAGGGCGGACTCGGCGTCGGACTGGTCATCGTCGGGTGAAGCCCAGCCCCCGCGGATCCCGTTCCGATCGCTGCTCACAGTTCCTCCTGGTGTGGTCGAGCACCCTCATGCCGTGCTGGGGCGACCGCTCTTGTTGTACAAAGTCGTCCGACGCCGTCCGATTCCGCCCGGCACGTCCCCCGGGCGCCGACGGCTCTCACAGGTTCCGGTGCGGCGCCCACTCCCAGCCTAATCACCACGAGCGTTCCCGGGGCAGGCCTGCCTGTGGCTCGACGCCCGGCCGAGTTGTCACACCCTGCTCGTACCTGACGCACGGACAGATGGAGACCCTTCACAAAGCGAACGCCAAGGACGGTCATTCCGGTCCAGAACGGGGAGCGAACCGGTCACAACCACCGCATGGCGGAACGCTGTTGTTCACGACCTGCCGGGGAGGGCCGTCACACGGTCCATCCTCCGTGGTGTACCCAACAATCCGGTCTCGGAGTCCGTCGGCCGGGTGACTTCGGCCGGGTCTCCGCTCCCGTTACGGGTACGGGACCTCCATGGACGCCGTACTGCACATGGAGGTCGATGTCACGCCGATACGGGGCTCGCGCTCCACGGCAGGTGCCGGTCCCGGCGCGATCGCCGGTGGTACCACCACGACCCTCCTCTGCCGGGTGCACAACTCCCGGGTGGTGCCGAACCGTTCGGAGCCGGACCGGCTGCGGCGGACCGGACCTGCCCGACGGCGCCACGGCTGACGGGGCGGACGCCGTCCTGCATATGCGCGTCACGTTCTGCCGCACGGCCGGATCGCCGCCTCCTCCGCCACCCGTTCGGGGCCTGCGGTTCGCGTGCCGAGCGGATGCCGCCGTGCCGCTGCCGCGGCAATCGTCGAACAGCCGGGTCCCGGGCCCGTCCTCACCCCGCCGCACGGTCCCGGGCGTGGTGTCCCCTCCTCCCGGTGTCGCTTCCTGGAGATCGTTTCCGGGGGCACCTCTTGGTGATCGCCGAGAACGCAAGCCTCCGGCCGGCGGGCCGTGTCACCGGGCGACCGCCGGAGCAGGGCCCGCGGCGGTCCCCGGCCGGGGACCCGGAGGACGCGGATCGCGCCGCGCCGGGCTCACTCGGAGACGACGCCCTCGGTCCGCGGCCCCTCTTCAAGATCGAACTCCCCGTCCCGGGCCCCCAGCACAAAGGCCCGCCACTCCGCCTCCGTGTACCGCAGTACCGTGCCGGGGTCGAGCGAGGACCGCATGGCCACCGCCCCGCCGGGGAGGTATGCGATCTCGACCCGCTCCTCGTGCGCCTCCGTGCCCGGTGCGCTCTGCCACTCGACGTCCGAGATGTCGAGGGCGTACAGCTCGTCCCGCTCCCGGTCCTTGCGCGCCTTGACGTCCTCGTCCGCTTCTTCCGTCATGGCGAAGCGACCCCTTCCCGACGTGCGTATGATCCAGGGCTCACCCTAGTGGCCGCCCACCGGCACGCGGGCTGTTCACGGGACCGCGGTCAAGGGCGTCGTCATCGGCTGGTACGCTGTGTGACGGCCGTTCGTGTACGCGCCCCCGGACCCTGCCCAGGACCCTCGCGGGTCTCCAGGGAACCGGAGGACGCGCTCAGCGGATCCCCGCCGCCCGAGTCACAGAAGCTCCCCTGAGAAGCAGACCAGGGGCACTCGGCGGCACTCATGAAGACTACGAGGAGTACGCGTGTCGCTCGACGCCGCAACGAAGAAGCAGATTGCCGCCGAATTCGGTACCAAGGAGGGTGACACCGGCTCCCCCGAGGTCCAGGTCGCGCTGCTGTCCCGCCGCATCTCCGACCTGACCGAGCACCTCAAGACCCACAAGCACGACCACCACTCCCGCCGTGGTCTGCTGATCCTGGTCGGTCAGCGTCGCCGCCTGCTGCAGTACCTGGCCAAGAAGGACATCCAGCGCTTCCGTGTGCTGGTCGACCGCCTCGGCATCCGCCGCGGTGCGGCGGGCGCCCGGTAAGACGCCGTGAAGGGAGCGGTTCCCGTACGAAGGGGGCCGCTCCCTTTGCTGTACATGCGGACTGTCATCCACGCTTTGTAGTGTGGTAGCACAACGCCAGATGTACGAAGCAGTGCGAGGAACGCCCGGACGGACCGGGCGCCGCCCCGCACACCGAACGAGGGGAAGCGCACCTCGCCGCCGCCGGTCCTCGGTAGTGGCCCCCGGGGGAAGAGAATCCCGGGTGCTTCGATCGAAGACCGGCCCGCACCAGAAGGAGCGCTTCTCCGCCACCGTCCCCCTGCCACACGGGCAGCCAGGGACGAAGACGAGGAGAAAACGCTAGTGGAGAACGAGACCCACTACGCCGAGGCCGTCATCGACAACGGCTCCTTCGGCACCCGTACGATCCGCTTCGAGACGGGCCGCCTGGCCAAGCAGGCCGCCGGCTCCGCCGTCGCGTACCTGGACGACGACACCATGGTGCTGTCGGCCACCACCGCGTCCAAGAACCCCAAGGACCAGCTCGACTTCTTCCCCCTGACGGTGGACGTCGAGGAGCGGATGTACGCGGCCGGGAAGATCCCCGGTTCCTTCTTCCGCCGTGAGGGCCGTCCGTCCGAGGACGCCATCCTCACCTGCCGGCTGATCGACCGCCCGCTGCGCCCCTCCTTCAAGAAGGGCCTGCGCAACGAGATCCAGGTCGTCGCCACGATCATGGCGCTCAACCCCGACCACCTGTACGACGTCGTGGCGATCAACGCCGCGTCCGCCTCCACGCAGCTGGCCGGTCTGCCCTTCTCCGGTCCGATCGGCGGCGTCCGCGTCGCGCTGATCAACGGCCAGTGGGTCGCCTTCCCGACGCACACCGAGCTCGAGGACGCCGTCTTCGACATGGTGGTGGCCGGCCGCGCCCTGGAGGACGGCGACGTCGCGATCATGATGGTCGAGGCCGAGGCCACCGACAAGACCATCCAGCTGGTCAAGGGCGGCGCCGAGGCGCCGACCGAGGAGGTCGTCGCCGCCGGTCTGGAGGCCGCGAAGCCCTTCATCAAGGTGCTGTGCAAGGCGCAGTCGGACCTCGCCGCCAAGGCCGCCAAGCCGACCGCCGAGTTCCCGATCTTCCTCGACTACGAGAACGACGTCCTCGAGGCGCTGACCGCCGCCGTCCGCCCCGAGCTGGCCCAGGCGCTCACCATCGCCGGCAAGCAGGAGCGCGAGTCCGAGCTGGACCGCGTCAAGCAGCTCGCCGCCGAGAAGCTCCTGCCGGAGTTCGAGGGCCGCGAGAAGGAGATCTCCGCCGCGTACCGTTCGCTGACCAAGTCCCTGGTCCGCGAGCGCGTCATCAAGGAGAAGAAGCGCATCGACGGCCGTGGTGTGACGGACATCCGCACGCTCGCCGCCGAGGTCGAGGCCATCCCGCGGGTGCACGGTTCGGCCCTGTTCGAGCGTGGCGAGACCCAGATCCTGGGCGTCACCACCCTCAACATGCTGCGCATGGAGCAGCAGCTGGACACCCTCTCGCCGGTGACCCGCAAGCGCTACATGCACAACTACAACTTCCCGCCGTACTCCACCGGTGAGACCGGTCGCGTGGGCTCTCCGAAGCGCCGCGAGATCGGCCACGGCGCCCTCGCCGAGCGCGCCCTGGTCCCGGTGCTGCCCGCGCGTGAGGATTTCCCCTACGCGATCCGCCAGGTGTCCGAGGCCCTCGGTTCCAACGGCTCGACGTCCATGGGCTCGGTCTGCGCCTCGACCATGTCGCTGCTGAACGCCGGTGTGCCGCTGAAGGCCCCGGTCGCCGGTATCGCCATGGGTCTGATCTCCCAGGAGATCGACGGCGAGACGCACTACGTGACGCTGACCGACATCCTCGGTGCCGAGGACGCCTTCGGTGACATGGACTTCAAGGTCGCCGGCACCAAGGAGTTCGTGACCGCTCTCCAGCTCGACACCAAGCTGGACGGCATCCCGGCCTCCGTCCTGGCCGCGGCCCTCAAGCAGGCCCGCGACGCCCGTCTCCACATCCTCGACGTGATGATGGAGGCCATCGACCGGCCCGACGAGATGTCCCCGAACGCCCCGCGGATCATCACCGTCAAGATCCCGGTCGACAAGATCGGTGAGGTCATCGGCCCCAAGGGCAAGATGATCAACCAGATCCAGGAGGACACCGGCGCCGAGATCACGATCGAGGACGACGGCACGATCTACATCGGTGCCGCCGACGGCCCCTCCGCCGAGGCCGCCCGCGCCACGATCAACGGCATCGCCAACCCGACCATGCCGGAGGTCGGCGAGCGCTACCTGGGCACGGTCGTGAAGACGACCACCTTCGGTGCGTTCGTCTCGCTGCTCCCGGGCAAGGACGGCCTGCTCCACATCTCGCAGATCCGCAAGCTCGCGGGTGGCAAGCGTGTGGAGAACGTCGAGGACGTCCTCGGCGTGGGCCACAAGGTCCAGGTCGAGATCGCCGAGATCGACTCCCGCGGCAAGCTCTCCCTCATCCCGGTGATCGAGGGCGAGGGCGAAGGCGAGGCCGACGAGGCGAAGGACGACACCGACAAGTGACGTCCCGTGGCTTCAAGGTGACGGCCCGCTCCTCCTCGGAGGCGCGGGCCGTTGCCCGTACCCAAACTCTGATCAAGGGTGTGAACGGCATCGGTACCGTCCGCAAGACCACTCTCCCGGGTGGACTGCGTGTCGTCACCGAGACGCTGCCCTCGGTGCGCTCCGCCACCTTCGGCATCTGGGCGCACGTCGGCTCGCGCGACGAGACGCCGTCCCTGAACGGCGCCACGCACTACCTGGAACACCTGCTCTTCAAGGGCACGCAGCGCAGGAGTGCCCTCGACATCTCCTCGGCGATCGACGCGGTCGGCGGTGAGATGAACGCGTTCACGGCGAAGGAGTACACGTGCTACTACGCACGCGTGCTCGACACCGACCTGCCGCTCGCCATCGACGTCGTGTGCGACATGCTCACCGGCTCGCGGATCCTCGAAGAGGACGTCAACATCGAGCGGGGCGCGATCCTCGAGGAGATCGCGATGACCGAGGACGACCCCGGCGACTGTGTGCACGACCTGTTCGCACACACGATGTTCGGCGACAACGCGCTCGGCCGACCCGTCCTCGGCACGGTGGACACCGTCAACGCCCTGACCGCCGACCGCATCCGCCGCTTCTACAAGAAGCACTACGACCCCACGCACCTCGTCGTCGCGTGCGCGGGCAACATCGACCACAACAAGGTCGTCCGTCAGGTGCGTGCCGCCTTCGAGAAGGCCGGTGCCCTCTCGGGCACGGACTCAGTGCCCCTCGCACCGCGCGACGGCCGCCGCGCCATCCGTACGACCGGCCGCGTCGAGCTGCTCGGCCGCAAGACCGAACAGGCGCACGTGGTCCTCGGCATGCCCGGACTGGCCCGTACCGACGACCGCCGCTGGGCCCTCGGCGTGCTGAACACCGCTCTGGGCGGCGGCATGTCCTCGCGCCTGTTCCAGGAGGTCAGGGAGAAGCGCGGTCTCGCCTACAGCGTCTACTCGTACACCTCGGGCTTCGCCGACTGCGGCCTGTTCGGCGTGTACGCCGGCTGCCGGCCGAGCCAGGTGCACGATGTGCTCAAGATCTGCCGCGACGAGCTGGACCAGGTTGCCGAGCAGGGCCTGTCCGACGACGAGATCGAGCGCGCCATCGGCCAGCTGCGGGGTTCCACGGTCCTGGGGCTTGAGGACACGGGCGCGCTGATGAACCGTATCGGCAAGAGCGAGCTGTGCTGGGGCGACCAGATGTCGGTGGACGACATGCTGGCCCGGATAGCCGCGGTCACCCCGGACGACGTCCGGGCGGTGGCCCGGGAGATCCTGGGGCAGCGGCCCTCGCTGTCGGTCATCGGTCCGCTCAAGGACAAGCAGGCGTCGCGTCTGCACGAAGCGGTCGCGTAGCTTCTCGACGCATCCGACCGTCCTCGACAAGTTCGACCAAGGAATCAGGAACATGAGCAAGCTGCGCGTGGCGGTCCTCGGTGCCAAGGGCCGGATCGGTTCGGAGGCGGTACGGGCCGTCGAAGCCGCCGAGGACATGGAACTCGTCGCCGCCCTCGGCAGCGGCGACAAGCTGGAGACCCTCGTCGTCGCCGGCGCCCAGGTCGCGGTGGAGCTGACCACCCCGGCCTCGGTGATGGGCAACCTCGACTTCTGCGTACGGCACGGCATCCACGGAGTGGTCGGCACCACCGGCTGGACCGAGGATCGCCTCGCGCAGCTCAAGGGCTGGCTCGCCCAGTCGCCGGAGACGGGGGTCCTCATCGCCCCGAACTTCTCCATCGGCGCGGTGCTGACCATGAAGTTCGCCGAGGTGGCCGCCCCGTACTTCGAGTCCGTCGAGGTGGTCGAGCTGCACCACCCGAACAAGGTGGACGCCCCGAGCGGCACGGCCACGCGCACCGCCCAGCTCATCGCCGCCGCGCGAGAGAAGGCGGGCAGCGTCCCGCAGCCCGACGCCACGGTGACGGCTCTGGACGGCGCGCGTGGAGCAGACGTCGGGGGTGTCCCGGTGCACGCGGTCCGGCTGCGCGGACTGCTCGCCCATCAGGAGGTGCTGCTCGGCGGCGAGGGCGAGACCCTCACCATCCGCCATGACTCGCTGCACCACAGCAGCTTCATGCCGGGCATCCTGCTCGGCGTCCGCCGCGTCGTGACCGCCCCGGGCCTGACCTTCGGCCTGGAGCACTTCCTCGACCTGAAGTAGAAGCAGCCGTCCATGCGCGCGAAGATCACCTATACCGTCACGGCCGCCGTCCTGGTCGTCTACTTCGTCCTGGTCGGCAGCCGCGGGCTGCTCCTGATCCAGAACGGCACCCCGGTCACCGTCGCCTTCGGCGTGGCGGTGCTGATCCTGCCTGTCATCGGGGTCTGGTTCCTGTGGAAGAACACGCAGTTCGTTCGCAAGGCCAACCGGCTCGCGGCTCAGCTGGACGCCGAGGGAGGCCTGCCGGTCGACGAGCTGAGGCGCACGCCGAGCGGGCGCATCGACCGGGACTCGGCCGACGAGGTCTTCGCCAGGCGCAAGGCGGAGACGGAGGCGGCCCCGGACGACTGGCGAAGCTGGTTCCGGCTGGCGGTCGCCTATCACGACGCCCGTGACACCCCCCGCGCCCGCAAGGCGATGCAGCGGGCGATCTCCCTGCACGAGGGCAGAACCGTCGGGGCCTGACCGCAGGAGGCCCCGGACGCCCTCAGGGCGCCCTCGCGGCGCCGAAGACGTCCGACCCGTACGACGAAGGGGCCGGTTCGCACAGCGCGAACCGGCCCCTTCGTCGTCGTGTGTCAGCCCTCGTGGTACTCGCCGGCCCAGGCCTCCACCGTGTCCGCCGCGCGGTCGAACGCCTGCGAACGCGCCAGGAAGTCCGCGCCGTGCGTGGTCATCAGCGGCAGGTCCTCGGATGTGCGGCCCCTGGACGAGAGGACGAGCGCCTGTCCCTGCACGGTGCGCGGCAGTCCGAGCCAGCGCACCGGCTGCTGCACCGTCCGTACGGAGACGATCTGCCCCCAGGCGACGGTGCGCGTGCTGAAGAAGGCCACCCGGCGCAGTCCTCGGGCGCTCACCCATACACCGACCCGCAACAGCCGCAGGGCCGCGGCGATGAGGAGCACTCCGATCACGAGCGCCGTACCGGCGCTCGACGGCGTGCCGGTGAGCCCGATGATGACGCCCGCGAAGAGCACGTATGAAGCGAGCAGCAGCAGAAGGGCGGCCGCGCCCACCCGCCACGGGCCGGGACGGTAGGGGCGGCGCCAGCGGTCACGGTCGTCGTAGGGCAGCGGAAGATCGTCCGCCGCTTGATCGTAGGTACGGTCGGCCGTCAGAAAGGGCAGGGGCACGGCTGATCCTCGCTCGGTCCATGGGGCTGTGCCCGGTGAGGCTATCGAGCCCTCTCCCCTCCCACCACCCTCGGGGTTCCGAGGTGCCTCCGCGCCGGCCGGGCGAGGGGGGGTCAGCGGCCGTCGGACGCCTCGGAGTGCTGCGTGGGCGCGGGCGACTGCTGCTGCAGGGAGGGCATCCCTATCACCAGGGCGCCCACCAGCCCCGCGACGATGGTGAGACCCATCAGCCAGCGCCCGGCCATCTGCCCGCGCGTGGCGCGCTCGCGGGGCGGGGGAGCGATGTTGCTCCGGAAGGAGTCGGCTTCGGCGAGGAAGGCGAAGGGTACGGACTCGCGCCGACGGAACATGGGGGCGCTTCTCCTTTTCGGGCTCGAAGAGGTCCTGGGGCCGGTGTGGGTGAACTCAGGGCGACGCGAACGGATCGTCGTCACCAACACAGACGCGCGAATGGCGTGAATGGTGCCCTGTTTCGCTGATTTCGCCGAAGTTCGGGGGCGAATGTCGCGGACCGGTACCGAAGGTCCCGTTGTCAGTGCCGGGTCGTAGAGTGGGCGCCGCCCGAGCCCGTGATGGGAAGGACCCTCCACACCGTGACCGACATCCCAGCCGACGACCTCAAGCCCAGCTTCCGCAGCGACGTCACCGTCGAGCTGGTGAAGCACAGCGCGGCCGACTCCGACGTGCTGTGGGCCGCCCGTGTCTCCACCGCCGGCGAGCAGTCCCTCGACGAGCTGAAGAAGGATCCGGAGCGTTCCAAGGGACTGATCAACTACCTGATGCGGGACCGGCACGGCAGCCCCTTCGAGCACAACTCGATGACCTTCTTCATCAGTGCTCCGATCTTCGTCTTCCGCGAGTTCATGCGGCACCGCGTGGGCTGGTCGTACAACGAGGAGAGCGGGCGCTACCGCGAGCTCCAGCCGGTGTTCTACGTCCCCGCCGAGTCCCGCAAGCTGGTCCAGGAGGGCCGCCCCGGGAAGTACCGGTTCGTGGAGGGCACCTCCGGCCAGCAGGAGCTG
>Ga0209758_1005218_pt1 | contig 10188 bp, 9 predicted proteins | sample AraplaMF_Col_mMF_FD_184258 | JGI IMG/M metagenome (GOLD analysis project Ga0209758, IMG submission 184258) | Arabidopsis root microbial communities from the University of North Carolina, USA - plate scrape MF_Col_mMF (SPAdes) (version 2) | ecosystem: Host-associated > Plants > Roots > Endosphere ... | reverse complement strand
CATGGGTGTGCGGCAGGAACTCGTGCAGCGGCGGATCGAGCAGACGGATCGTGACGGGCAGGCCCTTCATGATCTCGAACAGCTCGACGAAGTCGGCGCGCTGCATCGGCAGCAGCTTGGCGAGCGCGGCGCGGCGCGACTGCTCGTCCTCGGAGAGGATCATCTCGCGCACCGTGCGGATGCGCGTCTCCTCGAAGAACATGTGCTCGGTGCGGCAGAGACCGATGCCTTCGGCGCCGAACTTGATCGCGGTGCGGGCGTCGTCCGGCGTATCGCCGTTGACGCGAACGCCGATCTTGCGGACCTGGTCGGCCCACTTCATCAGCGTACCGAACTCGCCGGACAGCTCCGGCTCGATCATCGGCATGCGGCCGCTGAGCACTTGGCCGAGCGAGCCGTCGATGGTGATGACATCGCCGGTCTTGAAGCTGCGCGAGCCGATGCTCATGGTGCCGCGACCGTAATCGACGCGGATGGTGCCGCAGCCGGAGACGCAGGGTTTGCCCATGCCGCGCGCGACCACGGCGGCGTGCGAGGTCATGCCGCCGCGCGTGGTCAGGATGCCTTCGGCTGCGTGCATGCCGTGGATGTCTTCGGGGCTGGTCTCGATGCGGACCAGAATGACCTTGCGTCCGTCGGCCTGAAGCTTGGCCGCCTCGTCCGAGGAGAACACGATCTCGCCGGAAGCCGCACCGGGCGAGGCCGGCAGGCCGGTCGCGATCACGTCGCGCTTGGCGCCGGGATCGATGGCCGGATGCAGCAGCTGATCGAGCGAGGCAGGATCGATCCGCATCACCGCTTCGTTCTTGGTGATCAGGCCTTCGTTGGCGAGCTCGACCGCGATGCGCAGCGCCGCTTTCGCGGTGCGCTTGCCGCCGCGTGTCTGCAGCATCCACAGCTTGCCCTGCTCGACCGTGAACTCCATGTCCTGCATGTCGCGGTAGTGCTTCTCGAGCAGCGTGTAGATCCGCGTCAGTTCCTTGAAGGCCTCCGGCATCGCCGCTTCCATCGACGCCTTGTCGGAGCCGGATTCCTTGCGCGCTTCTTCGGTGATGTCCTGCGGCGTGCGGATGCCCGCCACCACGTCCTCGCCTTGCGCGTTGATCAGGAACTCGCCGTACAGCTTGCTCTCGCCGGTCGAGGGGTTGCGCGTGAAGGCGACGCCGGTGGCCGACGTCTCGCCCATGTTGCCGAACACCATGGCCTGCACGTTGACTGCGGTGCCCCAGGATTCCGGAATGTCGTGCAGCTTGCGGTAGGTCACCGCGCGTGCGTTCATCCAGGATGAGAACACCGCACCGATCGCGCCCCAGAGCTGGTCATGCGGGTCCTGCGGGAAGTCCTTGCCGGTCTCGCGCGCGACCGCGTCCTTGTACTTGCCGACCAGATCGACCCAGTCCTCCGCGGACAGATCGGTGTCGAGCGTATAGCCCTGGCTGTCCTTGAACGTGTCGAGGATTTCCTCGAAGTGATGATGCTCGAAGCCGAGCACCACGTCCGAATACATGGTGATGAAGCGGCGATAGCTGTCATAGGCGAAGCGGCGGTCGCCCGACAGCTCCGACAGCGCTTCCACGGTCTGGTCGTTGAGGCCGAGGTTGAGCACGGTGTCCATCATGCCCGGCATCGAGGCGCGTGCACCGGAGCGCACGGATACGAGCAGAGGGTTTTTGGTGTCGCCGAAGATCTTGCCGGTCAACTTGCCGACATGGTCGAGCGCCTTCTCAACCTGCGACTGCAATTCCTTGGGGTAGGACTTGTCGTGTGCGTAGAAGTAGGTGCAGACCGAGGTCGGGATGGTGAAGCCAGGAGGTACCGGCAGGCCGAGATTGGCCATCTCGGCGAGATTGGCGCCCTTGCCACCCAGCAGGTCGCGCATTTCGGTCCGGCCTTCGGCCTTGCCGTCGCCGAATGTGAAGACCCACTTACCGGCCTTGGCCGTGACTGGCGCCGCCTTGGCGGGGGCTGCCTTCTTCGGCGCTGGCTTGGCAGCGACCTTCGGAGCAACTGGCTTGGCCGCAGCTTTCGCAGCAGGCTTAGCTGCGGGCTTCGCAGCCGGCTTAGGGACAGGCTTGGAGGCGCTCTTAGGGAGCGTCTTGCGAGCCGCCGGCGCGGCTTTCGCCTTGGCAGAGACCTTTGATTTCGCTGCAGTTTTATTGGGCTTCGAGGCGGCTTTGGCCATAGCTTGCACACAACCTGCGAGAGGAATGGGAAATCGCGCGCCTTACACCACTTTGGGCAGGGTCGCGCAAGTCGGAGAGTTCCGGAAAATGAAGGCCTAGAGATGGAGCCACTTCAACAATCCGAGCCCGATCGCGCCATTTATGATGAGAAAGATCGCGACGATCAGGTTGAGCAGGCGCGGCATGATCAGGATCAGCACGCCCGCAAGCAGCGACAGGATCGGCGAAATGTGGGCGACGGTGATGTGCATGAATTGTCTTTCCGTAACGTGAGGCGAATCGCCGGCGGATCATAGCCGACCGGGTTCCGCGGGTAGAGACGCGCAAGAGGCGAGCAGGTTCCCCACTTCGCGAAAACTGCCCGAAATTGCCTCTGATGCGGCAAGGCTTTCCCGGAACATTGCGAAGGGGGCATGCATTGGCCACCCGGTCGCGCCGCTGGCGTCGGCTGAATCATGTCGAAGGAGTTTTGCATGCGGAACAGGATTCTTGCCCTTGCTGCGCTTGCGGCCGCGATCGGTTCGCCCGTCGCGGCGCAGGCGCAAACCGGAATCACAGTAGGACGCGCGCCCGTCGTGGTCGATGGTGGCCCGACGATTGCGGTGGAACAGCGGCCGGCCTTCCGAGACTATGTCGTCGAGCAACGTGTACCGGCCTTCAGCATTCCAGATCGCGTCGTGGTCGGCAGCACCTTACCCGAGAGCGGCGTCACCTATTATGACGTACCGCAACGTTTCGGCGCCACCACCTACCGCTACACCGTCGTAAACGGCGCAACTGTGCTGGTCGAGCCGCGCTCGCGGCGCATCGTCGAGGTGATGGATTAACTCTTATCTGGACGCGTTTTCTTCACGCGAACCGGTACCCACTTCGCTCGAAAACGCTCTGCACAACTCGATGTCCGGCGCGTCAAAAAATCAGGCTGACGCGTAGAGCTGAGTAGCGGACATCAGGCCCTGCCCGGTCTTCCCCCCGCCGGGCGGGGCTCTTTTGCGCGCGCTTCCGAAGAACAGGGGCCTAGTGTCCTCTCAGCATCGCCATGATGTGGCTGCTGGATTTATAGTTCGCCAACGCATGATCGCGGAACGTAGGCGTCCAGTTGGACGCCTGGCGCTCTTCGGCGCTCATCGACGAATAGGTATTGAGAATGCCCAGGCTGAGTTGCGTCGGGTCGCCGGTCGACTGGCTTCGATTGAGCGCCGCGAGAATGCTGGCGCGGTTGCGCGCATCGAGCGTCTGCTTGGCGACGAAGCTCTCCTGCTTGGAGAACAATCCGTCCTGATTGAGCGAGACCGCCGCGAGGGAACGGCTGTCCATCCCGCTGAAGTCGGCTTGTTGCCCGGTCTTGCGACTCGGATCGTACACCGGGTCCTTGCCGGTGGCGGCGGCGGCCTTTGCCTGTGCATCGAGAGTCGCGCGGACGCGTTTGGCGACGGTCGAAAAATCCGCCGGCGTGGACGTACCGCCGTCGCCATTGCTGGAGAGATAAGCGGCAACCGGGTCGTTCGCGATGGAGGTCGGCGCTTTGGTGGGATCCTGACGAGTCGCCTGGACGCCCTTCGACACCGCCGTGTGCAGCGCTGACCAGACAGCGGTCGCCTTTTCCTCTCCACTCGCACCATCGAGATAATCGAGCGCCGCGTTGTAGACCGCGTTGAAATTGCCCGTCAGCTTCGACGTGGCCACCGCCGGCGCCAGCGCGTCGTTGAAGCGGTTGGAGAGTTCGGAGCTGGCCGCTTTCTGTTCGTCGGGACTGAATTTGCCGCCATTGTTGGTTGACACCGCAAACAGCGAACGGCGATCGAATGAGGACAGATCCACCGTGGTCTTGCCGTCCGCCCCGATCGGCCCGGTCACCTTGGCAGCGGCATAGGCCTTGTCGAGTGCCGCCCGCATGTTTCCGGTCAGCGTCGCAAAGTCGGGCTGCGCCGAGGCGTCGGTGAGCCGCGCGCGAGCAGCCTCCGACAGCGTCAGATTGGTCGCCCCATTGCCTTGGGACTGACTGGATGAATCCGCGGCGTTCAACAGGATATTGGCCGAAGACGCCTGTGGCGAACCGGCCCGGGCATAGGCCGAGCCGAGATACGCGTAGGGATTGTTGTTGATCGAGGTCACTCAGCTCTCGTCGCTGCACGTTGGGGTTAACGAAGCGTTATCCCGACCCGCACCATTTCAGAGCATGGTTAACCAAGTATGAATGTTTCCGGATGTTTCTGGGTTGAGCACTCCCTGTTCAACTGGGAGCGGCCAATGCCGTGTGGAGCCTTTTTCATCTCGTGTCCCGGGCAAGCGCAGCCCCGGGACCCGGAAGCTCCGGGAAAGGGGCACCCTGGGCCCCGGCTCTGCAGCGCACCGCCAAGCGGCGCTGCGCAGCGTCGGGGGCGCGAGAGATCAATCCTGGATCTTCGAGAAATCCGCCACCGCACGCGTGGCGCTGCGAATCTCGCCCAGTAGCTTGAGGCGGTTTTCGCGCACCTTCGGATCGTCGTCGTTGACGCGAACTTTTTCGAAGAAGGCATCGACCGGCGGACGCAGCTTCGCCATCGCGGTCATCGCGGCGGCAAAGTCTTCCTTGGCGACTGCGGCACTCGCTTCCGCCGTCACCTCGCCGATCGCCTTCGCCAGCGACTTCTCCTCATCGAGGCCGTAGAGCGCGGGCTCGGGCGCTCCTTCGAAGTTGCGCTTGTCCTTCTTCTCCTCGATGCCGAGGATATTGCTGGCGCGCTTGATGCCGGCGAGCAGGTTCTTGCCGTCGTCGGTCTCGAGGAACTTGCCGAGAGCATCGACGCGGCGAACGATCATCAGAAGATCGTCCTGGCCACCGAGCGCAAACACGGCGTCAACGAGGTCGTGGCGTGCGCCCTGCTCGCGCAGCTGAACTTTCAGGCGGTCGGCGAAGAAGGCGAGCAGATCGCTCGGAAGCTTCTGGGCATCGGCCGGCTTCACCGACAAACCGGCGAGTGCCGACGCAGCCACCCTGACCAGCGACAGGCGTAGCGCGTTCTCGGCAATCAGCCTGATCACACCCAGCGCGGCGCGACGCAGCGCATACGGGTCCTTGCTTCCGGTCGGTTTCTCGTCAATCGCCCAGAAGCCGACCAGCGTGTCGATCTTGTCCGCCAGCGCCACCGCGACGCTCACCGGATCGGTCGGCACGCGATCGGCGGGCCCCTGTGGCTTGTAGTGCTCTTCGCAGGCGGCAGCGACGGACTCATCCTCGCCCTGGGCCAGTGCGTAGTACTTGCCCATCAGGCCCTGCACCTCGGGGAATTCGCCGACAACCTCCGTCAGCAAGTCCGCCTTCGCCAAATGCGCGGCGCGCTTGACCTTGGCGACATCGGCGCCGACCAGCGGCGCGATCTCCGCCGCAAGCCGCTCGATACGCTTGATGCGCGCCGCCTGCGTCCCAAGTTTCTCGTGGAACACGATCTGCTCGAACTTCGGCAGCCGATCTTCCAGTTTGGTCTTCAGATCCGTCTCGTAGAAGAACTTCGCATCGCTCAGCCGCGCGCGGATTACGCGCTCGTTGCCGGCAATGATGGTCTTGCCGCCGTCGGTGGCCTCGATGTTGGCGACCAGGATGAACCTGTTTGCAAGCTTGCCCCGATTGCTCTTGGGATCGCTGACGACGAAGCACTTCTGGTTGTTGCGGATGGTGGCGCGGATCACTTCCGCTGGCGTCGCCAGGAACTCAGGCTCGAACGAGCCCATCAGCACGACCGGCCATTCGACGAGGCCCGCGACCTCGTCGAGCAGGTTCTGGTCCTCGACGAGGTCGAAGCCCTGCGCGAACGCAAGCTGCTTGGCGTCGGTGAGGATCGCGTCCTTGCGGCGCTCGGGGTCGAGCACGACCTTCGCAGCGAGCAGCTTGGCGTCGTAGTCCTCGAAGCGGCGCACGTTGATCGCACCCGGCGCAAGGAAGCGATGGCCGTAGGTCGTCTGGCCGCTCTCGATGCCATCCACCGCAAACTTCACCACATCGGGCTCTTCGGTCTCGATGCCGAAGGTCGCCGTGATCGCGTGCAGCGGACGCACCCAGTTCAGCGATCCCGGTTTTCCGGAACGCGCGCCCCAGCGCATCGATTTCGGCCAGGGGAAGGTGCGGATAATCACCGGCAGGATCTCGGCGAGCACGTCAATCGCGGCGCGGCCGGGCTTCTCGATCAGCGCGATGTAGAAATCACCCTTCGGGTCGCGCTGGATCTTGGCTTCGTCCAGCGACTGCAACCCCGTCGCTTTCAGGAAGCCTTGCACAGCCGCATCGGGCGCGCCCATTTTCGGTCCGCGGCGTTCGGTCTTGAGGTCGGGCTGGCGCGCGGGAATGCCGTGCACGGTCAGCGCAAGGCGCCGCGGCGTTGCGAATGCCTTGGCGCCTTCGTAGACGAGGCCTTCGGCGACAAGCTTGTCGGTGACCATGCGGCGCAGATCGTCGGCCGCCTTGGCCTGCATGCGCGCGGGGATTTCTTCCGAGAACAGTTCAAGCAAAAGATCGGGCATCAGGCCGCTCCGCCCGCTTCAGTATGAATCCAGGCCTCGCCGCAGGCCTTGGCCAGTTCGCGCACGCGAAGAATGTAGCTCTGCCGCTCCGTCACGGAGATCACGCCACGCGCATCGAGCAGGTTGAAGACGTGGCTCGCCTTGATGCACTGATCATAGGCCGGCAGCGCCATCAGATGCTCTTTGCGGTTACCCTCCCGCCAGCCCGCGTCGAGGTATTTCTTGCAGGCCGCTTCCGCCATCTTGAACTGCTCGAACAGCATCGCGGTGTCGGCAACTTCGAAATTGTGCTTCGAATATTCCTTCTCGGCCTGCAGGAAGACGTCGCCATAGGTGACCTTGGCATCGCCGTCACGGCCGTTGAAGTTGAGATCGTAGACGCGGTCGACGCCCTGCACATACATCGCGAGGCGCTCGAGTCCGTAGGTGAGCTCGCCTGCAACCGGCGCGCATTCGAAGCCCGCGACCTGCTGGAAATAGGTGAACTGGCTGACTTCCATGCCGTCGCACCAGCATTCCCAGCCAAGGCCCCAGGCGCCCAGCGTCGGGCTCTCCCAGTCGTCCTCGACGAAGCGGATGTCGTGCACGGCGGAATCGATGCCGATCGCGGCGAGCGACTTCAGGTACAGCTCCTGAAGGTTCGGCGGCGACGGCTTCATGATCACCTGGAACTGGTAATAGTGCTGCATCCGGTTCGGATTCTCGCCGTAGCGGCCGTCCTTGGGCCGGCGCGACGGCTGCACATAGGCGGCGTTCCAGGGCTTCGGCCCGAGCGCGCGCAAGGTGGTCGCCGGATGGAAGGTACCCGCGCCCATCTCCATGTCGTAGGGCTGCAGGATCACGCAGCCCTGCTCGGCCCAGAACCGCTGGAGCGCGAGGATGAAGCCCTGGAACGAGCGTTCCGGGCGCATATGGGCGGGCAATGAGGCGTCCATCGTCAGATCAGCTCTCGCGGGGGTTTGAATCGCGCGGGACCGTATCGACGGCGGGGGTGGGAATCAAGGCAAAGGGGCCGGATTGGCCGTCATTCCGGGCGCCCGAAGGGCGAGCCCGGAATCCATTGTGCCGCTTACTCCGTGGTTCGATGGATTCTCAGGTGCGCAATTGCGCACCATAGTTCTCGCTTCGCGAGCCCCGGAATGACGATTGAGCGGAAGAGACCCCTAACCCGGCCGGTAAGCCCCGGTCACGGGGTCACGCTTCAACGTCTGAATATCCCCGGCATGGGCGGCCTCGGCGACGCGCGAGAGGCGCATCTCCTCCAGCTCATGGTTGATCCGGACAGCGGTCTTGTAGGCCCAGCGGACCACGGCAAGCCCGCCCAGGACGCCCGCAAAAGCGACGAACGGCGGCATCGGTCGTTCCTTGTTCACAGTGCTCAGCCCCCACGCGCATTCTTGCGCAGACCGGGCCGCACCGCAATTGGCTCGGGCCGGACCAAATGGCGCGGGAGCAGCTCCGCCTAGAACCCGAATTTTGCCCAAATCGCGCGCGTTTCGACCGCCGAGATCAACTCGTCCGGCAGCCCGGCCATTGATTCCATGGCCGAAAGCTGGCCCGCGCCGGCCGGTTTGCGTCCCAGAAGGCCGGACAACAGCCCGCTCGGCTGCGCAATCACGGGGGTGAGAACCTTCTCGCCATAGCGGGCACGAAGAGTTGAGCGGAGATCGCCGATGCTGTCGGCGAGCCCCAGCGCCACCGCGCTGTCGCCGGCCCAGTATTCACCCGTGAACAGGGTGTCGTCCGCGCCCTTCAGCCGCGCGCCGCGGCTGTCCTTCACCAGCGAAATGAAGATCTGGTGGATCTCGCGCTGGATCGCCTTCAGCTTGGCGACGTCGTCCGGGTTTTCGGGCAGGAACGGATCGAGCATCGCCTTGTTTGCGCCGGCGGTATAGAGACGCCGCTCGATGCCGAGCCGCTTGATCGCCTCCTGGAAACCGAAGCTGCCACCGACCACGCCGATCGAGCCGAGGATCGAGGAGGGATCGCAGATGATCTCGTCACCGGCGCAGGCGATCATGTAGCCGCCCGACGCTGCAACGTCCTCGACGAAGACCAGCACGGGCAGCTTCTTCTCCGCCGCGAGCTGCTTGATGCGCAAATAGATCTGGCGCGACTGCACCGGCGAGCCGCCGGGCGAATTGATCACCAGTGCCACCGCCTTGGCGTTGCGCATCGAGAAGGCCCGCTCCAGCACCCGCGCGACTCCCGCGAGCGACATGCCCGGGCGCAGCGGCGTCACCGCGCCGATCACCCCCGAAAGCCGCACCACCGGCACGACCGCTGTCCCCGGCCGAAAGCGTGCCGGCAGATATTGCAGCAGCTTGTCGGCCAGGCCGGAACTCTCACGATCGTTCAATTGTTCGGCCATGCCGTTACCTCTGTTTAACCATTTTTTATCACGCGACTGTCATTGGAAGTGCCTGGAACGTGTTTTGCAGTTTGCCCATAGGGAAGCTGCAATGAAGCAGTGGAGGAAACGCCATGAAGATCTATCTGCTGATGCTGCTGATCGGTGCGCTTTTCACGGCGATTCGCTTGACGTCCGCGCAGGAACAGCAGCCGGAATCGCTTCCGCAGTAGGCTTTCACGGCTCCGCCAGCGGCAAAACCGCCCTCCCCTCCAGAACTTCCCTGACCTCTTTTTTAGGCACGCGCGACTCTTCGTTAAGCATGAGGCCCGGCAGCAAACGCGTCGGGGCCCGGCCGCCTTTGACTGCGCGCACCAGCACGCGGATCGCCGGCCGTCCCGCCTCGCCATGAACCGGCAGGATCGACAGGCTGCCGAAGCCGCGTGACAGCGCTGCCAAGATCTCCGCGATCCCATCTGCACGCCAGATCAATGTCAGCGCGCCATTCGATCGGAGGATGCGCCGCGCCGCATGCACCCACGCATCCAGCGTCTCGCTCGTTGCCACATGCGCGACATGGCGGGCCTGATCCGGCGAGCCGCGGTGACGCGCGGGATCGTTGAAGGGCGGGTTCATCAGCACCGCATCGACGCTGTCGGGCAAAAGCCCGTGCTCCGCAAACGCCGACGCATCGGCCGTGACATCGAGCACGATCGCCTCGGCCGTAATCGCATTCGCCGCCGCATTGGCGCGCGCAAGCTGCGCAAGTTCCGGATCGATCTCGACCAGGCTGAGACTGAGTCCCGCCACGCGCCGGGCGAGCGCCAGCCCGGCCGTGCCGACGCCGGCGCCGAGATCGACCACGCGGTCGCCGGCCCTCGCCTCCGTCGCCGCTGCGAGCAGGATGGCGTCATGGCCGGCGCGGTGGCCGGACCGCTTCTGCTGCAGCCGCAACTGGCCGCCGAGAAAGGCATCCTCGGTGATGTCTGCCAGCGTTTCAATCATCGCCGCGCAATTCGTGGCTGAGGCCAGCCTCGGTGAGGAGCGCCCTCGCCTCGAGGGCGTCGTCCTCATGGACCAGGATCCGCCGCGGCAGGATGCCGAGCGAGCCCTCGATGATGCTCATGTTCTGGTCCAGCACCAGATGATGGATATTGG
>Ga0209758_1005217_pt1 | contig 10189 bp, 10 predicted proteins | sample AraplaMF_Col_mMF_FD_184258 | JGI IMG/M metagenome (GOLD analysis project Ga0209758, IMG submission 184258) | Arabidopsis root microbial communities from the University of North Carolina, USA - plate scrape MF_Col_mMF (SPAdes) (version 2) | ecosystem: Host-associated > Plants > Roots > Endosphere... | reverse complement strand
ATCGTGACCCGGATGCAGCCCTTGTCGCCTTGAACGCGCTTTCATCGGATACAAGCGTCGATCCGCGCAGGCTTGCCGATGATCTTGCCAAAGCACCCGAGCGGCTCGGCCGCCTGCGGGGTTCCGAGCTGATCGTCGACGGTCGTGCGGCACGCGACGAACGAAATGCCGCGATCACTGCCTTGACGGACTTGCTGCCGCTCGTCCGCGCCCATGCCACCCAGTTCCGCCGGAATGCCGAACGCTTCGAAAGCCACGAGCAGCAACGCCGCGCCCATATGGCATTGCCGATCCCGGCGCTCTCCGAAAAGGCGATGGCACGTCTTACCGAGATCGAGGCGGTGCGCAGGCAAGGTGGTGACGACGCCTACAAGGCCGCCTTTGCGCTTGCCGCCGAAGATCGCTCGATCGTCCAGGAGGTCAAGGCGGTCAGCGAGGCGCTGACCGCCCGCTTCGGCTGGAGCGCGTTTACCTCGAAGGCCGACGCGGTTGGCGAACGCAACATGGTCGAGCGTATGCCAGAGGACCTCGCCAGTAGCAGAGGCGAGAAGCTGACCCGGCTGTTCGAGGCCGTGAAGCGCTTTGCCGACGAGCAGCATCTCGCCGAGCGCCGGGATCGTTCGAAGATTGTTGCCGGCGCCAGTGCCGATCAAGGGATGGAGAATGTCCCCATGCTTGCCGCCGTCACCGAGTTCAGGACCGGGATCGACGAGGAGGCGCGCTCGCGTGTGCTCTCAGATCCTCTCTATCGCCAGCAGCGAGCAGCGCTGGCGGCGGTGGCAAGCGCGATCTGGCGCGATCCGGTCGGCGCCGTCGGCAAGATCGAAGAGCTGCTTCAGAAAGGCTTTGCTGGCGAGCGCATCGCGGCCGCGGTGACCAACGATCCGGCCGCCTATGGCGCATTGCGCGGTTCCGATCGCCTGATGGACCGGATGCTGGCCGCCGGCCGGGAGCGGAAAGAGGCGGTGCAGGCCGTGCCTGAAGCCGCCGCCCGTTTGCGATCGCTCGGTCCGGCCTACGTCAATGTGCTCGATGCCGAACGCCAGGCTATCGCCGAAGAGCGACGGCGCATGGCGGTTGCCATTCCTGCTCTGTCGACGGCGGCGGAAGACGTGCTGATGCGACTGACTGCCGAGGCGAAGAACAACGACCGCAAGCTGACGGCTTCCGCTGCCCCTCTCGATCCCAGCATTCGCCGGGAGTTCGCCGCCGTCAGCCGGGCACTCGACGAGCGCTTTGGTCGCAATGCCATCATTCGCGGCGAAAAGGATCTCATCAACCGTGTGCCACCAGCGCAGCGCAGCGCCTTCGAGGCGATGCAGGACAGGTTGAAGGTCCTGCAGCGGACGGTGCGCATGGAAAGCAGCGAACAGATCATCTCGGAACGGCGCCAGCGGGCTGTCAGTCGTGGCCGTGGCGTCGAACTCTGAGACCAACCGAGGAGGGCTCCATAAGCTTAGTCTTGCTTCTTTTGCCTGTTCTTCTGAGGGCGCGACGGCAGTCAGATTGCGTCGCGCCCTCAGAAGGGCATTCGCTCCTGAACTACAAGCGGAGGTTGTCCGATTGATGAGTAAATCTGGACGCGCGGCGGTAAACAGCTTGATCTGCTACCTCGGTTGTCGATTTCGCAGAAAATCACGGAGAAGGACGGGTCGTCAATCGTCGGCACTCGGCGGCTGAAACGTCACCAGCCGGATAACCGCCAATATGATCTCGAATATCCGCTTACGCATCGATATCGCTCCTTTGCGATCATATGCCGCCTCTTGCCTGGCGCCTTCAAACGAGCTTATCGTCGATCTCGAATGACTTGAGGTTATGGATGAAACGCGGACGCCTGCCATTGACGGCTTTGCGCACATTCGAGGTCGCCGGCCGTCTCGAAAGCTTCACGCTGGCGGCGCAGGAGCTGTTCATCTCGCAGGCGGCGGTCAGCCGGCAGATCCGCGAGCTGGAGACGTTGCTGGGCGAGGCGCTCTTCGAGCGCCGCCATCGCGGTGTCCATCTGACCGCTTCCGGCAACAAGTTGCTGGCGATCTTGACGTTATCCTTCGACCGGATCGACCAATGCCTGGAAGAAATCCGCAGCCGACCGGCGACGGCGGCGGTGACGATCAGCGTGGAACCTTCCTTCGCGGCGTGCTGGCTCGTTTCCCGCCTGCCGGAGTTTCGGGAACTGCATCCCGAGATCGACGTAACGATCGACTCCGATCCGCGCCTCGTCGAGTTTCGCAGCGGCCAGGCCGAGATCGCCATCCGCCACAGCGCCAGCGTGACCGCTTGGCCGAGGACGGAGAGCGGGCATCTCGCCGATGTCAGGATGGTGCCGGTCGCAGCGCCTGCGCTGCTCAAGGCGGGGCCTGCGATCGACTGCCCTGAAGACATGCTCCGTCATACGCTGTTGCATGAGGAGACCCGCGACGTGTGGTTCCGTTGGTTCCAGATGGCAGGCATCGCCATGCCGGAAACTGCGCGGGGGCCGGTCTATGCCGATAGCGGGCTGGTCATGCAGGCCGTCCTGCGCGGGCAGGGCATAGCGCTGATGGACGATATCTTCGCCGAGGAAGAGATCAGGGCGGGTCGATTGCTTCGCCTATCCGACCTTGCCGTTGCCCATGGCGCCTATTGGCTGGTCGCACGCAGTTTTGAGCGGCTCGCCCCGCCCGCCTCGCTCTTCGTTCGCTGGATCAGGTCTCGGATCGAAGTGTCTTGAAGGCGGCCGCTAAAGCGCGTCGCGTCAACCGGATTCAGGCGACGCGCTTTACGTCTTTGATTTATGCATGTCGTTATTGGGCGACATGCATTATCGGCGAAGATCGGCTATCCCTGTGGTGCGACCGGGAAGTCCGACAGTTCATTTCCCGGCCGCCGTCGCATGACGGCGCTAGGCCTCCTGAAAATAGCGACTCACCGGCGGGCTCGCGAGGTGGGACATAACATGATCCCATCCGCCGGTCGCCACGATGACCTCGACATGTGCTTGGTGTTCGACCCTCGATCCCCACGTCTCTATGAGCGAGATGGACGTTGGCTCGTCAACATTCCGAAGGATGCGAATATCCTCGCAGCCGGCGGTTCCCGGAAGCTCTGACTTCACTGCTGCAAGAAGCTCCAAAAATGCCGTCAGCCTATCGGGCTTTGCCTCGAATGCGATGGTCAGTAGTATGCTCATGTCGTTTCTCCAGTGGGTTTGTCTTCTGATCGGTTCTCTCAAACCAACGACGATGAAGCCATGCCGAGAACGACGAAAGAGCTGCTCAATCCTGCGGAATATCTAAAGCGCGTCGCGATCTTTCAGATTCGCTCCTCGTGCTTTAAATCTTTGTTTTTACACATGTCGTTATCGCAAAACCGCCGCACACTTTTGGGGCATGCTCTAGCGCTCTTCATGAGGTACTGCGACGTGCTCTTTGAATGACTGCACGTAGGATGTTGGGCTGAGGCCGAATTGTCGCCGGAAATCACGTGAGAAATGGGACGTGCTGGCATAGCCTGTCTCTTCCGCGGCAATGCTCACCGACAGGTCGCCTTCAAGCAGGAGCAGCCGAGCTTTTTCCAGGCGAATTCTCTTCAAATACTGAATGGGCGAGACACCGGTAATCTCACGAAAACGATGCGCGAAATGTGATCCGCTCATCGCAACCGACTCGGCCATCGCCTGGACTGTTGTTCCGGCATCGGCGTTTTCTTCGATGAAGCGGATGGCTCGCAAGACACGTGTATGTTCACGCGTGATGGAAGCCCGCAAGAGACTGGCAGCATCCGAACGCAGCAGCCGGAATGCAATTTCCCGCAGGTATAAGGGCACGAGCATGCGTCGCTCCAGCGGATTGTCGAGACATGTGAGCAACCTGCAGAGCGGCTCGGCGAAAGTTCCTTCAACCGGACCCATGAACACCGGTGGCGGTGGTTCAAGGGTGCTGTCTCGAAGTCCTCCCAGATCGGCAAGTTCCAGCAGGGTGGGACCAAGAATACCGGGGGAAAGTTGCAGTTTCAGTGCGATGTAAGGGGTATCCGGGCTGGCTTCAACGCTTGCCTGATAATGTGTGCTTCCATGCATCAAAAGGTAGTTTTTCGGATCGTTGACTTTGATATGATTGCCTATCCGAACGGTCTTTCGCCCGGACACCGCGACTGCGATATTCATCATCGAGGAATAGCTGCGGACATAGGAGATGGGCGAGTCCGTCCGGAAAACCCATATATCGGGTGATGGGGTAACGGTCTGTCCTGCGCATGTGGCGAGCGTACGCACTTGCTCCACGAGTTTGCCGACAGAGCCGGTCTCGATTTGCACAGGCTCCGGATTGGCAAATGATGACAAGAGAATTGTCTGCTCCATTCGTTCGCTGCGAAGTTATGATCTAAATAGATTCCCAAGATCGACAAGCATTTAAAAATGTCGGGCAGAGCCGAGACTTCTTCGCCCGGCCTCCGCCTGTTGTGCATTCATCTTGACGCATGAGGGGCTGAGCGATGGCGAACTCAGGATTGAAGAAGAGCGTATCACGTCAGCGGGCCGCGCAGATTTGACCCAGACCCGCTCGCGTCGAAGCCTGGGAGAATTCGTCGAATTGGAAATGGAACGTGCCGGGTATACGCAGCCTGTAGGTTCCAAACTTGAAATATGGACCGACCAGCGGCCGGGGATCGTTCTTCCTTAGCGTGGCGCCGATATTGCCTCTGACGGACACGATTTTCTGGCCATTCGCCCAGATATCGATCTCGCCGGGACGCCGCGGTCCGTACTCGTTGTCGGTGCGTCCTGGCTTGATGCGGTAGACCATGTCGACCCAGTCCTTGCGTGGATCCGGAAGCGAGCGGTTGTCTTCCGTTTCTATGTCGATATCAGCCCTGCCGATGTATTTTCCAGGTTCCGCCACAAAGGAAAGAGCGCTGAATTGCCCTACCAGGGCGGGGTCGCCCAGTCCGAGCACCTGCGACAACTGCTGGGAGTCGGATGGCTGCGCCTCGGGTCCCAGACTGTCCATCAGGTTCTGCTTGAAGAACTGCTGCGAAAGGTCGGGCTGCGTTTTGGTGAAGAGGTCAAGAGACTGCAGTGAATTGATCGCGTTGACCGTCCGCTCGTCGCGATGGAGATTTCCGAGCAAGGCTTGGGCCGAAAGCGAGGCATCCGGATCGCCTTCCGCCCTTGCGACCACGCGCCGGACGTTGTTGTCCTGCACGGTGATGTGGAAGACTCCGTTGTCAAACCGCTGAGCAATCATCGGGCTGCCGTCCCCCGGCCCCTTCCACTGACCAATCACTGAACGGGCGCTCCCTGTCGATGGTACGTCGCCCGTTATCTTGATGCTGAAACCGTACCAGACCTCGTCACCGAAAACCGGCCAGGTTTTCTTAGTGGTTCTCAACTCGGCACGCTGGCAGTCGTCTTCGCATTCGAGACCGTTGTCGCCGTCCGTCGTGACGATGTCGATGGCAGCGCTTCCGCAGCGTCCGGGTTTCTGGAACTGGTATTGACGCGACAGAATCTGCTGCGTCGTCCAATTTGCCGTATTCAGCCTGTCTGAATCGAAGCTATCCTTGAGCCCTGCTGCGCAGGCGGCACCGCCAGAAAGAGCAATGACGAATGTCAGAGATGCACCTCGCATGCTGATCCCCGGTCAACGAGCCACGGCAAATTATTATCACATGCTCGAACCGATTGAAGTTCGGACAAGAAGGCTTTTTCAAGTCGCCCCAAGGGCGTTCGGGACTGCGGTCGCATATTGTCGTGATTGGCGGCGGTCGTCAGGGAGAGCTTAACTTTCGAAGGGGGGGCTGCCATCAGCAGCCCGGCACGTAATCGCAGACATCGCATGCTCGCGGAGGATGGAGGCTATGTGTTGGAGGAGGTCGATATCAGGCACGCCGACGGCACGATCATTCCGACACTGATTTCCGCGCAGCGCACGATTGTGGATGATGTTTCTTTCGACGTCGAAGTCCTTCTCGATGTCTCCGCGCGTGTTCGACACCAGCACGAAATCGAACTTGCGTTGCGTGCGTCTGCACGAACGGATGCCCTCTCGGGACTTCCAAACCGAGCCTGTTTCGATGAAGTGATTGCCGCGCATGTGGAGCGGATGCACGAGAGCGAAAAGCTCCTGGTGCTGGCATTCATCGATTTCAAAAGCCATTAACGACACGATGGGACATGCAGCCGGCGATGAAGTGTTGAGAACAATTGCCAGTCGCCTAAGCGAGAGCTTCCGAACCAACGACTTCATCGCACGCATTGGCGGTGACGAGTTTGTTGTCCTGCTTGAGGTCGATCCAGCCCATCTGAATGATGTCGAGCCGACACTCATCGAAGCGATGGATCGCATTTTCAAACCAATTGCGATTGAAGGTGCTGTGGTCGAACTCGGTGCCGCAGTCGGGGTGAGTCACTTCATTCGTGAAGCGCGCCGACGGCTACATGTATCTCGCCAAGCAGACAGGCGAGCGGCTCGCACTGGTCTGGCTTGGACATCCCGGCCTTGCTCATGTTGGCGGCCGGATGGTGCGGAGCCGCCGTTAGAGCTTGACTGCGTGCAGCCATCCCTTGCGCAGCCTGGGGGCGAAGCAATTCGGTATTGAGATAACCTCCCGCCACCAATGAAGATCCTTTGGCAACCTTTCGGTGGAAGCTCGAAAGTAAGGACGTGAGTGAGGCCGCGGTCCACCGACAGCCGAACAATTTCGCGCCGATCATCGCATCGGCCACAACGTGGTGGCCGATGCGTTGCGGCAGACGGGTCACACGCCGCAGATCTTCGGTACGCTATCGCTATTCTTCGGAATCGCCGTCCGAGTCCTCACCGCCGTCATCGTCACCGTCATTGTCACCGGCATCGTCGTCGCCGTCATCCTCGGAACTGTCGTCGCTCGTCTCCTCGTCGCTGGAAGATTCTTCCTGCGTCATAGCTTCCTCGACGGTCGTCTCTTCGCTTTCATAGGAGGACTCGATTGTCTGCGTTTCCTCGGACGCATATTCGGAATAGGAGAAAGAGGTCTCCGAGGTGTCGCTCTCCCAGCTCGAAACTTCCGTGACCGAGATGGCCTCGTTGTACTCCTCAAGTGTGATGACGGCGGCAACAGCCACCGGCGCACCATCCCGAAGCACTGCAAAGGCGATATCCGATTTGCCCGCTTTCAGGTCGCGGCTGACGGCAATGTCGACCTCGACAGGTTTGTGAACCTTGTGCCCGTGAACTTCTGACAGCACATCGCCCGGCTTGATTCCCTGCTTGTCGGCGACGCCGCCCTTCTTGACCGAGAGCACCAATACGCCGTGTTCGCCCTTGGCAAGCTTGAACTTCTTTATGACCGCCTTGTTGACGGGCAACAGCAGTGCATCGAGGGCCTTGGAAATCTGAGGCGAAGGAAGGCCATGCGTCGGCGGCGCCGCAGCAAAGGCGGCGGAATATCCGGTCAATGGTGATGTAATGTTGGCAATAATAAGCAATGCGCGTAGTGCATTATATGAGGTCTTCAACGCTTTTTCTCCACCCGGTGCGTGCTGGCGTGCATAGAGTGCGAGGAATAGCAGTCTACTTTTAATATATCTCTAATTTATTGGTCGAGCGTAACGTGATCCTCGCGCGCATGCGTGTTCGATAAACTGCACCGCGATTTATGATCACAGAAGCATCCGAAGACGCGATTCAGTTATTGATCAACAGTCCCCGACTCCGGCCGGAGCGATGCCGATTGGGCATCATCTCACGTCGTAAAACACCACTTGACGACTTTCCGTCTTTGAGAAATGCTAAGATGTCAGACCAATTTTAGAGGTCGGCTGCCTGATAAGAAAATGGGGAACCATGAAGGCAAATCGTAGCGACAGGCCGGTGATCCGGCCGCTTCCCGTCATGGACCGCGCGCGTCAGGTGACCGATGCGCTGGCGGATTATGTTGAGGAAGCCAGGTTGAAGGCTGGCGACCGGCTGCCGGCCGAGCGTGAGCTGATGGCAGCACTTGCCGTCGGCCGCTCGACCATTCGCGAGGCGATCCGCCATTTTCAGGCGCTGGGCGTCATCGAGACGCGCAAGGGCAGTGGCACCTATCTGTTGAAGCCGGTTTCCAGGGCGACGATCCATATGCCGCTGTCGTTCGACGCGGTTCATCTGCGCGATGCGCTGCTGCAGACGCTGGAGGTTCGCCGCGGCATCGAATGCGAGGCGGGCATGGTCGCCGCCCGGCGGCGCACAGCGGAAGATCTCGTCGTCATCGAGGAAAAGCTGAACGAGATGGAGCGGGTGCACTTGGAGAAAGGCACCTCCGGGCCTGAGGATCTGGCCTTCCATCTTGCAGTCTACGACGCCACCCACAATCCGCTGTTTCGTCAGCTTCTCGAACAGATGCGCGAGACTTTCGAGCGCTTCTGGGAACATCCGTTCGACCGGCAGGATTTCGCCCGCCGGTCCTTTCCCTTTCACCGCACCCTTTTCAACGCGATCGCTGCCGGGGATCCCGAGGCGGCGCGCGCGGAAACATTGAAAATTCTCGATATCGTCGAGGAAGACATCAAGGAAATGTCCAAATGAGCAACGGCGCAGAACCGTTCGATCTTGCTTCCCTCATCACGGCTCATGACGAAGGCAACTTCGCAGACGCCGTTGTGCCGCCGATTTTCCAGACCTCGCTTTTCACCTTTTCCGATTACGACGACATGATCGCCTCCTATCGCGGCGAGAAGGTGCGGCCGATCTATACGCGCGGCCTGAACCCAACGGTGCGCGCTTTCGAGGAAATGCTGGCAAAGCTTGAAGGTGCCGAGGATGCGCTGGGTTTTGCAAGCGGCATGGCGGCGATCTCGTCGGCGGTGCTGAGCTTCGTCGAGCCGGGCGACCGCATCGTTGCCGTCAAGCATGTCTATCCCGATGCCTTCCGCCTGTTCGGCACCATCCTGAAACGGATGAAGATCGAGGTGACCTATGTCGACGGGCGCGACGAGGAAGCGATTGCCCAGGCGCTGCCCGGCGCCAAGCTCTTCTACATGGAAAGCCCGACGAGCTGGGTGATGGAGGCGCATGATGTCGGCGCGCTCGCAACACTCGCCAGACAACACGGCGTCGTCTCGATGATCGACAACAGCTGGGCAAGTCCGTTCTTCCAGCGGCCGCTGACGCTCGGCGTCGACCTCGTCATTCATTCGGCCTCGAAATATCTCGGTGGCCACAGCGATGTGGTGGCGGGCGTCATCGCCGGCTCGAAGGCGATGATTGCGCGCGTCAAGGCCGAGGCCTATCCTTATCTCGGCGGTAAGCTTTCGCCGTTCGACGCCTGGCTCCTGATCCGCGGCCTGCGCACGCTACCGCTGCGCATGAAAGCCCACGAGACATCGGCGCTTGAAATCGCCAGGCGCCTGCAGAAGCTCGACGTGGTGGAGGCGGTCTGCCATCCGGGGCTCGCCAACCGTCTGCCAGCCGGCCTCAATGGCACCTCGGGCCTGTTTTCCTTCATATTCCGCGAAGGCGTCGATATCCGCGCCTTCGCCGATCACCTCAAGCTCTTCAAACTGGGCGTAAGCTGGGGTGGACATGAAAGCCTGATCGTACCGGGCGAGGTGGTGCTTCAGCAGAAGGCACAGCCGAATTCCGCACATGCCTTCGGCATCCATGCGCGATCCGTACGTCTCCATGTCGGCCTCGAAGGAACCGAGGCTCTGTGGAGAGACATCGAGGAGGCGCTCGCCGCCGCCTCACAATCCTGAAACCCGAGAGAAACCTAATAAGGGGGAACTGAGCCATGAAAAAACTAATAATCTCGACGCTCTTTGCTTCGATGATGGCGGGCACGGCCTTTGCCGATACCACGCTCAAGCTTGTCGAAGTCATTACCAGCCCGGAGCGCACCGAAACGCTGAAATCGATCGTCGGCAAGTTCGAAGCCGCCAATCCCGGCACCAAGGTCGACATCATCTCGCTGCCCTGGAACGAAGCATTCCAGAAATTCGCGACCATGGTGTCCGCCGGCGATGTGCCCGATGTGATGGAAATGCCCGATACCTGGCTGTCGCTCTATGCCAATAACGGCATGCTCGAGAGCTTGGAGCCCTACCTTGAAAAGTGGGAACACACCAAGGAGCTGACGCCGCGCGCGCTCGAACTCGGCCGCGACGTCAAGAACACCGCCTATATGCTGCCCTACGGCTTCTATCTCAGGGCGATGTTCTACAACAAGAAGCTGCTTTCGGAAGCCG
>Ga0209758_1005213_pt1 | contig 10205 bp, 9 predicted proteins | sample AraplaMF_Col_mMF_FD_184258 | JGI IMG/M metagenome (GOLD analysis project Ga0209758, IMG submission 184258) | Arabidopsis root microbial communities from the University of North Carolina, USA - plate scrape MF_Col_mMF (SPAdes) (version 2) | ecosystem: Host-associated > Plants > Roots > Endosphere ... | reverse complement strand
CAAGCAGCCGATCTACTACATCACCAACCGCTTCAGCGTGCGCGGCACCAACACCACGGTGAAGTGGCCGCGCTACAGCAAGATCATGGACTACGAGCTCGAGTTCGGCATCATCACCAAGAACAAGGGCGCCAACATTCCCGCGAGCAAGGCGCGCGATCACATCTTCGGCTTCACCATCTTCAACGACTTCTCGGCCCGCGACGCCCAGCGCATCGAAATGGAAGGCCGGCTCGGCCCGGCCAAGGGCAAGAGCTTTGACGGCGGCAACGTGCTCGGTCCCTGGATCGTGACCACCGACGAGATCGGCGATCCCTACAATTTGAAGATGGAGTGCCGCATCAACGGCAAGATGCGCTCGCAGGGTGTCACCAAGGACATGCTGTTCTCGTTCGAGGAGATCATCGCCCATGTCACCCAGGACGAGACCCTGATGCCTGGCGAATTCATCGGCTCCGGCACGGTCGGCAACGGCTGCGGGCTGGAGCTCGGGATGTTCCTGGAGCATGGCGACACGGTCGAACTCGAAGTCGAGAAGATCGGCGTGCTGAAGAACAAGGTCGAGCGTCAAGACGTTTGAGGCCAAAACGGAGACACTAGCCCCGTCATTGCGAGCGAAGCGAAGCAATCCAGAAGCCAAGAAGCAAGAACTGGATTGCTTCGTCGCAAGAGCTCCTCGCAATGACGGAGTCTAACAAACCACACAGAGGAGGCCGCGCATGGCGCGCAGACTGATCGACATTTCCGTGCCGCTGCAGAACGACGTCCCGGCGGATCCGCCGGGTAACCATCCGACCATTCAATACATCGACCACCAGCAGGGCCTGCCGCGCATCCTGGACTTCTTCAAGGGATTGAAGGCCGAGGATCTGCCCGACGGGCAGGGCTGGGCGGTGGAGATCGTCAACCTTTCCACCCACAACGGCACCCACCTCGACGCGCCGTGGCATTTCCACCCGACCATGAACCGCGGCGAGCGGTCGTGGACCATCGACGAGGTGCCGCTGGAGTGGTGCATGCAGCCCGGCGTCAAGCTCGACTTCCGGCACTTTCCCGACGGCTATGTCGCCACCGCCAAGGACGTCGAGACCGAACTCAAGCGCATCGGCCACACCCTGTCGCCGCTGGAGATCGTCGTCGTCAACACCTCTGCCGGCGCCAAATACGGCCAGAAGGATTTTGTCACCTCCGGCTGCGGCATGGGCTACGAGGCCACGATGTATCTCCTGGAACGCGGCGTGCGGCTGACCGGTATCGACGGCTGGAGCTGGGACGCGCCCTTCGTCCACACCGCGAAGAAATACGCCGAGACCCACGACGCCAGCCTGATCTGGGAAGGCCACAAGGCCGGCCGCCACATCGGCTATTGCCACATCGAAAAGCTGCACAATCTGGAGCAGCTGCCGTCGACCGGATTCACGGTGTCGTGCTTCCCGGTGAAGATCGAGAAGGCGTCGGCGGGCTGGACAAGGGCGGTGGCGATTATCGAGGAGTAGCGCGGCAATAGCGTGCCGTCACACCCCATGTCGCCTTCATGGCCGGGCTTGTCCCGGCCATCCACGTCTTTCTTGCTGAGCCGCTGCCAAGACGTGGATGCCCGGGACAAGCCCGGGCATGACGTCGTTTCTGTAAGGAGCGCTTACGCCTCTCTGAGCCGCGGCAAGAGCCTCAGCGCGTTGTCGCGATCGATCATCTTCAGGTCGGCCGCGTTGAAGCGCGCGGAGAGGCCCTTCACGTGCTCTTCGGACGTGCGGTACGGATAATCGCTGCCGAACACCACCTGCGACACCGGCACCAGCTTGACCAGGGCGTCGATGGTCACCGCATTGGAAATCTGGGCGGTGTCGTAATAGAAACGCTTCAACTGGTTGTCGACGTCCTCGCGGGTGAACTTGCCCTTGTAGGGCGGCGTGTTCACCATCTGGATCTGGAAGCGCTCGGCGACCGCGGTCAGCACGCCGCCACCGTGCGAGAAGATGAAGTTGATGTCGGGATAGCGCTGCGCCGCGCCCGAGAAGATCAGGCTGGCGATGCTGCGGGTCGAGTCGGCGCCGAACTCGACGATGGTCTCGGGAAGCCCCTTCACCAGGTTGACGCAGCAATTGGCGCCATCCGGATGGGTATAGACCGTCGCCTTGCGCTTGTTGAGCTCCTGCCAGACCGGCTCGAACTCGGCATAGCCGAGCCATTTGTCGCCGTAGCTGGTCATCATGCCGATGCCGTCGGCCTTCAGCGTGTCGAAGGCGTAGGCGATCTCCTTGAGCGCCTCGTCCACATGCGGCATCGGCAGGGTGGCGAACAGGCCGAATTTGCCCGGATGATCCGACATCAGCTTCTTGGAGTACTCGTTGCACTCGCGCGCGACCTTCGCGGCCTCCTCCTTGCCGAGGAAGGTGACCTGCGGCGTGGTCGGCGACACCATCGCGGTGGCGACGCCGCCCTTGTCCATGTCGGCGAGCGATTTCTCGATATTCCAGTTTTCGACCGGCGGGCTGATCTTGCCGGCCTTCTTCAGCGCCTCGACCCAGGACGGCGGCGCGACGTGATGGTGGACGTCGATGCGATGCGGCTTGGCCTGGGCGCTGGCCTTGGAAAACAACGCGCTGCCGCCCAGAGCGGCAGTTGCGGCCACGGCCGCGGCGCCGGTGAGGAAACCGCGGCGGCTGAAGCTGCCGATGGTGGATTGCGGACCGCAGCACTGGCAGCCGGCGAACAGGTGCTTGCTCATGGTTCCTCCATTTTGCCTGATGATGCGCGGCGAGCCACCGCGCAGCTTGTTATGCCAAGCACAGCCGGATTTCAGGCGTGTGTCAACCGGAGGGCGAAACAGCGATGGTCGTCATTTCACCAAGCGTAATTTCGCGGGGGTGTCTCGCTCCACCGCAACCGTCACCACCCGCGAAAGCGGGTGGCCCAGTATTCCAGAGCGCCTATGTTCGGCAATGGGCCCCCTGGAATACTGGGTCGCCCGGTCAAGAGCCGGGCGATGACGGCCGTTGTCTCACATCCGGTACAGCCGCGCCGCCGTATCGTGCAGGACCGCGCGCTGGTCGCGTTCCGGCAGATGGTCGATCGCCTCGCGGAAGGTGCGGTAGAAGGTGCGGTAGTCAGTCCAGAGCTTTTCGATCGGAAAGTTGCTGCCGTAGACGCAGCGGTCGGCGCCGAACATGGCGACGGTGTCCTTGATGATCGGGCCCATGACATCGGCGCGACAGGCGTGGACGAAGGTGTTCAGCCCGGACAGTTTGACGTTCATGTTCGGCAGCGCCGCCAGCGCCTGCATGCCCGTGCGCCAGGACGCCCAGCCGGCTTCCGACATGTCTTCCAGCATGCCGGCATGTTCGAGCACGAACACCGTGTCGGGAAACGCCCTGGCCAGCGAGGCGCCGTCCTGGAACTGGCTGGTGAACAGCTGGATCTCGAACAGCAAGTTGTTGGCCGCGAGATGCTTCAGGCCGCGCCGCCAGTCCGCATCGTTCATCACGTCGGGGCGCGGCGCGAAGCGGTATTGGGGATTCGCGTGCCAGTGCAGCTGTTGCCGGATGCCGCGGGTGGCCTTGAGCCCGGCCAGCTGCCGGATCAGTGTCCCGGCGTCCGGGTGCGCAAGATCCGCATGCGCGACATTGGCGTGCGGCCAGCCGGTGGCATCGCTGACCGACTGGACCCATCTGGCCTCGTCAAGACTTTGCCCTGCCGGCCAGTTGGTCTGCACATAGACCGACTTCACGATATTGCAGCCTTCGATGTCGGCGCGGAATTCCTCGATCGGATAATCCCGGCAGATCGGCTGGTACGGCCCGAAGATGCGCGGCACCTGTGGTCCCGACAGCCAGGTCAGATCCTTGAGGCGCCAGATGTGATGATGGGCATCGATGGTCGGGATGGCTTTCATTGCTTCCTCTTGTCGTTATCGGGGACGCGGCCGCTTTCTGCGCGTCTTACGCGGGCTTGACCCGTTGATGACACAGTAAATGCAGTGGCTCCTGCGGCTCATTGCTATTTCTTCGGCGGCGTGGGCAGGCCGGCCATCGCCTCGATCACGGCGCAGACCGCGGCGGTGTCCTGATCGCCGTAGCCCGAGGCGACCGCGGCATTGAACAGCGGCACGGCGGCGGAAAACATCGGCGTCGGACAAGCCAGCGAATTGGCGAAATCCGCGATCACCCGCATGTCCTTGCGCCACAGCTCGAGCGGCATGGTGCGGATCGGCAAATATGTATCGGCGATCAGCATCTCACCGCGCACGTCGAGCGCCCGGGAGCCGGCGGCGCCGTCACTGACCACGGCGAACATCTGCGCCGGATCGAGTCCGGCCTTGCGCGCCAGCGCGAACCCCTCACCCGCCACCGCGGTATGCACGGCCACCATCAGGTTGGCGACATACTTCATCTTCGAGCCGTTGCCGAAGCTGCCCAGATGATGCGGCGCCCGGGAAAACCCGTTGAAGACCGGCAGGAAGCGGTCGTAGGCGTCTTTCGGTCCGCTGCCATAGACCAGCACGTCACGCTCCCAGGCCTGCACGCCGGAACCCGACAGCGGGCAATCCAGCATCACGATGCCGGCCTGATCGAGCTGCTGCTGCGCCGCGGCCTTGTCCTCCAAGGTGAAGGTCGAGGTTTCGGCGACGATGCGCTCGGCGCGCGGCAGCGTTTTCAGTTCGCCGACCACGTCGAACATCGCCTTGGCCGACGGCAGCGAGGTGATCAGCAGTTCCGCCGCCGCACCGACCTCGGCGGCCGAGCCGGCGGGCTTGCCGCCGAGGCCGGCAAAGTTCTCCATCGCCTTCGGCAGCACGTCATGGCCGACCACAGTGAAGCCGGCCTTGACCAGATTCCGGGTCATGGCCGAGCCCATGATGCCGAGGCCGATCAGGCCGACTGTCTTGTCAGTTTGCTTGTTCACAGGACCCATCCATTCACAGCAACGCTCAGGCTTTGGCTTTGCCGGGCCAGAACGCCGGCAACTCGGTACAGTCCTTGGCACCCCAGCCCGCGGCGCTAGCTTCGTCGAACACCGCCAGCGTGCGCTCGGCAAGCGGCAGGCCGCCGAAGCCGCGCACCTTCGCCTCGGCCACCATGGTACGCAGGTCCTTGCGGATCGAATCGCAATCGAACGTCGCCGAGCCCGGGTCCTTGCCCGCCAGCGCCAGCGCCACCGCGCTGCCGCGGTTCTTCAGCACGTTCGGCCCGCCGGAGGTTTCCGCCATCAGTTCGACGAACCATGCGGGGTCGAGCCCGAGATGGCGCACCATCGACCAGGCCTCGCCAAAGCTCTGCCAGAACACCACCAGCGGCAGGTTGACCGCGAGCTTCATCGAGGCGCCGGAACCGATCGGCCCGACCAGGTCGACGCGACGGCACATCTGCTCAAGCAGCGGTTTGGCGCGGGCGAAATCCTCCGCCGTGCCGCCGGCGACGCCGAGCAGCTTGCCGGTCAATGCGGGACCGACGGTGCCGCCGACCGGACATTCCACCATGACGGCTTTCTTGGCCGCGATCTTCTTCGCCAGTGCGATCTCGGTCTCGGGCTGCACGGTGCTCATCTCGATGAAGAGCTTTCCGGCGACGTCGCCTTCAAGCAGGCCGGACTTGCCCTCGTAGACGCTGGCGATCGCCGCGGCATCGGTGACGATGGTGATGATGGCGTCGACCTGCCCTGCCAGTTCGGCCGGCGTGGCCGCGACTTTTGCGCCCGCTTCGGCCAGCGGTTTGGCCTTGTCGGGATTCCGGTTCCAGACCACCACCTCATGCCCGACCTCGATCAGGCGCTTGGCAATCGCCGCGCCCATCCGGCCCAATCCGGCAACACCGACCTTCATTGTGTTCTCCTTGTTGTTCTTTCAGTCCGACAGCGTCATACGCGGGCTTGACCCGCGTATCCATCCGTCTTCGCGCGAGTCTTCTCCAAGAGGATGGGTCACTGGGTCAAGCCCGGTGATGACGTAACAATTGCAATAGCCGTCTCGGATCATGACGCTGCAACGCCTCACTCAAATCACCGCATCGGTCTGCGGATCGATCAGATGCATATGCGCCATGTTCGCGACGAGGCGGACCTTTTCGCCGGACGCCGGCGCCGACATGCCGGAATCGATGCGCCCGGAGACCGCCTCGCCGCCGAGCTTGAAGAACACCATGGTTTCGGTGCCCATCGGCTCGACCACGTCGAGCACGGTGGAGAATTCCGAGAAAAGGCCGCGCTCCGAGCCGCGCGGCTCGGTGATGTGCTCGGGGCGGATGCCGAACAGCAGCGATTTCCCCGCCGCATCCTGGTAGCGCTTGAGATGGCTCTCCGGCACCGGGAAGCCGACGCCGTCCGGCAGCCGCACCGTCAGCGCCGCGGCATTCCGCTCGAGCGTGCACGGCAAAAAATTCATCGCCGGCGAGCCCATGAAGCCTGCAACGAACCGCGTCTTCGGCGCGTGATAGAGCTCATGGGGCGAGCCGGCCTGCTCGATGCGGCCGCGGTTCATCACCACCACGGTATCGGCCAGGGTCATCGCCTCGATCTGGTCGTGGGTGACATAGATCGTCGTGGTCTTGACCTGCTGGTGCACCCGTTTGATCTCGGTGCGCATCTGTACCCGCAGCTTGGCGTCGAGATTGCTCAACGGCTCGTCGAACAGGAAGACCTTCGGATTGCGCACGATGGCGCGGCCCATGGCGACGCGCTGCCGCTGGCCGCCGGACAACGCCTTCGGCCGCCGGCCGAGCAACTCGGAGATATCGAGAATGCGCGCGGCATCCTCGACGGATCTCTTGATGTCGGCCTTGGCCATGCCGCGCATCTTCAGGCCGAACGCCATGTTCTGGAACACGGTCATGTGCGGATAGAGCGCATAGCTCTGGAACACCATGGCGATGTCGCGATTCTTCGGCGCGACGTCGTTGATGACCTGGCCGCCGATGCAGACGTCACCCTCCGAAATGTCCTCCAGCCCCGCGATCATGCGCAGCGTCGTGGTCTTGCCGCAGCCGCTTGGTCCGACCAGCGCCACGAACTTGGTGTCGGGGATTTCGAGATTGATGCCACGCACGGCTTCGTAGTTGCCGTATCGTTTCACCACGTTGCGTAGCAGCACATCAGCCATTCAAACGCTTCCTCTTTCTTATCCCTCCCCCTTGTGGGGAGGGTGGCCCGGCGAAGCTCCGAAGGAGCGAAGCCGGGTCGGGTGGGGGTCCTCAATGGGAGCTTCGCCTCGTGGCTACCCCCACCCGGGCCTCCGCTTCGCTCGACCGACCCTCCCCGCAAGGGGGAGGGATCACACGACGTCCTTCGCTCCCATCAGGCCATCGAAAAATCCCTCCCGCTCCAGCGCCAGCACTGGCCCCAGATCCACCGCCTCTTCCGGCGGCACGAGCTTCGGCAACGCCCCGACCCGATGCAGGATCGCCGAGGCATTTCGCACGCCTTCCAGGCTCGGATACATCATGTCGCCCATGTAGCGGGCGAACAGCACCCAGGTCGGCTTCAGCACCGCCATGTCGGTCTCGCCGGAGTATTTGCGCAGCACGTGGATGCCGAAGTCGGCGTCGCTGCGGAAGCGGTGCACCGCCTGGCAGAAGGCGCGCACGTAGCGCAGGCCGATGTCGGGATTGGCCTTCATGTAGCGGCGCGTCGAGGCGGCGCAGCTGTTCTGGAACGAAACGTCGAGATGCCCGAAGTCCTCGACGATATGATAGCCGCGCTTCGGCGCCTGGAAGGTTTCCGGCGCGTGCATGATGGCGACGTCGACCCTGGCGGGATCGAGCAACAGGTCGAGCCGCGCGCCGTCATTGCCGACCACGACGATCTCGGCGTCCTTCTCGACACTCCAGCCCCAGCGGTCGAACGCCATGATGATGGCGCACTCGTCGGCGTCGCTGCGCATGGTGACGCCCCAACGCTTGCCGCGCAGATCCTCACGCGTTTCGATGCCGGGCCGCGCCGCGGCCTGCTGGGCGCTGCGGGCGATCGCCGACGCCAGGATCACCGCGTCGCCCTGGTGACGCATGTTGGCCAGCAGCAGCTCGGCGCCGACCGCATTGGTGAAATCCGCTTCACCGGCAATCAGTCCTTTCAGCGATGCGGGATGGCCGTGGAACGCCACCAGTTCCGGATCGAGCCCCTGGTCGCGAAAGTAACCGCCCTCGATGGCAGAGAACACCGGCGCGATGCCCGCGCCGCGGTGCGCCATCCCGATCCTGATCTTGTCCACGCGTCAATTCCCCTATTTCAGTCCGCTGAGGCCGAAGCCGCGATTGACCGACCGTTGCAGAATCAAAAACAGCAAAAACACCGGCAAGGTCGCCAGCACGGCGATCGCCATCTGCTCGGTGGCCGGATTGCCGTATTCCTCTCCGAATTGCACCAGACCCAGCGGATAGGTGCGCAGCGCGTCGATCGACACCACGGTCAGCGGCCACAGAAACTGGTCCCAGCTGTCGCGGAACGAGAAGATCGCCAGCACCGACAGCGCCGGCAGGCATTGCGGCACGATGATCTGCAGCAGGATCCGCAGTTCGCCGGCGCCGTCGATGCGCGCCGCCTCGATATAGTCGGTTGGGATCGATAGAATCGACTGCCGCATCAGGAACACGCCGAACGCGTCGATCAGCAGCGGCGCGACGATGCCCTGGTAGGTGTTGATCCATTCGAACTTGTGCACGATCAGGAAGGTCGGCACCAGCGTCACCTCCAGCGGCAGCATCAGCGTCGACAGGATCAAGAGCAGCACCAGCCCCGAGCCCGGAAAGCGGAATTTTGCCAGGCCGTAGCCGGCCAGCGTGCAGAACACCACGTTGCCGATCATCACCGTCAGCGAGACGATGCCGCTGTTGATGAAATACTGCACGAACGGCGCCCGCGAGATCGCATTCGGATAGTTCTCGAAATGCCAGACTTTCGGGATCCACTCGGTGCGCAGGTTGAACATCTTGCCGCCTTCCTGGAACGACATCACGGTCATCCACAGGATCGGAATCAGGAAGGCGATGGCCAGCGCGACCAGCAGCAAGAGGCCGATGCCCTTGCGCAGCGCCGGCAGGTGGCGCGTCAGGCTTCTGGTGGCATGCGGCGCCCGCGCGGTGTCGAGGGTCGTCATTACATGTAGACCTGTTCGCTGCGGGAGAAGAGCCGGATCTGCAGCGCGGTAAACACCATCATGATGGTGAACAGCACCACCGAGATCGCCGCCGCCTGCCCCATCTTGAGGTAGGAGAACCCGGTCTCGTAGATCAGCATCGACAGCACACGGGTGGCGTTGCCGGGCCCGCCGCCGGTGATCAGATACGGCATCAGGAAGATGCGGGCGCAGAGCAGCGCCGACACCACCACGACGAAGAAGATCGTCGGCATCAGCAGCGGCAGCGTGATGTGGAAGAAGCGCCGGATCGCGCCTGCGCCGTCGAGTTCGGCGGCTTCGTAATAGTCCTCCGGCAAAGCCAGCAGCGCCGCCAGAAAAATCACCATGAAGTACGGCGCGAACCGCCACACCGTGACCATGATGATGGCCGGCATCGCCGTTGATGACGACGTCAGCCAGTCGATACGGCTGACGCCGAGCGGCTGCAGCATCTGGTTGACCAGACCGTAGGGATGCAACAGGAAGCGCCAGACCAGGCACACCGCGATGATGGGCATCAAATTAGTGAGGAACATCGCGGTCATGCAGTGGCGCGCGCCGGGAATCCCGGTGTTGATGGCGAGCGCCAGCATCAGGCCGATCACGGTGGTCAGAAGCGTCGAGCCCGCGATGTAGACGAAGGTGTTGACCAGTGTTTCGCGAAAGATCGGATCTCCGAACAATGCGCGGTAATTGCCCAGCCCGACGAATTGCGGCGCCGAGACCATGTCGTAGGAATTGAAGCTCAGGTCGATGGCCCACATCATCGGGCCGTATTTGAACACCGCGAAGAACAGCAGCGTCGGCAGCACGAAGGCAAAGCCCCATAGCCGGATGCGCTGGCGATGATGCAGCTGCCAGAATTTTCGCGCGACGGGTGGCGGCGCGGAGAGCTGGTAGGTCGTGGCAGTGGTCAGTTCGGACATCTCTCTTCCTTATCCCTCCCCCTTGCGGGGAGGGTGGCCCGGCGAAGCTCCGAAGGAGCGAAGCCGGGTCGGGTGGGGGTAGCCACAACGGAAGCTGTGCTTGTGGCTACCCCCACCCCGGCCTCCGCTTCGCTCGGCCGACCCTCCCCGCAAGGGGGAGGGATACCGAGATGCTT